>Ga0209161_10003966_pt1 | contig 11799 bp, 9 predicted proteins | sample GraSoiAngelo_155_FD_186169 | JGI IMG/M metagenome (GOLD analysis project Ga0209161, IMG submission 186169) | Grasslands soil microbial communities from the Angelo Coastal Reserve, California, USA - 14_1009_13_30cm (SPAdes) (version 2) | ecosystem: Environmental > Terrestrial > Soil > Grasslands ...
TATCCCAGTAGCTCAAAACACCGAAACGTATTACTGTCAAAACACCGCCGAGCAGCGCCCATCCCGCAGGCAACCACCCTTGCAACATCCAGCAGACTGCGCCGCACATTACACCTATGCTGAACCACACGCCCACAAACGGGTGCCCACCTAGGAGTGTCCCTACGGCCAAGGTGAGGCCTTGCATGGGCGGGTACATGGAGGCGTAGGTTGGCTGGAAAATCACGTGAAAAGTTTCGAAGTGGGTCCACATTGCGGGCGGAGGGTTCGTTATGCGACCGTGAGCAAATGTGTCCGCAGCCAAGAGGTTACTGAACTCGTCGTGGACAAAAGGCTGCGGAACCGGGGCGACCGAAAGTAAGGCTGCGCGCATCGCGAGGGCGAGAACGCCGCAAAGCAGAACGCTGGTCCTGCGCTTCCGGGCCAGAATTCTGAATGCCTGCCCCGTTTTGGCAAACCAATGGGTGCCCAGTTGTGGGTACACAAAGGCAATCAGAAGTGCCGTAGCTGCGAGGAGGCTTTCAGCCCCATAAACCGTGGCCATTATTGGTGAGGCCTCGAATTCTGATGTTCGTCGTCGGCGACGGCCACCGATCGCGAAACCGAAGGCGGGGGATATCCCGTCAGCCTTGGAGGTTTTTCGTCGGCTTCGAGCAACCATACTTGGCGATCTTTGAAGTATCGGATAAGGTCCTCGTTTTCCTTCGCCCCCATATCCCTTGCCCAAATCACTTTCGAACCATCGATATCCGCTCCGTTGTAAACCCATTCCTCCAATGGATCGTGGCCTGGCAGATAGTGCACGATGACCAACTGGCTGCCCGGCGCGCGATCAAGTTGCGCTAGGACAGTGGCGCGCTCTAAACCCACAGGCCGCCATGTGACAGACCTCGCCAGCGCGGGCAGCATGAGTACTTGCACCGGTACCATCACAAGACAAATCAAAATCAAAGCGCGTACCAAAAAAACACCGCTGGGCTTGCCTTCCCATTGCCAAGTCCTGAGATGCCTTAACCCCTGAATGATCACCGCTAGGATTACACAGGTAATCGGGGCGGCGTAATGAGTCGCACAGAAGATCAGTATTTCTAAGGCGACCACGGTAGAGGCGGCAACGATCAGTAGAAATCTAATTCGCCGATCATTTACTATCCATGGAAGTAGCACGAGCGGCACGGTCAAAACAGGACCCACGAAAAAAATCCACATTCCCAAGAATCTCAGAGCCGATTCTCGGATGAAGCCGAGCGCCGAGCGCACTTGGCGATATCGACCATATTCAAGGTGCAGATAAAAATCGCGCATCGCCTGATGGTGATAAACCGGCTGGGTATTAGGTGCTTGCCAGTAAAAGTACCGAGCAACCGCATAAGTGGAGCGATCGATTTCGTATGGCATACGAAGCGGGCTTCCAGTTACACGCCAGAAGTAATAGCCCATTCCGAAGGTGGCCATGGCTAGCAAGAATAAAAGTGGGAGCACAACCTGACGGACCAATATCGGCGTCGGCGGTCGCTCCTTGGTTCTGATCCAAAGCAGAAACGCGACCGTGACTGGCACGCTCAGGACCAGTCCTTCGTACGGCCGGGTATTAGCGAGAATGGCTAGGCCCACTCCCATCAATAGCGCGTCGCGTACACGTTGGCTCCGCTTAATCCGAGGCAAAGCCCCAAGGACCAAGGCTCCGCCAATGGCCGCAAGAGCGCCACCCCAGTAACTATTGTCCCAATAACTGAACACGCCAAATCGCAAGATTGGAAGCACGCCACCCAGCAGGGCCCATCGCGGCGGCACCCACGCTTGCAGCATCCAGCAGATTGCTGCACACATTACGCCAATGCTGAGGCACACTGCGACAAATGGATGTCCGCCCAGGATTGTGCCCGCGGCCAACATCAACCCCTGACCGGGCGGATACATTGAGGCGTACGTAGGTCGAAAAAAAATGTGGAAACTCTCGAAATGAATCCACATCGGGTGAGTCGGGTTCGAGACGCGGCCGTGCGCAAACGTGTCCGCTGTGAGCAGATGACTGAACTCATCGTGGATAGTAGGCTGCGGGACAGGTAAGACTGGCAGAAGCGTGAGACGCACAGCTACCGCCAAGAAGCCAACAAGTAGAACCGCAACACCGCGGTTTCGGGCAAGGCGGCCAAAAGACTTCTCGACTGCAGCAAACCACTTAGACCCCAACTGTGGGGCAGCATACGCCAAAGCGAGAGCCATGGCAGTTAAACAGAGCTCGATCCCGAAAAGCATTCCCATTTACACCGATTTCTCACAATACGTGCGTTGGACAGCCAAAGCGATCGATGTTAGTTTGCTGTACCAGAAAAACGTTCACCCAGCCACCGCCCGGCAGAGGTCACCCAGTTCGTTCCTATCCATGTAAAGTCCCACACGTACTGCTGTCTCCAGACAGAAGGCACATACCAGAGATGCCGCAGATTGTTCCAATATCGGATCCGGTTTGCGGCCGAAGCAGTTTCGCCTAAATCCACCGACGCTATGGCAAACTCAGCTGGGGGATCCGCGGGGAGGGGGTGTCCATACCCGTATTTCCACTGTATGTCTCTTACCGCACAATTCCAATAAGCTTGCGCGATTTTTTGCTCTGGGATCCGTTTCTGAGTCGTGCCGAAATCTATAAACTCCTGAGGCATGTCCGGGGTTAGCCGGGAACGTGGGCGGTATGAAGCATAGGCGAATATCCCGGCCAGCAGCAACGGGACCACAAGCCAGTCGAGCTTTCGCCTGATAAACATGCCACTCAACTCACCCTAAACGCAACACGACCTAAGACTCTTCACGCAGATTGTCTGAGTCATAATTCTAGGGGAGGTTCCAAACGTCTTGTCTCTGCGTCGGCTCTGGTCACCGAAGCTTTGCAACATCATGAGGTGGCAGAGTCGGATCCACACGTTCCATAAAAACGCTAAGCTTGTCGCTGTAAATTGCCTTCCATTCCGGGTCATGCTCCAGAACATATGTCAAAGAAGATTCGCTATATCCACCAGGCTGAGGCATGAGCACGTAACGGATTTTGTATTTATCGAGGATTGCCTTCGATTGCTCTAGGCCGAGCAGATCCAGGTAATCCTTTAGCACCCCGGCATATTCGAAAATGTCAACTCGGCTGTCCACAAATACCTCAAGCTCTCGGTCTTTCCAACCTAGATAACCTCCCCATAAATAAAAATTCAAGACATTCCCGTTCGGCGGATGAGCTTTCAAATACACGAGCGCCTCTGCAGGGTATCTTTCAGAGATGGATTTCTGTAGCTCTGGAGAGCGCGGCCAATAGTAAATGATGCTTCCCACCATCAAACAAATCACAAGGGCATTGATTATGGGTGTATCCGCTTCCGGTCGGTATTGCGGCACGAAATCCAGAATTTTCGTGACAACCGGAGCAATCACGATCGCCAGCAGGAACAGAAAACGAATATAGGTCAGGCCGCTATACAAAGCAAACAGCACCAAGGCTATCTCTCCCAGCCTCCATCGCGTGCGTCGCACTAGCGCGCTCACGAGAAGACTGAGCACAAGGGCCAACACTAGCTTCCCCCTTAAGTCGTGAAAATCAACTGAAACCCATTCGGCTACGTGCGAAATATTCAGCTTCTGCCGAAAAGCCATGTCGAGGGGATAAAGGACGAGGCGAGATCCGAACGGATTCACGAACAAAGCCGCTATGCTGGCAAGACCTGTGACCACCAACTTTCCCATTTGCGAGGGCGTCCACCGCTCCGCATCAACACGTCCCCAGCTTCCTTGTACAAAACCAGCGGCGGTGATAATTGAAAACACAATGAGACCCAACGACCAGGATCCGTGAGTATTGGCCCACAGGCAAAACAGCGGAGGTATGAGCCAGAGCGGTGCGCTCCCTTTTTGCCGGAAGCGCTGGAGAATAATCAGCAGCAGAACTAGGTAGAGATACCCAAACAATATGGTACGGGGACCGAACGAAACCGAAGCGATGAACGTGAGAAAGGAGCACGCAACCATCGCTGCTTTGAAGTGCCGGGTCTCGATGTATGACAGGTAAAGTAGACCTAGAAAAATAAGCGAGATCGTGGCGAACATCATGGCGTTGATTCCGCTCAGGCCGCCCGCCCGCCACGCGAGGTAGTAAGGAATTTCCGCTAGCCACTCGTGATTGATCCAGGGATGCCCGGCAACCGTGAAGGAGTACATATCTGCGCGGGGCAATTGATGGTGCTGAAACAGATATTCCGCATTGCGCAGATGCCACCAGATGTCGGGATCAAGCACGCTGCCTCGCGTCATGATGAACTCGAGTGTCACCAGCAAGAACGCCAGCATGGTCAAGAAAGAAAATGCGCGGCGTAATTGCCCAGATAGTCGCGTGTATTTTTCTCGTGTCGGCGAAGTAGCTAATCGGCGGTCCGGAACCTGCTCCGTGTCCACGGTTGTGCTGTACTGAACTGTTTGAACACCGAATTGATGGGTGAATTCCACTGCTAAATAATGCCTATCATTAGCATTCATGCAATCCTGGTGCCAATAACTGGCTCGGTGCGCGTCGCTGTCCGGAACTGGCGCCAGTCTCATGCCTGCGGTTGCGTAAGACTTGCCTCCGGAATTCCCAAACAGATTCTGAATGAACAAAACTGCTGGAAAATCAACCTGTTAACAACTGTTATCAGCATCTCGAATCGTATACAGCGGCTCCAATCAAGCTTTGGGCATAGGATTTCGCCAGTGCCGAGGCGCTTCGCCCTGCATTTATCAGGCACTTTACCCACCGGGTGCATTGTTTTTCAGGTTTCAAGCCCCAACCCCTCACTCCGTTCAAGATTATCAATAAATTACCTGTTGACTTTTTGGAGTCTGTTGTGCAAACTGTGCACACTGCAGAGAGGGGGACCTTAAGCGGGTTTCTCCTTTCTTCTTTAAACCTCCTCCTAAGGTGGGCACGAAGCCGGGCTTTTCTAGTTCCCAGTGACGTCGCTTCATCGAAAAACATACAAAGTCCCGTTGTATTGACTCGCTCGCGGATTGCGCCCCAGCAGTTGACGGCCGTCTTGCAGCGAATGCCTTTCAACGAGAGTTTGTGGAGGATATCTTCTGCCAAACCTAAACCACGCTCAAAAACACATTCTCCTGGTTGATCCTGACGAGGCATTCGGCCAGGTTCTGCAGCAGGTTTTAGGGGGGAACTACGTGCTGGATCGAGCGCCCGACACAAGTCGCGCGGTTGCCCTGCTCGGCGATAAGAGCACCAACGTGATCTTGCTGAATCTGGACTTGCAGAATGGGGGCACGGATCCATGTGCGTTGTTCAAGGCAGTATCCGAGCGTGAATCGGCTCCGCCCGTTATTGCCTTCGGCTGGGACAGCCGACGTAAGAAGGCATTGGAGGCATTGCAGCACGGCGCGGTCGATTTCCTAGAGCAGCCTCTGGACGTGCAGGCGCTGAGATTCGCTCTGGATGGCGCCTGCCGGCGTGCGGGCCTGGCTCGCGACCTCGCCGCAGCGCAAAAGTTTCTTTCTTCCATGCATGTGGAAGGGCTGCTCGGCAACAGCTCACCCATGGAGCAGGTGAACGAAGTCATTGGCAAGGTTGCCGGCGTGCACACCAGCGTGCTGATCACCGGAGAAAGCGGAACTGGCAAAGGCGTGGTGGCGCGGGCCGTCCACAATCTCAGCCAACGCGCCGACAAGCCATTCGTCGCATTCTCCGCCTGCGCCTTTCCGGAATCTCTGATCGAAGACGAACTCTTCGGGCACGAAAAAGGCGCATTCACCGGTGCTAGCCAGATGCGACGCGGTCGCTTCGAGGAAGCCAAGGGAGGCACGGTTTTCCTGGATGAAATCGGCGATTTGCCCTTGCCGCTGCAAGCCAAACTCTTGCGTGTGCTGCAGGAACGTAGCGTGGAGCGGCTGGGCTCGAATGTCTCCCATCCGATTGACGTCCGCGTGATTTGCGCGACCAGCCGGAATCTCGAAGAGATGGTGCAGAAAGGTACCTTCCGCGAGGACTTGTATTTTCGGGTCTCCGTGGTCCGGATCCATATGCCGCCGCTACGCGAGCGAGCCGGGGACATCCCGCTTCTAGCCGAATACTTCCTGAAAGTATTTGCCAAGGCGCATAACAAACAGTTGCGTGGACTGACTCCAGGATTTCTCAGTGCTCTGGCACGGCATAGCTGGCCGGGCAATGTGCGGGAGTTGCAAAATGTCATCGAGCGCAGCCTTGTGCTGGCAAATGGCAACGATCACCTGGGCGTGAAGGATCTGCCGCAGGAACTTCGTGGCTACACCATTCCCGAAGAAGTTCCCGGCGGTACTTTTCATGAGGCGGTGCGGACGTTCAAGCGCGAGCTGGTGCGTTCGGCCCTGCGCATGCATTCCGGCAACAAGCTGAGAGCGGCGAAAGAGCTAGGCATCAGCCGATGCTATCTGCATCGGCTGCTGAACCAGCTCGAGATCGGGGAAGTAGCGGGACACGATTACCAGGAAGAAGCAGTTGCACGTAGGCCCGCGCGGGCTGGCGCGGAAAATGAAGAACTGAGGCTCGCCGCACGGGCGGTGTGAAATTGTTGCCATGAAGCTTCGACGGGGTATATTAACGCGCTCGGATTCCGGACAAAGTCTGGTCGAGACCGTCCTGATCCTGCCATTGCTACTATTGCTCCTTTTGAACGCGTTGAACTTCGGCTATTTCTTTTTGGTGACTCTGAATTTAACGGCGAGTCCACGCGCGGGTGTCGAATATTCCATTTATGGGCCTAATTCTCCAGGTACAACGAACTACCCAGCTGCTGGTGGGTCCTCGTCATTAACTGTGAGTAATTTGTCGCAACAGGACATGACTGGCGCGTTAAGCAGAGTTACTAGCGCTCCGATTCAGGTCTGCAGCCAGACTAATCTAACCGGGACGCCGCCCAATGGCGTTAACGGAACGGGGACAAGCCAAAAATCGAACTGCATCACCTGCACCAATGGTACTTGCGGAGCTGTTACTACCACTCCTACATACCCACCGCATGCCGACCCGGAGGCTCCTACATTCGTCTTGCACCGCGTCGACGTAACCTACACCTTTATTCCTTTAATTCCGGGTCAGCCATTTAATCTCTTTCTCCTGGCTTCGCCTCTTTGTAACGCCTCCGGTACAAGTTGCACATTTCACCGCTTTGCCGAAATGCGAGCTATGTGACACGCATGAGAATACTCGAGCAGCAACACGTAAACGATTCGAAATCATCCGGCAGACACGAGAAGGGACAGGCTGCCGTGGAGTTCGCGTTGACCGCGGTATTTCTCGTGCTACTTATTGTTGCGTTTCTTGAAATGGTGATGATGCTCTACACCTATAATGTGCTTGCCGACTCCGCCAAAGAGGGCGTGCGTTACGCAATTGTGCATGGGGCCAGCAACTCAAGTGCCAGTGGCCCTACCACTGCCACAGCCACTACTCCACCCTGTACTTCGTCGAACGTAAGCACGAATATCGGTAATGTCCAGACTGCCGTGACCAACTACGCCGCTTACTCGATGCACAATACGGCTGGGATGAATGTCTATGTTTGCTACTTCGATGGCAGCAACAAACCGCCAAATCGAGTTCAGGTAACAGTTAATTATCCTTATCAGCCATTCTTTGGCTTGGGTTGGCCCACAGTTACTGTGAACGCGGCTGCGCAAGGGCGGATCATGTATTGATGGGTGAAACGTGGGAATTTGAGAGGTTACAGATGATAAACCGTTGGCGTAAACAAAGCTGCAAGGCGGGCGAATCCGGCCAGGCGATGCTTTTCGTGCTCCTGGCGCTTGGACTCGCCTTAATGGGCGCAGCAGCTTTTTCCGTAGATCTGGGCAACATGTGGATGCAGCGGCAGACCGCGCAAAATGTTGCCGATGCGGCTTGCACTGCCGCCGCAATGGACATGCTGACTGATGCCACCAGCGCCGGCACCACACAGGGAGGATTCACCGCAGGCACGGATTTCAGTTGCTCGGGCAATGCTACAGCCGCCCCATGCGTCTATGCTGCCAACAATATGGGATATGCTCCGGCGGCTCTGGTGGCTGGCCAGCCCGGGTACGACGTCTCATTCACCTTTCCAACTACCGTTCCCGGAGTCGTAGATTGCACTGGTACGCCGCCACCGCCGGTGTGCACCGCTGCAGGTTTCACGCCATTTAGTACCTATGTGCGAGCCACCGTGGCTAACAGGGTTCCAGTCTCATTCGCCGGGTTACTTTCCGGATCGACGACTACAGATGTGATGGGGCAAGCGACCTGCGGATTGGTATTCTCCAGCGCGCCTATTCCAATCCTCATCATGAATCCTAGCTTATCGGGTACTTTGGATGTAAGGGGGAGCGGAAGCCAGAATAAAATCACGATCTACGGAGGACCGCAGAGAAGTATTCAGGTGAACTCAACTAGTGCCACGGCGGTTACCGTGAATGGCGGCCCCACAGTGGATCTGTCCAAAGGTGGTCCAAACCTTTCGGGGAGCGACATAGGGATAACTGGGGGTCCCGGCACCCCTCCGTTTACATACCTGGGATCCCCTCCCGGCAAGTGGGTCGACCCTGCTCCGGCGATTTCCGATCCATTCGCAAGCCTTCCGGTTCCGGCCAAGCCGGCGACTAACGGTACCATAACGCCGAATGTTCCGGCTGGCACCAAGGGTTGCCCTGCAGGGACTTCGGGTGGCTGCACAGAATATTCAGCTGGTTATTACCCGAGTGGAATAAAAGTGAAGAACGATACCGCAATTTTTGATCCTGGCCTTTACTACATTGACGGCACCACGAATGGCCTCACTTTGGATGCTAATTCGTGTGTGCGTCCGAGCACTTTAGCAGGTGACGGAAGCGGCGGGACTGTCTTCTACTTCAACACCGCCAAAACGGTTACTGTTGTGGCGGACTCGGGCAGCAAGTGTGCCGCATCTATTACTACCACCGCCAGTTCCGGCACCGGCCAATTGCAATATGGTGTGAAGTGCACCTCCGGCTCAGACGTGCCTGCTAACCTGCCGACAACCATTACCGGAAACCTATTGATGGGTGCCTGCACTGGCCCTTACGGCGATCCACTCGGCACAGACGACCCGATTGGTGAACAACATGGAATCGTGTTCTTCCAAAACCGCGCTGTGAATCTTGGGGGTACGCAACCTAGTTGGGGCGGCGGAGGCACTGCGGCAATATTGGGCTCGATGTACTTTCATTACTGCAATTCCGACGACGATAAGCCCAGCGGGACTCCTCCGATCACGGGCTTGGGAAGCAAATGTAACCCCTCAGCTTTTACAGATCAGATTAGTCTTCAGGGTAACCCAGGTTCGGAGTCGTACGTCGTCGGTAACATAGTCGCAGATGAGTTAACTTTCGGCGGTACGCCCCAGGTCTACATGGATCTCAACCCTAACGCCTTGTATTATGTTTTGAAGGCTACTCTTTTGCAGTAAGCGGGTTTTTAAGCGGAGATCTGGCGAGAGCACTGATGCTACGTGAGTTGATAATCGAATTTTCGGAAGGGTCCCAAAGGGATAACGAATGCCGTTGCTCTCGTTAGAAGACGAAGTAAGGTCCGCGTTTTCTCACCTCGCGCCGGCGCCGCAGCCCCCCACCCCGGTCCGGCTTACGTTCGCTGAGGTAAGGCCGGGCCATCGCCTGGGATGGCCGCTTGCCTGCTCATTCATCCTGCATCAACTCGCGTTTTTCGCGATTGTTCTTCTTTCTATCGTTGCCAGCCAATTTCATCCCATCAAAGAGACGGAAAACCTTAGGGTGAACCCGACGGATCACGTCATTTATCTTCCTGTGCTCGGCGGCGGCTCGGAAGGAAACGGGCATGAAGGCGGACTATCTGGCGACGTCGCGCTGAAGTCCGCACCGACTCCGGCGCGAGCCAGCAAAGGATTTACTTATCCTGGGCCGCAGCCGATTCTTTCCGAACCGCCGAAACCCGACAACACACAGCAAACACTCCTTCAACCACGACTGAAAAACCCGCCGGCGTTGCAGGATTTTGTGCCGCTGCCGAACATCGTGCGGATGGCGAATGCTGCGCCCGCCCCGCTGGATATACGGAAGAACAAGTCTTCTGTGACGCATGCTCCCAAGCTGATCGAGCCTCCGAAGCTGAAGCTTCCGGTGGCCAAGCTGAGAGTCGCTCCCAGTCAGCCCGATCTGCCGGAATTTCATCCGGCAGAAATTGATTCGCGGGAAGCGCCCAAACTCGCGATGCCGGTAAATGCTCCGGAAGAACCTGCTCCGTTGAAAGTACAAAAAGAGCAGGTCGCGAAGAAGGTGGAAGAAGCAGCCCAGCCGCCAAAGCCCGAGCAGATCGCGTCCACGGCCAGCCGCGGCAAGGATCTGCAAACGCTTATCGCCCTGAGCCCCATGCCTGCGCCTATTGGTCCGCCGCCAAGCACTCCTGCGGCGGAAGCCCGCGCTCGCTTCGGGGTTTCTCCTGCGGCGAACAGATCATCTGCGCAAACCGCGCCTGGCTCAAAGCAGCGAGGCACCACCGGGCCGGCTGCAATTGGCACCCAATCCAATGCCGCAGCCGGGAATAAAGTTGATGAGATCGTAGTCGGTGCCGGCAACGGTAGCGGTGGAAACGCGCCCGCGGGCGGAGGTGGCGCGGGCACGGGCCTGGGTAGTGAAACTGGCTCCGGCAAAGGAGGCACCGGGACAGAAGCCGGCCACGGCGCGGGATCAGGCACTGGCTTGGGCACCGGATCTGGCGCTACTGCGGGCAGCGGCACCGGCGCGGGCAACGGACGCGGTTCCGGCGGCTTCGCCGGCATCACCATTCAGGGCGGCAGCGGCCACTACGGCACAGGAATCGTGGCATCTAAGATTCAGGGTGGCACTCCTGCGCCCCTTCAGACTTCCTATGGCATGACCATCAGTTCGCTGGGAAATAATGGCGGCGGGCTTGCCGATTACGGCGTCTTCTCCGATGAGAAGGTCTACACCGTATATCTCGATATGCGGCAGACGCTCGAAGATCCGGCTCCCGCATGGACTCTGCTGTACGCTCCCTTAAGAGGGCCTGACGATGCAGGCTCTATTGATGGCGTGACGCCGCCCTTTCCGTCCTACAAAGAAATGCCGAAACTCTCCGATGAGCTGTTTCAGAGATACGACGGCCGCCAGGTGGTGGTTTACGCGCTCATCAACACCGAAGGTCGATTCGAGGAATTGACGGTGAAGGAGAGCCCAACCGTGGAACTGAACGCACCAATTCTTCACGCATTAAGAAGATGGACCTTCCGCCCCGCGCAAGTCGGCGGCAAATCAATAGCACTGAAAGCTCTGCTGGGAATTACGCTCGCGGCGCAGTAAGTCAACTCAAAGGAGAGTTGCTACAACTTCCGACCCATTCCGCCTCTCAAGAAAGTTCGTTATATTCGCGTCTCGATCATGAGCTCCCCAATACATGCGTTAGGAAATTATTCTTGAGCGCCCTGAACACAAGATCCAGCTTCATTCTGCTTCAAGTCCTGGACCTTCTCACGACGCTGGCGGCATTTCGCGCCGGAGGCTCTGAAGTCAATCCACTCGTCGCAAGTCTCACCATCCACTTCGGCCGACTGGGCGGGCTAGTGCTTAGCAAAATATTGGCAGTGCTCCTTATGTTGGGCGTCCGACGACGGTTGTGGGTCGTGAACCTTTTCTATGTCGGGGTGATCTGCTGGAATTTGATCGTGGTGATCTCTCTCGTGCTGCACAGACGATAGAGGGCTGCATCCAGACCTTTGCTGGTCGAATACTGCTTCAATCCTAGCGACCCCGGCA
>Ga0209161_10003967_pt1 | contig 11798 bp, 6 predicted proteins | sample GraSoiAngelo_155_FD_186169 | JGI IMG/M metagenome (GOLD analysis project Ga0209161, IMG submission 186169) | Grasslands soil microbial communities from the Angelo Coastal Reserve, California, USA - 14_1009_13_30cm (SPAdes) (version 2) | ecosystem: Environmental > Terrestrial > Soil > Grasslands ...
GCTCCAGCACGCTCTTCTAGTCTTCTCCGGACTAATCCTCCTATCAGCAGTCTTCTCGCTACTCCGAGGACCACGAGTCGAATAGTGGACGAGGGTTCAGTATTCATTCTAGAGTCGAGTCGCGGGTAGCAGAAAACTTCCTGAGTGCTGAACGGACCCCTCGTTTCCTACCGCACCACTATCAAAATTGGCACATCCCCACGCCTCAGGAGATTCCCTCAATTAGATCGAGGGAGAGAAGACCACCGTTACACTTTGCGGGTTCGGGTTCAACACAGCCACATCATAAGATCCCGAGGTAGGAGGCTGGAACGATATCACAGTCTGAACTATTCCCATTAGCTCCTGAGGGATGCAGATGCTCGAAGGAAAAGTGCTGCCGGGGTTAGAGGTCGTGGAGTAGGATGCTACCCAGCTATCGAATAACGGTGGCTGGAGTACGCAGAAGTCCGCGCCTCCGCCCGTGACGTTGACTGCCAATTGGAAAGTCTGATTGTTATAGACTCCGGGTAGTAGCAGCGCAAAATATCCTGGATGGGTCCGGTTTCCTCCGCCCACTGTGCGTGTTACTGGGAGCTTAAGGGTCCCGTGGGGAGGGGGGGGATGTGGCAAGTACGGGACGCTGGCGAATACAATTCCGATGGATAGAGCTACGGTGACAGCGGCTACTATCAGTGTGCGACGTCTCGTGAACCTTCTCTGCATTGTGGTCCCAACTCTCTTACTATTTTCCTCACCGTGGCCATCTAATAAACGACGTGCGAACAGTCCGCTCCGACTCCCTCTGACGAGGGAGTTGAAGCCCATCGTATAGCGGGCCAGATTTGAAAACTTTCTACTCAGAAGCAACCTGCATATCGTTGTTGGAGCCCCGGCCGGGGATTGAACCCGGGACCTACAGCTTTCTCGCTTGGGATACAAGGCTGTCGCTCCACCACTGAGCTACCGGGGCTGTCGCGTGGTGGGTGGAGTTGAGGCTAAGATAAGTTCTACTGAGTACGGGTTCAGTTAGGTTTCTGGTTCCTAATTCTCTCCGCGGCTCTGACGAGTGCATCAACGCCGGGTAGACTCTGGCCTGAGAGAAGTGAGAGCATTGCGCCTCCGGCCGTGCTTACATGTTTGAATCGCTCATCTATTCCGAGGATCGATGCCAGCCCTACCAAGTGTCCGCCTCCGATGACTGTGTAGCCGTTGCTCTTGGCCATGGCTTCTAGGACTTGTTTTGTGCCGAGGTCGAACCCGTCTCTCTCAAACACTCCTAGGGGTCCGTTAGCGACAATAGTGGCAGCTCCCTCCAACGCTTTCGAATATTTTTCGATAGTCTTGGCTCCAATATCAAGGGCTGATTCTTTCAAAGGGACGTCTATGCCTCTGTCAGTTCTCTTTCCACGAGTATCTGCATATGCAAGGTCAACTGGGACCTCGATCCTGTCCTTGTACTTCGTCGACAGTGATCTTGCGTTCTTGATATGAGGTTGAAGCCCAGCCATGTCTTTCTCGTCGTCCGCCGAGATTTTCTTGTCCATTGCCTTCAGGAACAGCTTTGCAGGTACTCCTCCCAGCAGTATCTTGTCTGCTTTGTCGCCAGTCAGAATGTGTTCAATGACCGGGATCTTGTCTTCGACTTTGGCGCCTCCGAGAACGTAGACGCATGGCCGTCGGGGCTCTACGAGCAGTCCTGAGACTGCTTTGAGTTCTTTTTCCATTAGTCGTCCTGCGGCGCTTGGAAGTGCATCTGTCAGTCCCACGATGCTAGGTTGGGATCGATGAGCAGTTGCAAAGGCGTCATTGATGTTGAGTTCGAAGAGTGGTGAGAGCTGTCTGACGAAGTGGGTTTTTAGGAGCTTCTCGGGTTTGTCGTCGATGTTTTCTTCAGCGCAGAATCTTAGGTTGTCGAGGACGAGTACTTGGCCTTGTTCGACCTTTGCTATTCTCTGGCGGGCGTGGGGGCCTATGACATCTTCTACGAACATTACTTCCTGGTTGCAACAGTCTGCTAGCGCTTTGGCGTGTGGTTCCAGATTCGTAAAGTCATCTTTTCCTGGCCTGCTCTGGTGGGATCCAAGGACGACCCTCGCGTCTTCCAGTCTGGCGAGCGTCTCCGAGACTGCTTTGATCCTAGTGTCGTCCAGGATCAGATGTGTGGATGGGTCTAGCGGGACGTTGATGTCGACTCTCAGGAAAATCTTCCTGTTGCTTGTCTCCACGTCATCTAATGTGAGAAATTTGTGGCTGGACAAGCTAGGGGCCTTTTCTCTATCTCCTCGTCTAGTTTCGTTTCCGTTTAATCTTTCTTGGGCTAATGCTTTTTAGCAGTAGACTCTGCGCCGGTCGTTTTGCCGGGGTGGCTCAGTTTGGTCAGACCCCGAAAGGGGAGCCAAAGCGCCGGACTCATAATCTGGTTTGAGACATCCGGAGGTCGCGGGTTCGATAAAGACCTCTTTCGAGAGCCCCGCCCCCGGCACCTTGGAACGTCGCACCTGATTTCGTGGCGGCTTTTGGTATGAGCTATCGCAGTCCAGAACCTTGGATACGTGCTCATGAAAGGCTTGTCAAACACTCGTTCCGAGCATCGGTGAGATTCTCGAGACCTTGACTGTCTTGCGCTAATAAGAACCGACCATCGATCTCATACCGTCTTATCCTTATAGGATACTCGGGGCATGCCGAAGAAGTCTTCCTCAATCCAAAAGATATTGACGCTATAATTCGGTGATTTGGAAATGGAGCTAGCTAGCGAACCATTATAAGTTGTAGTACGAGAATCGGTGCCCTCATCCGGTGAATTGTCAGTTTGAATGGACGCTTGTTATGGCTGATACTGCCTCTCCTAGTAATAGCGACAATTGTGGTCATACCTCAGGTTCCCAATGTTCACGCCGCTACTGGGGTTGTTTGTCTTGAAGACATTACGTCTGCCAACCCCGCTAATCCTTGTACTTCTCAGACTGCTCCGGTGTTTGATGGTCCTTTTGTGACTCCTAATCATCAGCTTACCATAGGTGTTTTTGTTGAGGGTTCTGATCCGTTGAACGGCTGGGACATTACTCTCCTGACGAATCACAATTTCCTGATTCCTTCTGCTGTTGATTTTACGAATACGATTACCGGTCCTGTCTCTTCCGTCAGTCTAATCGTCTTATGTCTTCAGGGTACTCCAAAGTCTGGTAGTCCTACTTGCCTCGCGACTGATTCTATTGATACTCTGCATTATTCTGCTGTTGGGAGTAAGACTCTTGCTGTTCCTACTACTGGTCTTCTCTTTACAGCCATCTACAATATTACTGGTACTACTCCTGCTGGTGGTATTCCTATCCAGTACCAGTCCAACTGTGCTGGCACGGTGAGTGTTCCTGGTCTCTGTGTCACTATTACTAACGGTACTCCTTCGCCTGATTCTGAGACTGCTCAGATTGCCCACTTTGACAATAGTGGTACGCCTGCGCCCGGTGTTGGAACGGGTGCCTCGGGTGTTCCGTATGTTACGCTTTCCGCCAGCACTACTAATATTGGTCCTATTGCTGCGGGAGCTACTAGTAGCGCTGTCAGTCTTACTGTGGCTGCTCAGAATGGCTGGCCTAATCCTTTTGGCACTGATAGTATCCTGTTCGCTTCGTCTCTTCCGTCGAGTGAGCTTCCTCTGGTTGATCCGGCTACGGGTCTTACCGTGACTTTGTCGGGTACCAATCCTTGTGCTCAGGCTGCCTGCGCAGAAACGGTGACTTTCCGTGCCTCAGCTGCGGGCAACTATTACGCGACCATTTTCGCGAACTATGCGGCCCTCAGTTTCTCATCAACCCCGGGGACCGGGACCAATACGCTTGCGGCTGTAGTCACTATCAATGTCGTTGTAGTTGATTATAGTATCAGTGTCAGTCCGACTAGCTATGCCCTACCTAAGGGTGGTCCTTTTGCTCTTGGCGTTGTGACGATTACTAGTATCGGCAGCTTCAGTAGTGCTGTGACTCTCTCTACCACTCTCTCTCCCGCCACGGGTCTCACTGTCACTTATGCTCCGAACCCTGTTACTCCGCCTCCTGGCGGTGTTGTTACTTCGACGATGAGCTTCACCGCTGCGTCTACTCTGGCTTCCGGTTCCAAGTTTGTCATGATTGTCAGGGCTGTTGGTGGTGGGATTAGTCATTCCTTCCCTGCGACTGGTTCGATGACTGTTCTGGTGAACGGTTTCAACGTTACCGCTTCTCCGACTACTGTCTCGTTCACGAGTGGTGGTGCGGGTGGCTCTTCGACGTTGACTGTGAAGAGTATTGGGGGTACGACTAACGGTTTTGCTGGTGCTGTCTCTTTCACCGCTTCGACGACTCCTGCTACTGGTCTTAGTGTGAATTGTCCTTCTGCTACCCTCACCGCCGGGGGTACTGCTACTAGCAACTGTACGTTCACGTCCTCTGCGCCTGCTAACACGTATACTGTTGTGATTACTGGTCGTGGTGGGACGAATATTGTTGGTACTACTAACGGGGTGGTGTCCAACTCTACTACTCTGACTGTTATGGTTACTGGTGGTATCGCCAATCCGTCGATCGCCACCACTATCAGGGATGCTTCTAATGCTGCTGTGACTTCTGTGACTGTTGGTACTACTGTTCATGATACTGCGGTGATAACTAACGGTTCAGCGTCCGGTGTTACGGGCACTGTCATCTACAACTTCTTTGCTAATCTAGCCTGTTCTGGTGTTCCTGCTTCTAGTCAGACTGTTACCGTGGGTGCTGGGGGTGTTGTTCCAGACTCGAATGCTAATACGCCTAGTCCTGCTGGCCCGTACAGCTACAATGCCAGGTATAGTGGTGATACGAACAATAATGGTGCGACTAGCCCATGTGAACCTCTAACAGTCACCAAAGCCAGTCCAACGATCGCAACAACCGTATCCTCGACGAGCATTGTTGTCGGAACGACTGCGAGCGACTCTTCGACCCTCACTGGTGGCTTCAGCGCCGGTGGCACAGTAACCTACAGCGATTTCACCAACGGCGCATGTACGGCGCCTGGGAAAATTGTGTCGATAGTCACAGTAACTAGTGGCGTGGTTCCAAGTTCTCGAGCCGTAACGTTCAACGCCACTGGTAGCTACAGCTTCCAAACGTTATACTCTGGTGACGCGAATAACAACGGAGCAACATCGCCGTGTGAGCCGTTGACAGTTACAAAGGCCAGCCCAGCCATCACCACGACTCTGTCATCAAACTCGGCCAGAGTTGGCCAAACTGTAACTGACTCGGCCACTCTGTCCAGCTTCTTCCAAGCAGGCGGCACAGTAACTTACAGCGTCTTCACAAACGGCGCATGCACAGCGCCTGGAACAGCAGCCTCCATAGTCACTGTCACTAATGGCGTTGTTCCTAAAAGCCGAGCTGTCCTCTTCAACGCCACAGGAAGCTTCAGCTTCCAAGGAGTATACAGTGGTGACACTAACAACAACGGAGCGACGAGTCCATGCGAGCCGCTGGCTGTCTCGGCTGGCGTTGCAATCTCGACGACCCTTTCGAGCACCACACCATTGGTTGGGACCACAGTGACCGATTCAGCAACTCTGAGCGGCCAGAGTGCGACCGCAGGTGGAACTGTGACCTACGCCCTCTTTACGAACACTGCCTGCACTGCGCCTGGGGTAACCGTCTCGGTCGTCACGGTCGCTAATGGTGTAGTTCCCAATAGTAGAGCTGTCCTGTTTAACTCGACGGGTAGCTTCGGCTTCACAGCCGCATACAGCGGTGACGCTAACAATAATGCAGCTGCGTCATCGTGCGAAGCTCTAACTGTCAACAAGGTGAGTCCGACGATAGCGACTAGTCTCTCGGCTTCAACAATAACCGTGGGTAGTTCAGTAACTGACTCTTCGACCCTGACAGGCAGCTTCCAGGCAGATGGCTCCGTAACCTACGACAGATTCAGCGGAAGCAGTTGTGCTGGCACCGCGACAGTCGTCTCAACCGTTACCGTGACCAATGGTGTGGTTCCGAATTCCGCGACTAGCACTCCAACGCCCGCTGGAGCCTACAGCTTTGACGCAGTCTATAGTGGAGATGTGAACAACAACGGCGCGACAAGTGGGTGCGAGCCTCTAACCGTCAACAAGGCCAGTCCGACAATAACAACGGCGCTATCCGCGACCACTGTCACAGTCGGCCAGTCAGTTACTGATTCGTCTACTATGGCCAGCTTCTTCCAGGCTAGCGGAACCGTCACATACAACCTGTTCGTCGGCTCGAGCACCTGCGCTGTCACAGGCTCTGTGGGTTCGATTGTGACAGTGACCAACGGTGTTGTGCCAAACTCCCGGAGTGTCATTTTCAACGCTACCAACTCGGGCGGCTACAGCTGGAACGCGGTCTACAGCGGTGACGCTAACAACAACGCTGCAACCTCCTCATGCGAACCGTTGACCGTGAACCCGAGCGGAGGGGCTACCATAGCCACGACCCTCTCCTCGACGAGCATCATCGTAGGAAACACTGTAACAGATTCCGCGACCCTCGCTGGGACAACTGCGACAGCAGGCGGCAGTGTAACTTACAATGACTTTGCCAACGGCGTGTGCACTGCGCCAGCAACCGTCATATCCATAGTCGGAGTAACCAACTCCCTAGTTCCCAACTCTCGGGCGGTCATGTTCAACAGTACAGGCAGCTTCAGCTTCAACGCTGTCTACAGCGGCGACGCCAACAACGGTGGAGCAACCAGTACGTGCGAGCCGTTGACTGTTGACAAGGCTAGCCCAACAATTACTACAACATTGTCTGCGACCTCGATTACTGTAGGCGGATCAGTATCAGACTCTTCGACTCTCTCGAACTTCTTCCAGGCGGGAGGGACAGTAGCCTACACACTATTCAGTGGTGGGACATGCGCCGTTCCGGGTAGCGTCGTCTCAACCGTAACCGTTACGAATGGTATAGTACCGAACTCACGGGCGGTAATCTTCAACGCTACAGGTAGCTTCAGCTTCCAAGCAGTATACTCAGGCGACACTAACAATAACGGGGCCACTTCAGCTTGTGAGCCTCTAACGGTTATTGTGGGTGCTGCGATTGCGACGACTCTCTCGACCACAACTCCGGTGGTGGGAACGAGTGTGACTGACTCTGCATCCCTTAGCGGCCAGACGAGTAATGCGGGTGGAACGGTCACCTACACTGACTTTGCCAATGGAGTATGCATTGCCCCTGGAACGATAGTGTCAATCGTAACCGTCACGAATGGTGTGGTTCCTGACAGTAGACCGGTCCTCTTCAATTCCACAGGAAGCTTCAGCTTTATGGCTGGGTACAGCGGTGACGCAAATAATAACGCCGCCACTTCACCCTGTGAGTCATTGACTGTTGTCAAAGCGAGTCCAACAATCGCGACCACTCTGTCTTCCTCGACTATCACTGTTGGCTCGTCGGTCACAGACTCTGCGACGATGGCGAACTTCTTCAAAGCCGGAGGGACAGTTACCTACGAGTTCTTCACGGGTTCTACATGCACAGGCACAGCTACTGCGGTAGGAACGCCTGTTTCTGTGACGAATGGTGTCGTCCCCGATTCTGCATCCCAGACCTTCAGCACGTTTGGATCATTTAGCTGGAACGGAATATACTCTGGTGACGCTAACAACAACGGCGCAACATCTCCCTGCGAACCTCTGACCGTGGCCGGGCAAAGGTCGCTTTCCACAACTCTCTCAGCAACCACAATAACCGTTGGTGGCTCAGTAACTGACTCGGCTACTCTTAACGGCACCACGACCAATGCTAGCGGGACAGTGACTTACACTGATTTCGCGAACAGCGGCTGCACGTCACCGGGAACAACTGTGTCAGTGGTAACAGTGACGAATGGTGCTGTTCCAGCTAGCAGAGCCGTCACATTCAACAGCACCGGAAGCTTCAGCTTCCAAGCAACCTACAGTGGCGACGCTAACAATACACCCTTGACCAGTGCTTGCGAACCTCTGACAGTCAACAAGACAACTCCAACTATCACGACATTGCTCTCCTCCACGTCCATAACCGTGGGAAATGCAGTCTCTGACTCTGCGACCCTAACCGGCAGCTTCCAGGCTGGTGGTAGTGTCACCTACAGTGTCTTCAGCAACGATGCATGCACTGCTCCTGGAACTGTACCCTCGATCGTAATCGTGACTAGTGGTGTCGTGCCTGACTCTAGGTTGGTCATATTCAACGGTACGGGTAGTTTCAGCTTCCAAGGAGCCTACTCTGGCGATTCGAACAATGATGGTGCTACTAGTCCATGCGAAGCGTTGACTGTCGCGGGGGTCTTGACGATAACGTCTGCTCTGTCGTCCACAACGATCACGGTGGGCGGATCGGTAACCGATTCGGCTGTTCTCTCGGGTCAGACTGCAACCGCTAGTGGGACGGTTACCTACCTTGACTTTGCTAGCGGGACTTGCGCTGGTATCGGAACGTTCGTGTCGGTTGTCACTGTTACCAATGGCGTTGTTCCGAACAGTAGAGTCGTCACTTTCAATTCGACTGGTGCCTTCGGCTTCCAAGCCAGCTATAGTGGTGATGCCAGCAACAGTGCAGCAACTTCCCTCTGTGAACCGTTGACAGTGACCATGGCCAGCCCAACGATTACCACAAGCCTCTCCGCCGCCTCTGTCCTAGTAGGTCAGTCTGCAACTGACTTGGCCACGCTGGCAGGATTCTACAAGGCGGAGGGTACAGTTACCTACAACGTATTCGCCAATGGTTCTTGTGTTTCGCCAGGAACAGCGGTGTCTATCGTGACAGTCGTGAACGGTGTCGTGCCAGCCTCTCGTGCTGTCACATTCAACGCGACAGGTAGCTATAGCTTCCAGGCAACCTACTCGGGAGATTCTAACAACAACGGCGCCGCGTCGGTTTGTGAGCCGCTTACGGTTGTTCCTGTGATTCCTCCACCGCTCCACTCGACGAAGACTGTTGTCACTTGCACCATGGGATCAGTCTTGGTCAACACCCTGACAAGCTGTACTGCGAGGGTCATCGATAATTCAACGAGTCCCACCGTCCCGACGGGGATGGTAACTTTCACAACGAACTCTACGGGTATATTCAGTCCGGCGTCCGCGACTTGCACTCTCGCTGCCGGCAATGCTCCAAACATGGCGAAATGCTCTGTCACCTACACTCCAAGCGCTACTGGTAAGCACCGGATAACCGGCTCATATGGTGGTGATTCAAGCCATGCTAAGAGTATCGGAGCCTTCCTAGTGAACGTGAGGCCTCAACCCGGCGGGTCGGTGCTGTTGACCTTCAACGGCTTCGACTTGGATGATTTTGACAACGGCGTCGGTCAACTGGGCGTCCTGGTCAACGGCCAGCTGGTAGCAGATATCCCTGCGGGCTTGAACCATCTCACCGGGACTGGGGACTACAAGCCCTACCAGGGGGTTGCCGTCGACTTTGGACCATTCGACATCACCAGCCTTCTTGTCACCGGTCAGAACACCATTGTCTTCAAGGACTCCACCTCCTTCGACCACTTTGGCGTTGTGAGAAACGTCCGGATTGTTCAAGGCAGCACTATTCTTCTCCACGTTTCCCACGCCAGAGGCGTTTCCCCAGACTCCTCGTTCAGCTACACATTCTCCAATCCACCCCTAACGCTCAACAGCTTCAGGAACTCGGGGGCCACGGTTTCGAACCAGGTGCTGACGTTTGCGGTCACCTACACTGGTGGAACAGGGCCCTTCGTATGTATCTTCAGGTTTGGCGACGGCGAGTCTCGATCGGTCTCGTCGGTTGGGAGTAGCTGCTCTGTGACTCATGGCTATGATTCTCCTGGTAGTTTCTCGGCCGCCATCACGGTCAAGGGTGCGAGTACTTCGGACAAAGTGTCTGCCGGACTGCCGGTGACGGTTTCGTAAGAATGAGGATTATGCTGTCACCAACGGAGCAGTGAATCGGTAGTTCAGCTTCTGCGGAGAATGTCGACGCGTCCGTCTTTTCTGCCCACATAAGCCACGTCGCACATTTCTAGGAACAATCCTGTTTCGACGACACCTGCGATCTTCTTGAGTTTCTCGTGAACTATCTCTGGTCGGCGTAAGCTTCTGAAGTATACGTCTGCAATGAGGTTTCCGTTGTCTGTTATGACGGGTCCGACTTTGCCTGCGGCTTCCCTTAGAACCGTCTTCTCAGAGATTTTTCTTATTTTTGAGAGCGTGGATGCGTAACCGAAGGGCACTATCTCGACTGGTATTGCTTGCGGTCCGCCGAGGGTTTTTGCTAGTTTCCTCTCGTCGACGACGATGATGAGTCTCCTGGCGGTTGAGTCTACAATCTTCTCTCGCAACAGTGCGCCTCCCCCGCCTTTGACTAGGTCGAGGGTTCGCCATTGTATCTGGTCTGCTCCGTCCAGTGCTAAGTCGGGTTCGGTGTCCTCTTCAAGGTTCGATGTCTTGAGGCCCAGTCTCTTCGCAGCGATTTCAGTCTGGTAGGATGTTGGTATGAAAGTGATCTTGAGGTTCTCTTTCTTGATTCGTTCGGCTGCTAGTTCCAGGGCCCCTAGGATTGTGTTGCCGCTTCCGAGTCCTATTGTGGTGTTGTCTCTGATTTCTCTAACTGCTTGTGCAGCGGCGCTTATTCGTGCCTTGTCTGTCCACGACACTTTCTGGCTCAGCCTTCTGTTTCGATCTGTTCGAGGCGTTCCATGGCTTTGAGTACTTCCTCTCGGATAGTCTCCAGTCGTTCTTCTGCTTTGTTCTTAGGTTTCTCTTTCGCGGGTCGTTCTTTCGGAGGGTTTGTAGTTGGCGGGGTTGGGCTTGTCAGTGTCTCGGGAAGATCGGGGAGCTTGGTTGTTGTTTCAGTTGTAGTTAGTGTTGGTCTGATCTGGCTAATCTTTAGGTCTATTTCGAGCATTTTTTCCTGGAAGCTCTTGAGGAGGTCCTCTTTAGCAGACTCGAGCTCATAGAGGTCTACTGTTTTCTTGTGAGTATCTATTTCCCCGTCTACTCGTTTGAGGTCTGTCTTGTATCGTTGTAGGAGCTGGTTTTTTTCGTTGTCGCTAATCTGTCCTTTTGTTTCTGCTTCGTAGATCTTTGTGAGGGCGTCTCCGATGATGTCTCTTTCTAGACTTGCAAGTCGGAGTCTGTCGCGAGATCTGGAGGCGTCGTTGCTTGTGATTGTTTTCTTGAGTATGTCTGGTATAGGGAATGCTTCTTTCTTGACTGGCTCGGCTATGTTCTTGTTTTCTTCTTGTTCGGTCTTCTTTCTTCCGAATAGAAGTATGAGTGTGAGTAGTGTGAAAGGTGCCGTTTGGCCCTTTCTACGCAATAGAAGCATTCCTCTGGCGTTCTTAGTCGTTTGACGAGTGTCCGATTATTAATGGTTTAGCAGTGCGGTGTTCCTGTTACCGCGCCGGGGGGTTGATGCGTCCAAATATGGTTATCTAGTGTTTGTGTGATTTGTTGCTTTGGTTAGTCTATGTCTCTTGCGATGCAGTGTGAGAGTTGCGGTCGGCCGTTGGCTTCGCGCGAGGAGCATGGGGCTCAGAATCTCGACAATCCCTATTGCATTCATTGTACCGATTTGAAGGGTAAGCTGTTGCCTTTTGAGAAGATGTATGATGGCATGGTCGCGTCGGCTATGCAGACTCGATGGATGAACAAGGAGCAGGCCGAGAAGTATGCCTTGGAGGAGATGGGTCGTTGGCCTGCCTGGAAGGACCGGGTTGACAAGATGCTCAAGCGCTAAAGACCCTGGAATTTTCGTTTCCATGTCGTAGACAACCCATAAGCCCTAAGGTTTTCTCCAAAGACGCTAGTCTTCTGTTTGGGTTGG
>Ga0209161_10003968_pt1 | contig 11797 bp, 12 predicted proteins | sample GraSoiAngelo_155_FD_186169 | JGI IMG/M metagenome (GOLD analysis project Ga0209161, IMG submission 186169) | Grasslands soil microbial communities from the Angelo Coastal Reserve, California, USA - 14_1009_13_30cm (SPAdes) (version 2) | ecosystem: Environmental > Terrestrial > Soil > Grasslands...
TGACCCAATCGCTGGGGATGGTGAGGCTGTAGCTGCCCGTCCAGCCGCAGGCGATCATCCCGGTCGTCGCGTCCGGCGTGCAGGGCGGCTGCGAGATCCCCGTCAGCGCGACGGTGAGACGCAGGCGGCCACCCGCGCCCCCGTACCAGCCCATGCGGTAGATGTCGAGCGTGAAAGCCTGCGCCGGATTGGTCGTGGCGTAGAGGGTGATCGTGTCGCCGGCCTTCGCGCTCACCGCCGACCAGTAGCCCTTCATCTGATTCGCCGTGTCGCCGCCTACCGGCGACCCGAGCAGCCAGCCCATCGATCCGGGGTTCTGGTTCTCGACGGTGATCGGATTCGCGGCGGCGGCGGGGGTCGCCGGGCCCACCGGGAGGCGAGCGGCGGAGGGCGCCGCGGGCGAGGGCTCTGCGGCGAGCGCGGCGGGCGCGTGTGCCAGCACCGCGCCGGCTGCGAGCGAAGGGACGAGGAGCGCCGTGAAGAGAATCACGACGCTGCGCGACCGAACGATGCCCGCGGCCATCGGGGCGGATGGAAGCGCCCCGGGATTGAGACGCGCTGCGTGGCTCTCATGAAAGCGAGCGGCCACGAGACGGTCCGGCTGCGCGTCTGGCCGGTGCGGTTCAACGCGGCGCCAACATCCCTTCAATGACCCCGACCTAGCCTCGCCGGCGGTGCACCTCGACGCGGGGGCTCGGCGTGGCTTGATGTCTCGGCGATCCCACGGGCACGACAGCGCGGATCCCGCACCGCTCGCCCTTGCCGTCATCGGCTGCGGCGCCGTGGTCGAGGGCCTCTACCTCGCTCCGCTGCGAACCCTCGAGTCCCGTGGGATCGCTCGCGTCGCGGCCCTCGTCGATCCGGATCCCGCCCGGACCGCCGCGCTCGCGCGGCACTTCCCTTCCGCGCGCACGTTCGCGAGACCCGCTGAGGCGCTCGCCCAGACGCCGGATCTGACGATCGTCGCCTCGCCGCCTGGCTTTCACATGGAGCACAGCGTCGCGGCCCTCGCGGCCGGCAGCCACGTCCTGTGCGAGAAGCCGATGGCCATCCGGCTCGACGACGCCGAGCGCATGGTGACGGCCGCCCGCGTCGCGGGGCGCGTCCTCGCGGTCGGCATGACCCGGCGGCTGTACCCGAGCCTGGTGGAAGCGCGCGCGCTCCTCGCCCGAGGGGCTCTCGGCGAAGGCCTCCGCTTCGTCTACCGCCAGGGCCAGGTCTACGGCTGGCCCGTCAGCAGCGATTCGGCGTTCCGTCGCGCGACCGCCGGCGGTGGCGTCCTCGTCGACCTCGGCTCGCACGTGCTGGATTTCCTGGGGGCGCTGTTCGGCCGGGCGATCGTGACGGCGTCGAGGCGAACTGCCGGATCGAGGTCGCGTACCCGCGGGCCGCCGGCGTCGTGCAGCTGTCGTGGAACCAGCCTCTGGTGACCGGCCTCCACATCCTTGGCTCGGCCGGAGAGCTGCGCCTGGACCCGACGCGGATCGACGGGCTGTGGTGGCGCCCCCACGGCGGCGCCTGGGAGCACGTGCTGAGCGCGGCGACCTGGCCGTCCGACCTGCGACCGCATCCGCGTGAGGGGACGCCGCGAAGCCATCACGACTGCATCTACTACCAGCTCGTGCGGGTGTTGCGAGCGATGGTGCACGGTGAGCCCGTCCCCGTCGGAGGCGACGACGCGCTCGACGTCGTGCGGACGATCGACGAGTGCTATCGCCGCGCGACGCCGCTTCCGCTCCCGTGGCTGGCGCCTGGGGAACAGGCGCAGAGCGACGCGCGGCACTGGAAGGGGCGGCGATGGCTGGCGGCGTAGCGATCCTGGGCGCCGGCGGCTTCGTCGGCGCCCGATTCGTCGAGCTGGCGGTCCTCGACGGGCGGAGCGACGAGGTCATCCCTATCGTCCGCGCCGCGAAGAGCGTCGCGCGGACCGCGCACCTGGGCCTGACCTATCGATTCGGCGACGCCTCGCGGCCCGATTCCCTGGCTCGCGCACTGGAGGGCTGCGAGGCCGTGGTGGACCTCACGAAAGGGAACCCGGCGGACATGCCGCGGATCGCCGAGAGCGTCCACGCCGCAGCCCTCGCCGCGCGCGTACGCGTGCTCGTGCCGATGACGCACTCCCCAGGCTCGACCATTGGATGCGGTACGCGCGCGAGAAGGGACGCGCCGAGAACTTCTTGCGCGAGCGGATGGGCGACGGGCGCCTGACGACCGTCGTCCTGCGGCCCGGCCTGATCTGGGGACCCGGCTCGCCCTACGTCCTCGGGTCGGGCAGCGACCTCGTCCGCGGAGCCGCGTACCTGGTCGGCGATGGCGGCGGCATCTGCAACCTGATGTACGTGGACAACCTCGTGCGGAGCATCGCGGCGGTCGTCGGCCATCCCGCCCCGGCCTCAGGGTTCTACAACGTCGCGGACGACGAGACGACCACCTGGCGCGAGTTCTACGGCGGCCTGGCCGCCGGTCTCGGCGTCGACCCGGCGACGATCCACCTCGTGCCCGGCGGCCGGTATCGCGCGGGACTCCGCGATCTGCGGCGCGATGTCCAGGAGCTGGCGGCCTACGCGTGGCTGAAGGGCCGGCTATCCGTCGAGGCACGGGCGGAGGTGAAGCGTCGTCTCGCGCGCGCCCTCGGTCGAGACCTGCCCGATCCGCCCGACAGGCGTGGGCGTCCGGTCGTGACCCGCGAGATGCACGACCTGCAGACGACGAGGCACCGGCTGCCGACAGCGAAGTTCAGGGCGACCTTCGGTCACCAGAACACGACCTCGTTCGTCGCGGGGATGGCTTCGTCTCTGGCCTGGCTGCGCTTCATCGGGGTCGACGCTCGGGAGGAGGCCGTGCCGGCGCCGGTCGCGAGGCCGACCGACGTGCCGCCGACTCCCGCCGGCGCGACGATCTAGGCGCGCTTGTGGACCCGCTCGTCAGCATCCTCCGCAACGGGTCGTTGCTCGGGGGCGCCCAGATCGTCTCGAGCCTCGTCGCGATGGTCCTCATGGTGGTGGTATCCCGGACCCTCGGGGACGTCGAGTTCGGGCGTCTCTACCTGGCGCTGACGCTCAGCGCGATCGTCGGGGTGGTCGTCGATGTCGGCCTGAGTCAGGTGGTCACGCGCGTGGTCGCACGAGAGCCGGCGCTCGCCCGGCCGTATCTCCGGCGGGCCGCGATCGTCGTCGCGATCCTCGGCGCGCTCCTGTACGTCCTCCTGCTGGGCGTCGCGCAGGCGCTCGGGTACACGGCCGAGGTGCGCTTCCTCGTCGCGATCCTCGGCCTGCTCATGGTGGCTGAGGGATTCGCGCAGCTGCTCGCCGCGGTCTATCAGGCCCACGAACGGATGCTCGTGCCGGCGCTCGCGCGTGTGATCGGGAACGTGGCCATGGTCGCGCTCGTCGTTCCGCTGCTTTCACGGGGCTACGGCGCGGCGATGGTCGCCGCGGTGATGGTGCTGGCGTCGTGCCTCCGCCTCGCTCTGACCGGCGTCACCCTCGGACGCCTGACCGGCTTCCGGCAGCGGCCGCCGTCCCCGCCGTCGTGGCGCGACCTCCTGCGTGCGGGGCTGCCGTTCCTCGCCGCGCAAGGACTCGGGATATTCGTGATCCGCATCGACGTCGTGATCCTCGGGCAGATGGCCGACGAGGCGACGGTCGGGTGGTATGGCGCGGCGTCGCGTGTCGTGGAGGCGTTCAACTTCATTCCGCTCGTCCTGACGACCGCGACGTTCCCGGTGGCCTCGCGGCTGTGGGTGACGTCCGCGGCCGAGTTCCAGGCAACGGTACGCAAGACGCTGCACCTGCTCCTCGTCATCACGGTGCCCGTCGCGGTCACGCTCTTTGCGCTGGCCGACGAGATCGTCGGCTTTCTCTTCACGCTGGCGTCGTACGCGCCTGCCGTGCCGATCCTGCGCGTCCAGGCCGTCTCGCTGGGGCTCGTGTACGTCGACTATCTGCTGGTCTGCATCCTCATGGCGATCGGACGCGAGCGTCGCTGGATCGCGTTCGTCGCCGCGTCGTGCCTGCTCAATCCCGCGATCAACTGGCTGCTGATCCCCGCGGCCGCGGCGTCACTCGGCAATGGCGCGATCGGGGCGGCGGTGGGCAAGCTCGTCACCGAGGTGCTCTTCCTCGTCTGCACGTTGCGCGCGCTACCGTCGGGGATCTTCGGTGCCGAGTCGCGCCGGGTCGCCGCTCGGGCGGTTGCGCTCGGCGTCCTCCTCGGCGCTTTCCTTTTCGGGAGCCGGACGCTCGGCGCGCCCTGGATGCTCGCCGCCGTGCTCGGCGGCGGCGGCTATCTCGCGGCTGTGCTGCGGACCGGCCTCCTGCCTCCGGATGTGACGGGGTGGATCGCGGGTTCGCTCCTTCGCCGCGACCGCACGGGCGCCGCGCCGGGAGGCCCGACGGAGCTCCAGCCCGCGCTGGCCGGAGCCGAGGGGCCGCGGAGCGCGGACGCCGCCTGAGACGAGCCGAGCCCCCGCGCGACACGAAGCGAGATCGCGCAGCGCGGGTACGTACGCTGCGCGATCTCATGTGTGCGCCGTCGAGGGGCGGGCGGGTCGCGCTGCGTCGGGCGTGAGCCCGGCCGCCGCCCCGAAGGTCAAGGCGATCCTGACGCGCTCTGATTGAAGGGCGCTGTGCCGACGCAATGACCGCCGCGCGCCGCTCGTCCGGAAGACGCGGGTCCTCGTTCTCATCCGTCAATTCCGCGTCAACGACCGCTCAATCGATCGGCCTGTGAATTGCGCGAGACCCCAGATGCCGAGAGGCGTTCACGTTCGCCGCCGTTTCCATCGTCCTCGCCGCGGCCGTGGTGGCGGGTCTGGTAGCCGCGGCACCTCCCGGGCGGGACCCGGATGTCGTCGTGACCGTCGAGGCGTCCGGCTCGAGCGGCACCATCGACACCCGGCTCGGCACGCAGTTCGTGTGGCCGGGTCAGCTCGCGGGCTCGGCGGCGCGTGAGCGATTCGACGCCCTCGCCCCGCCGGTCGTGCGGATCAACGCGACGACGGTCGGGGCCGAGAAGGTCCTCCCGGCGGGTGTGACGAGAGGGGACTGGCGCTTCGGCAACCTCGAGTCGATCGTCCACGACATCCGGCGCGCCGGAGGCGAGGTCGTGCTCGCGGTCGCGTACGCGCCGGAGTGGATGTGGGACTGCGCGGCCGGTGGGATCCGCGACCGGACGTTCGCCGAGTTCGGCGACTACATGGCGCGGCTCGTCGGCTACTTCAACGCCGGATCCTTCGTCGCCGAGGATGGGCGAGTCATCACAAATCCCGCCGGCACCAGCGAGCGCATCCCCTACTGGGAGCTCTGGAACGAACCGGAGCAGCTCGAGGGCTGCCCACCGTCCGGCAACCGCCTGAGCGTGGATCAGTACGTCGCGATGTGGAACGGTGCCGCCCCGAAGATGCGGCAAGCCGATCCCACGATCAAGCTCATCGGGCCCGCGACGGCACACGCCACGACGGGCGAGGCGCACGATTACCTGCCCGCGCTCATGGCAGGGGCCGTCCAGAAGCCCGACATCGTCAGCTTCCACGGCTATGGCGGCTGGCTCAATACGCAGACCGATCGCTTCCTCTTCGGCGGCGACGACGGCGGATTCGGTCTCGACGGCATCGAGCGCGGCCTCGCCCAGGTGAAGAAGTGGGCGCCTGGCATCCCGGTCTGGATCACCGAGCTCAACGTCAACTCCGCGTACGATCGGCGGCCCGAGGCACGGCGCGCCTGGGATGCGTTCGGCGCCGCCTGGGGGGCGAGCGCGTTCCGGCGGCTGGCGCTCGGCGGCGCCGCGGTCCTCTGCCAGTACCAGTTCACGCACCCCGAGCTCGGCCAGTTCTCGCTCCTGGACGCGCAGACCGCCGAGCCGCTCCTGCCGTACTGGCGCGATTACTACCTGGCGCGCTACTTCCCTCCCGGGAGCACGGTGCTCTCGTCGAGCTCGAGCCTAAGCGGGATCGAAGCCCTCGCGGTCCGTCCGCCCGGCTCGCCGAGCGTGCACGTGCTGGTCGTGGATCGGCAGCTGGACAGCGCGACCGCGGTGGCGGGAAGCGGCGTGCCGGCCACCGTACGGGTGACGGTGAAGGGCCTCGCCGGCCTGAGCGCGGTGACGCAGCGTTCGCTCGACGAACGCACTCCGCTCGACACGGGCCCGGCGCTCCTGCGGCTCCCGGCCGAAAGCTCCGCCACCGTGAGCTTCTCGGGCTACGGCGTCGCGTTGCTCGAGTTCGTCGCTCGCGGGGCAGGGAGCAGCTGAGCTCGGGGAAGTCCGACGGCCGCCGCCGGCCCAACGCGCAGGAGCAGCTGCACGATCCGCCCGCTCGCGTGGCCGTCGCCGAATGGATTCGCGATACGGGCCATTCGCTCGTACGCGCCTTCGTCCTCGAGGAGACGGCGCGCCTCGGCGACGATGCGCGCGGCGTCGGTGCCGACGATGCGCGCGCAGCCCGCTTCGACGGCCTCCGGGCGTTCGGTCGCGTCGCGCAGCACGAGGACAGGCTTGCCCAGGCTGGGGGCCTCCTCCTGGATGCCACCCGAGTCGGTGAGGATGAGCGTGCACCGCCGCATCAGGTGGATCAGCGAGACGTAATCGAGCGGTGGGATGAGGCTGATCCGCGGGTGGCCGCCGAGGAGCTGGTGGACCGGATCGCGAACATTCGGGTTGAGGTGCACCGGGTAGACGATGTGGACGTCGTCGCGCGCGTCCACGATCTGGCGGAGCGCGTGGCAGATCGAGATGAAGCCCGCGCCGAAGCTCTCGCGGCGGTGCGCGGTGACGAGCACGATCCGGCGATGGAACGGTATCCGGGCAAGCGGACCTCCGGCCACGTCGTAGTCGCCGGCGACGACGTGGTGGAGCGCGTCGATCACCGTGTTGCCGGTCACGTGGATCCGCGCGGGGTCGACGGCCTCGCGCAGGAGGTTCTGTCGCGCGCGCTCCGTCGGCGCGAGGTAGAGGTCTCCGAGGAGGTCGACGATGCGGCGGTTCGCCTCTTCCGGGAACGGCCGGCGCATGTCGCCCGTGCGGAGCCCGGCTTCGACGTGGGCGATCCGCGCCCTACGGTAGAACGCGGCCAGGCTGGCGGCGAAAGCGGTCGTCGTATCACCCTGAACGACGACCCAGTCCGGGCGCTCGGCCTCGATGACCGCGGTGGCGCCGGTCAGCACGGCGGCGGTCAGCGCCGAGAGGGTCTGGTTCGGTCGCATGAGCGAGAGGTCGTGGTCGGGCACGACGTCGAAGAGATCCAGGATCGGCTGGAGCATCTCGCGGTGCTGACCGGTGACGCACACGCGGACGTCGAGCTCATCCCGGACCCGGAGCTCACGGATGACCGGGCAGAGCTTGATCGCTTCGGGGCGCGTGCCGAGGACGACGAGGACGCGCACGCTCAGACCGGGCTTGAGGGGACGGGGCGCTCGTCGAGCACCTCCCCGCGCCGCACCTGCGCGGACGCGGCTCGGGTGGACGCCCGCTCCGAGAGGAGCGCCTCGCAGCTCTCCTCGAATCGCGCGGCGAGGACGTCCCAGTCGAACGAAGCGAGGTCGGGCATTGGCGGGTGCTCCGAGAAGGCGCGCACGATGCCGGCGGCGAACGCCGCCGGCTCGGGCGGCTCGAGGAACACATTCGGCCAGCCGAACCGGCGCAGCTCTTCGAGATCGGTGGCGACGACGGGCTTACCGGCCGCCGAGTACTCGAGCACCTTGATCGGGCAGGCGGCGTCGAAGTACGGGTTCGCATCGCCGGGATAGAGACCGACGTCGGTCGCCATGAAGTAATCCGCGACCGCGGCGTTCGGCACCGGGCCGGTCGCGACGAGCGGGACCCCGAGCTGGCGACAGCGCGCCGCGAAGGGGCTCAGTCCCTCACGCGGCAGCCAGCCGGCGGCCCCGACGGCGAGGAACACGATGTCGGGCATCTCGCGGCGCGCCCGAGCGATCGCGTCGACGAAGAAAAGGGTCGGGCTGCAGGTGAGGCCGATGAGGCTCACGACGCGCTTGCCGGTCAGCCCGAGCGCCCGGCGGACGGCCTCCGCTTTCCCGGATGCCAGGCGCCCGCGGTCGACTCCGTTCGGGAGGTACGCCGCGCGCACGCCGCGGGCTCTCACGCGTTCCACGAGGACGGTCGAGGTGCAGAGGACGAGGTCGCTGTTGGCGAGATACGCGTCCTCGACCCCGGGATAGAGGCACAGGTCGAGGTAATCGAAGACGCGCGGCACGGCGACGTCGAACGGGGGCAGGCCGACGGCCTTGTGGCTCAGCCCGTACACGAAGAGGTCGATCCGCTCGTCCGCGAGGATCCGGCGGACGTGGCGCCGGAACAGCCACTCATTGGGCGGGAAGCCGCGTGAATAATCGCGGGTGATCCGCCCGACCGGATTCGGCAGGCGCGGCGCACGATGGATCGTCAGCGCTCCGTCGTGGACGGTGCGCGAGCCGAGCGTACGGAGCAGCGCGCCGAGCTCCCCGATGGCCTCCCACGTGAGGACGTGGATCTCGTGACCGCGCGCCAGCAGCCGTTTGACGAGGTGCCACTCGCGCTGGCCCTCCATCCGCGCCCATGGCAGATGGGGGAGCCACAGGATCTTCACTCGCCGCGCGACGATCCCCGGTCAGGACTCCGCAGGTATTCGCCGCGCTGGAGGTCGAGCGGGCAGGTGACCTCGGTGATCGACTTCAGGACCCGGGCCGGGTTCCCCACGACGACGAGCTCCGAGGCCACGTTGTGCGTGACCACGCTTCCGGCGCCGACGACCGAACGCTCGCCGATGGTCACGAAGGGGAGGATCGTCACGTTCGTCCCGATCTGGGCCCCGCGCTCGATCGTCGGCCCGCGCTGGCAGAGCCTGGTCTTACTGCCCGGATGCGGGTCATCCACCATGCAGACCCCAGGCGCGATGGTCACGCCGTCCTCGATGGTGGAGCCCCGCGCGATGTAGCAGTTCGCGTGGATCTGCACGCCGTCGCCGATCGTGCAGTCCGCGCCGACGATCGTGTTGTCCCGGATGCGACAGTCGCTCCCGACGACGGTGTCGGTGCCGATCACGACGTTGCGACCCGTCTCCAACCGGTCCCCGACCCGTACGCCGTCGTGCACGGCGGAGCCGGCGCGGATGAGCGCATCGTTTCCGATCTCGAGCCCTTTCCAGCGCCGCGAGGGCTCGGCCTCGCTCCCCAGCCGGACATCGTCCTCGATCACGCTTCCGGCGCCCACACGCACTCCGGGCAGGAACCGGCGAGGGTCCTTCGGCGGTGTCCGTTGCCCCGTCGCGTTTACCTCGCGACCTCCGTCCGTTTCGTGTCACTGCATAAGACGCGAAAAACGCGTTGAGACCGCCTGCGGGAGCTTGTTGAGGCCCGTGGCACGAACGCCAGGACCCTGGCGATGCGGAAGCGATTCGTCAAGAACGAATCCACACAATCGCAATCGGACGGCCCTACCTTCGGCGGCCGATGGGCCCGTACCTGAAGACTGCGCGTCGCTATCGCTGGCTGCTCGGCGCGATGCTGGCCCTCGTGTGGGGCGCCGGGCTGGTCGCCGCGTACAGCGAATACACCACGACCTTCGAGTCGGAGGCGATCATCTGGGTCCAGCGCGCTCCGCCGCAGCTCGCGGGCAATCCCGAGGATCCCAACGTCACGGTCGTCCAGACGGCCGCGTCGCAGCAGGCGTCGCTGTTCAACCAGCTCTTCCTGGCGGACAGCTTCCTGCGCGACGTCGTCGCGCGCACGTCGCTCAACGGCACCCTCGGGAACGCGGTCCAGGAGAGAAAGGCGCTCGACGACATCCGCAAGCGCCTCCGCGTGCAGACCCTCGGGACGAACCTCCTGAGCCTCTCGTTCACCGGGCGCGATGCGTCCATCGCGCGCGAGATGGTCGACGCCGCGCTCGCCGTGCGGGGCCAGCGGGTGGCGCAGGCGCGCGTGACGGCCACGTCGCAGATCAGCGGGCTCTACCGGAAGCAGCTCGCGCTCGGCCAAGCGCAGGCCCTGGACCTGCAGCGACAGGTCGAGGAGTTCGACCAGAACCACGACGGCCCGCTCAGCGATCTCGAGCAACGCCGCCGCGATCAGCTGCGGTTGGCCCTCGACTACGTCCAGATCCGCCTGGGCGATCTGAGAGGTCGCATCGACCAGGCGGTGCTGGCCCCGGCGCTGGTCGACGTGAGCGGGAGCGAGTTCCAGATCCTCGACGAGGCGCGCGAGGAGACGGTCCCCCGTGGTGGGGTGAAGCCGGCGGCGCTGCTGGTGACGATCGCGCTGGCCGCCGGTGCGGTCCTGGCGGCGCTGCTCGTTCTCGTCGGCACGCTCCTCGCCGATCGACTCGCCGGCCCGGCCACGGTCGGCCGGCTGGCCCCGGCGCGGCTCTTCGCCACGGTCCCGCGCGTCGGCACCGACGGTCGCGGCAAGCGCGATCTGCGGGCGGAGCTCGCCCTGATCGCCTTCGAGGACGCGGGCGCCGGATCCCGCGCCGCGGGGCGATGACGGGAGCGGCTCAGCTCACGCGCGTCTTCGAGGGCCTCGCCAGCCGGATCGACGCGAGCGGCTTCCGCAGCGTCGGTTTCACGAGCGCCCTCTCCGGGGAAGGCACGACCACGACCGCGCTCGGGACGGCGCTCTCGCTCGCGGCCCTCCGCGACGAGACGGTCCTTCTGGTCGACGCGAACTGGCTGCAGCCCTCGCTGACCGCCGACGCCGGCGCGGAGAAAGCCGGGGGCCTCGCGGACCACCTCGCGACGCGGGGCGAGCTCGCGGGGCTCCTGCGGTGGGCATCGCGACCACGCCTCGCGTTCCTTCCGGTCGGAGATCGCGCCGTCGCGCGGCCGAGCCTGCGCGCGCTCTCGTCGTTCCTCGCCGGCAAGGTCGCCTCGCATGGCACGGTGGTCGTCGACCTTCCTCCGATCCTCGCGGGCGAGGCGTTCGTCCTGCCGTGGGCCGGGCTCCTGGACCAGCTGTTCGTCGTGCTACGCGAAGGGGCGACCCCGCTCCCGGTCGTGCGTCAGGCGCTCGCGCGCCTCGGGCCGAGCGCGACGCCACAGATCGTGCTGAATCGCGCCGCCGTCGCGGCGGCGGACCTCGCGCCCGCGCTCCATCCGGTCCGCGTGTGACGTACACGGCGCTCGTCGTTGGCTTCCTGATCTCGTGCGTCGCGCTCGGCGCCTGGGGCGGCGAGCGCGTCACGCGTCCCGGCGTCGCGGTGGCGCTGGCCGCGGCGATGGCCGCGGCCCAGCTGACGGTCCTGCTCTCGCGATGAGCGTCTCGCGGTGAGCGCCGCTCTCGGCAGCGAGCGGATCTGGCGCACGAGCGACTGGTACGTCGTACGCGCGCGCCGCGATGCGGTCCTGCTGGGCGGGGCCGCGCTGGCGATCGCGAGCGCGTACGCGGCGGCGATCGTGCTCACCGGTGGCGATCCCCGGCTCCTCGTGCCGCCGGCCGCGATCCTCATGGTGCTCGCGGTGTGCGTCCATCCCGTGGTCGGCCTCTACCTCGTGTTCGGCGCCGCCCTGCTCTTCGAGCAGTTCCCCATACCCGGTCTGACGCCGCTGACGTCGCAAGCGCCCATCTACCAGAACCTCTCGCAGTTCACGCCGATCCCGCTCCGGCTCAGCCTCCTCGACCTCCTGATCCTGCTGACCTACGCGAGCTGGTTCGCGCGGCGGCTCGCCGGCGAACGGCTGGGTGCGCGCATGGGACCGTTCGGCTGGCCGGTGCTGCTCTACCTGTCGGTCTTCGCGGTCGGGATGGTGATCGGCGCGGCGCGCGGCGGGGCCTGGGATCCCGTCGTCGCCCTGAACGAGATCCGCGAG
>Ga0209161_10003971_pt1 | contig 11793 bp, 10 predicted proteins | sample GraSoiAngelo_155_FD_186169 | JGI IMG/M metagenome (GOLD analysis project Ga0209161, IMG submission 186169) | Grasslands soil microbial communities from the Angelo Coastal Reserve, California, USA - 14_1009_13_30cm (SPAdes) (version 2) | ecosystem: Environmental > Terrestrial > Soil > Grasslands...
CCCCCGCGAAGGCGAGCTGGCCGACTGCCTCGGCATGGTGCGCATCGACCACCACGACCGAACCTACGATGTCGCCGTCGTCGGCGCCGGACCGGCGGGTCTCGCGACGGCGGTGTATGCGGCGTCCGAGGGCCTGTCGGTGATCGTCTTCGACGCGCTGGCGTTCGGCGGCCAGGCCGCGGCGAGCGCACGCATCGAGAACTACCTCGGATTCCCCGCGGGCATCTCCGGGCAGGACCTCATGGGCCGCGCCTACGTACAGGCGCAGAAGTTCGGGGCGGAGATGGTGATTCCGAGCCAGGTCGTGCGCCTCGACTGCGCCGGCATGCCCATGGCCCTCACGCTGGCGGACGGCCGCCGCGTGACGGCCCGGACGGCCGTCGTGGCCTGCGGTGCTCGCTATCGGCGGCCTGCCATCCCGAACCTCGAGGCGTTCGAGGGCCGTGGCGTCTGGTACTGGGCCTCACCCATCGAGGCCCGCCTGTGCCGGCAGCAGCAGGTCGCGCTCGTCGGCGGTGGCAACTCAGCGGGCCAGGCCGCCGTGTTCCTCTCCGGCTTCGCCGCGAAGGTCTCGATCCTCGTTCGTGGTGACGGTCTCACGGCGACCATGTCGCGCTACCTCATCGACCGGATCGAGGCCACTGCCAACATCGAGCTCCTGACCCGGACGGAAATCGTGGCGCTCGCCGGCCCGCCCGGAGCGCACCTGGAGCGCGTGCGCTGGCGGCGCACCACGACCGGTGAGGAGACCGAGCTGCCCATCCGCAACGTCTTCCTATTCGTGGGCGCCGATCCCGCGACGCACTGGCTGCAGGGCTGCGGCGTCGCGCTGGACGCCAAAGGCTTCGTTCGCACGGGATCGGCCGATGGCCGGCCACGGCCGTCACCACTCGAATCGAGCGTCCTGGGCGTCTTCGCGGTGGGCGACGTCCGCTCGGAATCCGTCAAGCGCGTGGGCGCGGCGATCGGCGAGGGCGCGGCGGTGGTGGCCCAGCTGCACACGGTGCTCGCCGAAACGGCGACGGCCGCGCGGTAGCCGCATCCAGAGCTATGTCGCCGCGCTCAGTGGGCGAGGCTCGGGCTCGGCAGCGCGGGCGAAAGCTGGCGGGGCGGGCGGAACGTAAGCGCGATGGCCACGGCCCCGAGCCCGATACCGGCCGAGCCGATGAACAGCCAGACGTAGCTGCCGAACGCGTCGTACAGCGAGCCGCCGGCCCACGGCCCGAGCGCCATGCCCAGCGTGGACACGAAGGCGACCGCGCCGAAGATGGTCCCCATGATCCGCGCCCCGAAGTATTCGCGCACGAGGATCGCGTAGAGCGGCATCACGCCGCCGTAGGCGAACCCGAACATCAGCGCGAGCGCATAGAAGCTCGCGGTCTCGCGCGTGAAGAGGTACAGGCTCACGGCCACCGCCTGCAGCGCGAGCCCCGCGACCAGCACGCGCTTCGCGCCGACGCGGTCGGCCACGAGGCCGCAGATGATCTTGCCGCCCAGTGACGCCACGCCCGCCGCGCTGAGCACGGTGGCGGCTGCCATCGCGGGCACGCCATGGTCGATCGCATAGGTCACCATGTGGAAGATCGGACCCGAGTGCGCCGCGCAGCACGCGAAGAACGTGAGCGCGATGGCCGCGAACTGCGGCGTACGAAGCGCCTGCGCCACCGTGAGCTCGGGGCCCTCGGCGACGGCCGTCGCCGGGACGACGGCTGCGGTCGACAGCGCCGGCGGCTCGCGCACGAGCAACGCGCTGGGAATGATGACGAGCCACGCGAGGTCGCCGAGCACGAGCATCGCCGTACGCCAGTCGTAGCTGGTGATGAGCCAGCGCGCGAGAGGCGCCGCCGTCGCCGAGCCGAGGCTGAGCCCCGCCGACACCAGCGCGACGGCGAGACTGCGGTGCCGGGTGAACCAGCGGGTCGTCGTCGCCGTCATCGGCGTGTAGAGGCTGCCCGCCGCGAAGCCGACGATGACCCCGAAGAGGATCTGGAACTGGCCGAGGGTGGCCGCCTGGCTCGCCGTCACCAGGCCCAGGCCGAGCAGCACGCCGCCGCAGAGCACGACCGCGCGCGTGCCGAACCGGTCGGAGAGCGCTCCCCAGAAGAACGAGCCGATGCCCATGCTGAGGAAGTTGAGGAGGGCGGCGATCGAGATGCCCGTGCGGGACCAGCCCATCGCGGCCGACATGGGCGCCAGGAAGACGCTGAGGGAGAGCATGGCGCCAAGCCCGATGCAGGTGACGACGATCCCCGCGCCCACGATGATCCAGCCGTAGAAGACCTTCATGCCCACTCGGGTTCCTCCTTACCTCATAGTCGAACAGAGCGGCTCGAGATCGACATCAGATTCCATCCCCCTCAGGGCGTTCTCAGTCTGTGCTGCACCCCCCCGGTCAGATGGTGGGTTGGTAGCGTCCCGGGAGGTGCCTCGACGTCGCGGCGAGCGAATCGAACGAGCATGTAGCCGAGGCTGTTCCGCTCGGGACGTCGGATCCGCCGTTCCGTGTGTCTGCGTTCCTGCGCCGGCCGCCCTTCACCGCGACGTCGCTCACCGTGGCGACGCTCCATGATGACGGTGACGCCCGTGATGTCGCGCATCACCGCCACGAGGTGACTGTAGGCTCGCGCGTCGTCCGATGACATGACGAATAGCCATCGGGTCGAAGGAAAGGATCGCGAGGGGAACATCTCGAAGATCCCTTGCTGATGCCGATTGCAGATGCCATGGGTCTCGCTGGTGTCTTCGAGCGGCTCGCCAACGCGGAGGAGCCGTGAGCGGCCCTCCTCTTGGCACCATGCACAGACGACGCGCATCGCCGCTCCCCTCCTCAAGGAGCCATTGAACCACGGCCGGCGCCACGGCGACTACGCCCTGATTCTTGGAATCGGCCCGCCCTTTCGGTTAGCATAAGGAACGCTCCGGCGTGGAGTCGCGCGCGACGACCGGCCGTGCGAGGAAAGGGGCGTCCGAAGAGATGGCTCGCCAATTCATCATCGTGAGCCGTGATGATCTCGGGCTCTATCACATGCTCAGCGCGGATTGGGCCGGTGACCCGGACCTTGCCGTCGTCCTCGATCGGCGTGTTCGCCAGCGCCGCGATGAGCCGGTCACGGCCACGACCGAGCGGCGCCGCGCCGACCGCCGCCAGCACGTTCCCGTTGAAGCGCTCCTCACCTGGCGTGGCGGAGGCGCCACGGCACGCAGAGCCGATGTCCTGGCCACCCTCAACGAGGGTCCCGCGAGTATCGCGGTGCGCCAGAGGCCAAACGCCAAAGCCGAGGGCCGGACGGCCCTTCGGCAGCACGCGGGCCTCAGCCACGAACAGGCCGCCACTCATCAGCCGATGATCCCTAAGCCGACGGACGTCGCCATTGCTCTCGTGGCCCTGCTCGGGTCGTTCTCAGGCGGCATCTTCGGAGGACTGGCCCTGTGGCTGCTGTTGACATACGAGTTCCCCCGCCGGCGTCCGTCCGTGCCCTCACCCCCAGGACATCGGCGGGCCGGGACCACCCAGAAGGTGGCTCCCACCGCGTAGGCGACTCTCGTCGGGGCCACCCCCATCCGGGGGCCCCCACCCCCCCAGCCTGGTGCAAAAAATTCCTCTTTCCGCGGGTTGGCGTCATCGGCGGCGCCGCGTAGCGTAGGACCCATCGCGCCTGCACCCGAACGCGCCGCGGGGCCAGGACGCCTTTTGGGGAGGTGTCCGCTTATGATGGCCCACAAGCGATCGCTCACTACGCCGATTCAGGAACACATCGACCGGGCGATCGGCGAGCTCATCGCCTCCCTTCCGGACCCGGAGCAGCTCGTTCCGGATGAACGCCGCGCGCTCATCGCGCGCTACGCCGCCGTGCTTGAAGGGAACTTCATCTACTGGATGACCGCCGCCCATCTCGCCGTCTCGACCGACGAGGCCCGGGCGATCATCGAGGACAACCTCCGCGAGGAAGTCCGTGACAACCACCCGGGGATGCTGCGACGGTTTGCCCTCGCGGCCCATGCCGCCCCGACGGATGCGGACGCCCTGGCCGTGTATCGGAATCTGGAGAACGTTCGGCTGTTCGTCGCCGATCTGTCGGCGGTGGAGATCGTGCTGATGATGGCCTTTTTCGAGGGCTTCATCACGCGCTTCATGCCGTATCTGGCGGACCTCGCCGATCGGCAGGGCTCCGCCGAGCGCCAATACACGGACGTGCACGGCGTCGTCGACGTCGTCCACACCGAAGGGCTCTTCCGGGCGCTCGAGGCCGAGATGCTGCGGAAGCCCGACGTTGTCGAGCCGACGCCGAGCCTGTTCACGGGCGTGAAGGTGCTCCGCACCCTGATCGAGAACGTCATTCATCCGAACCGTGTCACATCCCCGCACGTCGCGCTCGAGGCGACGGCGGCCGCCGCTTGAAGACCGCAGCCCATCGGTCGGAGGTCGGGACCATGTCCGTGAAAGGCAGCGTCATCGCTCAGTTCGAACAGGTCGCCAGGGAACAAAAGAAGACGCTCGCGCCGCTGTCCGACGATCTGGTGCTTCTCGACTCGGGGCTCGACTCGCTCTGCCTGGCCATCATCGTCGCCCGGCTCGAGGACTCGCTGGGCGTCGATCCGTTCGATTCCGACGAGGACGCGGAGTTTCCGGTGACCGTGGGCGACTTCATCAGGCTCTACGAGGATGCCACCCCCTGACCGGATCTCGCTCTGGAGCTCGTCGAGCGGCGTCGGCCGTCTTTCGGACCGCGCGCTGTGGGGAACCGAGGCGAGCGTCTCGCTGGGTGATCTCGTCGACGGCTCCGCTCTCGACGGGCGGCTCGAGGAGCTCCGCGATCGCTCCGTCCTCGTCGCCACCAGCGATCAGCTCACCGCGGCCCTGGCGCTGATCGAGCTGGACGGCGTTGCGTCCCGCCTCGTTCTCTGCCCGCCCGATCTGCCGGCCGAGCACCTGCCGTACGTCGTCGCGACCGCGGCGGTCGACGCGCAGGTGACCGACGCGGCGGCGCCGGGCGCCGCCGCGCCCGGCGTGGAAGCGCTCGTCACCTGCAGCCCGAAGATCACCCCCGGCGGATGCGACCGCACCCCACGACACGCGACGGAATGGATCCTCCTGACGTCGGGGACGACCGGACGACCGAAGATGGTCGTGCATACGCTGGCGAGCCTCGCCGGCGCCATCACGGGCGGCGGGACGCCCGCCGCGCCGGCCGTGTGGACGACCTTCTACGACATCCGCCGGTATGGCGGCCTGCAGATTTTCTTGCGCGCGCTCCTCGGCGGGGGATCGATGGTGCTGTCCAGCGCCGGGGAATCGACCGGAGACTTCCTGGTCCGGGCTGGCGCGCACGGTGTGACCCACATCTCGGGAACCCCGTCCCACTGGCGTCGAGCCTTGATGAGCGCCTCGGCGCACCGGATCACGCCACGGTATGTGCGCCTGTCGGGGGAGATCGCGGACCAGGCCGTCCTCGACCATCTTCGCGCCTGCTATCCGGACGCCCGCATCGCCCACGCCTTCGCGTCGACGGAGGCCGGTGTGGCCTTCGACGTCGGCGATGGCCGGGCGGGCTTTCCGGCAAGCCTGATCGGGCCGCAAAGCGGCAGCACCGAGCTGAGGGTCGAGAACGGCTCGCTGCGCATCCGGTCGACCCGCACCGCGACCCGTTACCTCGGCGATCAGGCCGAGACCCTCCGGGACGCCGACGGGTTCGTCGACACGGCAGACATGCTCGAGCGCCGCGGCGATCGCTATTACTTCGTCGGCCGTCGGGGCGGCATCATCAACGTCGGCGGTCTGAAAGTCCATCCGGAAGAGGTCTCGTGGTGGCCGACGTCGTGCTGAACGCCGAGGCCGACGCCGTGAACGGGCGGGCGCTGGAGCTCGCGCAGGAGATCATGCGGCGCTGTCGCGAGGTCCTGCCGCGGCACAAGGTCCCCGCGGCAATCAACTTCGTCCCCGGCCTGACCGTGAACGCGACCGGCAAGCTGGTGCGCCGCGATGCGTAACGTCGTCGTCACCGGCGGAAGCCGCGGGCTGGGCCTGGGGATCGCGCGCCGCCTCACCGCGGTCGGCTACCGCGCCATCGCCATCGCGCGGAAGGAGACGAGCCAGTTGAAGCAGGCGATCGACGACGCCGAGCGGGTTCGGCCCGGATCGTTCCAGTTCGTGCCGTTCGATCTGGCCGAGATCGCCGACATTCCCCAGCTCGTCAAGTCGCTGCGGAACGATTTCGGCGCCATCTACGGGCTCGTCAACAACGCGGCGCTCGGTTCCAGCGGTGCCCTCGCCCTGATGCCGACGTCGCAGATCGAGCAGCTCGTGCGCCTCAACACGCTGTCGCCGATCGTCCTCACCAAGTACCTCGTTCGCTCGATGATGGCCGACGGCGGCGGACGCATCGTGAACGTCGCCTCGATCATCGGCTTCACCGGCTACCAGGGCCTGTCGGTCTATGGCGCCACCAAGGCGTCGATGATCGGCTTCACGCGGTCCCTGGCACGCGAAGTCGGGCGCATGGGTGTGAACGTGAACGCCGTCGCGCCCGGGTTCGTGGACACCGAGATGACGCACGGGCTCGGCGACGAGCAACGGCGGCAGATCGAGCGGCGCAGCGCGCTTCACCGCCTGCCCGAGGTCGACGACATCGCGCACGCCGTCGAGTTCCTGCTCGGCGACACGAGCAAGAGCATCACGGGCACCGTGCTCACGGTCGACGCCGGCAACACGGCATGACCCAGACACGGGCGCTGCGCGAGACCGCCGCGGCCGTCCGGCCGGCCGGGAGCCACCGGGCCTGGCTGCGTGCGCTCGAGCTGACGGCGCCGATCACGACGACGCCTCAGCGCGTCCTGCCGACGGTGATCGACGAGCTCGCCGCGCAATTCGACGAGGCGCCGGCGCTCCTCTCTGACCGCGAATCGCTGTCCTATCGCGCGCTCGCCGAGCGCTCGAGCCGCTACGCGCGCTGGGCGCTCGAGCACGGCATCGGCACGGCGGACGCCGTCGCTCTGTTCATGCCGAACCGGCCCGAATACCTGGCCATCTGGCTCGGCATCACCCGCGTCGGGGGTGTGGTGGCGCTCCTCAACACCCACCTCGCCGGCGGCTCGCTCGCGCATTGCATCGATGTGGTCGCGCCCCGCCACATCATCGTGGCCGCCGAGCTCATCGAGCCCTTCCTGACCGCGCTGCCGCACCTGGCCGGCGCGGCCACGATCTGGCTCCACGGCACGGGCCACGGCAATTTCCCGCGCATCGATCTTGACGTCGAACGTCACGCGGGCGAGCCGCTGGCCAGGGGCGAGGGCCGGCCTCCGACCATCGAGGATCGGGCGCTCTACATCTACACATCGGGCACGACCGGGCTGCCCAAGGCGGCCAAGGTCAGCCACTTCCGGTTGATGCAATGGAGCTACTGGTTTGCCGGGCTGATGGGCGTTCGCGGCGGCGACCGGATGTACGACTGCCTGCCGATGTATCACAGCGTCGGCGGCGTGGTGGCGCCCGGCGCGGCGCTCGTCGGCGGCGCGTCGGTGGTGCTCCGCGAGAGGTTCTCGGCCCGCGAGTTCTGGAGCGATGTCGTCCGCTGGGACTGCACGCTGTTTCAGTACATCGGCGAGCTGTGCCGCTACCTGCTGCACGCCGAGCCGGCGGCGGGCGAGACGCAGCACCGGATCAGGCTCGCCTGCGGCAACGGGCTGCGACCCGATGTCTGGGACGACTTCAAGCGCCGCTTCGGCATCCCCCGAATTTTGGAATTCTATGCCGCGACCGAGGGCAACGTGTCGCTGTTCAACGTCGACGGCAAGCCCGGCGCCATCGGTCGCATGCCGCCCTTCCTCGCGCATCGTGTCCCGGCGGCGCTGGTGCGGTTCGACGTCACCCGCGAGGCGCCGGTGCGGGACGCGCAGGGACGGTGCGTCCGCTGCGCGACCAACGAGGTGGGCGAGGCGATCGGCAAGATTCTCGAGGATGAGTCGAACCCCGGCCGCCGCTTCGAGGCCTACACGAGCCCGGAGGCGTCCGAGCAGAAGATCCTCCGCGACGTGTTCGAGCCGGGCGACGCCTGGTTTCGTACCGGCGACCTCATGCGACGCGACGAGGAGGATTACTACTACTTCGTCGACCGTGTCGGCGACACCTTCCGCTGGAAGGGGGAGAACGTCGCCACCCTGGAGGTCGCCGAGGCGATCTGTGCGTTTCCGGGGATCCGGGAGGCGAGCGTCTACGGCGTGGCCGTGCCGGGCGCCGACGGCCGCGCCGGCATGGCCGCGGTCGTGCCCGACGCCGGGCTGGATCTCGCCGCCTTCCGCGCTCACCTGACCGACCGGCTGCCCGGATACGCGTGCCCGTCGTTCCTGCGCATCCGATGCGAGTTGGACGTGACGACCACCTTCAAGCACGCCAAATACGAGCTGGTCGGCCAGGGTTACGACCCGGCGGCCAGCGCCGACGTCGTGTACTTCAACGATCCGGAGCGCGGCGCCTTCGTCCAGCTCGACCAGGCGCTGTACGACGGCATCCAGACCGGCCGGATCCGTCTGTGACGCAGCAGGAGCGGGCACGGGCTCACCGTGAGGTGAACGCATGAGAGACGCGACGATCGCCATTCACAGCGGGTACGAGGTCGATCCGACGACGAAGGCGGTGGCCGTCCCGATCTATCAGACGGTTGCCTATGCGTTCGACAGCGCCGACCACGGCGCCGCCCTGTTCAATCTCGAGGTCGACGGTTTTCGTTACAGCCGGATCAGCAACCCGACGACCGCGGTGCTGGAGCGGCGCGTGGCGGCGCTGGAGGGCGGCGTGGACGCGCTGTGCGTGAGCAGCGGACAGGCGGCGCTCAACTACGCCGCGCTCAACGTCAGCGAGCTGGGGAGCAACATCGTCTCGGTGCCCCAGCTGTACGGCACCACCTACACGCTCTTCGCGCACGTCCTGCCGAGCCAGGGGATCACCGTCCGCTTCGCCGAGTCGGATCAGCCGCACGCCATCGAACCGTTGATCGACGACCGGACGCGAGCGGTGTTTTGCGAGAGCGTCGGCAACCCGGCGGGGAACATCTGCGACATCGCGGCCCTGGCCGAGGTCGCGCACCGGCATGGCGTGCCGCTGATCGTCGACAACACGGTGGCCACGCCCATCTTGCTGAAGCCGATCGAGCACGGCGCCGACGTCGTCGTGCACTCGCTGACGAAGTTCATGGGCGGGCACGGCACGACCCTCGGCGGGATCATCGTCGACAGCGGCAAGTTCCCGTGGCGCGAGCACGCCGACCGCTTCCCGATGTTCAACCGCCCGGACGCCTCGTATCACGGCCTGATCTATGTCGAGCACTTCAAGGAGGCCGCCTACATCGCGCGCTGCCGCAGCGTGTACCAGCGCACGACGGGAGCGGTGTTACCGCCGCTCAGCGCATTCCTGTTGCTGCAGGGCATCGAAACGGTGGCGCTGCGGGTCGAGCGCCACGTCGAGAACGCCCGGCGCGTCGCCGAATTCCTGCGCGGCGATGCGCGGGTGGCGTGGGTCAACTATGCCGGATTCCCCGACAGCCCCTATCACGCGCTGGCGCAGCGATATCTCGGAGGCCGCGCGTGCTCGCTCTTGACCTTCGGGGTCAAGGGCGGGTTCGAGGCCAGCAAGAAATTCTACGACGCGCTGGGGCTCGTGAAGCGCCTCGTCAACATGGGCGACGCCAAATCGCTGGCCTGCCATCCGGCCTCCACCACGCACCGCCAGATGTCGGAGGAAGAGCAGCGCAAGGCGGGCGTCCGGCCCGAGATGATCCGGCTCAGCATCGGCATCGAGCACGTCGATGACATCATCACCGACCTCGATCAGGCGCTCGGGGCGACGGGTTCGGACTTTGGCGGACTGCTGACGGCGCCCTAGCGCTTTGTCGTTTTTTGGGAGGAGCTCTCATGGCTATTCATCTGGAGCGAGAGTCGCTGCGGCCCGGTCGGCTCGCCGAAGCGAGCGGGCGGCACGAATTCGACGCGAGCTGTCTCACGATTGGCCTCGTCAACAACATGCCGGACGCCGCGCTCCAGGCGACCGAACGACAGTTCGTCGCGCTGCTCGGGGCGGCCGCGGACGGCCTCACGGTGCGGCTGACGCCCTATGCCTTGCCGGACATCCCGCGCACGGACTGGGGACGGGACTACGTGACCCGCTTCTATTCCCCGATCGAGGATCTCTGGGACAGCCACCTCGACGGTCTGATCGTGACCGGCACCGAGCCGCGGTCGCCGAACCTCAGGGAGGAGCCGTACTGGGCGAGCCTGACCAGAGTCCTGGAGTGGGCCGAGCACCACACGCATTCCGCGGTCTGGTCCTGCCTGGCCACCCACGCGGCGCTCCTGCACCTCGACGGCATCGACCGGCGTCCGCTCGGTGAAAAACGGTTCGGCATCTTCGAGTGCGATCGGGTCTCGGATCACCCGCTGACGGCCGACGCCCCCGCCCGACTCCGGATGCCGCATTCCCGCTGGAACGACATCCCCGAGGACGCGTTGACGTCGTGCGGCTACCGGGTGCTCACGCGCTCGGACGCGGCCGGCGTCGACGCGTTCGTGAAGCAGCGGAAGAGCCTGTTCGTGTTCTTCCAGGGTCACCCGGAGTACGAAGCGCATACGCTGATGCTCGAGTATCGCCGGGACATCAGGCGGTTTCTGCTGCGGGAGCGCGACACCTACCCGGTCATGCCGCAGGGCTATTTCGACGACGCCACCGTCGAGGCCTTGACCGCGCTGCGAGAGCGGGCGCTGGCGGACCGCCGTGAAGAGGTGCTCGCGGATTTCCCGACCGCGCTCGCGGCCGGGACCGTCACGAACACGTGGCGAACGACGGCGACACGCGTGTATCGCAACTGGCTCTTGTACCTGTCCGCGCAGAGGGGAGCGCGGACGGCGGCGTGATCGTCGATACCAAACGCCTCGACATACAGCCACTCGACGGTCGGGCCCTGCCCGCCGCCGCCGCCTTCCTCGACCGCCGGCGTCCCCGGCCGGACCGAGAGTCCTCTCTGCGCCAGCTTCAGTGGCTGCTGATCGACAATCCCCTCGCCTCGGCCGCCTCCGACCATGGCCTGTGCATTCGCGACGCATCGGGCGCCATCGCCGGACTGCTCGTCTCGTTCCCCAGCGCGTTCCGGGCGGGTGATCGGCGGCTTCTCGGACTGGGCTCGGGCGGTTATTTCGTCGAGCCCGCGGCTCGGACGCTCGGGTTCCATCTGTTCAAGCGACATCTGCGTTGCCCGGGCTTCGACTTTTTCTTCTCCACCAGCTGCAACGCCGCCTCCGGCGCGCTGTGGAAGACGCTGGGGGCGCGCGCGGTTCCGGAGTCCGACGCCGAGTACGTCCGTCCCCTCGACCTCGGAATCGTGCTCTCCTCATTTCTCGCCGGCCGGATCTCCAGCGCCGTGGCGACGGGCGCGGTGAGGGTCCTCGGCCGGTGCGCCACGCGAGTCTTGCGGTCCGTCGTCCGTACGTCGGCCCGCGTGATCAGCGAGCCCTGCCGGGACTGGGAGAAGCTCGCGGAGCTGGCCCGCCGGCACCGGCCCGGTGACTGGATCACCGCGGACCGGTCGGCCGCGTTCTTGAAGTGGCGCTACGGGCCGGGCTCACCGAATCACGCCTCCGACATCCGTGTGTTCCGCGACACGCGCGGTCACGAGGGCTGGTTCTCGCTGGGTGAGACCGTCCGCGGAGATCGGACGCCGATCCGGGGTCGCGTGCTGCTGGATGCCACCTGGCCCCGGGAGAGGATGGGCTTCGACGCCGTCCTGACCGCCGTCGCACGGTTCGCCGAGC
>Ga0209161_10003972_pt1 | contig 11792 bp, 13 predicted proteins | sample GraSoiAngelo_155_FD_186169 | JGI IMG/M metagenome (GOLD analysis project Ga0209161, IMG submission 186169) | Grasslands soil microbial communities from the Angelo Coastal Reserve, California, USA - 14_1009_13_30cm (SPAdes) (version 2) | ecosystem: Environmental > Terrestrial > Soil > Grasslands...
GCGCCTCCCCAGGTTTTGCGCGCTCGTGCGAATGGTCAAGCCAGCGGCCGAAAGCCGGTAGTCGGCGTCAAACCGAATGGTGAAGGGGTAGCCCTCCTGAGGGTCGAAGAGCAATGACATCAGTACCCGGTCCTCGGCCTGGTGGAGCGCCGTCCACTTCATCCAGCGGGTGAGCCCGTGCAGCGCGTTGTGCCGGGTTGGCTCGGTCAGCGGCGTCTGATACCAAGTACCTTCGAATTCATACTGGCCGTCCTCGATCCGGTTGGGCCAGGGCAACAGCAGCTGGCCGCGGCCCATGGTGCACATCTCGTCCTCGCCGTATCCGTCGATGACATCGCGGTCGCCGACCGTGTAGGTCCGAAGGCCAGCGCCGACTTCTGTGACGACCACCCGCTGGTCGCCAAAAGTCAGGGCAAACTGCTGCCCGGATGGTGGGCTGGGGGACATCGCAACCGGATAATAGAAGGGTGGCACGGCTAAAGCTGAGCCTCTTTGGTACGCCGCGGGATGAGCTGGCCAGCACGGTCGACGGCGAGGTCCCGGAATGGATCGACCGCCTGTACGAGAGCTACGGCACGACGGCCGAGTCGGCGCCGGCCAGCGCATCAGTCTTGGCACTGGGCGAATCGCTCGGGATTCGCCTGCGCAAGCTCTCGGTCCTGCTCAAGAAGATGGAAGCCCTGGGCTGGTCGATCAAGCCGCTTCAGTGGGATCTGCTCGCCAGCACCGACCTCAATGAGATCGAGGCCCAGGCGCAGCTGGAAGCCGCTGGCGTCTGGGTGCTTGCGCGACAGCACGCGCCGCTGGACAAGGCCGGCAACGTCGCCTGGTCGCACGGGTTGCTTCCATAGCCGAGACGCCGCGGCTTTCGGAAGACACCGTCGACGCCGACCCCTTGAAGCAATTCGCCGCCTGGTTCGAGGATGCCGTCACCGCCGGCGAGATCCTGCCCGAGGCGATGACGATCGCTACCAGCACCCGATCGGGTGAGCCCTCGGCGCGGATGGTGCTGCTGCGCGGCTTCGACGAGCGCGGCTTCGGGTTCTTCACCAATTACGACAGCCAGAAGGGCCGCGAGCTGGCCGAAAACCCAAGAGCCGCGCTGGTCCTCTACTGGGGGAGGCTCGGACGCCAGGTGCGGGTGAGCGGCGACGTCGTCAAGCAATCGGTTGAGGAGTCAGCCGCCTACTTTCATCGGCGCCCACTCGCCAGCCAGATCAGCGCCCTGGCCTCGCCGCAGAGCCAGGTCGTCCTCAACCGCGCCGCGCTCGAGGCGAAGGTCGCGGCGTTGGAGAGAACGTATGCGGGAAAGGAAGTGCCGCTGCCGCCTAACTGGGGTGGCTATCGGGTCATTCCCAAGACGATCGAGTTCTGGGTGCATCGCGACAACCGGCTGCACGACCGCATCCGCTACACGCGGCAACCCACGGGTGGCTGGCGCATCGAACGGCTCGCGCCGTAAGCCCCCACCCTGCCCTCCCCCGCAGGCGGGGGAGGGGAAATGGAACCCTCCCCCGCAGCTGGGGGAGGGGAAATGGAGCCCTCCCCCGGAGTGGGGGAGGGGACGTGAGGGCTCAGAGAGAAACGGGCTATTTGTTCCGGTAAGCGACGGTCGAGGCATCGAAGTTGTGGCTCGCGTCGTAGCTACCGGCGGCGATCAACCCGGTGCCCGCGTGGATGTCGCTCAACGAGCCCGCTTCGCGCTGCTTCTTGCCGACGATCTTGACGTACTTTGTGTCGCTGTTCACCGTCAATCGGACTTGCTTGCCTTCGCGAGTGCGAATCGTGATCACGTTGCCGTTGACGCTCTCGACTTTGCCGGCGACGTGTGCGCGACCGATGTGGACACGCTTGGCGTAGGTCTTGCCGTCGCGTTCCTCGTAGCGAACCATGAGGTGGCTATTGAGTTCGATCTCCGACCAACTCGCCTTCTCATTGCGGCCCTTGACCACCACGGTGGCGTCGGTCCGCAGAAAGGTCTTGCTGCCGGCTTTCGCGTTCTTCACGGTCACCTGCGTCGCCGTGATCGCGGTCACGCTACCGCCGAACAGATCCTTCGCCGCCGCACGCTGCGTCTTCGCCGGGCTGGCCGCGGTCGTGGCTGCCGGTGCCGCCAGCGCCCCGGTTGCCAGTACGCCTGCAAGCGCTCCCGCCGTCGCGATACCTGCCAAAACTTTGCCGATCATGTTGTTTACGACCTCCAGTGTTTTCCGACGATTTCGACAGGGCCATCGTCGCGCCGCCGGCTGAGGCTTCCAGCGGAGAACGCTTAGAGGTGGCTGAGAATGCCTGGCTGACGCCAGGGCGTATCGATGCTCTTTACAGCTGCATACAGGCGAGGCCAGGCGGTGGGCCCGGCTACCGATCCCGGTGTTGCACCCGCGCGCAGCGTCAGGGCTTGTGTCGAATAGACCGCGAACGCGTCGTTAACGGCGCCTTTTCCGATCCGATACCCGCCGAGACGGCTGGGCGCCAGGACCCGCCTAGGTAATGTTGCAAGGAGTGTGTGACGGGGGGTTTCGTATTACGTCTGCCGTAAGCTTGCGGCCGTATTCTCGGCCCCGTGGGATCGACTGTAACGTTGCACCTCGCGGAGCTCGACTCCACCGCCGAGCCGCTCGAGTCTGCCGCCGAGGCGCTCGACCGCACACTGGAAGGCCACGATTACGGCCCGCTGACGCCGCTCCTGCTCGATGACAGCATCAGCGAAGTGATGGTCAACGGCCCCAACCAGGTCTATGTCGAGCGCAAGGGCCAGCTCACCTTGTCCGAGGTGCGCTTCGCCAGCGACGCCGAGCTTGTCCGGGTGATCCGTGACATCGCGGCCTTCGTCGGGCGCCGCATCGACGACGACTCCCCGATGGTCGACTGCCGGCTGCCGGATGGCTCCCGGGTCAACGCCGTGATCGCGCCACTGGCTCTCGACGGCGCCTCGCTGACCATCCGTAAATTTGCCCGGGACCCCTACACCGTCGATGACCTGGTCAAATTCGGCACCCTGTCGGCGGAGGCGGCGGGCTTCCTGGAAGCCTGCGTCAAAGCCCACTTCAACATCCTGGTCGCCGGCGGCACCGGCTCCGGCAAGACCACCACTCTGAACGTCCTGTCCTCGTTCATCCCCGACAACGAGCGGGTGGTCACGATCGAAGACGCCGCCGAGCTGCAGCTTCGCCAGCCCCACAAGGTCCGGCTCGAGTCGAGGCCGGCGCGGATCGACGGCACCGGCCGGATCAGCATTCGTGAGCTGGTCGTGAACGCGCTCCGGATGCGGCCGGATCGCATCGTCATTGGCGAGTGCCGGAGCGGCGAGGCCCTCGACATGCTGCAGGCGATGAACACCGGCCACGACGGCTCGCTGACCACCATCCATGCCAACACGCCACGCGACACGCTCTCGCGGCTCGAGACGTTGGTGCTGATGTCAGGCGTCGACCTGCCACAACGGGCGATCCGCGAGCAGATCGCCTCGGCGATTCACCTGATCGTGCAGCAGTCCCGGCTGCGGGACGGCTCGCGCCGGATGACGAACATCACCGAGATCGTCGGCCGCGAAGGCGACACGATCACGCTCCAGGACGTCTTCCTTTTCGAGGAAACGGGCGTGGATGGCAACGGTCGCATCCAGGGCAAGTTGAGCCCGACCGGGATCCGGCCGCAGGCGATGGCGAAGATTTACTCGAAAAAGGTGGCGATCTCGCCGGCACTCGCCGCCCTCTTTCCCGACCGAAAATCGCCGGACTTTACGCTGGGGGTGCGCCGATGATCGTCGAACAACCGGAGCGCATCGACATGGAGATTTTGCGCGACGTCGCCGCCGATATGCGCGGAGAGCTCGACCGGGTTCAGGAGCAAATGGCTGAGCTGACCCGCGAGCACGCGCGGGCGAGGGTGCTCAAGCAGATCTTCGGCGTCGATCCGCTTACCCGCGACCGCTTCAATCTCCTGCACGCCAACATCGACCAGTACCCTGGAAAGATGGCTGAGCTGCAGGAGGAAGAGCGCCTCTTGACTCGCTGGCTCGACCGCTGCCGGGACCTGCTCGAACTGAAGGCCGCCTGAGCCCCCACCCTGCCCTCCCCCAGAGGGGGAGGGAGGGGAAAGGCTCGATAATGGCGGCGTGAAGGCCGAGGTGGGTTTCGAACAATTCTTCCGCGCAGCCGAGAAGCTGCTGGCCGAGCACGGCCCGGGCGATGCGACCTTCGCCCGTGTCGGTGCGTTGCTGCGCGAGCTCGCTACCGATCCGGATCTCGTCGATCCGACCAGGCTTGCCGCCCTGCACGGTTCCGGCGCCGGCTTCAGCATTCTGGGGCGCGGCAACGGTGGCTCGACCCTGATGCTCAGCCGTTTTCCAGCCGAAGCCCCAACGCCGGTCCACAATCACAACTCCTGGGGTGTGCTCTGCGTGATCCGCGGCCGCGACCGTCACATTCTCTGGACACGCGAGGACGACGGCTCCAAGGCAGGCCGAGCCCGGCTCCGCGTGGTCGAGACCCGCGAGCTCGGCCCGGGGGACACCCTGTGGTTTCCCGACGCGCCCGGTGACATCCACAGTCAGCAGGGGATCGGGGGTGATGCCTGGGAACTGGTCTATTTCGCGCGGGACCCAACCACACGCTCGCGCCTCTATTTCGATCCCGACCGGGAGCGGGTCGAAGAACGCGCGCCGGTCTAGAAGCCCGCTAGATCTCGAGCGCGCGGACGATGAAGTCCCGGCTGCCGTCCCAGGTCCAGCACGTTTGCAGCGTCAACGATGAGGCTGACGTGGCGCCGAGCGGCCACATCTGCGTGTTGCTGACGATAGTGGTGTAGCTCACCCGGTAGGTGTGGATGCGGCCCGACGGGTCACCGTACTGGACGATGTCGCCGGCACGCAGGTTGAGGATGGGGGTAAACGTCCCCGGGTTGTGGGCCATGACATAGATGTTGTTGCCCCCCGCGCAGCTCCATCGCCATGAGCCCCAGTGTGGAACGGCGGCGCGACCACTGCAGTCGCTGTACCAACCCACGGGCTGGACCAGCCCAAGCCGGGGGATGACGATCGTGTTGGCGCGGACGGTCGGGGGTGCCGCGACATGGCGCGGGGCCTGGGGCTGGATCGCGGTCGCCACCGGGGCGGCCGCTACCTGGCTTGCTGCTAGCGCCTGCGCCGCCTCTGCCGCCCGTGCGGCCTCTGCTGCCTGGGCTGCCTGTTGGGCGGCCTGTGCGACCACTCGCTCCCGCTCCAGCTGCCGTACCAGCCGGTGGTCCGTGGCGTCGGCCTGGGCAATGGCGACCCCTTGCGCGTATACGGGGTGGATCGAGGCGGTCGGGTGCCAGGTCAACAGTGGGAAGCTCAGGAGCCAGATCGCGACGCCGCCCATGAGCGGCGCCCGCCAACGACGCAGAAGGGTGGCCATGGGTCGCGCAACGCGGGCGCGGCGCCAGGGTTTGCGCCGTTTACACGATCGTCACGCGCCCGCGAGGGCGGCCAGCTTCGAGGCTATTTACGATTCTTGACACGAGCGCACAGACGTACGTTTCTCAGGCGATCTTCGCCTGCCGCTGGGCCGGGCCGATGTAGCGCTCGACCACGGTGATCAATTCCTCGAGCTCGTACGGCTTGGTGACGCATTCGGCGCAACCAGCCGCGATCGCGCTCTCCCGGTCCCCGACCATCGCGTGCGCGGTGACGGCGACCACTGGAATGCCGGCCAGCGCCGGGTCCGCCTTGAGCGCCCGGGTCGCCTCCCAGCCATTCATCTCCGGTAGCGAAAGGTCCATCAAGATCACGCCGGGGCGCATCGCCGCCGCCTTCGCGACCGCCTCACGGCCGGTGACCGCCAGCTCGCAACTGAAGCCGCGGGACCGCAGGATTTTGAGCGCCATCTTTTGCATAATCGCGTCGTCTTCGACTACGAGGATCAGTTGGTTCATGCGGCGGCTCCTTGCGTTTTACTCTGACCGAGCAGCTGACGAACCGCGTTGGTCAGGCCTTCGGGTTCGATCGATCCTTTCGTCACAAATCGCTGGACGTGACCATTCAGGGTGAGCACGTCCTCCGCCGTCAGCTGCTTGGCGCTGACGATCATGATGGGGATGCTCGCCCCGCGGGGCTGGGCGCGCAGCCGCGCGACCATCTCGAAGCCGCTCATGCCCGGCATCATCAGGTCGAGCAGGACGAGATCCGGCGGCGAGACCGCAATCATCGCCATTGCCTCGTCGCCACTGGCCGCGCCCACCACCTCGGCTCGCTCCTCTTTGAGGATCTTGCCGAGCATCGTGCGCGCGTCCGGGTCGTCATCGACGACCAGCACCCGCTTGCCGACGAGCGTGGGCAGCAAATGGTGGATCTTGGCGATCAGCGCCCCCTTGTCATAGGGCTTACCGAGGTAGTCGGAGGCACCAAGGGCAAACACCAGCCGCTGATCTTCGACGATGGTGACCACCAGGACCGGGATGCCGGCCGTCTGCGGGTCTTCCTTCAGCTTTTCCAGGACCCACCATCCGGACGCGTCCGGCATCATGATGTCGAGCGTGATCAGCATGGGGCGCGCCTCGCGCGCCAGCTGGAGCGCGTCGGCCGCGTTGGAGGCCTGCACCGTCTTCCAGCCGTCCTGCTCCAGGTGCCTCGAAATCAGCTGACGGACGCTGGGGTCGTCGTCGACCACCAGGATGGCGGTGCCCGGGAGCCCCTGGTTGGGCCGCCGCAACGGCCGCCGCTGGACGGGCGCCAGCCCTACCTGCCCCGCCGCCCAGGCGGTGATGGTAAAGGTAAAGGTGCTGCCAAGGCCGGGCTCGCTCACCACGGTGATCGCACCCCCGTGCATCTCGACCAGCCGGCGCACGATGCTCAGGCCGAGGCCGGTCCCGCCGTGCCGCCGGGTGCTGCTGCCGTCGCCCTGGACGAACTCATCGAAGATCACCTTCTGCGATTCAGCGGAGATGCCGCTGCCAGTGTCCTTGACGGCGATGCGAACCATGCGCCCCGATGATTGCCCGGTGACCTCGATGTGACCGCGCTCGGTGAACTTCACTGCATTGGAGAGCAGGTTGATCAGGATCTGCTTCAGGCGCACGGGGTCCGCTTCGACGGCCGGTAATGAGGGAGCGAACCGAGTATCGATCCGCAGGCCCTTCTCCTGCGCCAGCGGGCTGATGCTTTCCAGCACCGAGCTGATCAGTCCCGGCAGCTCGACGCGTTCCAGCGACAGCTCCATCTTGCCGGCCTCGATCTTGCTCAGGTCGAGGATCTGGTTGATCAACCCCAGCAGCGACTGGCCGCTTTTGTTGACCTGCTGGATGTCCTGCTGCTGTTCCTCGTTGATTGGCCCGTCGATGCCGTCGAGCAGGATCTGGGAGAAGCCGATGATGGCGGACAGCGGGGTGCGCAGCTCGTGCGACACGTTGGCGAGGAATTCCGACTTCAACTTGTTGGCCCGAGCCAGCTCCTGGTTGGCGGCCTGCAGTTCCGATGTCCGCTGCGAGACCTTTTCTTCCAGTGTCTGGTAGGCGCCGCCGAGCTGGCTGGTCATCTGGTTGAAGGTGGTGGCCAGCGCCCGGAGCTCACGGGCCGCGTACCGCTCCCGGACCCTCACCGGAGTCAGGAAATCGCCCTGGGCGATCCGCGCGGCGGCGCCGGTCAGGTCGTCGACCGGACGGGTGATCCACGCCGCGGCCAGGAATCCGAGTACCAGCGCGAGGACGATGGCGATCAGCAGCCACTCGATCGTGCTCACGATCAGGGGCGTCAGCTCGGCCCGGAGCTCGGCCACCGGCTGGGACACCCATACCTTCCAGCCGACCTCCGGAACGGTGGCAAAGCCCGCCGCCCGCGGCACATTGCCGTCGAGGTCGGTGTACCAGCTCACCCCGGTCTCCTGGCCAAGCGCCTGCTGGAAGATGCCTGACGAGGACAGGTCGGTGGCGGCGACCCGCCAGTCTTCGCGGGGGTGGGCGATGACGCGTCCGCGACGGTCGACGACCACGGCCTGGCCGTTCTGCCCGATTCGGCTGTAGTTCGAGAGCCGCTGCACCTCTGACAGATCCACAGTGCCGGCCAGGAAGCCGACCAGGGTCCGTCGCGCATCCAGGATGGGAACCGCGATCACCACGGCAGCGACGCTGGCATCCCCGCGAGAGCGCACCACGTCCGAGTACTTCGGCCCGATGCGGCGTGGGTTGAGCACTTCCTTGACGTAGTTCCAGACGCTGTAGTCGACGCCGACCCCGGCGGGCGGGGCGGCGGCGACGGCGTGCCCGGCCAAGTTGCCGACGTAGAGCTGCAGGAGGGCAGGTTGAGCCGAGTGGGCGGCGGCCAGCTCCATGTTCAGGTGGTCGGCGTTGAAGGTTGCATCGTTAAGCCGGGCGATGCTCGAGTCGTTGTCGGACTCGATCTGGGACGCGGTGCTCTGCAATGCGGAAGTCTGGTCCAGCAGGTAGCCATAGACCGCTTGCGCCAGGCTTTCGGCCATCGGTTCGTGCTTCTGCTGGATGCTGGCGTTCTGGGTCGCGAACAGCGCCGAGATTCGCTGGGCCCCGAAGAAGATCAGGGGGACGACGCCAACCATCAGGAAGCCGACGCTGATATACCAGCGAAGGCTGTGCATCGAGGCCCGACGGGCGTCGGCCGAGGATGCTGCGCCCACACCGAGGTAACGGGTCGTTCAACTCAACTTTGCGCGCCCTTTCCGCCCAGTTCGTTACGGAAACGTCTCAAACGCTCGCATCGCGCTAACGCGCGGCTCGCGTGGGGCGACGCCCCGCCGTTAAGGGTCCGGACTACCCTTGACCCGATGGCTGGATTGCGCGCCCGCGACCGGGCCCTGCTCGCCGTCGAGCGGCTGAAGGCGGTCTACTCGGCCATCTCAGAGCTCGACCACGTCAACCCCTTCCAGATGCTGATCGCGACCATCCTGTCGGCGCAAACCACCGACCGATCGGTCAACGCCGTCACGCCCGCGTTATTTGCCCGCTATCCGGATGCCGCGGCGCTGGCCCACGCCGATCCGCGCCAGGTCGAGGCGATTATCAAGCCGACAGGGTTCTTCCACGTGAAAGCCAAGACGATCATTGCCACCAGCAAGGCGCTGGTGGAGCGCTTCGGTGGCGAAGTTCCGGGCCGGATCGAGGACCTGGTCACGCTTCCCGGGGTTGGCCGCAAGACCGCCAATGTCGTGCTGGGTGTCGCCTTCAATGTGCCGGGTTTCGCGGTCGACACCCACGTGAAGCGACTCACCCGCCGCCTCGGTCTGACCAAGAGCACCGATCCTGTCAAGATCGAAGCCGACGTCACCAAGCTGATTCCGCCCTCGGAATGGACCGGGTTCAGTCTGCGCTTGATCCTTCACGGGCGGCGGATCTGCGTAGCCCGCGTCCCGCGTTGTCCGGAGTGCGTTCTGAACGATTTTTGCCCCTCCTCCACCGTGCGCGCCAAGGCGCGGCGGCGGGCAGTTCCGCCGCCTCGCCGCAAGGTAAGGTTGGCGCATGGCGGGTAGTCACGCGCCTCGCCAACGCCGGCCGTCAATGGTGCTTGGTGGGGTGCTCGTCCTCATCGGCGCCGTCCTGTTACTCGGCCAGTTCGTGCAGATCGATGTCGGCCGCTACGGCTGGCCCTTCTTTCTGATCGCCCCGGGCGTCGCGATCCTCGTCGTGGCGCTTACGGCCAGAGGGGCGCTCGGCGAAGGACTCGCGATCCTCGGCAGCATCATCACCGTGACCGGGCTAATCCTCCTGTACCAGAATGCAACCGACCACTTCGAGAGCTGGGCCTATGCCTGGACCCTCATTTTCCCGGGCGCGGTTGGGGTTGGGATGATCCTCTACGGTCTTGTCGCCGACCGGCCCGGCAACGTGCGGGCGGGGACCCGCCTGGTCGGCATAAGCCTGGTCCTCTTCCTGCTGGGCGTCGCGTTTTTCGAAGGCGTCATCGGCATTGGCGGCTATCAATTCGGGCGCACGGCGGGCGTCGCGGTCGGCGCCCTGATCGTCGCCGCGGGCGCGGCGCTGCTCATCCGCAACCTGACTTCCAGCCGGCGGCGACCGAGCTAGGCCGGGCTACACTAGGCGTCGTGCGCATCGGTGTGCTCACCGGCGGTGGCGATGCCCCCGGACTCAACGCCGCCATCCGTGGCGTAGCCCGTCGCGCGTTCCAGCGGGGCTTCCAGGTCAGCGGCATCAAGAATGGTTGGGCCGGCCTGCTCGGGGATGGCGACCTCGAGGACCTCACGCCGGCATCAGTCCGGGGGATTCTTCCGCTGGGCGGGACCATCCTTGGCACGTCGCGCACCAATCCGCTGAAGGAGAAAGGCGGAATCGAGAAGGTCATCAGCCTGCTGCGTGACTCCGGCATCGATGGCCTGGTGGCGATCGGTGGCGATGACACGCTCTCGGTCGCGGCTGCCATGAGTGACGCCGGCTACCCGGTGGTCGGGGTTCCCAAGACGATTGACAACGACCTCTCGGTCACCGAGTTCTGCATTGGTTTTGACACGGCGGTGGGGGTTGTCGTCGAGGCGCTCGATCGGCTGCATACCACGGCGTCGGCGCACCATCGGGTCATGGTGGTGGAAGTGATGGGGCGTGACACCGGTTGGGTCGCAATGGTGGGCGGCCTGGCCGGTGGGGCCGACATGATCATCATCCCCGAGTTTCCGGCTGAGCTCGACGCGGTCGTTCAGCATCTGCACCACCGTCGTGGTGAAGGCAAGGATTTCAGCATCATCGTCGTCGCCGAGGGCGTGAAGATGCGGGCGCTCGAACCGGCCGTGCCGGTCGCCGCCGGCGCGGAGAAACGCGACGCATTCGGCCACGTGCAGCTTGCCAAGCAAGGTGTTGGCGATGCGCTCAGCACCCGCATTGAGGAGGCCACCGGCTTCGAGACTCGCGTCACCGTCCTCGGCCATCTGCAACGTGGCGGGTCGCCCTCGCCAGTCGACCGGATCTGGGCGACACGGCTGGGCGTCGCCGCTACGGACCTGCTCGCCGAACGGAAGGCGGGCCTGATCCCGATCCGCCGCGACGGCCAGGTTGCGATCGTGCCGCTGCGCGATGTCGTTGCGGAAACCCGCCGAGTCCCGCGCGAACTTTATGACCTCCAGCTCGTCTTCGACTAGCGGCGTTGGCTCGCCGTGAGGGACGGATCACAAAGCTTCGCCGTGATCAAACGACGATTACCCTGACCATGAGGTTGGCATTGTCGTCACGCTGGTTAGGCGGCTCGACCGGTGCTGGCGTCGAAGAAGCGGTCGTAATTCCCCCTGCCGGGCGTGTGTAGGCGCACAACCCAGATTGAACGCATCGGGCAGATCAAGGATGGAAGTGGCACCCGGGTGATGCATCCGCTCGTTCTCAGGTTCGTCTTCGGTGCTCCGGTCGACGAGCGGACCTGGTCCGCTGGATAAAGAACCGCCTGGGTGGCAACCGATCCGGGCCCGAGATACTCGGCTTGCTGCAGGGCGATAGTCTCGATCTGTTGCTCGGTTAGCGTCGGTGTCCCGAGCCGGTAAGCCCAGGATATAGCCAGGCCGACAACCAGCACGACGCCACTGATGCGAAGCAGTTTTGCCATTGGGGGCCTGCTCCTGCAACGCGCGGCATCGCCCGCCTCCACAAGCCTGGCTGCGACGGCCTTGTAACGCTCTGCTATTACCGGGCTGCGGGCCAATGGATTGCTTCGTCTTGATGAGATGCGGTTAATCAGTGGCCGCTGAAGCGCACAACACTCCAGCTTGCCCGTACTGCGGAGCGACCGGGAACGAACCAGGAGCTCGGTTCTGCACCAAATGCCATCTGCAACTACCCCCCCTTACCATGAC
>Ga0209161_10003979_pt1 | contig 11779 bp, 11 predicted proteins | sample GraSoiAngelo_155_FD_186169 | JGI IMG/M metagenome (GOLD analysis project Ga0209161, IMG submission 186169) | Grasslands soil microbial communities from the Angelo Coastal Reserve, California, USA - 14_1009_13_30cm (SPAdes) (version 2) | ecosystem: Environmental > Terrestrial > Soil > Grasslands...
CTCGAAGGGCACGCCGTAGCCGAACCCCTTGGGATCGAGGCCGTCGGGGGGGTCGCCTTTGAGGGGCTGGAGCGCGAGGATCTCGACGCGAGCGCGGAAGACGCTCGCGAGATAGCTCGCGAGCGCCTCCCGATGGATCACGACGGCAGGACTAGCCACCTGTTTTCGGCGGCAGCTGGGCCGCGGCGCCGGGGCAAACCTTCTGCATCTCGGCACGATGCTGCTGCATCATCGAGTTCATCTGCTTCATCATGTCGATCATCCCGCCCATGCGGTCCGGCATCGGCCCCATGCCCTGCAGGTCCTTCATCTGCTCCTGCATCTGCCGCATCTGCTCCCACATCTCGCCCATCATCGTCATCATCCGCACCATCCGTTCCTGCTCGGCGGGGGGGCCGGCCGTCGGACCCTGGGCGAGCGCCGGCGCGATGGAGACGCCGACCAGCGCGACGAGGACGAGCAGCCTGACAAACGTGTTCATGGATCCTCCTGTGACTGCGACCGGTTACTTGCCCCGAACGGTCAGCACGGGGCGCGGCGCCGCGGCGACGACTCTGCCGGCGACGCTGCCCAGGAAGAACTTTGCAAGGCCGGAGCGCCCGTGTGTTCCCATCACCACGAGGTCGGTGCGCCTGGCCGCGCGCACGATCTGGTCGTACGCGATCCCTTCCATCAATCGACCCTTCGCCCTCACGCCCGCAGCCCTCGCGCTGGCGACCCGCTTGGCCAGCTGCTTCTTCGCCCAGGCGCGGCTGGACGACACGAGCTCGTCGTACACCCTCGGAGAGATGTAGCCGTCTCCGGGCACCGGTATCACCGGGCTCAGGATGTGGACGATGGTGAGCTCGGCGCGGCTCGCCTTCGCCAGCTCCACGGCCTTCTTGAAGGCCGCCTGGGACGCGCTCGAGAAGTCGGAGGGATGGAGAATGCGACGGGTCATCTGAGCGCCTCCCATGCCGCGCGTGCGGCGACTTGAAATTCCGTCTGACGCATGAGGAACACCGGGACCTCCGACTGGCGCAGCACCGCTTCGGCGCCGGAGCCGAAGAGCAGCCGGCCGAGTCCGCTCCGGCCGTGCGTCGTCATGGCGATCAGGTCCGCGCCCGCCTCGCGCGCGCCCGCCAGGATCTCCTCGGCGGGCTCGCCGCGACGGACCATCGTCGTGGTCTTCACACCCTTCTCCCGGAGCTCGACCGCGATCGACGTCAGGTACTCTTCCGCCTCGGCGCGGCGCTTCTCGGCGTCCTCGAGCTCCGCGTACCGCGTCCCCTCGATGACCGAGGGCCGGATGGGCAGAAGGACGCGGAGAAGCACGACCTCCATGTCGAGCGGCCCGGCGATCTCGAGCACGAAGGGGATGATTCCCTCGGCCACGATCGAGCCATCGAGCGGGACGAGCGCGCGCTTATACATTGGTCGCCTCCCTCGCCGGTGCCGCTCCCCACTGGGGTTCGACCGGCGCGCTGTCGGCGCGGACGATCAGGATGCGCTTCCGGGTCCCGCGCAGCACCGACTCCGCCACGCTGCCGAGGATGAGCCGCCCTAGCCCGCTCCGGCCGTGGGTGGACATCACGATCAGATCGGCCTTCTGCGTCTCCGCCGCCTCGACGATGGCTGCCGCGGCCGGGCCGTACCAGACGTGGGTCTCGACCTTCTTGAGACCCCGATCGGCGAGCCGCCGCGCTACCGATGCGAGGTACTCCTCGGCCTCCCGCACTACGTCGACCTGGGCGTCGACGGGATCGGCGCCGGGCAGCGTGTGGGCCTCGGCCGCGCGCAGCAGGCTGAGCGTTCCGCCGTTGGCGATCTCCACCGCCCTCCAGAGCGCCGCCTCGGCTAACACCGATCCGTCCAGCGGAACCAGGATCTTGTCGAATTTCATCGCCGCCCCCTCCCCTCGTAATGTTTACGAACGACAGGACTCATGAGCAACCCGGATGCCAGGGGAGGAGACGAAGGAAAACGGAGCGTTACAGCTGACTCGCGACGACGGCGTGGGGCTGTGAGACCCCGGTGGGACATCACCGCCCCGTCGGGCGGCTCGAGGACTCCGTCGAGGACGGACTACTTGAAGCCATAGGCCAGCGTGACGCCGAAATAATGAGCCGTGTAGTTCTTGAGCTCGTTGCCGAGCCAGATCGACGACACGCCCGGGATGAACGGGTTCAGGGTATCCGTCCGCCAGTCGGTCTTCTCAAACGACTCGAAGGTTCGCCGAGCAGTTCTTGAGGAAGTAATACCTCAGTGACGTCTGAGGCGAAGCACCGTATCCTCGACGGCGGGGAACCGTTGGGCCTTAGCCGTGGCGTTCCGAGCCGCGGTCCCGCTCACAGGCGCGGTCGGGTTCCGCGTCTCGATCATGCCGAGCGCGTTGGGTAGCTCGACGCTCGTGGAGCTGAGTTATGTTTAGAGGTGTCTACTTCACCATCTCCGCGAGCGGCTGACCCTTCTTCGGTGCCTGAAAAACGAGAATCTTCAACGGCGCTGTCGTGCTCGCGTTTCGCGCATCATGGGCCTTCATGGGCGGCTCATGGAAGGCCTGGCCAGCATGGAAGGTGACTGGCGATTCCCCTGGCTCTTGTACGGTTATGGAGCCGTCCAGAACATAAACGAACGTATGGGCGTGATGATAGTGCTGTCCGGCATCCACGCCGGGCGCTATCTCGGTGACGTACATGCTGGCTTCTCTCTCGCCGTCCCCCACGAGACCGGTCTTAATGAGAATCGTCTGCTTGACAGGCATTTGGTCGGCAGTCGAAATGTGGCTGCTGATTAGTCCCACGATGATTCCCGCAGTCAACGTGAAGGTTAGCATCAGAGCCATTCTTAGTTGGGTCATAGAGACCTCCGTCATCGGTTGCGAATCGCGCTGCGAGGTCCTCGTGAGCTTCCGTAGTTTGACCGTCGTTCCAAGCTACGGCGTGATCACCACGAGGTGAGGACGCTGACCGACCGGCATCGTGGCCATGGCCTTCCGCTGAGCCGTGTCGACAATGACAACGGCATTCGCGTCAATCGCAACGACCCACAACTCCTTGCCATCGGGCGTTAGTGCGAGCCCGTGAGGTCCACCGGCCACCAGGACGGTCCCGACGACCGCACCCGTCTTCGCGTCCAGCGCCTCGACGTTCTGCGAGCCGGCGTTTGCGACCCAGACCACCGCGCCGCCAGGGGCGACCACGACATCCTCGGGATCCGTACCCACGACGACCGACTTCAGCTCGTGTCCGTGCTCTGCGTCGATGATGGAGAGGCGGTTGGCATCAGCATTGACGACATAGAGGAGCGTGCCGTCGGGACTCACGGCCACCTTGTGGGGGCCGGCCGCCGTCGGGATGGTCTCGACCAGGCTGTTCGTGGCCGTGTCGATCACGGAGATATCGCTGCCGTCCATGTTGGTGACGTAGACCCGCTTACCGTCAGGGCCGATCTCAACATCATGGGGGAACTTCCCCACGGCGACGGTCGCGACCCCCTGATGGGTTTGCATATCGTGGACCGTCACGTCGTTGCTGCTCGGGTTCGAGACGTACAGATAACGACCGTTCGGCGTCACGGCGCAGGCATGCGGGTTCAGCCCCGTCCCGCCCATGGTCATCGTCGCGTAGGTCTGCGTGTTGATGACCGTGATCGTGTTCGAACCCATGTTCGTGACGTAAACCACCTTCCCGTCCGGCGAGGGCGTAATGCCGTGAGGAAACTTGCCAACCTTCACCTTGGCCAGCACCTTGTGCGTCGCCACGTCGATGGCCCAGACGTCTTGCGATTCCTCGTTCACCACATACGCCTTCGCAGCGGGGCCTGTGTAAGCAGGCGCGCTAGAAACAGGTACAGTCGCTGGCGCACTGGCGACGGCCGCACTGGCGACGGGACCTTGAGTCCGAGCCAGGTAGTCAAGGACTGCCTGCTGCTTCTTCTTGGAGGTGCGGATCGGGCAACCGAGCCCGACCATCTTGTCGATGATCTGCTGCCATTCTGCCCGAGTAAGATGCTTCATCTGGACTCGCTCGGCGGTGTGGCACAGTTGGCAGTTCTGCTGGAAGACGGTTTCGTCCTCGTCTGCCGCCAGACTCGGGGTCCCTCGGCCAATCGACACAGCCAGGAGGACGACTAGCATTGCGATGGATGAACGAACCATGAGGGCCTCCACCCGCTGATTCCGCCGGAGAGGGCTGAATCAGCCCTCTCCGGCACGATCAATCTCGTCTCCTAGAAGCCGATCGCCGCGCGCACCGCGAAGAAGTCGTCGGTGAGGCGTTGGTGGTGCGGCAGCAAATCAGGTGCTGTCGCCAGTGTCGCCGCCGGCTGGTTGTTCTCGAACTGGCGCCGGCTGAATTCCGTGACGATCTTTAGGTTCTCGAGGATAAACCACTGGAGACCGGCCACGACTTGCCACTCGCGGGGCCGAATGATGCCTGTCACCCCACCTGCAGGAATGTCGTTGAACCGATCGCCGCGCAGCCACTCATACCGCGCATACGCGGTGATCCACTGCAGGAACTTCGCGCGCACAGGCGCCTTCCCATTGATCTGACCGAATCCACCCCACCACGAGAAGGGCTTTTTGAACCCCGTGGGATCGCCTTCGCGGTTGAACAGCACCTGCGTCTCGAGCCACACGGGAATGTCGAGAGGTTCCAGGCTGAGCATAACGTCCGGGCCGAACGCGTAGGTCCGATTCGCTAGCTGTTGCCCAGACAGCACGCCCCCGTTCGTGATCGACCCGTCGGCCCGCTGGTTGTCGTCGTAGATGTCCGGGCTGTAGTAGCCGAAGAATCCGAACCGCTGGCCGAACCACGCCAGCGCCAGATGCCCGAAGAAGTCCTTCTCGGTCCTCGGCGCCGCGTTGTTGTTGCTCCCGTTGGTGATCCCGACCTCGTAATCGATCGCCGGCGTCTCGAACTTCCCGAGGTCGGTGGGCCTTCCCTTCAGCACCAGGACCCCGTTGAGCGCGACCTGGAGCTGCGGCTCGCCCAACCGGTTGAGACGATCCGCCTCGTTGCTGGCCGCGACGACCTCGTCCGTTTGGGTCGGGCTCAAGAGATCGAGCGCGCGGCGGCGATAGATCAGGTAGTTACGGATCGACATGCGGTTCGCCTCCGCCGAGAACCCCAGCGGTAGCTGATCGACACCGGCCTTGAGGTTCAGACTGTCGAGCGGTCCGATGGATTCCGGCAGGAGGCTGTTCCACTGCATCTTGCCCATCTCGAACCCGGTGACCTCGCTCTCGAACGTCAGGTCTCGCTTCGAGGTCACGTCAGTCGCGTTGGCCCCCGATGGCCCCGTCGGGAAGTCGTTGGCGGGAGCCTTCGTCTCGAAGAGCGGAAACTCGAAGAAGGCCGAGAGATTCTTGCCGAGGGGGGTGGCGACGAACAGCGTCGCGTTGTTGAGATCCAAGCTGTTGCCTGACTGGCTCGCCCGCGAGTCATCGGCGGCCCGCCGCCGGATGCTCTCGTAATCGAACCCCGTGCTCACCGTCAGAGCCAGGGGTGGGATGGAGGGAATGCTCAAGGCACCCATCGCGAGCTCAATGTCCTGGGTCGTGGGCTTGAGGTCCTCACCGTTCAGCCGTCGGTAGCCGCTCAGCTTGAAGTACATGCCGGTGCTGTTCAGCGCCGGCCACGAGGTGTGGCAGGTCGAGCACGTGGTGCCGTACCGCCGGGCGAAGGCTGGGACGGCCCATGCCGGCGGCGACAGCATCACCAGGATCCCGCTGCAGAGGAACAAGGCGAGAGCGACGGCTCCGTTTCGTCGCATCGAGCGTCTCCTTGTTGGTTTCAGCGTTATCTGGGACGCAGATCGAGGCGCCCGTCGATCACAGGCCCTTGGCAGTCCATGCCGCGATAGGTCACGCTGAACGAGGTCTCCGTGATCTCCGCCCAGCCCTCGAACGTTCCGGGACACTCGGGCGCCGTGTTCTCCATACGCAGCTGCAACCGCCGCCCGCTGCCCTCTGTTACCGCCGTGACTGGACCACCTCCTCCCGTTCTGAGCTTCCATGTCCCTGACAGCGTCGTGGCGCCTCGCACGACCGAGAAGGTGACGTCCCCGGAACCGCGACTATCCTGGTAGCGCCCGACCCATACCGTCACCCCGGTGACGTCTGCATCCCGTTGAGCAGGCGCCGTCGAGGCTGGCGAAGCCTGCGGCGCAGCCTGGCTCGGTTTGGTCCCGGATTTGAGGTAGACCGGGTCCAGGTTGGGCCCAGGCAGCGGACTACACGCAGCGGTAGCAATGATTGCTGCGACGCCAACGATCGCGCTTGCCGTCTGCAGACTGCGCCCTCGCTGATCCGTCAATGTCGCCTCCGCATCGGATCGCTCCTCGCTGTCGGAGCCCGAGTCCTGAGGAGAACCGTCGTCAAACGAGCGTGAACCTATGACAGCTCTGGGGAGAAAGACAATGAGGCGTTTGCACTAGTTCGCGGGGAGGGGCCGGTGCTCCGCCCCCGCAGCCCTGCGCTCGACGACGACTCCGTCGATGACGGACTACTTGAAGCTATACGCCAGCGTGACCCCGAAGTAGTGGGCCGTGTAGTTCTTCAGATCGTTGCCGAGCCAGATCGACGACACGCCCGGGATGAACGGGTTCAGCGTATCCGTCCGCCAGTCGGTCTTCTCAAACGACTCGAAGATATAGCCGAGGTTCGCCGCCCAGCCCTTGAGGAAGTAGTACCGCAGCGACGTCTCGAGGCGGACCACCGCGTCCTCGAACGCGGGGAGTCGCTGGGCCCGGGCCGACGCGATCGTCGGCGTCACCCCGGACGTGTTCCGGGTCTCGATCGTCCCGAGCGCGTTCGAGTAGTTCCCGTTGATCTTGAGCTCGAGCACCTTCGGAATGAGCGAGGCCTTGACCCCGGCGTACACCGTCTGCACCGTGTCCTGGAGGTCGGAGAGCCAGTCGTTCACGCTGGAGTCGTCTGTGGGGGTACGGGCGCGCGAGCGCATCTTCTGGAAGTTCTGTTCGTACACGTACCCGCTCGAGAACACGACCCGCTCGAGTGGCGCCCAGCTCAAGTCGATCCCGGCCGACCAGCCCATCTCCTGCTGCAGACCGAGCGGCGAGGCGACGTAGTCGTCGTGGTGATAGGCGGCCGTCGGCGTCGCCGTAAAGAAGTCGGCGAGCGCGAGCTGGAGCTGCCCCTCGACCTTCTGCCGGTCACGGTCGGACTCGTCAAATTTCCTCAGGAGCGTGCTCTGGCCCGCGAGTGCGGCCCCGGCATCCTCGACCACGGAGTGCTCCGCGTGAGCGCCCGAATGATAGCTACTGATCCGGCGGAACGACGGCGTGTACGTGAGCCGCGCCAGGAGCCACTCGGTCGGCGTCGAGTCCAGGGCGGCCTTGGCGAAGAATTCGTCGCTGATCGGCACCTCACGGTGAAAGTTGCGGTCCCACCGCTCCCAGCCGACGCCGGTCGTCAACGCGACGGACTCGAGCAGCTGCGTCCGGGCGTCGAGGTCGGCGTTCTGCTTCTGGTAGCTCCAGCGTCCGGCCGAGCGGGAGGGGGAGGCGGCGTTGTCGTTGACGACGACGCCCGGGAAGGTGATCGTGCGGCTGTGGTCGTCGTAGTCATAGAACCGGTACTTCGCCCCAAAGGTCACGCGGTCGAACGGCCGGCTCGTAGCGTTCAGGTACAGGAGCCACGTCTGCACGTTGCCGTCAAGGCTCTGCTTGGGAAGAACAAGGTCCGGGTTGCCGGCAAACGCCGAGTTGGTGGTGTGCGGCAGGAACGTGTCGTTCTGTAGGTGGAGGCCCCAGGCGGCGTTCGCGTTGATCCGCGTGCGCATCGGCAGGTTCACACCGCCCGCCAGGCTGATCGAGTGCGCCCAATTGCTCGGCGGCAGCGAGCTCTGCCCCGTGTCCGGTCCGGCTGTGCACGGCGCCCCGAGCCCGGAGCACGGATTGGAAGCGATGATCCGGGTGAGATCGTTCTCGAACGCTGAGAAGAGGTAAGCGACCTGGAGCTGGTAGCGCTCCTGGGCGTACGCTCCGGTGAGCCGGAAGTCGTGGACGGTTTGCTCGATAGGCTGGAGCACCTCGTAGAAGTTGCTGCCCGGGCTCCCGAACGCCATGCCCATCGGCTTGTCGCCTTCCTTGCGGGTCCGCGTGTACTGGGCCGTGAGGTCGAAATCGGGCGTCACGCTGTACCCGAAGCGCATCTGCGCCTTGTCCCAGCGCACGCCGATCTCGTCGATCCGCGGAGCCGCGTTGTGCAGGCTGAGCGCCGGGCGCGGTCCGGGCAGCTCGAACACTCCGCGGTGGGTCTCGACCGCGAGGAGCCTCCCGGTGGTCGAAATGAGGTGCGGAGTCTGATCCCACAGGAAGTCGAGCTGCCACTGCCCCAGGCGGCCGACGGAGAGGAAGTAGTCCTGATCCCGCTGGCCCCACTTCGAGCCGCTGAGCTCCGCGGAGTAGCTCTCGTCGGGACGCGACAGCCGGAGATCGAAGCTCTGGAGGAAGAGGCCGGCCGGGAGGTCACGGTACTCTTCGAATTTCGCCCGGTGCGTTGGCGAGGGCCGCTCGGCGTAGAACCGGCCGCCAGCCTCGATCTGGCCCTCGATGTTCACGCCCCCGAGCTGAGTCTGCGCCGAGGCGACCCCGGCACCACCGACGAGGAGCACCAGCACGACCAGCCACGCCGTCTCCTGCGCTCTCACGGGTGCCTCCTAGCGTGTGAACGCGAACCCGGACGGGTGGTTCGAGCCGTGGATGTTCGCGTGGCAGGTCACGCACTGCCGCCCCATCACGAACTTGAGCGAGCCCGTGTCGCGGCCATACGGGTTGGTCGGATGCCGCGTTTCCACATGGCACTGCTGGCAGAGCCGCGGCTTGGCGACCTTCAGCATGTTCTCGTGGTTCGACCCGTGCGGGTCGTGACAGTTCGCGCAGCTCTCGTTCACCGGCGCGTGGACCCAGAGGAACGGCCCGCGCTTCTCTGCGTGGCAGGCGTAGCAGGTGTCGTTAAGCGAGACTTCCTTGAGGAGGGTGGGGGTCGCCGTGCCGTGCGGGTTGTGGCACGAGGTGCACGTCATCTTCCCCTCGCGCAGCGGCATGTGCGACGAGCGCATCTGCTGCGCCCGCTTCTGGATGTGACAGGTGCCGCAGGTCTCGATCTCGGTCGCCCTGGCGAGCTGGTGGCGAGGGGAGACGTCTTCCATGATCTTGTGGCAGTTGGTGCAGGCGACGCTGCGCGCCTCGTGGGAGCTCCCCTGCCAGAAGAGCCTCGCACCCTTCGTGTGGCAGGTGAGACACACGGCGTTGCGCTTCTCGACCGGCGTCTTGTCGGTCCTCGCGAAGGTGACCAGCCCGCCGACGCCCTTGCCGCCGCCCGCCTCCGCGTGCGCCTTGCCGGGGCCGTGGCAGCTCTCACAGGCCAGCCGCTCCCGCATGTTCCGCGGCTGCTTCAGGAAGAGGCGCCCCATCTTTGTGTGCTCGAACTTCGTGAACTGCTCCTCATGACACGTCTTGCAGGTCTCGGCGCCGACGTAGCCGGCAGGGGGGGCGGTGGTCTCGGCCTGGGAGGTGGGAGAGCTCTGCTGAGCCGGAGCCGGCGCCCGGGTGCCCAGGACGACGAGCGCGATCGCTGCTCCAACGGGGAGGCCGACGAGCCGCAACACGTCCGGTCGCATTTCGGATCGCTCCTCGCCCTCGGAACCTCGCCCCGAGGACAGACGAGCGTGACCCTACAACAGCGGTCCGAAAAGTGGCAATAGAGCAAACGCACTAGCTGCTCGGGGGGCGGGCCACGCCCTCCGCGATCGGGCCCCGCCAGATGCTCGGCGACCTCGGTGGCCCGGTTTAAATTCGTCGGCGGACGCGACTCGCGAACCCCTGCTCCAACTTGTCGATGGCGACAGAGTTGATGGGGAAAGTCTGTTGGCGATGTCTACGTCCTTGCGCGACAGCGCTGGCACTGGTCGGCCGTGCGAGCGGGCGCGCTAGCCGGTGCATTCCTCGCGATTGACTGCGCGTTTTTCGGCGCCAACATCATCAAGACCGCGCTGGCGGCTGGGTGCCCCTCGCGATCGGCGGCGGCGTCTTTCTCCTCATGAGTACCTGGAGTCGCGGAACCGACCTCCTCCGGAGGTTCCTGGCGCAGGTCGCGGTCCCGATGGATCGCTTCCTTGATGAGGTGGAGCGTACGAAGCCACCGCGCGTGCGCGGCACGGCGGTCTTCCTGACCCACGATGTCGATGGCGCGCCGCTGGTCCTGCAGCGGCACCTCTTGTACAACAAAGCCCTCCACGAGAAGATCATCCTGCTCTCGATCATCACCAAGGAGGTCCCAGAGGTGGAGCACGACCAGCGCGTGACCACCGAGGCGCTGCCGCAGGGATTTCATCGCGTCCGGGCATACTACGGTTTCATGGAACGGCCGAACGCGCAGGAGATTCTCGGCATCTGCGGTGACCTCGGTATCAGGGCGCAGGCGGAGGAAACGACCTACTACCTGGACAGCTCGCGGCTCCTGCCGACCGGCCCAGCCCCGATGATGCGGTGGCGGAAGCGTCTATTCAGCTTCATGGCGCGCAACGCGAGTGCGGCGACCGACTTCTTTAGCATCCCGCCAAACCGCGTCGTCGAGCTCGGCGCGCATATCGAGTTCTGAGTCTCAGCCTCTCCTTGAGGAGTGCCCGGAGGACGTGCTCGCCACGAGTTTCAGCGTGGCCCGCCAAGGACTCCCTTGGACCCGCGCTGATGCACAGTCCGTTTGGGCAGGGCAGCATCGAAACGCCATCGCGCAGAATACTCAGCAACTATGTGGATGATAATGGCGCTGCTCGACTCGCAGAAGCTGCAGCCCTGCGTTTCTTGACGGACTTGACGCCCGCGATCACACGCGCGTGCCAAGTCTCAGCGTGCGGACGGCGTACGCCACGTAGATGCTCCTCGACACGCTCTTCAAGCACAAGGAGTAACATCGCCAGGCACGGCGACGACATCGCGGAGGTGCGCAACTGGACATCGCAGTGATGACAATGCAGGAGCACCGTTCGCCGTGACGGCGCCACACGGCCCCATCGATGCGCTCCTCGCTGAGCTCCACGCCTCACGCGGAGGCTTGACCGCCGACGAGGCGCGCCGGAGGCTCGGCGAGGTCGGCCCGAACGAGCCCGCGCGGGCACCGCGGACGGCTGGCCTCGTCCAGATCCTCCTCCTTCTGGCGAATCCGCTGGTCGTCATTCTTCTCATCGCGAGCCTCGCCTCCGCGCTGCTCGGCGAGCGGGTCAATGCCTCCATCATCGTCCTCATGGTGGCGCTGAGTATCGTGCTCAACTTCGTCCAGACCTATCGCTCCCACCGAGTCGCCGAACGACTGCGAGACGCTGTGGCGCCGACGGCGAGCGCCCTCCGTGATGGGAGCTGGATCGAGATTCGACGGCGCGATCTGGTCCCCGGCGACATCATCCGGCTCGCCGCCGGGGATCGGGTTCCCGCCGACGCCCGCCTGCTCGACGCGCGTGACCTTCATGTCCAGCAGGCGGCACTCACGGGCGAGTCGATGCCGGCCGAGAAGGACGCGGGCGATCTCGACATCGCGCCGCGGCAGGTGGCGGACGCGCGCAACGTGATCTTCCTCGGCACGTCGGTCGTGAGCGGCACGGCGACGGCGCTGGTCGTCGCGACCGGGCCGGCCACGGCCTTCGGCGACATCGCCGCGCGTCTGTCGACGCGCCCGCCCGAGACGGAGTTCGAGCGCGGCTCCCGGCGGTTCGCACTTCTCATCATGCGCACGGTGTTCTTCCTTGTCCTCTTCGTGCTTCTGGCAAGTGCGCTC
>Ga0209161_10003980_pt1 | contig 11778 bp, 10 predicted proteins | sample GraSoiAngelo_155_FD_186169 | JGI IMG/M metagenome (GOLD analysis project Ga0209161, IMG submission 186169) | Grasslands soil microbial communities from the Angelo Coastal Reserve, California, USA - 14_1009_13_30cm (SPAdes) (version 2) | ecosystem: Environmental > Terrestrial > Soil > Grasslands...
GCGCAGCCATGCCGTCACGAAGCGCGACGTGGATGAGGCCGCCCGGCTAGAACCAGGCATCGTGGCCTCCGGGCAGGAGTGGACCGAGAGCGTTCACGGTCAAGAAGTGCGGCGGACGGGGACACTTCTGATGTTCGATCTCAGCAACCTGGACTTGCACTACAAGGCGATGGTCCGAGTGAGGCCCGTCGTGAGCTGGATCGACGGTGGTTCCGAGCGCGTCGTCGTCGGAGATCATGACGTCAACTTGGGGAATATCGTCGCAGCACTCCTCTGGACCGCGCTGGTCGTCGTGGTCGCGCTGTCGATCATCGTGGCGGGCGTGGCCTGGAAAGCAGGAAAAGGGAACCCGCTGTATTTGTTGACAGGTGTGGACGGGCATCTGTCGCTTGCCCTGACCCAGGTCGCGTGTTGGACGGTGGCCGTGGGCGCTGTCGTACTGGGCTACGGCATGGTGCGGCTCGAGATCCCGACGATTCCCCCGCCAGTGATCGCCCTCATGGGTTTGTCGCTGGCCACCGGCGGGATCGGCTATTTCCAGGACACGAAGAATCTGGTGGCGGGCGGTCGGAACCCATATCTGGCCGACCTGGTCCGCGTGCACCCGTGGGGCCCGAACGATTTGTCACTAGCGAAAGCCCAGATGATGCTGTGGACGATCCTCCTGCTCACACTGTTCATCTCGAAAAGCATTCTCGACGGCGTCATCTGGGACATCCCATGGGCGATGGTCTCCCTCATGGGGTTTAGCCAAGTCGGCTATCTCGCACCGAAGTTGGTGTGATTGTGCGGCCCGCGCTACCCGTTCACGCCCACGTGAATGGCCCCACGAGATCTATGCATCGGGCGCGTTGACCACCCTGGAAGCCGAGACGGAAGACCGAGCCAAGACCACATTCGCTCGGCAGGATGTGCGACGTCGCGCCGGGGCCATCGGGTTACTGACCGAAGAGCCGCTTGACAGCCCCGACCCCCTCTTGGACTGCTCGTTCCGCGTGCTCAAGCGGGGACGACGAGGCTCCCCGGAGCAGCAGGTGCACTTCAGCCGTCTGACCCTTAACCACCTGAACCTGACGGGTTTCAGCGGTATAGCGCGGATGGCTGACCCGAATGCGATACGGACCCTCCTCGAGCGAGTGACGCGCCTTGCCGAAGTAGTTCGGGGTCACCGTTGTAATCAGCGCGTTCTGCGGTGTCAGGATCTCGATCTTCGCATCGGTGATCGCCTTCTCCGTCTTCGCTTCTTGGACAATCGCCACGATTTGTCCCGCGTTTGAAACCGGCGTGGGCTTGAAGAAGTTCGTAACCGCGAAGAGAGCTCCAGCGATGGACACGAGGCCCGCAACGAGGCCAACGACCGTCTGAAGCCGCGAGAGAGATGTTGTGAAGTCTCCCAGTCGCAGGCCGAAGAGTACGCGTCCTCCCTCGGCCGCGCCGTGGTCCGCAGACGGGCTTACGCTGCTATTCGTCATGCTTCCGGCCCTTGGCCTCTTCTCCCTTCATGTGGTGAACATTGGTCCGCGTTTGCCTCGCTGGAATGGACCAAACAGCAAACGAGATGCCGAGTGAGATGGAGGCAATAGCCCAGCGAGGAGGACACGACGCGGACGATGTGACACGGTCATGACACTGTGTGCAGGCGTTTTGTCGGTGAGTGCCCTATGTCCAGTGACTGGGCAGACCCCCACGACTGGGCGCCAGCTTGTGTGCGATCTTGACCGTAGGGGCTCAGTTCAGCGACGCGGTGTGGCAGGAGACGGATCATCGAGGCAGGATTCTCTCTGGATCAGCCCCAACAGATCAACCGCTTGACTGCGGCCGGAGTTTTGGCGAGGGACAGCGCCAATACAGAGCCTAATCTCACAGAACCTATTGAACGTGACCCGCTCGTTCTGCTACGTTATCCATTACTCGACGTGTCGGGGTCGGGGACCGAGCGTCGCGACAGCGATCTGAATTTAAGTGATCTGAATTAGAGGTGATATATGGCCCCACATCCCAAGCTCCGCAGTGGACTGCTCGCGACGTTGGTCCTGGCGGCTGTTGCTCTGAGCGCGGACGCGGCGCAGACGGTCCACGGTCTCACCATCGCCTCACATCAGCTGCGGCCAATCATCGTTCACCATGTGCGCGACACTACGGTAGGCAGCTACAACTGGAGCGGGTACGCCGTCAACGGAGCGGTAGGGTCCGTAACGGATGTTAAGGGCTCCTGGAAGGTCCCGGCCGTGACCTGTGCGCCTGGGGAAACTTCGTACTCGTCCTTCTGGACCGGAATCGATGGCTTCAACTCCTCGACGGTCGAGCAGACCGGCACGGACTCCGACTGCCAGAACGGCGTGCCGACATATTACGCCTGGTTCGAGTTCTACCCGCACCCGATGTTCTCCATCAACCTCATGACGATCCAGCCGGGGGATGTGATATCGGCTGAGGTGCAGTATGCTCCCCAGACGCGCCTGTTCACCGCATCGATCAAGAATGTGACGACAGGGCAGTCGTTCAGCACAAGTGCCAGAGTGAACAGGGCGCGGCGATCCTCCGCCGAATGGATTGCCGAGGCGCCGTCGAGCGCGGGCGGCATCCTGCCCCTCGCCGCCTTCGGTACGTCCTTCTATGGCGTGGATAATACGGGAGTTGCCAATACGTCCGACGCGACGGTGAGCGGAACCACTGCCCCCATCGGATCGTTCGGCAGCAATGTTTACCAGGTCAGGATGGTCAGCGTCAGCGACTCCAGCGTGACGAAAGCGGAGCCCTCGAGCCTCTCAAGTGATGGGTCGAGCTTCTCCGATGTGTGGTTGAACTCGGGGCCCTGAGCCTGGCGATGCGGCTCCGCGGGCAGCGCGCTCTTCGAAGACAAAGCGCAGCGCCACTCGGATAGCGCTGGCAGGTCGAGTAGGACCTGCCGGTTGGCTTATCCGTGCGGCGCGGTGTTCGAGCGGTCGGTGCCGTGAGGCCTCGGCACCAGAACAACGATCACACCGAACATGATCGCGTGATCCACCCGAAGACGGAGAGCGGCACGCATCGTCGCTCACGTGGTGGCTCATGAGGCTCGAGGCGCGGTAGGCTTCTTTACTGTGTCGTTCCGGTGCCTCCGCACTCATCGCACGGCTCGCCCGGCGGACGTAGCGATGGTGGAGGCCACCGTGTCCCTTCTAGAAAGTCGTCCTACGCGATGAATTTGCATTCTGCGGACTGATCCGCTATCTCGCGGTCATGGTCCGATGGCTCGGAATCCTCGTTGGGGCACTGAGAAGCTGCGCGCGGCGTGAGACCGATCCGACGAATAAGTGGAAGGCCCAGCCGGGCGATGTGGGCGAGTTCGGGCGCGAGGACAACGAGGTCGATGGACACCGCAACACACTCAAGCCGGCTGTAGCTGTCCGTCTACAACGCCTGTAGGAACTTCAGCAATGCGTCCACCTCTTCGGGCCGCAGTTTGAGGAACGCATCCACGCTAGGCTGTGCCTGCCCTGCATGCTGCACGATCGCCGATGTTAACGACAGCGCGCGGCCGTCGTGTAAGAACGTCGTTTTGAAGCGCAGGCCCATCAACGGAGCGGTGCGGAACTCCTCAGGCTTTGCGACACCCATGCACAAATCTGCCAGCGCCGGCCCGAGAGTATGCAACAGCAGGTCCGAGTACAGGGGAACCTCTTTATGCGCGAGCGCCTTCACCGAACTCGGACCCGTCTTCATACTCGGCGTATGGCAGTCCGCGCAGCCGATCCGTTGAAACACGTCCGCGCCCCTATGCGGCTGTTGCGCTCGATCCGGGGGCGCTAGAAAACGCATGAAGTCCACGGCCAGGTCGCGGTCCCCTGGAGACAGCTCCGCTGGCACTTCGATCCCTTGCTCGACCCTGAAGGCGCCTGTGCTGAATTCGCTTAGCGTGGCGTTCGTGGCCTTCCGGCCAAAGCGTCCGAGACGGCCATCGGGCAAGCGGGCCGCACGGCCGCCTGCACGACCCACCCCCTTAAGGATCTCGGAGTCCGGAATGGTGTCAATCAGACCGAAGCCGAACAGCGCTGACGTTGTGCGTCGACCAATATTGGCGTCTGCAGGGATCGGAGGCGGATCACCCCGCGTCGCATGCTGGCGGAACACCGGGCCGCCTTGCTGGGGCAACTCGTTGCACAGATTGTTCGTGAACTTGCTCGCATGGACTTCGGTGTCATCGCCGCCGACCTCCCCCTTGCCAACACCGCCGACGACCGGCTGCTCATGGCACTCAGCGCAGCTTGTACTGTTGAACAGCGGCCCAAGTCCGTGCGAGGCATCAAAGGTGCGCTGGAAGACCGCCTTGCCGGCTTGGAAGCGCGCGAGCTCTGCCGGAGTCAGGCCGGGCAGCGGATCACCAATTTTCGCTGGCGGCCCACTGACGCGCGCGCTCGCACACGCCGCCATGAATAGGACAATGATGATGAGCCTAACCAGGCGGTGTCCACACATGTGCGACTCCTTCTGGCAGCGTCACAGATATGGTCTCATTGGGCTGGGCACCTCGATGGAGGATGGCTGGCGGGAGTCTAGCAGACCTGAACTATCGGCGGTGTGTAGGCTCCAGCGCTCGTCGGATGTGCCGTGGATACCTCCGCGAGAGGATGTACTCCCGTTGATTCGTGCTCTGGAAGATGGGCTCCGAGAGCGCGGGTACGGGGTGGGGCAGAACCTCGTCGTCGACCATCGCTTCGCGGATGGCCGGCCCGAGCGGCTGCCACAGTTCATGGCCGACCTCGTCGGGCTCAACGTGGACGTCATAGTCGTGGGTCTCAACCCGGGTGGTGATCGCGGCGCGCCAAGCGACCCTGACGATCCCTATCGTTACGGTGATTGCCACGGACCCAATCAACGCCGGCCTCGTTAAGAGCCTGGCGCGACCGGGAGGCAGCCTCACAGGGCTCAGCGCGGACTCGCGCCGATCGAAGTTGAATGCTGCTCCGCGGCCCTCCGGTCGCCATTACAGAGCAGGGCACGAGCCGCCGAAGACACCAGTGGTCGATGGGTTGGGCTTGTGGAGCTGGATGTTGCCGCCCCCGCCGGCGCCCCCGCCCAGCTGGTGCGGGAAGGTCCCGTCGTCTGGGGTTTCATAGACGATGACCCCGGAGGAATCCCTCAACCGGAGGTCAAACTCGTCATTGACGCCCGGCTCGCCCGCATCTCTGGCGCGGACGACAAAGTGGACGTCACCGAACTGGTTCGTCCTCGCCTCGCCACAAATGAAACGGGTCCCGAGCGGCTGGTGCGTCTTGGGGTCAGTTGTTGTGTCCCCTTCGGGGAAGTAGGCGGTGATGCTGGTCCAGTGAACGTTGAGGCCGGTGCCATGGTCGTGGTACTCGAGATGGCCCCAGTACTCTGGCGTCGTAACTCCGGAGCCGTGCTTGCATCCGCCACCAACGCCGAATGTCCCCTTGGCGCCGTTGTGGATGATCCATCCACCACCAGTCATGAAGTCGCACCCCTGCTGCGGTGGCGGCGGAGTCACTTCCGCATAGGCGACGCTGCCGGCGAGGACCAAGGCCGCCATCGCGAGCACGCTGATCATTTTACGCATCGTTCTTCCTCCGCTCGCATCGAGACAATGCGACGATAGTGGGTGTGTTCAAACCTACTGGATTCCTGCCGTCGCAGACGCGATCGCCACATCGGCCACGCCAAACACCGTCGCGCGAAGGGCATTCACCGTGGTGCCGCCAGGAAAAGCTGTCTGCTCGTTGATGACCACCTGGCCGCCCGGAATCGCGATTGTCTGATTTGGGTCCCCGGTTACCTGAATCGGCGTACCGTTGATCCAGAGGTTGGCGATGATCGAACTGCCGCTGCTTTCAACGCCCAACACCGCCAGCGCACTGGCCATAACGAAGTCGGCGGCGATTCCAATCCCCCCTACCGTCATGCCCAGGTTCGCGAGCGAGGCTTCCGAGGCCACCTGATCCGGCCAGCCTATCGTGACTGCGTGAAGGACTTCCCCGTCGAACGTGGACGGGATGCCGATCGTCAACAGAGACGCGTCTCGAAAGTCATTTGTATTTTCGAGAGGCCCGGTGTCGGAGAGCACCGTCGTCGTTCCGAGGACAGTCGCTCGGACCCCGCTTGCTTCACCGGTGACAGTTTGAGCTGCGCCGGCCATGGGCCATGCTAGGAGGACCGCGACCAGCGTTGCGACTACGAGTAAACCTGAACTGCAAGAAACTGTGTAACGCATGCCAACCTCCTCGTTAGAGCGGTTCTGTGAGCGCGGCGCTGATAGCGCCGATTGCGCCGTGAAGTGCTCTCTCCCTCCTGCCAGCGTGTTCTGTGCTTTTCGTGTTCTTTGCTTTTAAGGTCCGACGGCGGCGATGAAAATCGGGTGAACCGCGGAATTTGATCATGGAATTTCAGGGACGCTAGAGTCGGGGAATCCATAATTCCGGAAGAGGGGTGGCATCTGCACGCCCGACTTGAAAGGAGGAGGGCGGGGCTGTTTCCGTCCGAGGCCGACACCACGTCGCCGCGGCCTGTCCCTCGCCAAAACCTCAGCCGACTCGCGCACTCAGGAGCACCGAGATGCGTCAATCTGTTCAACAGGTCCAAGACCCCGAGTTGGAGGTAGGGTAGGGCGAACGGCATCGTTAGACCGTCGGCCTTGCACGGTCACAAGGGAGTCGCCACGGAAGGCGGGGAGCGGGCGGGCTGGGCGGCGGAGCTGGACCTGTGACGCGTGTTCGGTGGAGTGAGGACCGGCCGGTGCTAGACTACGCCGCCTGGCGGACGTAGCGATGATGCAAGCACAAGAGGCTGTCGCCACCCGGCCCAGACCCTGGCCAGCGCCACCCAGAAAAGCCGATCAGTCGTGCGTAGCTTCGGCCGGGGCACCTGCTTGTAGACGGCGAGCTGCTGGTGCAAGGCGAGGTTTTCGAGAGCGAGCTGGCGGTGGCCGCCGCAAAGAAAGGGCAGGAGGCGAAGAGCTGGAGCAGGAGGGTGATCATGCCTGGATGCTGGGCCGATAGAAACTGGAGCGATGCGTGAGAGGCGGGATTCCGTGTAACAAACCACCTCTTTCACGCCGCACGGACGAGCATGGAGCCGTTCAGGGCCGCGGGGCGCGGCACACGAAGTTCGTCGCGTCGTTTGTGCTGCCGTCCCCCGTGTAGACGGCCTTCTGGGGGTACGGGCAGAGTGGGCGCTGGATCGCGATGCCCTGCCTCGGATCGTCGTTCACGTACTTCGTGGCGACGATCTGGTCCGGCGCCACGCCGTCCTCGACCCACCCGTCGAGCGCGCTCAGCAGGTCGTGCGCGGCGTCGATTTGCGGTGGCTCGGCTCCGAAAGCGCCGCCGATGGCGTTGGGGCCGGGGCCGCTGGCGCAGTGCAGCATCCCAGGCACCATGAAGAGGCGAAAGAACTTCTGCGTTTCACCGAGGGCGGGGTCCGGGTCGCCTGCGACGGCTCGCACCGCGCTCTCGTAGTAGTTCACCGAGTTGGCTGGCGCGATCGCCCCGTCGTCCCAGCCGTGATACATGATGATCTTTCCGCCCCGGGCCCGGAGGAGGTTGAGGTCCGGGTTGGTCGAGTTGATGATGCCGGCCATCTTGTGATCGGCGAAGGCGACGTCGCTGTCGAAGTCAAGGGTCCGGAAGTCCCAGTTCGGATCCTCGAAGACCATGTTGCTGAAGAATTGATCCCCGAAGAAGAACTGAAGGGCCTCGCCCGGCGCGGCACCGGTGATCCACACCGACCAGTTGCCCGGCGGCGCGGCGGCGGCGCCCGGCATGTAGCCGGGGAAGATCTGCTCGCCGGTGCGCGGGTTCCGCGGCCCGTCGAGGATCTGCTCGAAAGCGGTCAGCTGTGGTGCCGTAAGGCAGTTGTCGGCGTCGGCGCCCTGGCACAATAGCACCGTCGGGTCGAAAGGACATTGCCTCGGGTCGTCGATGATGCCGTCCACGATGCCGTCCAGGGCGTCACAGGCGTCGAGCACCGCGGCCTGAATGGCGGGGAGCTTGCTCGCCGGGATGTAGCTCGCCGGGTCATTCAGGGTCGCTTGCTCGTTCAAGACGAACCCCGCGAAATGATGCGTCCAGAAATTGGCGGGCGCGCCGACGATGATGCCGTCGTAGTCGTCGGGGAAGCGCTGCGCTTCCATGAGTGCCTCCCGGCCGCCGTCCGAGCATCCGCTGAAGTACGAGCGCCGGGGACCGTCGCCGTAGAAGGCGCGAATGATCGCCTTGGCCTTCTCGGCCGTTTCGTGGACCGCTCGATACCCGAAGTCGTTCACCTTTTCGGGGTGTCCCAGGGCCCAGCTTGCGTCGCTCCCCGTGTGCCCATCATCCGTGCCGGCGGTGGCGTAGCCTTGACGAAGCCCGGGGACCAACGCGGCGTACAGGATCGACCCCGCGTAGCCGCCATTGCCAGTGCCCTCGAACTTCCCGTTCCAGCCTGAGGTCGGCATCCAGACCTCGAAATCGATATGTGAGTCGCTCGTCGGCGTTGAGAAGCCCCCCACCCGGCAAAAGGCGGGCATATCGTCGAAGACCTGCCCGTCCGGTGCGGTGAAGGTCCCGGCGGGTATGGACTCGGCCATCGTGATCGTCGTGTTCGGCAGCGTGAGAGCGAAGAGGCTCGCGCACTCCGCCGCGGCAGCCAGGGTCGGCGTGAGGGGGACCCCTGCGAGCAGGGACAACACTAGCGCCGAGAAGCCGAGTTGGCGACTCATGGAGGTCCTCCCCGTCGGGGATCGCGCCTTCCGAAGAGATCCCCTCGCGGTAGCGCACTGTGGTGAGAACGCCGCCGATCGTGTCGTCCGCATGGCACGAGCAAGAGATAGGCTGCCGCGGCTGACTTCACCATTAGGGGTTCCCCGAGTCGGCTCTGGGAAGATCCCCGAGCGACCCGTCGGCCTCCACAAGGCGCCGACGGACGCAGGCGCTTGTAGCACAGGCGGGCAGGGTTGCGGACGGCGCTGATCTTTCCTGGCGTCGAGCCTGCGGCCAGCCGCGCGCTGGCCGCGGTCGTCTATGGGACGGTGACGATGTTGTTCGGCGTGTTGTTCTCTACGGACGTGTCTTCGAGTGTCAAGGTACCGCCGCAGGCCGACGAAAGAATCGCGTACGACCGGCACATTTGCGGGACAGCCCGGTGGCCTCACCGACAACATCACGCTCACCTGGTTGACGAACACGGCGATTTCCTCGGCCCGTCTCTATTGGAAGAACAAGTTCGCCTCCTTTTTCGGTGTCAAGGGCGTCTCCATCCCGGTTGCCGTGAGCGAGTTTCCTGACGAGCTGTATCCAACTCCGCGCAGCTGGGCAGAGCGGGCGTATCCCAAACTGATCCGCTACAACAAGCTCGACAAAGGTGGCCACTTCCGGCGTGGGAGCAACCGCAGCTCCTTTCAGAAGAGGTTCGCGCGGGCTTCAGATCACTTCGAGGAGGAACGACATGATTTGGCTGACGAAGAAAGACCTGGAGCACACTGAACCGGCCGAAGTGGCAGCCTTCCGGTCGCCGATCCCGACCCAGATGGTATCGAATGGCGAGTTCATGCCGGCGCACCAAACCCGGGCGCAACGTCAGGTCGAGGAACAGATCAAGGCGCTGGCCGACCGCTTTGGCGGCCAGCTCGGGTTGAGCCGCCGGAAGTTCATGCAGACCAGTTGCGGAATGGCGGCGGCCTTTCTCGCCATGAACTCGGTCTACGGGTCGGTCTTCGCCGTCGACCCGGCGGAGGCGGCGGACCCCGGGGCGGCGGCGGCGCGCCTCAAGGGACTGGCCCATCAATTCGTCTTCGACGACCAGGTACATTTCGTGCGTGACGACTTCACGCGGGAGCAGGTCCTGCGGCTCGCCGAGTACGCCAAAAACTGGAACCCCGTACTGAAAGAGCAGAAGATCACGCTACAGCGCTACAAGTTCGAGAACTTCGTCAAAGAGGTCTTCATGGACAGCGATACCAAGGTGGCCTTGCTGAGCGGGGCGCCCTTCGATGACATCGAAGGATGGTTCCTGTCCAACGACCAGATGGCTCGAGCTCGCGCGCTGATCAACGACCTGGCTGGCTCCCGGCGGCTGCTCTGCCACTCGTTGGTCCTGCCCGGCCAGCCGCGCTGGGTGGAGGAAGTGGAGCGCGCGATTTCGGATCTCAAGCCCGACGGCTGGAAGGGGTATACGATTGGAGACCCGAGCAACCCGGCGTCCAAGTATCCATGGCGCCTCGACGATGAAAAACTGATGTACCCGGTCTACGAGAAGATGGTGAAGTCCGGGATCCTTAACGTGAGCATCCACAAGGGGCTGCTGCCTCCCAACTACGAGAAGTCGTTCTCGAATGTCTGGCGGTATGCCACGGTTGAAGATCTCGGGAAGGCCGCGAAGGACTGGCCGCAGCTCAACTTCATCATGTACCACGCGGCGCACCGACCCTTCCTGGAGGCGCCCGACCAGTCTCTGGGCGACTTCGAGAAGACTGGCCGCATCAACTGGGTGAGTGAGCTCGCCGACATCCCGGGCAAGCACGGCGTGAGCAACGTCTACGGTGAGCTCGGCACGACGTTCGCCAACTCGGCGGTCACGAATCCGCGATACTGCGCGGCCCTGCTGGGGACACTCATCAAGGGCCTCGGTGCGGACCACGTCGTGTGGGGCACCGATTCCGTCTGGTACGGATCCCCCCAGTGGCAGATTGAGGCGTTCCGCCGCCTCGAGATCCCCGACGACATGCAGAAGAAGTACGGCTTCGCGCCGCTCGGGGCCGCTGACGGCATGGTGAAGAACGCCGTCCTCGGCTACAACTCGGCGCGGCTATACAGCCTGAATCTCCGGGCCACGCGCCTGCCGCTGCCAGCCGACCATCCGGACAGGCTCGCGCGGATGAAGGCGGAATACGAACTCGGCGGCGCGGCGCGGCCAAAACCGCATCCACCTCGCTTGGCAAGGGATCCGTGTTTTTCCGGCAGACGCCGGCGCGGCTTCGAGGGAATGTCTCGGTCATCGTCCTCAAACACTAGCCTTACGAAGCAGTGCCTAACCGCGGCATGCGGCCGACCGCCGCGCGTTAAGCGTCAGGCAACGGCGTAGCGATGCTCAACCGCGGCGTAGTGATCGTTCGGCCGAAGCAGCCCTACCTTGATTGGGCAGCCGGGCTGGACGACTCGGGGATCGTGCCCGATCCGAACGGTGAGCAGACTGTCTATCTGATTCCAAGCTACGAAGACGATGAAGAGGCGTGGGAGATTCTCGCAACACTGCATCCCGCGATCTTCGAGAACGAACTGTATGGGTGGCACACCGACGAGGCGGCATGGCCGAAAGGGCGAGACTTGGCGATGTTTAAGGACTGGTTCGCGGTCGAGCTGCACTCAGTTGTCGAGGATCTCTGCGACTTTGAGATCGTGGATGAAGATGACGAGGCTGAATAAGTCTGCAGAATAGAGCCGACCGTCCAAGCGTGGCGCAAGCTAGGGGCGCCGCTCACAAGGAGCCCCAGGCGCCCCCAGGGCGCCGATCGCGTCAGCCGTGCGGGTTGGGTAGCGCTCCATGTGGCCTCGACAATGCCCTTGGTGCCGAACAGGATCACTGCGGCAGCAGAGCCGAGCGCTGTCTAGTGCCGAGTCCAGGGGACGGAGTTAACCGACAGGAGGACATCGATGAAGAAGATTAATCGACGCTCCGCACTGGCGCTCGGCCTGGCCGCCGCTTCGGCCGCGATGGTCAAGCCCGCGGCTGCGCAAACCGCTGCTGGAATCGGCGGGAAGGACGCCACCCCCTACCCGGGCGTCGTCGTACGCACTTACGGTG
>Ga0209161_10003981_pt1 | contig 11777 bp, 11 predicted proteins | sample GraSoiAngelo_155_FD_186169 | JGI IMG/M metagenome (GOLD analysis project Ga0209161, IMG submission 186169) | Grasslands soil microbial communities from the Angelo Coastal Reserve, California, USA - 14_1009_13_30cm (SPAdes) (version 2) | ecosystem: Environmental > Terrestrial > Soil > Grasslands...
GTTGTCGGCCTGCCGATCCCTCGCTAACCTATAAGGACACGCGGAAGTGGCTCAGTTGGTAGAGCATCACCTTGCCAAGGTGAGGGTCGCGGGTTCGAGTCCCGTCTTCCGCTCCGAGTACGCCCTCAGACCGCGTCCAACTACGGCTGCCAACTAGGCCGGGGTCATGGGATCGGCGCTGCCTCCGAGTGAGCACTCGAGTGCCGCGCGCTCCGCTTCATCGCGGGCGACGAGAAGGACGTGGTGAGCTTAGAAGGCTCGCAGGATCGTTCCCATTTTGTTTGCATCCTCGAGTCCTCAAGAGCGAACGCGAATGACCGTCTTCCCCGGCCGTCGCTCGGTCGGGTTGAGGGCCGCGAGGGCATCGTCGAGGGGCGCGATGTTGCCGATGTTCGTCCGCAGTCGTCCGTCCCGCACCCGCTGGACAACCTCACCCAGTTGGGCACGATCGGACTCGACAACGAAGTCGATCGCCAGGCCGTCAGCGGGCCGCGTCTCCGGCGGTCCGACGACGGACACCAATGTTCCTCCGGCCCGGATCAGGCCCGTGGACCGCTTCCCGATGTCGCCGCCGATGACATCGAAAACCAGGTCGACGCCGCCGACGTCTTCGAGGACGTCGTTCTCGAGGTCGACGAACTCCTGCGCTCCGAAGTCGAGCGCCTTCTCGCGGTCGGCCGCGCGTCCGGTGCCGATGACGTAGGCGCCCGCCAATCGTGCGAGTTGCGCCACCATCGACCCGACTGCGCCGGCCGCGCCGTGCGCGAGGACGCTCTGCCCCGCCTGAAGCCGGCCGTGCTGGAAGAGTCCCTGCCACGCAGTCAGGCCCGAGATCGGCAGGCTCGCCCCCACCGTGAAGTCGACGTCGCCCGGCAAGGGCGCGAGGTTGCGTGCCTCGACGGCCGCGTACTCGGCCAGGGTGCCGTCGCGAGTCCAGTCGGTGAGGCCGAACACCCGCTGTCCGACCGACAGCCCCGTCGTGCCATAGCCGAGGACGGTGACGACTCCGGCCAGCTCGTGCCCAGGGATCGACGGTGTTCGGTCACGGTCGAGGCGATCGGTCCAGGTCGAGGGCCACGCCATCTCAGTCGGGACGAATCCCGACGCATGAACCTGAACGACGACGTCGTTTATCGCTGCCCGAGGCTCGGGCCGCTCCACCAGCTTCATCCCGGCCGTTCCCGCAGCCTGATCCGTTACCACTATCGCCTTCATCGTCCACCTCCCTGTGTGTGCTAGTCGTGGAGTGTGACGACGAGTCACCCCAATGTCCGTCATGGGTTGCGGGTCGGGGCCGATTGGTGCTAGGCACGGCTGGCGCAGTTTGTTCCGAATTCCGCGAATTCTTTCGGCGAAGGCGTCCGTCGCGATCGTCTATCTGTAGGTCAGCGCGCTTTGGACTCAGCCCGCGAGCCGGAGCCACCCGCGCTCGTCTCGGACCAGCCCAACTGTTTCAACATTGGGGACATAGAGTCCCGTCTTCCGCTCAGCTAGCAGTCGTGGCGTCCAGCACTGCCTTGACGTAAGGCCGCCACCCCTAACGCAGGAGTTTCGACTAACGCAGGAGTTTCGACTGCTCAAACCGGCCGGGTCGCTACTTCCTTTCCGGATGCGGACTGGCTTAGCCAGTCGTCGAAACGGGTCTCACCCCGAATCGCGTTTTCTTCGGGGACGAGCGTCCGTTCGGTCAGCACCGCGCCGAAGTAGAGGGCGTCAGGATCGGCCACCACGTCGCGCGGATCGTTCCGCGAGCTGAGGAAATGTCGGATCATTTCGTCAAAGCGGAACTGCTCGGGACCGCCGACTTCGATCACGCCGTTGACCGGAGCACCGACGGCGGTCCGCGCTACGGCCGTGGCGACATCGTCCGAGGCGATGGGCTGGAACAGCACTGGAGCCAGGCGGACGGTATTGCCGTCGGTCGCGGCGTCCGCGATGTTCTTGATGAACTCGAAGAACTGCGTCGCATGAACGATCGAGTATGGGATCGACGAAGCCTTGATTAGCTCTTCCTGAGCGATTTTCGCTCGGAAGTACCCGCTCTCCGTCAAGCGGTCGGTGCCTACAACCGATAGGGCAACGTGATGTCCAACGCCTGCCGCCTTTTCTTGGGCCTGGAGGTTGCGCGTTGAAGTCTGAAAGAAATCCAGCGCGGCTCGGTACTCGAACGAGGGACTATTCGATACGTCAACCACGACGGAAGCGCCATCCATAGCCGCGGCAACTCCTTCGCCCGTGATGGTGTTGACCCCTCGGCTTGGTGATGCGGCAACCGCCTCATGACCCTGCTGGCTGAGCATGATCACCACTTTCGAACCGATGAGCCCGGTACCACCGATGACGACGATCTTCATTTGGAACCTTCTTTCTCTGTGCGGTGGGCGGAGCTGTCGTCTACGTCGCTAGCTGTCGTCCGCAAGCAAAAACGGAAGGATGGATTCAGGCTAGACCCGGTGTACACCGGGCTCAGAAGCTAGTCTCCCCTCGAATCTCATGTTAGGAGTCGTCAGATTCCTGCGCGAGCACTCCTAAGCGCGCGCGGCGCAGCCGGCACAAGCTCGCCGAGTCGAGGCAAGCATCACAAGCACGGCATGTGGTGACGAACTGAGGAGGCACTTCCATGGGAGACGATCTCGCCGCATCTAACGTCAATCGCTTGCATTCGCTCGCGGCGACGAGCATCGCGATCTTCACGTTCATGCTGATCTTTCTGTATCCGAGGTTCGCGAGTGATGAGGTAAACGCCTGGCTGTTTCAAGTCACGTTGGTCGTGATGGGCGTGGCCACGTTCTCATTCGTGTTCGCGTCCTTCTATTACTACGGCTCCTCGCTTGGAGGCCGCCGGATCGACGATGCCGAGCGGGCTCGGTACTCCCGTCGAGGGGATCGCTTCTGGCTGCTCGGATCCACCCTGCTGTTCCTAGATCCGAGCTTGATTCTCTTCTCGGTCGGGCTTGTTGTCGTCGGCTCTACGTGGTTCGCACTCTGGCCGGTGTACGTGCTCTTCGTGATCCGCTACTTCCCTCGCGTCCAGACCTCGCAGAAGAGCTAAGCCTCGCGCACCGGCGTGCCCTCCCTCCCTGGGGCATGCGGGCGTTCGTCAGGAGACCCTTGTGGTTAGCACGCCACAGCTCGCGTATCGAGGTCAGCCCGTGATTCGGAGCCATCCGCGCTCGTCCTGAACGAGCCGACCTTATCACTTCCGCGTGCTTGAGCCCCGTCTTCCGCTCAGAGACCCGCACCGTTTGAAGTCGGACGAAACGCTGAAAACCCTCGGAAATGCGCCACCAAAAAGAGCATTACGGCTTAGCAACGACGCCGTCTGCGCCGAAACCTTCATCGGGAAGGCGGTCATTCGCTCCAGCGGCGCGAAACTGGTGCGCAACAAGGTCTTGGCGGATGCAACCGCACCCTCGCTGCAATCGGCACAACGTCGAGACCGCGGGGGGACTCCTTGATCGCGCGTGTCTGCTCTAGAACCACACAGCGCAACGGCGATCTCTGGTCCAGTCCCCTTGCGGTCGTGCCGCCGCCCTACGCTCCGCGGCGTGACCAGCCTGTGGCGCGACGGCGAATTCCTGAAGTTCTGGGTCGGCCAGACCATTTCTGACTTCGGCGACCAGATCACGCTCCTCGCCCTCCCGCTCACCGCCGTGATCACGCTGCACGCCGGACCGGTCGAGATGGGCGTGCTCGCGGCGGTCGCGGCCGCGCCGACCGCGCTGTTCAGTCTGTTCGCCGGGGTCTGGGTCGACCGGCTGCCACGCCGGCGGATCCTCATCGTCGCCGATCTCGGTCGCGCCGTGCTCCTTGCGACCGTCCCCATCGCGTTCGTGCTCGGCCTGCTGAGCATGGCTCAGCTCTACGTCGTCGGATTTGCTGTCGGGACATTGAGCGTGTTCTTCGTTGTCGCGTACCAGGCGTACCTTCCCGGCCTCGTCGGCCGACCGCAGCTCGTGGACGCGAACGGCAAGATGAACGCGAGCGGCTCGCTTGCCCAGCTCGCCGGCCCCGGCGTCGCTGGTGTGCTCGTCCAGCTCTTCACCGCGCCGATGCCGGTCTTCGTCGACGCGATTTCCTTCCTCGCGTCGGTGACCGGACTATCGCTCATCCGGCGCATGGAGCCGCTGGTCGTCGCGCGACCCCGCGACATGCGCGCGGAGATCCGTGAGGGCCTGTCCGCCCTGCTCCGCCATCCCGTCCTGCGCACGCTCGTTGCGGCCAGCGCGATCTTCGTCCTGTTTCTCAGCGCGCAGACCGCGATCTTCATCCTCTACCTGGCCCGCGACCTCGGCGTCGATCCGCCAGTGCTCGGGCTCATCCTTTCGACCGGCGCCGTCGGCGCGCTCCTCGGCGCGCTCTTCGCCTCCGACATCGCTCGCCGTCTTGGCATCGGACCGTCGTTCATCCTGGGCGCGGTTCTCGGAACGATCGGCCTCGTATCCCGCGCGCTCCTCTTCGAATCGCCCGAGGCTACGGTCGCGACAATCGCGGCGATGCAGTTCGTACTGTTCTTTGGCGTCTCGCTCTTCAATGTGAACGGCCCGAGCCTGCGCCAGGCCCTGACCCCTGGCCATCTGCTCGGGCGGGTGAACGCGAGCTACCGTTTCCTCGTGTGGGGCACTGGGCCGTTCGGCGCCCTTCTCGGCGGGACGCTCGGCGCCGTGCTCGACCTGCGCGTCGTGCTGCTGGTAGCCGGGCTCGCCTGCCTCACGGTCTTCCCGATAATCGTCCTCTCACCACTCCCGCACATCCGCACGGTACCGAGCTCGGAGCCGGCGCCGGTCACGTCCTAGCGCGCGATGAGACCCCGCCATTCCGTTCGGCTCCTCGCTGGGCTGCACTGAGAAGAGACTTAGGGCGTAGCCCCAATCGTTGTAAGGGGTCATCCGCCAGCCAGAGCCATCCGCGCTCGTTCTGAACGAGCCGAGTTGTTTCAACATCACGGACATAGACTCCCGTCTTCCGCTCAGACGTTGACATAGGGTCGTGATGCGGGCGTTCTAACTGGCAAGCACAAAGACCCGCCACTCGCCAGGCACGCCCTTCAGTTCGGCGACTCCTCGGTCCTCGAACTGAAGTCCCGAGCCAGCTACTAAGTCTTTGACGGTGCCCGAGACGAGCACCTCGCCTGGCCCTGCTTCGCCAGCGACCCGAGCGCCAATGTGCACCGCGATCCCTCCGACCTTGCCATCCACCATCTCGCATTCACCTGTGTGAAGTCCGGCGCGGATCTCCAGCCCAAGTTCTCTTACGGCCACGGTGAGTGCCGACGCGCATCGGATTGCTCGAGCAGGCCCGTCGAAGCTGGCAAAAAAGCCGTCGCCCGCCGTGTCCAGCTCACGGCCCCGGAAACGAGCCAGATGCTTCCGGACCACTGCGTGATGTTTCTCGATCAACGCGCGCCAGCGGCTGTCACCGAGTTCAGCTGACTTCGACGTCGAGCCGACGATATCGGTGAACAGCACGGTCGTGAGCACGCGTTCTGGCACGCGTTCCTCCCAGCCACCCCCTTCCCAAACGCCGGTAAGGAACCTCTCGATCTCACGAGCGATCGCCTCACTATCTCCGACCCATGGCAGGTGGTCGTCACCAGGCGGCTCGACATATGTCGAATCCGGGATGTGCTCGGCGGCATAACGACCATTCCGAACGTCGCAGTTGCGGTCGCCGACGCGGTGAATGATCAGTGTCGGTACCTTGATCGATGGCAATAGAGGTCGAACGTCGGTCGTCATCGACATCTTCCAAAGGAGCGCGGCGGCTGCTGGGCTCGCGCCCAGGCGTAGGCGTGTCGCGTACCACTGCCGAAAGTCTTGATCCGCGGCGCGCGAGGGCGCGTCCTCACGCAGCAGCTCGTCGCAGTACTCGCTCGTGCCCCATCGGGCCTCGATCTCCGCGACCTGGTCATCTGGGGTAAGCGGCCGGTGGGCGCCCCATCGGCCGGGAGCAAGCCACTCGCGAGCGAGATACGACCCGTACATGACGAGCGCCGGCGTGCGGTCAGGGTAGGTCGCAGCGAAGAGCGCCGCCATAGCGGCCCCCTCCGAGTAGCCAAGGACGGCCGCGCGTTTCGCGTTGATAGCGTCCATGATCGCGCGGACGTCATCCATCCGGGTTTCGAGATCCGGCAGGCCGGCTACACGGTCGGAGAGGCCGGTGCCGCGCTTGTCGAAGATCACGAGGCGGCAGAAAGAGGCGAGGCGTCGATAGAAACGCTCAAGCGACGGCTCTTCCCATCCGTACTCAAGGTTGGAGACAAAGCCCGGCGCGAAGATCAGGTCGAAGGGTCCATCACCGATTACCTGATACGCGACGTTGACGTCGCCGCTCTTCGCGTAGCGTGTCTGAGGCCGCTCCACGTCGGTAGTTTCCAACCCGAGAGCAACTGCGAGCAAACGCCGGTGACTTCCGATGGCGACGCGCCGGCTACGACCGGGCCACAACATTAGCCAGCCAGCCGCAGCCACCCTCGCTCGTCCTGAACGAGCCGAGCTGTTACCACTTCCGCATACTTGACCCCCGTCTCCGCTCAGAAAGTACCCGCGGCGCCGTGAGCGTCGCCTTCCGAGACGGTCCTGAGCGAATCGCCGATCCGCGTCGGCTCGCCGTCGACATCGTGCCCGAGCACGCGAATCGCTGCACGACTCAAAGCGCGAAGCTTGCCAGAGCGGGTAGTCAATGAACTGATGGCGGCCATCGATGTCGACTCCATTCGCCCCAGTTCGCGAAGCCATCAGGCGGTTGGCCAACCGGCTCACTTCCGTCGAGCTCAGCCGCGGTAGGGATGTCGAACTTCACGGCGAACTCAGCGAGCTCTTTATCGGAGATCGGCCAAGTCTCATGAGAAGCCTCGGCCAAGCGCTGATCGAGACGGTTCCGCTGTTCGTCGGGATCGAGTTCGAAGTAGGACATCACGACCGAGGCCCCAACGTCGGCGGCCGCTTGCCTGAGGGCTGATCGTTCGTCGCGACTCCAGAGACCGAAATCGAGCACAACGTTGGTCCCGAGCTCCAAAGCACGCATACCCAGCCGGACAAGGCGACCCTCGATTACGTCTGATGCTGAGGCTGGATTCTCTGGGCCGAAGAGCGCCTTCATCCACTCATCTTTGGTCAGCCGAAGGGCGTTGTGCTCCGCTTCGATGAGGCGCGCGGCGGTGGTCTTGCCGGTGCCGGGCAACCCAACGGTCAGAAATAGGATGGGTCGCTGCATTTTGTCCTTGCCTCGCCTCAAAGCTTGATCAACTCGCAAGGCGAAATCGACCCGCCCGACTCTATATCCACACGCGCAACCGTATCGCCGGTGCAGTGTCATGTGCTATTGCGACCACGATGGGCGGATGCGTGCCGGCGGCGCTTCAGCCAGTAACCAGTAAAAAGGAGGTCATCATGACTCACATATCAACCACCGCCGCGGCGGTCGGTACACGGTGAACGCCCCCGCCTCAATCACCATCACACCAGTCCGCGTTGCCGACCTGCTCGCCGAGGGCGAGCGGATGCCGGTCTACGTGCACGTCATCGACCATCCCGATGCGCGCGTGCTCGTCGACACCGGCCTGACGGAGCTGCACCCTGCGGTGGCCGACCTCGATCCCCGCCTCCGTCCACTGAGCAAGCAGGACTTCGACCTCGCCGGCATCGACATCGTCGTCAACACACACCTGCACTTCGACCACTGCGGCGGCAACCACCTCTTCGCCGGCAGGCCGATCTACGTCCAGCGTCGGGAGCTCGACGACGCGCGCAGCGAGGATGACTACACCATTCGCGAGTGGGTCGAGGCGCCCGGCGTGCGGTACGTGCCGGTCGACGGCGAACTCGAGCTGCTTCCCGGGCTCCGGCTCATCCCGGCGCGGGGCCACACACGCGGCATGCAGGCGGTCGTCGTCGAGACTGGCGGGGATCCGGTCGTCGTCGGCGGCGACGTGGCGGTTTGGTTCGGCGAGCTCGACGAGCCGCACACCGAAGGCCAGCTGCGGGTGCGCGGGCTCGACCCCGAGCTGGTCTGGCTCGCGCACGAGCACGAGCCGTGGCGACCCCGCGCCGTCTAAGGCATCACGCCGGCCCGGACGACGCGAGTCCACCCACGCTCGTCTCGGACCAGCGGCCCCAGCACCATTGAGCCTCCGGTCGTCCCGCCTGTGTGGCGCGGGGTCTTTTGTGCGCACTCCGGCTGCCTGGCGAGGGCTCGATTTTCGAAAGGAGAGGGGCGCCGTCACCGGCACCCCTTTGCGTCGCGCGCAGGTCATTCGATGATCTTTTTGGCCTTGCCCTCCAGCTCGAGGATATGCAACCCCGTGTCGGCGCGATCGACGATGTATACGAAGCCCCGGTCATCGGTCGCGACGTTGTTCGTCTGGATGACCTGCCGGCAGACGTTGGGAACACCTCTCAGCGTGCCACACCGCAGGTCAGTGGCGCGGGTCGTCCTGGGTATGAAGGAGGCCACCTCAGTCGGGTTGTAGGGATCGCGGACGTCGATGGCGCGTACGCCCGCGTTGAAGTACGAGACGAAGACGATCTTCTTGTAGAACGGCGGCCCGAACTCCTCATTGGTCGCGTGCGGACCGAACCGGCCGCCGCGATCGTTGAAGTTCAGGTCGCCTTTGCCGCCGTCCGACGACAGCACTTCGAAGGTCGAGATCGACTGCGGCCTGCCCTCGTCGCTGACGTCCACCATGAAGGTCAGGTGGCGGAACTGATTGGCGAAGGCCCCGCCTGCCTCGGAGACCACCACCACGATGTCGCGCATCGTCCTGTTCGGTGTGTCGTTCCCGGTGTCGGTCACGAAGTCGGGGACCGTCATCTTGCCGAGGGGCCAGCTGGTGTGTGCCCCGTTGTCCGGATTCATGATCAGCCGCCCGAGTTCCGCGGTCTTGTAGTCGGTCGGACTGGTGCTGAGAAGCAAGCTGCGATCGACGATCTGCATTACGCCGTTTGAGCCTGTGCCGTACGCGCAGTAGACCCGGTTGCCTGACGGACCCGTCGACACGGGCCCGTGGATCGACGGTACTGCGGTGAAGTGGGGTGGGATCGCGCCGCCCGGCTGCTGGCCGTCGAGCGCCCAGTCGCGAATGAACACCGGGCTGGCCGGGTTGCTCAGGTTGTAGATCATGATGTGGTTGCCCGGTCTCCACCCCGCGTCGGTGGCGCGCCGGCCCACGATGTAAGCAATGCCGGTGTCGCCTTCCCACCAGTTCTTGTGGGTACCGGTCAGGCCATCAACGACCGGGTTGTGGTTGCGGACGGTGCGGACGTCAGTCGGATGGCTCGGGTCCGTGACGTCCCAGATCTCATGTGCGGAGTCTGCGTACGCGCGTAGCAGGTACATCTTGCCGGGCGTGCCGACCGCCGCATTGCCAGGGACCACGCGGTTCATCTGCGCGCCGCCGTCGGCGCCGTTGGCGACCTGGAGATGGAAGAGATATTTCGGTTTTTTGGGGTCGGTGACGTCAACGATCGACGTGCCGTTCAATTCGTTCACGCCAGTGAGCGGGTTGAACGATGGCAGGCGTGCGCCGGTCACCGGATCGTTTCCCAGGGCGTGGTGGCCGACGAAAAGGATGTACCGATTCCCGGGATAGCGCTGGACCACGGGTTGGTATGCGGAGCGGTTCTGAAGGTCATCGAAGCCGACGAGCTTCATGTTCTCGTTCGCATCGCTGGGGTCGGCCGCGGGCTGACCCGGCCCAGACTTGATCACCGAGGCGGCAGCGGACTTTCCTGTGAGTGCCGCGCCGGCGATGCTGACGGCGCCGGCACCGACTCCAGCGAGTACCTTCCGGCGGCTGATGCGAACCTCTGATCCTGCCACCCTTGCTGCTTTCTTAGTGGCATCGCTAGCCGGCGCGCTCATATTGAGATCCCCCCTTCGCTCGGCGCGGACGCTTCCGCCCGTGTCGCGCAAACTAAGCCGCCAGTATTCGCTCGCTGTCGAGCGTGCTGTGGATAACTCTCCGCTGCGCGAATCTCTTCAGTCCGACTCTGGCGCCGACCTTCTAGTGAGTACCGCCGCGATGTAGCGCTTCAGGTCGGCGTGGGGTTTGCATACTGGGGGCGCCCGGTGGGCCGGTAGACCTGAATCGTCACCCCGCTGGAGGTGGCCCGCGATTCGACCAGTTCGAGCGCCCGGTCCCGGCCGGTGTCAGGGAACAGCCGCATGCCCTGGCCGATGATCACGGGATAGGTGAGCAGGGTGATCTCGTCGACCAGCTGGTTGTCGAGCAGCCAGCGGATCAGGTTGCCGCTGCCGTGCACCTGCAGCTCACCCGCCGGCCTGGCTTTCAGCTTGCCGACGGCCGCCGCACTGTCACCGGAGAGGACGGTCGTGTTCACCCAGCGCGGTTCGGTGAGCGTGGTCGATGCCACGTACTTGGGCTTCGTGTTCAATGCCGTCCAGATCGGGCTGTCACCCGGATCTGGCCACACTCCCCAGGAGCCAGCGAAGATCTCGTAGGTCCGCCGGCCGAGCAGGAACGCGTCGGCGCGCTGGAAGACCCCGTTGAGGAACGTCGAGGCCTCGTCGACGAACAGAGGCGGGGCCCATCCGCCCCGCTCGAATCCGCCCCTGCGGTCCTCGTCCGCCCCGCCGAGTCCCTGCATCACTCCATCGACGGTGACGTGCGTGATGGTCGTCAGTTTCATGGGTTCGTCCTTTCTCTCGTGGTGGTCTTTCTCGTTTGACCGCACCGAGGCGCGAATCTCATCGGTCGCAGCAGAGTCCGTCCTAAACGCACACCGTGAGCGTTGCCCGGCGCTGTTCCCTGTCAGGGCCGCTGCTGCGGAAAGTCTCCTCTAAGGGGCAGCTCCGAATCACCTCTCTTCCCAGCCATACAATCCGCGCCGGCGCTGTCGCGGAAACGAGGGGGAGTTCGCTAGATGAGCTACTCAGTCGAGGGTGACTACTTCGAGACGTGCAACTGCACCGTGGCGTGTCAATGCATCATGCTGAGCCCGGCGACGAATGACTCGTGCCAGGCCTTCTTCGCGTGGCACATCACGCGCGGAAAGAAGGATGGCGTTGATCTTTCCGGCCTCAACGTTGCGTTCGCGTTGTACTCGCCAAAACAGATGACCGACGGTGGCTGGAAGGTGGCGCTGTACCTGGACGAGCGGGCCAAGCCCGACCAAGCGCAAGCGCTCGGCGCGATCTTTTCGGGACAAGCCGGAGGCCACCTTGCGGCGGTCGTGCCGCTCATCGGAACGGTCACGGGTGTGACGGCCGCGCAGATCACCTTTGAGAAGACCAACGGCAAACGACATGTGAAGGTGGGCAAGGTCCTCGAGATGGACAGTGAGGAGCTCAAGGGTATGGACGGCAAGACCGCGCCCGTCATCACCAACCCGCTGCTAGGCGTTGTTCCGCAACCAGTGCGCGTCGCCAGAGCCGGACGGATCCGCTACGAAGGTGCTTGGAACTTCGAAGGGTCTGGTTCGAACGGCTTCACGACCGAGTTCAAGTACGAGGCATAACGACTGGCCAGTCCGGCTCATCTGTTCTTAATGGAGTTGGCCGCTTGAATTCCGCGGTCTCCACATTCGAAGATCGCTTCGGGCGTCTGGCATTGACCGCCGCGGCTTTCTCCATGCTCGTTGCGCTCCTGGCGCTTGCCGGCGTCGGTTGGGCATACGTTTCCGCTCAGAGCGGCTCGATGACGATGTCGGTTCGTGTGGACTTCGAGAGCTTCGCGATCTTCCTCGCGACGTGGGTAATCATGATGGCGGCGATGATGTTCCCCTCCGTCGCTCCGGTCGTACTCGTGTATGCCCAGT
>Ga0209161_10003988_pt1 | contig 11757 bp, 9 predicted proteins | sample GraSoiAngelo_155_FD_186169 | JGI IMG/M metagenome (GOLD analysis project Ga0209161, IMG submission 186169) | Grasslands soil microbial communities from the Angelo Coastal Reserve, California, USA - 14_1009_13_30cm (SPAdes) (version 2) | ecosystem: Environmental > Terrestrial > Soil > Grasslands ...
CATGATCGCCGCGTCGTCGACGGTGACTTCCTCCGGCTTGAGGCCCGCCTGCCTGACCTGGCGCTTGAGCAGATGGTCACGAGCGATCGCCACCTTCTCCTCTTCGGTGTAGCCGTCGAGGCGGATCAGCTCCATGCGGTCCAGCAGCGGGGCCGGGATCGTCTCCGAGACGTTCGCGGTCGGGATGAACAGCACCTCGGAAAGGTCGAGGTCGACCTCGAGGTAGTGGTCCCGGAACGTGTGGTTCTGCGCGGGGTCGAGAACCTCGAGCAGCGCCGAGGACGGGTCTCCACGCCAGTCGCTGCCGACCTTGTCGATCTCGTCCAGCATGATCACCGGGTTCTTGGTACCGGCGTCCTTCAACGCGCGCACGATCCGGCCCGGCAGGGCGCCGACGTAGGTCCGGCGGTGACCGCGGATGTCCGCCTCGTCGCGGATGCCGCCCAGTGAGACGCGGGTGAACTTGCGGCCAAGGGCGCGGGCGACCGACTCGCCGAGCGAGGTCTTGCCAACGCCTGGAGGTCCGACCAGGGTGATGATCGCACCCGAGCCGCGGCCGCTCAGGACCTCGAGTCCACGCTCCTGGCGCAGCTTGCGCACGGCCAGGAACTCGATGATGCGGTCCTTCACGTCGCCCAGGCCGGTGTGGTCCTGGTCGAGGATCTCGCGTGCCTTCTTCAGGTCGTAGTTGTCCTCGGAGCGCACGTTCCAGGGGATGTCGAGCATCCAGTCCAGGTAGGTGCGGATCCATCCGTACTCGGGGTTCTGCTCGCTCGTCCGCTCCAGGCGGTCGAGCTCGCGGTTGACCTCCGTAAGCACGCCCTCTGGCATGCCGGCCTTTTCGATCCTCTCGCGGTAGGTCGAGACCACGTCGGTCTGGCCCTCGTTCAGCTGCTTTTTGATCGCCTCCAGCTGCTGGCGCAGCAAGAACTCGCGCTGCGTCTTCTCCATGCCCTCGGCGACATCGCTGCGGATCTTCTCCTTCAGCGAGGCGTCGGCGAGGATGCCCTTGGTCCAGCTGATGAGCTTGGTGAGCCTCTCCTCGAGGTCGGTCATCTCCAGGATCTCGAGCTTCTGCTCGGTCGAGAGGTCGGGGGAGTAGCCGGCGAGGTCGGCCAGGTGGCCGGGAGTCCTCGCGGCGCGCAGGAACTGCACGACCTGCGGCACGCCCCGCGACTCAACCAGGTTCTCCAGCAGCGCGCGGTACTCGCGCGCCAGCTCGACCGACTTCTCGGTCGGGGGCTCGGGATCGAGGATGGGGTCGGCCTTGACCCACAGCGCGCCGCCGATGTCGGCCTGGCCGCTGCCCAGGCGGGCGCGGTATTCGCCGCGGATCATGAAGGCTTCGGCCCCGGTCGGCAGCTCCGCCGACTCGCCCAGGCGGGCGGCGGTGCCGATGGCGCCGAACTTGCCGTCGATCCGGGGGACCAGCAGCACCAGCCGGTTGCCCTGGCGGGCGGCCTCGATCGCCGCCTTCTGGTTGCCGTCTTCGACGGCCAGGGTGACGGACATGTGGGGGAGGACGACGACGTCGTCCATGGGGAGGACCGGGAGTAGTTCGGATTTGGGTGTTGCCATCTTTACGAGAGAACGTTTACCCAGGACCGAGAATTCCCAATCCTGGCCTGGGGTGTTAAGAGCGGATTCCGCCTCCTTGGCGCCAACGGCCCCTGTCGCCCATCCCTGAACGGCGCCGCTGGCGTCAGAGGTTCGGAATTTTCCCGATTGAACCTAACTCAGCCCTGCCGCTTTGCACGCTTTGGCGTAGTCCGCCGTGCAGAGCTGCGAACGGGTCCAGAAGCCGTCCGCGATCACGGTCGAGATCAGCGTGCGCCGGGTCACGGTCTGGGGCTCGACCAGCAATGCGGGCACGTCGCGCGCGCTGTTGTTGACCGTCTTGCCGCCCGTCACCGCCGCCGCCACGCTGACCCCGAACGCCAGGTCGTAGGCGAGCAGGGCCGCCGCCTCCGCTTCCTGCTTCACCGGCCTGTACACCGTCATGTACTGGTCGCCGGCCAGGATGCGCTGCACCGCGGAGAGCTCGGCATCGCCGCCGGTGATCGGTGGCAGCGTCGTCAAGCCGGCCGCCTTCATCGCGGCCACCACTCCGCCGGCCACGCCATCGTCCGCCGCGTAGACGCCGTCGACCTTGTTGTTCAGGGCCGTGAGCGCCTGGGTCATCTCGAGCTGCGCGTCGCCAGGGCTGGACGCCGGCGTGTCGTACTCCTTGGCGATGGTCACCTTGCCGTCGAGCGCGCCGTGCGCGGCCTTCTTCAGGAGCTCCGCGTTGAGGTCGGCCGGGTCGCCGTGGATCATCACCACGGTCGGCTTGGTCGATGTCTTCATCGCCGTCAGCAGCGCGTCGCCCTGCAGCGCGCCGATGGTCTCGTTGTCGAACGCAACGTAATAGGTGACGCCCGCCGCGTTGAGGACCAGCCGGTCGTACGCGATCACCGCGACGTGACGCTTGGCGGCGGCGGCGGCAATTGCCGATGCGAACGTGGTGTTGACCGGGTCGAGCACGATCACGTTCGCGCCCGCGGCGATGGCTGACTGCGCCTGCTGCTCCTGCAGGGTCGCGTCCCCGCCGGCATTGTGGTAGATGACCTCGCAGTCGGAGCACAGCGACTGCACCTTCGATTGGAACAGCGGCCGGTCCTGGTTTTCGAATCGGGCACTGGCGTCGGGCGCGAGGAACGCGATCTTCTTGCCCGGAGTCACACCGCCGCTGCCGCTGCTCGCGCCGCACGCCACCGCGCTGAATCCCAGCACGACCAGCGCTGCGGCAATCCTGTTTGCCTTCATTTGAAACTACCTCGTTGCTTTGACGTGGGGTGAAACGTTGCTGCGATCGGAAGGCTAACTCATCAGATCCTGGTTACGCTCCCCGAGGCGCTGCCGCGGCGAGAGACGGCATCGATGATGATCGCGGCCAGCAGCACCAGCCCGGTGACGATGTACTGCCACTCAAACGAAAGCGCAAGCAAGTACATGCCGTTGTAGATGGCGCCGATAACGAGCCCGCCGAGCACGCCGTGCAGCGGCTTGCCGCGGCCTCCCATGAGGCTAGTGCCCCCGATGACCGCCGCGGCCACTGCGTAGAGGACGTAATACCCCGCCTGCACGTTGTTGGACATTCCATTCAAGTAGGACGCGTACAGCAGCAGCGCGATGCCGGCGGTGAAAGAGCACAGCATGAACGCCGCCGTACGAACCACCGAAAGGTTGATCCCGGCCCGACGAGCCGCTTCCGGGTTGCCGCCGATCGCGTACAGGTAGCGGCCGTACTTCGTGCGCCCGAGCAGCACGGTCCATGCCGCCAGCACGGCGATCACGATGGGGATGACCCAGGGCACGCCTTCCTGGACGATCAGGACCCCTCTGTTCAGATTGCATATCCCCACCACCACGATCGCGACCACGGCGATCAGGCCGATCTTGATCAGAGAGAGGCTGGCCGGCGGCGCCACCAAACCGCTTTTGCGACGGCGTGAATCCGAAAACCAGATGAACCCACCGAGCGCCGCCACGACCACGGCGGCGCCGATCCAGGAAACGATGGGGTCGATCGTGCCCCACATGAGGTTGTAGATGAAGTGCAGGTTGTCGCTCTGGCCGGTGAGGTTGGGGTAGCCGGAGAACGGGCCGAACAGAAGGATCTTCAGGAACAGGCCGTTGGCGACGAGGTACCCGGCCAGCGTGACGATGAACGACGGGAGGTGAAGGCGCGTGATCAACGTGCCCTGGATAGCGCCGAACACGACGCAGAAGAGCAGGCCGGCCAGGACCGCAAGTGGCCACGGCCAGTTCGTGGTTGCCGGCTGGATGAGCTGGACGGTGATGGCGGCGCCGCACGCGCCGACGAAGCCGATCGAGAGGTCGATCTCGCCCAGAACCAAGGCAAACGCCTCGGCCATGGCCAGCACCATGATCACAGCGCTCTGCTGGAACAGGTTCACGAGGTTGCCTGGCGAGAGATAGACATTGTTCGGGCTGATGACCTCGAACACCACGACGATGGCGACCATCGCCATGACGACCGGGAGGACCCCGCTCTCGCCGGCCCGGATCCGGGCCACGTAGCCGCGGACGTACTCGCCCAGGGATTGCGCGACTACCTCCGGCGGCAGCTCCGCAACTGCGGCCTCTGGCGCCGCGGCGGTCAGGTCCGCGGCAACGTTGTCGGTGATCTCAGCCCTCTTTAGCGGGTCTGCCACTGGAGCGGCCCAAGCCTCCTGTCGTCATGTACTCGACAACGCTCTGCCGGTCGAAATTCGTGGCCTTGTCCTGCACCGCCATGCGTCCGAGGTAGAGGACCGCGATGTTGTCCGCGACCTCGAAGACGTCGTTCAGGTTGTGCGAGATGACCATCACGGCCAGGCCCTTGTCGCGCAACCGCCCGATGAGGTCGAGCACCATCCTGGTCTGGACCACACCGAGCGCGGCCGTCGGCTCGTCCATGAGCACCAGCTTCGAGTTCCACATCACCGCCTTGGCGACGGCGACCGACTGGCGTTGCCCTCCGGACAGCGATGCCACCGGTTGGCGGATGGACTTCACGGTGGTGACACGCAGGCTCGACAGCGTTTCCGCGGCGGAGCGCTCCATGCTGTCCTCATCGAGCAGTCCGCTGCGCAGACGCTCGCGTCCCAAGAACATGTTCTGGACGATGTCCAGGTTGTCGGCCAGTGCGAGGTCCTGGTAGACGGTCTCGATGCCCAGGCGGGCGGAGTCGCGCGCATTGTGGATGTGGACGGGCCGGCCCTCCCAGAAGATCTCGCCGTGGTCGATCGAGTAGATGCCGGCGATGCACTTGGTCAGCACCGTCTTACCGGCGCCGTTGTCGCCGCACAGAGCGGTCACCTGCCTGGGCGGGATGTCGAGGTCGACGTGGTACAGCGCCTGGACTGGGCCGAAATGCTTGTCCAGCCCTCGGATCTTCAGCAACGGCTCGCCTGCCGCTTGGGCTTGGGCGACGGCAGCCGTCATATCAATTTCATTATCTCCGCTTAGAAAAGGAAACGCCGCCGCGAGTTGCGGCGGCGTCCAGGAAATCGGTTACGAGATGCCGGCGGCCGAGCAGACGGCGGCCGTCACTTTCTGGCACAGCGCTCCTTTGTCGACGAAGTTGTCCTTGATCACCGTGTCCTTCATGTTGGCCTTGCTGACCCAGATCGGGACCAACAGAACGGCGGGCTGCTGGTTGCCTGACTGGCCCGATGGGGGCGCGGTGGTCCCGTTGACCAGGCCCGACGGCGGGTTCTGGCCCGCGCGAAGAACGGTGGCGAGCGCCACGGCGGCCTGCGCCTCGAGGTAGACGGCCTTGTAGACCGATCCGCACTGGAAGTCGGTCAGCACGTTGGCCATCCCGTCCGGCGTTGCGTCCTGGCCTGTCGTCGGGACTGACTTGGCCTTGACGCCCTTGCTCTTGAGGACTGTCACCACCGCATTGCCGAGGCCGTCGTTGGCTTCGACTGTGGCGTTGATCGCGGAGTTGGCGGTGTACGCCTGCTGGAAGATCGTCTGTCCGATGTCGTTCTTCCAGTCCGTGGCGACCTGCTCACCGACGAGCTTCATGCCCTGGCTGTTGGTCGTGCCGTTGTCGACGTGCGCGACCTTCTTGCCCCAGATGGCGTCGTTGTAGCCCTGCGCGAATGAGACCGCGTTCGGGTCAGAGTTCTGGCCACCATCCAGCTCGTAGACCTGAGCGTTCTTGACGCCCCAGTCGGCGACGCACTGGACGAAGCCTTTGCCGATGAGCTCGCCCACCTGCACGTTGTCGAAGCTCACGTAGTAGGTGTTGGTGCCGGTGAACGTCGCCCGGTCGTAGCTGATGACCTTGACGCCCTTCTGCTGCGCCAGGGTCTGGATCTGCGAGCCGACCGTGCTGTTCAGCGGGTCCATGATCAGGACCGTTGCGCCATTGGTGATGGCGGTCTGGGCCTGCGCCAGCTCCTGGGCCTCCTGGCCCTGCGCGTTGGTGATCGTGAAGTCAGAGGACTTATAGCCCGCCTGCTGAAAGGCCTTCTGCAGGTAAGGCTGGTCGAACTGCACGTAACGCACGGACGACGTGGTGTCGGGAAGGATCACCCCGACCTTGCCCTTGCCGGCGGCGGTCAGATCCTTGAGCTTGGCCATGTACGAGAAGTCGGCGGTGAACGAGCTGATGCTGAGGTCCGACGGCACGGTGACGTTCGTTGTCGTCGTTGTTCCTCCGCCACCGCAGGCGGTGAGAATCGCCCCCGCGGCGAACGCCGGTAACAGCCGGGCTAGCTTCATGCGCACTTACCTCTTTTCTAAAATCCTGCTGCCTTCTTCCCGCGCAGCCGCGGGGCGAGAGTGCGCCGGCACACAGGTCTTACTCAGGAGATGACCTTTTCCGGCAAGAGCATTGCTCACGACCATGGGTTTGTCAAGTTATCGGCAGCGGGATCCCGACAATTTGTTCGGGCTCTTGACAAACGATGGGTCAGGGCCATGATGGCGTGAATGCCCGGTCCGAAAAATGCTGACGGGACCCTTGCCTGGCTCAGACGTCGCAACCGCCAGCGCGTGATGGAGATTCTCCGGATGCACGGCCAGATCAGCCAGGCTGATATCGCACGTGCCACCGGTCTTTCGCGGACGACCGTGTCGACCCTGGTGTCTGAGCTGAAGGAGGCGGGTCTGGTTGCGGACATCGACACCAAGTCCGCCCACGCCCATGGCGGGCGGCCTGGCGTGCAGCTGGTGCTTCGGAATCCCTCGCATGTGGTGGTCGGTATCGACTTCGGCCACAGCCACGTGGCGATAGCTGTCGCCGACCTCGCCCACAACGTGCTGGCCGAACGCTGGTATGACCTTGACGTAAATCGGGAGGCCGCTCGAGCGCTCGACGTCGCAGCCGACCTGTTCGCAGAAGTCCTGTCGGAGGTATCTGCGGAGCGGACGAGCGTACTGGGGGTGGGCATGGGCATCCCCGGCCCAGTCGACCGCGCGCATGGCACCGCCGGCTCGGCCACGATTCTCCCGGGTTGGGTTGGGCTTCGCATCGCCGCAGAGATGGAACAGCGCCTTGAGATTCCTGTCCAGATCGAGAACGACGCGAACCTCGGCGCGCTGGCCGAGCTCACCTGGGGCGCCGGCCGGGACTGCTCGAACTTTGCCTACATCAAGGCGGCTACCGGCATAGGCGCCGGGATCGTCATCAACGGCAGATTGCTGCGAGGCGCGACCGGGACGGCAGGTGAGATCGGCCACACGACCCTGGATGAAGCGGGACCGCTTTGCTATTGCGGTAACCGTGGATGCCTGGAAACCGTTGCTTCCGGTCCAGCCATCGTCCAGCTCGTCGGCCGAGTCAACGGCGAGACCCTCACTCTGTCTCGGATTGTTGAGCTCGCGTCAGGTGGCGATCTGCGCTGCCGTCGCGCCTTGGCAGACGCCGGAAGGGAGATCGGCGTGGCGGTTGCCGGCCTCTGCAATCTCATCAACCCTGAGCGGGTGATCGTCGGCGGCCTGATGAGCCAGTCCGGCGAGGTGCTGCTGGCCCCGCTGCGCGAATCGATTCGACGCCACGCCGTCCAGGCGGCGGCGGAAACGGTTGATGTCCGAGCCGCCGTGTTCGTTGAGCGAGCCGAGTTGCTCGGGTCGGTCGCCCTGGCGCTGCTCGGCTCAGACGGCGGAGATCCCGCCCAGAATCGAGTCGCCGCATTAAGTCAGGCTGAGAGCAGGCCCTGACCAGTCCCGCGCGGGCCCGACAATTACGTGGGCGTGCGCCAGATTCATGAATTTCGGAATCGAAGGAACGGTTTGATCTCAACGTGCAGATCGTGGGAGGCCTGATCGGGCTTTTTCTGGTCGGCGGCGTCCTTCGCGACGCCTTCGAGACCATCGTCCTGCCGCGCCGCGTCTCTGGCGTACGGCTGTCCAAGGTCTTCTATCAACTGACGTGGAAGCCGTGGGCGGCCGTGGGCCGGCGCATGCCGCTGGGCGACCGCCGGGAGGCCTTCCTGAGCACCTACGGACCGATCTCGCTCCTGATGCTGATCGTCCTGTGGGGGATTCTTCTCGTCTGCGGCTTCGCGCTGCTCCTGTGGGCGGCGGGATTCGACGGGGGACTATCGGGGCTGAATTACCTCTACGTGAGCGCCACCATGTTCACCACGCTCGGCCTCGGGGACTTCCTACCCAAGTCAGAGCTGGCTCGATTCCTGAGCGTGATCGAGGCCGGAACTGGATTCGGCTTCCTGGCCGTCGTCATCTCGTACCTGCCAGTCCTGTACCAGGGTTTTTCGCGTCGCGAGACGGCGATCTCGATGCTCGATGAGTGGGCCGGCTCCCCGCCAAGCGCCGGCGAGCTGTATCGCCGGGCCGTCCGAGCGGGCGCGACGGACGAGCTCCGTCCGATGCTTGCGCGCTGGGAGGAGTGGACGGCGGACCTTCTCGAGAGCCACCTCTCCTATCAGGTGCTGTGCTACTTCCGATCCCAGCACGAGAACCAGTCGTGGCTCGCGGCCCTGACCGCGATCATGGACATGTCGGCGATCTGGCAGGCGACCAAGACGGAGGGGACGACCTGGACATCGCGACGTGTCTACGCGATCGGCCGCCACGCCCTCGGCGACCTGAGCCAGGTCCTGCGCGCCGCGCCCCGCTTCGACGCCCCCGCGCGCCTCTCCGAGGCCCAAGAGCGCGCCATCCACAAAGAGCTGGCGAGCGCGGGGATCACCGTTGACTTCGACGTTTTCCGGGAGCGGCTGAAGAACCTGCGCAAGGGCTATGAGCCCTACGCCACCGCCCTGAGCGAAGAGTTGCTGATGGAGCTTCCGCCGTGGCTGCCCGAGGAGGGCCGCAAAGACAACTGGGAGACGACCGCGTGGGAAGGTTCGGCGCCCGGCGAGTCGCTGCGTTAAGGGCAGGCTGAGAGCGGCCACTTAAACGTCGCGCGCGTCCGACAATTACGAACGCGTACTCGCGGTCCAATTCCGCACCGTTGGCGCCAGCGAGGCTTTTGAATCGCGCTGATCAGGGGCCGTTGGCGCCAGCGAGGCGAAATGAGAGGGAAGGTAAGGAGGGCAAATCGTGAGCCGAGCTCGGGCCATGATCGCCGTCGGGGTCGTGATTGTTTTCGTGGTCGCCGGTGGAATCCTGATCTATGCCACCACGAGCCACAGCGGTCAGAACGTGACCATCAACCTCAACGTGACCGGTGGCACCAAGATGAACCCGGACAATCCCACCGCGCATCAGAACGACAAAGTGACCATCAACGTGACCAGCGACACAGACGGCGAGGTCCATCTGCATGGGTATGACATCCACTTCCACACGAAGGCGGGCCAGACCCTGACCCAGAAATTCACGGCCGACAAGACCGGTGACTTTCCTATCGAGTGGGAATCGACGGGCACTGAGCTCGGCCACTTCCAAGTGACGTGATCCTGCTCCACGGTTTCGGGCAGAGGTACGACCTGCCGATCGGGCTGGCCCTCTACCTCTTCGCGGCCGGCGGCGTGGTTTTCATCTCGTTCGTGCTGGTGGTCCTGTTCGCGGGCGAGCAGGTGGGCGCAAAGGCGATCGAGTACCCACGCCGGGCCTTGCCCTGGCTGCTCCCCTTCGCCCGCTCTCCATGGCCCCGCCTGGTCGGAGGAGCGATCGGCGTCATCGGCCTGCTGACGGTCGTGATCGCCGGCTTCTTCGGTTCGCGCACCGCTGTTTACAACCCGGCCGAGTACTTGGTGTGGATCTATTTCTGGGCCATGACCGTGATCCTGTCGGGCCTGGTCGGCAACCTCTGGTACCTGCTCAACCCGTGGGCGGCGATCTATGACGCCGTCGTCCGGCTGCGTCCCGCTCGGCCGGCCTGGACGCTGCCCGACGTAGGCGTGTGGCCGGCCACGTTCGCCTACCTGGCTTTCGCGTGCCTGGAGCTGACCAGCGGCATGGCCAACCGGCCGCAGATCGTGGCCCTGGCGGCGGTCACGTACACGGTGATCACCCTCGGCGGCATGTTCGTGTTCGGACGCGACGCGTGGCTCGATCGCTGCGAGGCGTTCACGGTGCTGTTCGGCATCGTGGGTCGGTTCGGGCCGATCGAGGCGGAGCGCGAAGAAGGCGGCGCCATCAAGGCGGTGTACGTGCGGCCCTGGGGCGTCGGACTGCTCAAGCAAGCGGCCACCGGATGGGACCGCGTCGTTTTCGTGATCCTGATGCTGAGCACCCTTGCCTTCGACGGCATCCTGTCCACGCCTGCCTGGCAGGACTTCACGATCGCCCTCGAACCTGTGTGGCTGCCCCTGGGAGCGTTTGGTTTCTTTTTCATTCGCACGCTCGGCCTGCTTCTCCTGACCACTTCCTTCCTGCTCGTCTTTGTCGCCTGCATGGAGGCGGTCGTCTTTCTGGGCCAGCGCAAGGTCGACATGAAGGCGACGGTGTCCGCGTTCGTGTTGACCCTGGTGCCGATCGCGCTCGTCTACAACGCCGCCCACAACTACAGCTATGTGGTGGTCTCATCGCAGGCGCTCATCCCGCTCCTGAACGACCCGTTGGGCAAGGGGTGGCACCTGTGGCCCGCTGTTGCCGCCTTCAAGCCCAGCTTCGCACTGGCCCAGGCCTCAACCGTCTGGTACGCGCAGATCGTCCTCATCGTGCTCGGCCACGTCATCGCGGTTTATCTCTCGCATCTGCGCGCCGGCGAGCGATTCCGCACTGCCCCGCGCGCCCTCCTGAGTCAGTACCCCATGCTGTTGTTGATGGTCACCTACACGATGACGAGCCTGTGGATCCTGGCCCAGCCCATCACGCGCGAGACCGGATGAGCAACCGCCGGACCCGGCCGCCGATGCGCAAGCCAGTGGCGACGACTCCGGCGTGGGTCATGCCCGCCGCGGTGGTGGGCGTGCTCGCGCTGCTCGTCGCCACCTTCCTTGTCATCCGCTGGTACACGACGCCGCTGCCGCCGCCGGCGCCAAGCACTGACACCACGCAGCAGATCATCACCAAGATCACCACGCTTCCCCCCTCAGAGTTCGATGCGATCGGCCAGGGCACAGCCAGCAACCTGCTCAAGCCCGTCTCGGGCGCGCCGCTCACCGGTTCCACGGGCAAGCCGGAAGTGTTCTACCTCGGCGGCGAGTTCTGTCCGTTTTGCGCGGCCCAGCGCTGGTCTTTGATCATCGGCCTGTCCCGTTTCGGCACCTTTTCGGGCCTGCAGCCCACGACCTCGGCGTCAGACATCGAATTTCCAAACACGCCCACGTTCACGTTTCGCAGCGCGCAATTCACGAGTCAGTACATCGACTTCCGCCCGGTCGAGAGCTCGGACCGGGATCGAAATCCTCTGCAAACGCCCACCGCCGCCGAGCAGAAGGTTTTCGACCAGTACGACTCGTCGCGGACGATCCCGTTCGTGGATGTGGGCAACCGCTATGCGTTCACGGGCGCGATGTACTCGCCAAGCGTGCTGGCGGGCATGACGTGGCAGGAGGTGGCCGCGGCCCTTCAGGACCCGAGCTCGGCGCCGGCCAAAGCCATAATCGGCTCGGCCAACCTGATCACCGCCGCCGTCTGCAAGATGACGGGCGACCAGCCTTCGAGCGTCTGCTCGGACGCCACCATCCAGGGCCTCGAGAAAAACCTGAAGTAGTGCCGCGAGCGCAGCTGCTGGCGATCCTCGTCAGCCTGGCGGGAATCGCCGTCTCGATCTACCTGACCGTGCTTCACTACGCCGGCTTCCAGCCGGCGTGCCCGGTGTCGGGTGCCCTCGATTGCCAGGCC
>Ga0209161_10003989_pt1 | contig 11756 bp, 9 predicted proteins | sample GraSoiAngelo_155_FD_186169 | JGI IMG/M metagenome (GOLD analysis project Ga0209161, IMG submission 186169) | Grasslands soil microbial communities from the Angelo Coastal Reserve, California, USA - 14_1009_13_30cm (SPAdes) (version 2) | ecosystem: Environmental > Terrestrial > Soil > Grasslands ...
ACCATTCCCTTGCCATCGGCCGCCGCGAACTCCGGACCGCCTCCCAGGGGAATGCTCTTCACCACTGTTGCGTTGGCCGGATCGATGACGGTCGCGCTCTTGGCGTTCCCGTTGAACACGAAAACGCGTTTCGACGCCGGATCGTAAATGATGGAGTCGGCATCTTCCTCGCCCTTCACCTCACCGCTCACTTTCAACGTCGCCATATCAAAAATAACCGTCTTGGCAGCCCCGCCGTCGCTGATGAATCCTTTGCCAAGCTCCTCCACCAAGGCTATTCCGTGGCACTGTTTCAATCCCGAAATCGTTCCAACCACCGCCGCGCTATCCGCATCAGCTACCTTCACCTCCGTGCCATGTGAGGCATACACGCGCCGCGTTCCGGAATCTACCGTTAGATAGTCAAAATACTCTCGACCGCCGCCCGCCGCGCCCAGCGGAGCTTTCTTCAGCAAGTGGTAGTGCACAGCCAGCGGACTGGCCGCGGCCAGAACTCCGAGCAACACAACGAACAGGCCACACGCAGAACGGCTCGAAGCCTGGATGGACATGAAAATCCTCCGTTACGTGATGGATTACGGAATTGTCCGCGTCAACGCGAATCGCGCGACAGGCCTTCGCGGCTAGCCAATATTCTCGGTTGCGTGCGAATTGTACCCCAATTCTTGAGGTTATGGTTTGCTGAGGGAAGACTCGACTCCTTTTGCCGCGGAGAGCAGCACAAAACTTGTTTATTGCTTCGACTGAGCCCCCGGCTACGACCCCATGTCGTACACGTAGCGAATCACGAGCGCCGTGTTGTTTCGCCCAGTGGTCATGTGCAGCGTCTCGTACAATTGCCGTCCATCGGAAGACAGTTCAAACGTCCGGCTCATCTTGTTTCCGCGAGGATCCTTTTCATCGCTGACCAGTCGCGTCCCGTCAAACTTCGCGGCAATCTCGTGGTAATTCTCATCTTTGGATTTCTGTAATTTCCGTCCGTCGGTCATGAACGCCTGTTTGCGATCCCGGTCATCCACGAGATCCACTTCCGCTCCCGTCATCGAAAGCGTGATCGCTCTTGCCGGCGTGAACAGTTCTCGCATCTTCTGACGCTCTTCGTCGCTCTCGCCGCTCCGCCTGCCGTATCCGCCGTGCCCTCCGCCGGGGTACCCGCCGCCCATGCGTCCGCGGCCGTAGCCGCCATTCGGATCTCTGGAATCTTCTCGCCTCTTGCGTGGATCGTCGCTGTCGTCCGGGTTGAACTTCCACGCGCCAAGAATCGTTGTGCGCGGAGCCGACAGCGGTGCCGGATTCGCCGTAGGTGTCGGCCCGGGCTGCGTCGGCGCCGCCGTGATGGGCCCCGACGGAGACTGCGCACTCGACACGTCGCCTGCTAAAAGCCCCAGTGTCGCGATCGTAGTCATCTTGTCAGTTTGAATAGTTTGAATAAATAGGCAGCTTTCATGTCCAATCCCGAATCCAGCGTATTCCCCATTTATGGATTCCCGCCGGGTTAAAAAAGAGTTCCCTCTGTAGGATGCTCGTAATTCTTGGTAGGGCTGGCTGAATTTTGCTAAATTCGCTGTATCCTGTTCGGCGAGAGAGTCGCTGCCGCGGCTCCGCGAGTGAAATGCCCCTTCCCCGCACTCCACCTGATTCCCGTCTCCAAAGCCGGTTCCGCGGATGCCTGCTCGGCGGCGCCGTCGGCGACGCGCTCGGCGCTCCCGTTGAATTTCTCGACCTGGAGGAAATCGTCCGCGCCTACGGTGAACACGGAATCCGCGATTACGCCCCCGCCTACGGAAAATTAGGCGCCATCACCGATGACACTCAGATGACGCTCTTCACCGCCGAAGCCATGCTCTCTGCGCATCTCGCGGCGGCTCTGCGTAGCCATGAGCCGGACTTCTTTCGTTCCGCGGCGGATTCTTACGCGCGCTGGCTGATGACTCAGGAAAATTCCCGCTTGCTAACCTCCGCCGACCCAAAAGCAAGCTGGCTGCTCCAGCAGAAAAAACTCTTCAGCCGCCGCGCACCGGGGACCACCTGCCTCTCTGCCCTCCAAGCGAGTCGCGGCAGAGTGACCCGCGCCACGAACGACAGCAAAGGCTGCGGCGGAGTGATGCGCATGGCCCCCGTGGGCATGTATTTCGCGCATTTCCTAAGTGGCGAACGCCATCGCGACCACTTGTATTCAAATATCTTTGCAACTGCCAGCGATCTTGCCGCCATTACTCATGGACATCCGAGTGGCTCTCTCAGCGCGGGGGCATTTGCCCTCATGGTCAGCCTGATACTCGGGGGCGCACCACTCACCGAAGCCATCCACGCGGCCAAAGACGAGCTTCGCAAGCATCCATCCTATAAGGAAACTCTGGCGGCCATCGAGAAAGCCGAAAGCCTCGCGAAGTCTCGCCCCCGCGAACGCGGTGCCCTCCGCGAACTTGGAAAAGGTTTCGTCGCCGAGGAAGCCCTCGCGATGGGAATTTATTGCGCGCTCAGTGCCAGGGATTTTGAAGACGCCATCATTCTCGCTGTAAATCACGGTGGAGACAGCGATTCGACGGGCTCGATCACCGGCAATCTTCTCGGCGCCGCCAACGGAATCGAAGTGATCCCCGCGCGCTGGCTCGCTCCTGTTGAATTGCGCCCGACCATCGAGGCTCTAGCCGACGATCTTGCCGCGTTCCCCGATTGGCGCCTCCGCAGCCAGGCCGACGCGGAAGAACGGGCCTTCTATGCCGGCCGTTACCCTGTCGGCTGATACCGTCTCGATGCTTTGCCCGCTCCGCCTCACCTACTTCAACTTCCGGAATAATTCCGTCACGCGCGGAAGAAGCGCAATCGCCCCCAGCTCCCGAAACTGCGCCGCCCGCTGCCGGTAGCCGTGTTCCCCTCGAGCGATGACCGCCATGAACGGCACGCCTGCGTCGCGCGCTGCCAGCGCGTCGTCAATGTTGTCGCCAAGATACAGCGCCATCGCCGGATCGCGTTTCCCCAGAATTTTCTGCAATCCTTCCGGGTGCGGCTTCCTCTTCGCGTCATTCATAGTGATGATTCGTCGAAAATATTTCGTCGCGGGCCAACGGTCGAAGGTAAATGAAAATTCCTGCCGCGTTCGCCCCGTAAAGAGATTTAGCTCGTATGCTCGTGCCCACTTTTCAATCTGCCGCGGCGTCACCATCAGCTTTTCGTTTCTAACGTTTCCCGGGTTCCCGTCGCTTCCCCAATAAAACCTTTCAAACGCCGCCCGCGCTTCTTCGTAGGATATGGGGTGCCCCAGCGAACTTACCCAAGCCGCAACCATGCTCCAGTCATCGTTAAAACCCGGCCTGCTCTTCCAGCGATGCAGCTCGGCATACGTGACGCGTTTCCCGGTAATGTGCCGCACCGTCTCCAGCGCCGAGCGCCAATACGTCCCGCGCACGTCCACCAGCACGCCGTCCACATCAAAGATCAGGATTTCAGTAGGGGAGCGCTTCTTTGCGGCTGTCACTCAAGTATTGGAGCAGAAACAACTCGGTGTCGCAACCAGGCGCCTGCAGCAACAAATGGGAACGAGGACCGCGAGATTTGCGGCCCTCGTTCAATGCCTAAGCCTCGTACACGGCAGGAGGCCAGGGCGCTCCGCCGCTGAGAGAGGTTAGAACTTGCTCCAGGTAAATGTATTCAGCATTGGAGTCCCCACCGTGAATAGCTTCCTCTCTAAATTCAAATCGTAGTGGATGGCCCCATTTCCGACATCTTTCAGGTGCGCCGCAATGACTGACCCATAGAAGGACGCGTTTCCCTTGAAATCAGCCGACGCGTTCGGAGCATAAACCACCGCTGCGCTGGACCCGTTGCCCACGATGTTGACTGTCCCTGTGCCCGCGTAAACGATCTGCAACGCCGATGGATCGAGCGTCGGGTTCGAAAGTCCATTACCTGAAAGATCGATCGGCGTGGCTTGATTGTTGCCGGTCACATTGATGATCACTGGGCCGTACTTCCCGGTTACCGGGTCGGGGGCAATCGTAAGTTGCGCCTGGCCCGATAGCGTGATGCTGTTGATATTGTAAACGCCGGGCTGTAGCGTCAGTGTAGTTTGGCCGCTCAAGCTAATATCTCCATAACTGCATGCGCTTACGACGCAAGGACCAAGGGTTTGCGAGCTGTTGATGTTGGTGTTCCCGGGCGGCGGTACCGTCGGCGTGGGAAAGGTAACGGGCGCGGCCAAGTGGTTTATTCCTTGAGTAATGTTGTTGGTATTTCCGGTAAATCCTGTAACGTTGTTGGCCGTGCATGCACCCACGCCTGCGTCGGGCGTCGACAACGAACCGTTGATCGTTACGTTATTCCCGCTGTCCGTCTGGTTCCCGTTGGTCCCGACGTTTCCTCCATAATTGTTAAACGTCGCCGGCGGTGTCGCCACTCCGGCGCCATTCACTGCCAAGGTTCCGGAATTGTAGCTGTTTGTCGTGCCGTTGCCGGTGAAGTCCAGCGCCGCGCAGCCATTGTTCGTTGCAAACGCCGCATAAGCGAACGCCGGCGTAATTTGAGTTTCCAGAATCGCGGACACTTCTGACTCCGCGTTGCGCACGTTGGTGATGTCGCCATGCGCGGTGATCTTCCATGTTTGTATCATTTTGGGCGTCGTCGTTCCGAACGGCGTAATCTGCACCATCGAAAGCAACTGGGCGGAGGCGGTGTAATTTACGGTTGTGGGACCGGCCGTCACGGTACTGTTTGTCGCTGCTTGGAAGGCCGCCAGTTGCGCGGCGTCCGGATAGTGCGACGCCACGCCGGGAATCGACGACAGAATAACCTGGTTCCCTCCGTTATCCGTTAAACAGGACATGCCGCCGCAGATGGCGGGCGTGGGCAAGGTGAGGTTATACCCGGCGGGTAGAGGCGGTAGCGCAGGTGGAACGCTCGCAGTGGGAGGCGGCGGAACATAGTTGAAGAGCAGGAAGTTGGCCGCCGCGTGTATCCCGGCCTCCGCGCCATAGCGCGTCTGGGTCATCATCCGGTAATTCATGCTGCCCCAGGTCTCCGATTGTGACAGGAACATCATCGAAGCCCCCATCACCGAAAGCACCAGCACCAGGATCAGGGCGAACAGCATTGCCGTACCTTTTTCGTTGCGCCGTTTCATAGCGAGCTCTTCCTTTCCCTTCTTTTCTTCTTTACTGCGATAGATTTAGCACCGACGGCGGCATTGGCTGAACTCGGTTCGTGTAGCCTTGCCTGGCGAGCAGGTAGGCGTCGAATACGTTGCGCGGCGAAACGTTCAGCAGCGCCTTGGTTTCAGATTGCTTTATATGCGTCTGCGGATCAGCGTTTTGCGTCAGTTCCGTCAGCGTTACTGCGACATCGGTGATGAACGTATACGGGCCAGACGTTTGGACCTGGTACGTAAAACACGGAGTTCCGCCTGGGTTGGTCCCAAGATTCGTTAACAGCGCCGTGCTGGCAGGGAGTGGAGGGGCTCCCCAGGTCTTCGCCGCTGCGTTAAATGCGATCTGGTTGCGGTAGAGGAATCCGGGAGCAGCTGCGGTGCCCTGGACGCAGGTATATTCGATATATAACATGTTCCCATCGCCATTGATGTCGCCAAACAGCTTCAATGTGTTCGCCGTCGACACCGGTGGTAGCAACACTCCGTCGGAAAAAGCGCCCGGCGCGCTGATGGGAACCGTAACTCCTATACCTCCGTGGCTGTTATAGAAGGGGCCGGCAGTCCACGTGCCTCCGACCGGATTACTAATAGTGATCGTTTCCTGGTTGAATCCCGTGTCCACGAGCAACTGTTCGCCAGCGAAGAGCGTCGTCAACTCGGGCGAAAATTGCACGCCGGCGACCGTAACAGGCGCGTTGGCTACAACGACTATCGGCGTCAGCATCAACCATGGACCCACCGCACCGGCGGGGCGCGGCGGCAACGCGATTCTCCCTGCCTGTCCTATCTCCTGTTCCAGCAGTTCCGTCGCGCCTCGCACGCTGGTGTGCATCTCCGTGCGGTTCGCGATCGTTCCTTGTGTCATCATCATCTGGTTCATGCCGTTCATGACGATGGCGGAGATCGCCAAAAGCACGAAGAGCGACACCATGGTTTCCAGTAACGTGAATCCTGCCTGTTGTTTGCGCTTCATGATTCTCCACTCTCTCCTTGATTGCGGCATGCGGCCTTCAGAACGGGCTTGATTTCATCGCTACCACCGTGGATCGCGGCAGCTGCCCGGTCTGTCCAACTCCGCCTCTGACGCGGCTTAAGACTGAGACTGTTTTCAAGTTTCCCGCCGCATTCTGGGTGATCTGCCACACTCGGATATACTCCCAAGCGCCGCCTGCAGCGACGAGGTTGCCATCTTTATCCAAATAGTCCACGTAACCTGCTACTGGAGCTGTCGTGCTCAGGCTGCCTCCCGGTGTAAGGCCCGCCGGGCCTGCCCCGATGACAGCGGGAAACACCGTCGTGTCCGTGTTGGTGTCTCCGTACCGAAGGGCCAGCAGCTGTTCCATCTTGTCCTGGGCGTATTCCGCCGTTCGGGCAGCCAGGTGACCCTGATTTTCGGTAGTCGAAAGCGCTATGGCCCCTAGCCCAAGGATTCCCGCCGAGACGACCAGCAGAAGGCCTAAGGCCATCGTCGTCTCAATCAGGCTTATTCCCGCCTGCGATTTTCGGCTTTTCAGACTGTGAAATTGGCTTTGCCGTTTCATCTTCGTTCCTTATTGGTGCTTCCAGTTTGCGTTTCCGGCTGCATCCGCAACCGACCAGTTCAAGGCGTAGCCCGTCGGCGCCACCGTCAAGGCGTACACCATGACGCCGGCGGAGACCGCCGTGCTATTGTTGATATAAAAAGCGCCGTCCCCGTAGGGATTGCCCCAAAAAGCGGGCCTGGCGTCGATGGGAAGACCACGCGAATTGAACTCAATACACGCGGTATTAGCTAGGGTCCCTGCCGGAGCGCCTACGCCGGCCGGGACAGTGCTGCAGGGGGCCGCTTGGCCAAATACTGTCTGTGTGTTTGGTGGAGCAGCTGTCACGTTGTCGGTTCCAAACGAGACGCCAGGCGATAAAGCTTGTACCTGGGTTGTGCCGTCGATGGTGCAACGGGGATTGCCGCCGGCATCAGTATCGCCAACGGTCTGCCAGCAACCTGCGCCGCCTCCGCCGGTTTTGTTCCAGATTTCCACCTGAAATGTATTCGCCGCGAGATTGGCTCGCGCCCGCGCGTGCGTAAAATCGGCGCCCGCGTGCATCTTGGCCTGGGCCACCGCGCCGTTCAGATCGCGCAGGTCGCCCCCAATGCGCAGGATCTGCGTAATCCTTATAACGTTCGGCACGGCGATAGCCGTCAGGACCGCCGCGATCGTCAGGACCACCAGCAATTCCATGGTCGTGAATCCGCTCATCCGGCCGCTTCGCTTTGGTGCTCGTTTCGAATCAGCGTTCATATTCGAAGGACTTCTTCCCCAGCAGGCACTTTCGGGCTACCCTGCTGAATACTGCTCTGGTTTGCTGCCCAGCCTAAAGGAAGCAGTTCGTCAGCCAACCCTTTGGTTCGTGTAACTCATTGATTCAAAGTCTATTAGATTGATTTTCCGGGAAGCCTGCGCCAGACGCCAAGCTGCGATGGGTGAAAACGTTACAAGTTGGGAGACCCGCAAACAGAAATTTTGAACCTGCCCTATTTTTTCTGCTTATTCTAAAACCGTGGTGACTCTGAAAAAGCAGTGGCTCGAACCGATTCGAATGCTGCTAGAGAACGGGCCTAGGTTGCCGCCTCTTTCCGGGACTTGCTATACTCGGAGAGCAAAGGCCGTGGCCGATTCGAATGCAGCCTGGGAACGGCCCCCGCAACGCATCATTTCCCGAGGAATTCGTCACCAGTGGCCGGAAGCTGTGCGCGCCATCCATCTCTGCGCGCGTTGCCCGCTTTGCGGGCTGTCAGAAACAAGGAGAGCGGTATGGCTGGATATGCCGGAGTCGATTACATCGATTTTGATTCGCAACTGAACGATGAAGAAAAACTCGTGCGGCAGACCGCGCGCCAGTTCGTTGAAAACGAAATTATTCCCATCATCGAAAGGCACAGCCGCGAAGCGACGTTTCCGAAACACTTGATTCCCCAGCTCGGCGAGCTGGGATTTTTTGGCGCCAACCTCCACGGTTACGGCTGCGCGGGAATGTCCAACGTCGCCTACGGATTGATGACCCAGGAACTCGAGCGGGGCGATTCCGGGTTGCGCAGTTTTGTTTCCGTGCAGGGCGCGCTGGTGATGTATCCGATTTATTCGTATGGCAGCGACGCGCAGAAGAATAAGTGGCTTCCGCTTTTGCAGCAAGGCAAAGCCATCGGGTGTTTCGGATTGACGGAACCGCAATTCGGTTCGAATCCTGGCGGCATGCTGACGCGCGCGGTGAAGAAGGGCAACAAGTACGTGCTCAACGGCGAGAAGATGTGGATCACCAGCGGATCGATCGCGGATGTGGCCGTGGTGTGGGCCAAAGCCGAAGACGATAAAGTTCGTGGATTTCTGGTGGAAAAAGGCACGCCGGGACTCAAGGCCTGGGACGTGCACGGAAAATGGTCCCTGCGCGCATCGGTGACTTCCGGATTGGCATTTACGGATTGCGAAATTCCGGAAGAAAATCTCCTGCCCGGCGTGGTCGGCCTGAAGGGCCCGCTGAGTTGCCTGAACCAGGCGCGCTACGGAATCGGGTGGGGCGCGCTGGGAGCGGCAATGGCCTGTTACGACACCGCGCTGCAGTATGCGAAAACCAGAAAACAATTCGCGAACAAACCCATTGCTTCGCACCAACTGGTGCAGGAAAAGCTCGCGTGGATGATCACGGAAATTGTGAAAGGACAATTGCTGGCGCTGCACGTTGGGCGTTTGAAAGACAATGGCAAAGTCGATCCTTCGCACATTTCGATGTTGAAAATGAACAACGTGGCCATCGCGCTGGACACGGCGCGTAAGGCCCGCGACATTCTGGGCGCCAACGGCATCGTCGACGATTACTGCGTCATGCGGCACATGAACAATCTCGAAAGCGTGTACACCTACGAGGGCACCAACGACATTCACAAGCTGGTGATCGGCGAACGCATCACCGGCATCGCGGCGTTTGTATAAACAAAATGTGACTCGTAACTCAGCCGCCTGTCGCTAGTGAAAACCACCGTCTTAGCGCGCTCAGTGCGACCCGCTCCACTCTTGCAGCGAAATCCAATCAAGCCGAAACAATAGCGAATCTTGTATGCTAATGAGGCGCTCGCCGTGGCGGGTGCACTTACAGGAGCATCGTCCCATGCGTCCAAAATCCGCTTCACGATACGGTTTCCCGCTCGACTCCATCACATCAATTGGATTTTCCCGCTGTCTCGGGGCCGCACTGTTGCTGGCTTCGATTTTCAACTGCGAAATTGTTCGCGCGCAAGCGAAAAACTCTGCCGCTCCGGCAAACCCTAAGATCCGCGCCATCACCGCGTTCATCAATTTGGATCGCCCGCGATACCAACAGGAAATCGCGGACGCACTGAAAATGCTGCGGCGCGCGCAGACGACATTCGAATCGCGCGGCTACCAGGTGCAAACCATCCGCATTGCCACGCAGCCTTTTCCGGAATACACCAAGGGCCTGTCGAAGGAACAGGCCATCACATTTTTTAAGGAATACGACGCGCTGGCGGTGAAGGAGAATTTTGCGGCGTCGATCGGCCCCGCGATGCTGAACGCCGGTGACAGCGAATCGCAAGCAGAGCTGCTCGGAGAAATTTTGAGCAACACGAAAAAACTGAATGGAACCATCGTGGTGGCCGGCGAGGACGGCGTACGCTGGAACGCGGTGGGCGCGGCGGCCCGCATAATGAAAAAACTGGAAGAAACCACGGAGCACAGCCAGGGCAATTTTCGTTTTGCGACCATTGCGATGGTGCCGCCGCTGACGCCATTTTTCCCCGCCGCGTATCACACCGGCTTCGGACATCAATTCGCGATTGCGCTGGAATCGGCGAACATTGTTGCCGCGGCCTTCAAAGATTCACGCGACCTCGGGATGGCCCGGCAGCGGCTAATCGATTCGCTCGCGGCCACAGCCTTCGACGTGGAAGGGCACGCAGGACGCATCGATCAGGAAACCGGCTGGACCTACATGGGGATCGATCTTTCGCCGGCGCCGTCTGGAGATGTTTCTATCGGAGCGGCTATCGAGAATCTGACCACGCAGCCGGTCGGCATGAGCGGAACGCTGACGGCGGCGGCCACCATCACGGCGGCGGTTAAAGACGTCAAAGTAAAGCAAACCGGATATACCGGTTTGATGCTGCCGATCCTGGAAGATACGCGGCTGGCGCAACGCTGGAGCGAAGGACACATCTCGCTGGATGCGCTGCTCAGCTATTCCGCGGTGTGCGGCACGGGGCTGGACACGGTTCCGCTCCCCGGCGACGTTAGCGCGGAACAGCTTTCCCTGATTATCGGCGACATGGCCAGTCTGGCGGTGAAATGGCACAAACCGCTTTCGGCGCGCCTCCTTCCAGTCCTGGGCAAGGGCTGGGGTGAGATGACTGAGTTCAATGATCCCTTCCTGGTGAATGCCAAGCTGCAGTCGCTCGACGTGAAGTAACTGGGTGGCTCGTCCGGCAAGCAAGGGATTTAGGAGGAGGAGAATACCCCCTCCAGTGCTGTTGTAAATGAGTGAGATGGCAGAAGTTAAGGGGTTGGCGTAGAGGTCTCCGGTTGGTCGAAATGAGGACCGAGGGAGGCCCAGAGAAAAAACTAGGAGCTACGGGATGGTAGCGGGAACTTCGTTGGAGTAGACGCTTTCCATTCCGCTGGAATCCACGGCAGTGGTGACGTAGAAGTAGGTCGTGCCGCTCTGGACGGTCGAGTCCGTGTAGCTAGCAGAGGCAACCAGCGAGGAGTTGATCCGCGTATAGGAGCCACCGCTAACCGTGCTGCGATAAACGTTGTAACCGGCTACGGCCGAGGTGCTGGCACTCCAGGTCAGCGCCGCCGAATGCTGTAGGGGCGCGACTCCCGTTCCCGATAGTGAAATCGTGGCGGGCGAACCGGTCGCATTGCTCACAACGGTTATGCTGGCGCTCGGGGCTCCAACGGTCGTAGGGCTGAACTGCACAACCAAGGTGATGGATTGGGACGGGGAGAGCGTGACAGGCGCGCTGCCGCCGGTCATGGAATAGCCGGCGCCGGTCAAGCTGATCTGCGAAATTGCCACGTTGGAATTGCCGGTGTTGGTAATCGTGACGTTTTGAGTGGGTGAGGAGGTTCCCGTTGTCACGTTGCCAAAGTTCAGGCTCGTCGGGCTGATGCTGAGCGTGAGAGTGGCTGCGATTCCTGTGCCGTTGAGGGCTACTGAATTAGGCGAAGAAGGCGCGTTGCTCACGATGGAGAGGTTGCCGGACACAGTGCCCACTGCGGTCGGCAGGAAGGCCACCGTAATCGTGGTTTGTTGCCCTGCGTTCACGCTCAAGGGCAGCGAGAGTCCGGTGACGGTAAAGGCAGCTGAGCCAGTTTCCGTGACTTGAGTGATCGTCAAGGTAGCCGTGCCAGCGTTCTTGATGATGAGTGGCAGGGACGACTTAACGCCGACCACGTCATTTCCGAAGTTGATTGGTGTCGGACTCAGGAACTGGACTGCAGGGGCGGGAGCCGGGTTTACTGTCAGTGTTGCGGCGCTGCTGGTTACCGTGCCTGCTGAATTGCTCACCACCACTCGGAACGTCGAGCCGCTATCCGCAGTCGTTGTCGTTGCCGTCGTG
>Ga0209161_10003991_pt1 | contig 11755 bp, 11 predicted proteins | sample GraSoiAngelo_155_FD_186169 | JGI IMG/M metagenome (GOLD analysis project Ga0209161, IMG submission 186169) | Grasslands soil microbial communities from the Angelo Coastal Reserve, California, USA - 14_1009_13_30cm (SPAdes) (version 2) | ecosystem: Environmental > Terrestrial > Soil > Grasslands...
CCAATCTTGACAAGACCGCCGCGAGCGGCGTGCTGGAGGTGTATTGAAATGAGCTTTGTGCAACGTCGGCGGTTCTTGTGGATTTTGTTTTTGGCGGGGCTTGCGTTGCTCGCGATTGCTGCGAACGCCACAACTCTTTCGCGGGTGCGTTTCGAGGAGCTTGCGAATCAGGCGACAGCGATCGCGCGCCTCCGGTGCATCGGAGTGGAAAGCCACTGGCAAGGTGGCGAAATCTGGACGGAAACACGCTTTGAAGTTGTGGAACTGAACAAAGGGCTGCTCCCGGGCGTGATCAGCATTCGAATGCTTGGCGGAAGCATCGGCAGCCTGCATTCACGAATCGAGGGCGTGCCGGCGTTTCGCGAGGGCGAGGAAGCCTACGTATTTCTCTGGGCGCGCGAAGGCGAACCGTTTCGCGTGCTGGGATGGTCGCAAGGAACGTTTCGAATCATGAAGGATTCACGAGGAATCGAGCGAGTAACCCAGGATTCGGCAGCGGCGCCGCTCTTTGATCCTCGAACACGCCGGTTTCAGCATGGCGGAATTCGCAGTCTGCCGGTGGCGATTTTTCAACTGAAACTTCGGAAGGCGCTGGAAGAAAAAATGCCGTGAATATTTGGGATCGGAGTGAAACAACAAATGAAATCCAAGGCTATGCAAATTCTCGCGAGCGCCCTTGCGCTTTTCTACCGCGGATGGTTCGCACCCGCCGTGCTGGCCTATTCGTTCGGCATGATCGTGCCGGACATCCGCCAGCCAGCGTCGATTTCAGGCGGCTCGGCTTGCCCGGTGCGGACGCACCAATTGATTTCGCCTGGGAGCATTGCCGTTCGATGGAGTACTGCGCTGAATGCGAATCCGGTAACTGTTGTGACGCAGAACCAGACTACCACTGGCCGATTGACGGAAATCGAACTGACAATAGCGCAGTCACTGGCGGCATGGACCAGCGTGAACGGCACGACTGTGGTTCCCGCAACACTCAGTCCGTTGACGCGTACTGCGGCGCAAAATGCTTGTGGCTCGGATGGCGTGAATTCCATCTGTTTCGATCAGGCGGACATGGCCTTTACGCCCGGCGTGCTGGCTTTCACCCGAGTGATTTCGACAGACCGCCTTGGAGTTCAAGTCGGCAGTAGCGCTTTTGCAACACAGTTGGGGCAAATTCTCGACGCAGACATTTATTTCAATCCGAGCGATTCGAGTACTACGTACGCGACTCCCCAAGCATTGGCGGCAAATCCAAAAGCCTACGATCTGCAATCGTTGCTGACGCACGAGTTCGGACACTTTCTCGGCTTCAGCCATTCGGCAGTTTGGAGCGCGATCATGTTTCCCTTCGCGCCCGCGCCCGGCACATTCAGCGGGATGCGGCCGACACCGCAGCAGCCCGATGCGCCACTAGGCGACGATGACCGGACTGGTTTGCGCGTTCTCTATCCCGATCCAGCGGACACGGTGCACCAAGGATCCATCAGCGGACGAATCTTACCAGCAAATCCGCTGGCGCTTGCGGCTTCGCCTCCGGGCGTAACGGGAGTTTTCGGCGCGCAGGTGGTCGCCGTGGACGCGGCCGGCGGAGCGGTTGTGGGAGCGACAATTGGCGGATGGAGCTGCGCCGCTCCGGGTCCCGCGCAATTTGATGGGAGGTACGAAATCGATGGCCTATCCGTAGGCCACAGCTACACGGTATATGCGGAAGCGCTGAATGGAGCGGTAGATCCTTCGCAGTTCGACAACGCGATTGTCTCGCTATGCCGCAACGTCGTCACCGACGCGGGCTGGCCGCCGTTGCAAGGTCCCTGCAGTGGACGTCAGCTTCACGGCTCGGACGCGGCCCGGACCTTGAAGAGAGTTCCGAGTTCCGAGTTTCAAATTTCGAGTTTCTATTTTCCATTTCGTGAGGAGTGAGCCAGCCGCCGCCGAAGAGAAGGCCAGGGCCAAGCGAAGCCAGGAAAATCGGCCTGCGATCGTCGCGCGGTTGCTTCTCAGCGATCCGCAAAGCTTCATGCAGTGCTGCGCCGCAGGTGGATGAGCCGAGGTTGCCGGAAACTCTAGCGATCGGCGGAAACGTGCTCGGGGAAACTCCGCACTGCTTCGCGAGCAGGGCAACGAGGTGGGGATTCGGTTGGTGCGTCGCAAAACCTCCGACGGAACCGCGCGGGATGCCGCTGCGCAGCTCAACGGAAGCAAGGACCTTTTCCATGCGCGTGATCGCCGCGCGCGAAAGTGCTTCTCCGTCGAACTGCACTTCGAGGCTGTCGTCCTTCGTATCGTTGACCTGGATGGCCGCGGCGTACTGACCCGCGCAGCCAAAGAGAAATTCGCCGAGGCGATAGGAGTTCTTGGAATCTTTATGAGTGGTGCTTCGCAAAATAAAAGCGCTGGCGCCGTCGCCGAAGAGTCCGCCGAATTCGCCCGCGACGCGGTCCGGAGTGAGCGTTCGGCTGTGCACATCGGCGGTGACGACCGCAACAGTCTTAGCCTGTCCCGATCCAATCAGCGATTGCGCGACGGCGAGGGCGTTGAGCAAACCAAGACAAGCGCCTCCGGTGTCCAGCGCGCCGCAATTTTCACGGACAAGCAACCGGGAATGCAGCTGGGCCGAAAGCGAAGGATAATCGTGATGCGTTTCGCTGGTCGCGACGATCCAATCCAGATGTTGCGGTCCGCAGGAGGCACCGCGCAACGCTTCCTGCGCCGCTTTCGCCGCAAGCGTTAGCTCGTTTTCGCTTTCGGCAACGTAGGCGAGCGATTCGATGCCGGCGCGCTTGCGAAGCTTGCCCATTGGCATCCCGAAGGCGCGATCGACTTCCTCCGACGGAATGACCCGCGAACCAGTCTTGGCCGCCGAGGAAATGACCGAGACTTTGGCCGTGTTTGTCGGTTGTTTCTCTTGCTTTCCTGGAGCCCGTTGGGTCATTAGAATTTCTAGTATTCTACAGTGCCGTTCGATTTTCCGGGGACCAATCTCTATCTTCGCATCAGACTTTGACTATTTTCTAGCGAAAGAAAACGGCAAGAATTAGATTGCCAAGATATTGAGATTCTAAATCGCTTCCGGAACAATGGTGAGCCTGTGTTGTTGTTTTCCCCTCGCAAAATGGAGTGGAGTCATGGTGTAAAACGACGCTCATGCTAACGTAAAAAGATGCCTCACGTTCCGGTGATGCGTCTCGAATCGTGAGGATGGAGTGAATCAGGAATCATTGTTCTCGTCTCGGTCAAGAATGAAGATGCTTGTGATAAAGACAGCGCGATTTATTGGACTCCTCGCACTTCTCGTTTTGTGCGGCGGGAGCGCGCGGGCGCAGCGCGTGCGGGGCGAACTGCGGCTAGAAGTGCATGACCCGCACGGGGCGGCGGTGTCGCCTGCCGGCGAATTGGTCAGCGAAGCCAACGGAGTTCGGCGAGCGTTTGTTGCCGGGCTGGAAGGGCGCTACGTCGCGCAGGATCTCCCGTTTGGAGTTTACCGGCTGAGTTTGCTGGCGGAAGGTTTCGCGCCGTGGAGCGATTTGGTTGAAATTCGCTCCGAAGTGCCGGTGCGCGTGACGGTGACGTTGGGTGTCGCGCCGGTGACAACACAAGTGCAGGTAAATGATTCAGCGACGCTGGTGGATCCTTATGCAACGGGATCGCTGTACTCCATCGGACGGCAGGCGATCGAAGAACACGACGCGGCACAGCCGGGACGCGAGTTGCTGGACCTAGTAGCCGAACAACCCGGCTGGGTGTACGAAGCCAACGGCGTGCTTCACCCGCGCGGCTCGGAGTACGACGTGCAGTTCGTGGTCGACGGGCTGCCGCTGACGCAGAACCGCTCGCCGGCGTTTGCGCCGTCGTTTGACGCGGGCGACGTGGAATCCTTGCGTGTATTGACGGCAAGCTTTCCTGCCGAATATGGCCGGAAACTCGGCGGCATCGTCGAGGTCACCACCAAAAAAGATGTCCCAGCGGGATGGCACGGGCGGCTCGACGCAGGCGGCGGAAGTTTTTCCACGACGAACGCCGCGGCCGAAATTTCCTACGCGCAAGGAGTGAACAGGTTTTCGGCGAGTGGGGAGGGATTTCATACCGAGCGCTACCTTGATCCTCCTGTGCTTGCAAATTACACGAATCGGGGAAATGCCGCGGGTTTTTCCGCTTCCTACGAACGGGATTTTTCTACGAGCGATCGGTTACGGGTGAGTGTGACGCACAATGCGGTCCGCTTTCTCGTGCCAAACGAACTCGTGCAGCAGCAAGCCGGCCAGCGGCAGGACATCCGAACTTTGGAAACGAGCGGGCGAATTTTCTTCCAGCACACGATTTCGCCTGATTTGTTTTTGAGCTTCTCGGGAAGCGTGCGAGATTCCAGCGCGTCGCTGACATCAAACTCGGTCGCAACGCCCGTGATCGTTTCGCAGGATCGAGGCTACCGCGAAGGCTATTTACGAGCCGACCTCGCTGGGCATAGCGGACACCACGATTGGAAAACGGGAGTAGACGGTATTTTCAGTCCGGTACATGAGGCGCTGCAATACACGATTACCGATTCAACTCAATTTGACCCTGGGACGCAGTTGAATTTTCAGTTTCCTTACCAACGGAAATGGGATGTGGAACCCTCGCTGTACGCGCAGGACCAGATGCGCCTGGGCCAGTGGAACATGAGCGCGGGACTGCGATTCGATCAATATTGGTTCATCGTGCACGAGTCGGCGTGGAGTCCGAGAATCGGTCTATCTAGATTCGTTCCGGCGCTCAACTTGCTGCTTCATGTTTCTTACGACCGTGTTTTTCAAACGCCTGCTGTCGAAAATCTGCTTCTCGCAAGCTCACCGCTGCTCGATGCCATCAGCCCTTCGGTGTTGCGATTGCCGGTGAGGCCGGGCCGTGGAAATTTTTACGAGGGCGGAATCACGAAAGCATTCCTTGGCAAGCTGCGGCTGGATGCCAACATTTTCAGGCGGGATTTTCGGCAATATTCCGATGACGACGTCCTGCTCGATACCGGCGTGAGTTTTCCGATTGCTTTCACAAAGGCGCGGATTTTCGGAGAAGAAATCCGCTTGGACGTTCCTCAGTGGGGACGCCTCTCCGGCTACATGAGCTACGCGAACCAGTCCGGCTACGGCCAAGGGCCAATCACCGGCGGATTGTTCCTTGGAAGCGATGCCGCCAATGCGCTTACCGATACGAGCAAATTCGCGGTCACGCAAGATCAGCGGAATTCGCTGCATGCTCGAGTGCGTTTTCAAGCGCCGCGGCACGCGTGGCTGGCGATGGGCGCGCAGTACGGCAGCGGCTTGCCGGCAGATATTGGCAACGCAAACGTGAGTGACCTGCTAGCTGCATTTGGGCAGCAGATTTTGGATCGCGTCGATTTGGTTCGCGGACGCGTGCGCCCGAATTTTTCTCTTGACCTCGCGGCCGGGGCAGAGATCTATCACAAAGAATCGAGGAGCGCTGCGCTGCAAATTCAAGTAGTCAATCTGGCGAACCGGCTCAACGTAATTAATTTTGCGAGTTTGTTTTCCGGGACCGCGCTCGGAGAACCCAGAAGCGTTTCCGCAAGCCTGCGGTTGACGTTTTGAGTAGTGGGGGCTCAGCATGCTGCGCCCTACATGGCGAGATGTTCGAGCTCCGTCACAACGCGGTCGAGTTCCTCGATGAGCGGGTTTGAGCCCGCCTTGCGAAATACACTGACCAGAGTTCTGTAGTACCAAAGCGTGCCGTCCTTGCGACCAGAGAAGCGGTCGAAAACGGCATCGCCTTCCACGCGATAGTCGGAGAGAATCTCGCGGGCGTTGGCCAGTTTGTCCGCGGCAGAAACAAGCCGCACATCATCAGGCTCGTGGGCGACTTTTTCGATGTAGGCGCGCTTCCTTTCGCCCCATTCGCGTTTTTCACCGGAGACTTCGTAGGAATCCGTGCAGCCATCGACGATGCGCGCGACGTGCTCGCCGAATTTCTCGCGGATTTCATCGAGGCGCGGAAGTCCGCCCTGGTCCTCGACGGCGTCATGCAGCAGCGCGGCGATGACTTCGTCTTCGCCGCCGCCGTGCTGAATGACGATAGCCGCAACACTAAGCAAGTGGCCGACGTAGGGCTGGCCTTTGCCCTTGGGGCGCTGGCGAAGATGAAGTTCCGCCGCGTAACCAAGCGCTTCCACAAAACGGTTTGTGAGCACCGGCTCTTCGATGATGGATTGCGCGCGCGTCAAGTGTTTCGTTATCTGCGGCGAGCCTTGGCAAGCAGGCGGAGGATTTCCAGATAGAGCCAAATGAGCGTGACCATCAGGCCAAATGCGCCGTACCATTCCATGTATTTCGGCGCGCCATTCCGCACGCCGATTTCGATCATGTCAAAATCGAGAACCAAATTCAGGGCCGCGATGACCACCACAAAGAGGCTGAAGCCGATTCCCACGGCGCCGCTGCCGTTGATCGCTGGAACCTGAATGTGGAAGAAACCGCTAAGAACCATTTCCACGAGATAGAGGAGCGCGATACCGCCCGTGGCGGCAATCACGCCGAGTTTGAAACCTTGCGTGGCGCGAATCATGCCGGTCTTGTAAGCCAGCAGCATTACGAAGAGCGTCCCGAAGGTGAGGCCAACGGCTTGAATCGCAACGCCCGGGTAGGTGCGCTCGAACATCGCCGAAATGCCACCGAGAGCCAGGCCTTCAAGGAGCGCGTAGATGGGCGCGCTGAGCGGAGCCCAATTCGGCTTGAAGATCGTGACCAGCGCGACGATGAAGCCGCCGAAAACGCCGCCCATCATCCACGGGATGGCCGCTCCCGGGAGTGGAGAGTGCGACAAGCCCCAGGTCCACGCGGCCGTGGCCACGACGCAGAGCAGTAGAAGGCCCGTCTTGTTGACGGTGCCCTGCAACGTCATCGCTTCGCCAAAAGCGACCTGGCCCTTAAAGGCGTTCTCGTTAAGCGCCGGGTTGGATGTGCGCATTAGATTCGCCATTTGGTGTCTCCCTGTTTGATTGCAAGTATCAGTTTACGCTGGCGTGAGCCCAAGTTCAAAATTGGCCGCAGTCCGGCAAGCGCGTTCAATTCGCTTTGCGTTCACCGGCGATTTGGCTTTGGACTTGTTCCCTGAACTTCAGGGGATTCTGGATTTTCTGGAACACTTCGGGCGTGCCGCCGGTGCCGCGCACAATAACCGTTCCGTAGCCCAGGATTCTTCCCATAGCCGGCTCGTCGACCGCGACGCTCTCGATTCTGGAGAGGAGGATTTCCGTAGTGCGGCGTTCCGCGAGGCCAGTCTTTACGATGACTCTCTTGTTGGTGACGGCCATTTCGGTGACACTACGCTTCAGCAAACCGATGCAATAGAGCGCTGCTCCGATGAGGAAACAAATGAGAGTCCCGACATACATGGCGCCGCGCGAGGGCGCGGCTTTGGCTCCTGTCGGCCTGGAAAACGCGACGACGAGGAATGCTATTGCGAGCAACTCGAAAACCACGGCGATAGCAACATGCCCCAGCATCACAATCCAATGCAGCTTGGTTTGGTATTGGATGGATTCACCCGGAATGAGATGCTTTTCGACGTAGCCCAAGTGCGCTCCTTACATGCGGTAGCAACGACGGTCCGCGAGTCTAAGCGAATCACGACTCCGAGTGGTTCACGTCCATGATAAACGGGAAAACTAGGAATTCAGCCAGAGATTGTTGGTAGCGCTAACGGGAATCGAACCCGTATTTTAGCCTTGAAAGGGCTACGTGCTAACCGTTGCACCATAGCGCCACCGGGGAGAGAAACGGAACCGTTCTAGAATACGAGAAATAGCGCGCGCGAACAAGCGCGGCGCGTGCATGGCAGCGAAAACGCCCGCACTATGCGGCGAGAGTTGCGGGCACGTGCATCCACCGGAGTTTTTAATTGCCCCCCACCCCCCCATCATTTTGTATGAATGTCAAAAGAAAGGGTTTACAAAATTTGCATTTCGTAAGTCGCTGATTCTAAAGGAGGGATTTCGACTGTTTGGACTAGCAAATGGCTGCCGGAAAAAGAAAAAACGGGAGCAAACTCCCGCACTCCAAAGGCAGTTTCCTATGCAATTAATTAGGCGGCTTTCGCAGGTCCAGAATCTTGAAGCCGCTCGGCACTTCAAAGAGCTTGGCGTCCGGCTCACCCAAAGTGATGTCCGAAACTTCAAAGTTTTGCGAGCCGGAAAGCGGATGCTGCAGCTTGCTGATGAGGTTTACGCCAAGCCGGGGCGAAAACCAAAACTCGCGCTTGGACATAAGCGGACTGTTGTTTCCAATAGTGCCCGCGGGAATGACCGTAGTTTCCCGCGTGCCGACCGTTTCGATCCCCCCGATGGACTGCTTGCCGATGTCCTCCGATTCCAGCGATGAACCCTGCACCAAGTGCGCCCGTAGGCATGCAAATGTAAAGTTCGTGAGAGACGGGGTCGCTGATTTCAATTTGAGTGACGCCGGACTGGGCCTTGCCGTCGTCCGGGACGAGCGCGCGGCGTTCCTGGAAGATGCGTCCTGCGGCATCGCGCGCAATGGCACGCTGATTCTTGAGGGTGATGGTGCTGCCGTCCGGCAATTGGCGAATCCATTCCGTGTTCACGGTGGCGGTGAACGGCGCATTCGGCAAGGATGGAATGAGGATGCTAATCAGCATTTCGCGCGTGCCCCCATCCGGCGGACGCCGCGATTGTTGAGGCGGTGGTTGGGGTGCCTGGGCTAGAGAGAAGGAGTTTGGCAGGATGAAGAATCCTGAGAGCAGAAGGAAAGGGATGCTCTTCATGATGGCAGCCTCCCGGACGAGAGGAGAGTACGACAGCAACCGTTAGACGGGGCCCGCACGCCGAAGGTTGCACTGGCTAGCTCTGGCGGTCCTGGAATTCCTCATGCCAGGCCATCTGGATGGCTTCGAGCTTGGCTTCGTTGGAGGCGGCGGGATCGCCGGAGAAGCCCGGGAGCTCGGTGATCCATTTGTGCATGTCGGTAAAGCGAACGGTGAGCGGATCGACGTCAGGGAATTTGTCGGCCAGGCCGATGGCGATATCTTCGAAATTGTCCCAGCCGAAGGTTGGCGGCATATGGGCTCCTGAAGGAAGTTTTCAGTTGTTAGTTGTAAGTTGTTAGTATGAAAAAAAGAAGATATGGGTTTTTCCGCCTACGTACTGGGAACAAACAAGATCACTCAATGATCGAGTTCCTTGGCGTAATTTTTGTTTCCAGTCGGGAATTTCGACGACGATGTCGGTAGTGCCGTCGGGAACGGTCTGGCAGCCGAGGCGCGACTTCGGCGTGATGCCGGGAGCTTCATCGAGCTCGTCGAGCTCGGCGTCGGTGGCTTCGTTGCAGGATTCGAGGCCTTCGCGCACGATGACGTGGCACGTGGAGCAGGCGCAGACACCTCCGCAGGCGTGGTCGAGGCCGGCTTTGAGGCCTTCGGAGAAGTCGAGAATGCTGCCCGGGAGGCCATTGTGGCCGTAGGGAATTTTCTCCGGATCGACTTCGATGGTCTTGCCGCTGGGAAGAAATGTCACTTTGAATTTCTTCGTTGCGGGTTTGTATTTGACTTCTTCGATGTATGGGTTGCTGCCGCCCATGTTGTTCCCCCCCCCCAAAAAAAACCAAAGATGTCGGCGTAAAGCCGCCCCTACAATTTGTGATGCTCAGTCTGCGGCGGCGGATCGCGCCGCGGGTTGCCGCATTCTAGACAGGCTGAAGCCTGTCTTACCAAAACCTTCAGACTTCGGCCAGCTTGCGGCCTTCGAGCGCCGTGGAAACGGCTGAATTCATCAGCAATTCCGCGAGGTGCTCGGTCGCATGATTCAGTTCGTCGATGCGCTTGCGAATCAATTTGTAATCGTTGCCAGAGACGGATTCCCGCAAGGCGGCGACGCTGGCTTCGATTTTAGCGCGTTCTTCCGCGGACAAAGCAGCGGACTGCGGATTGGCCAGCGCTTTTGCCGTTGCCGCCAGGATCGATTCGGATTCCGTGCGCGCCTCGATGACCTGGCGCTCGGCGAAATCCTGCTCCGCGTACTCGATGGACTCCTCGAGCATACGTTCGATTTCGGAATCGTTGATGCCGTAGCTGGGCTGGACTTCGATGGAATGCTGGTCGCCGGTGCGAAGGTCTTTCGCGCCAACTTGCAAGATGCCGTTGGCGTCGATCAGGAACTTCACTTCGATGCGCGGCAGGCCGGCGGGCGCAGGAGGAACTCGCAGAGTGAAGCGAGCGAGCGAGCGGCAGTCCTTAGCCAGCTCGCGTTCCCCCTGCAGAACGTGGATGTCAATGCCGGTTTGATTGTCGACACCGGTGGTGTAAAGCTCCTGTGCGCTCGCGGGGATCGTGGAGTTGCGCGGAATAATTTTTGCGACGGCTCCGCCGTAAGTCTCGATGCCGAGCGAAAGCGGCGTGACGTCGAGCAACAACATGGTTTTGACGCCCTGGTCCAGAATGCTGGCTTGCGCGGCCGCGCCGAGCGCCACGACTTCGTCAGGATTCAGTTCGATGTGCGGCTGGCGGCCGAAAAATTCCTGCACGGTGCGACGGATCAAGGGAGTGCGCGTGGCGCCGCCGACGAGAACGACTTCGTCCATGTCGGTGGGCTTGAGGTGCGCGTCGGCAAGAGCCTGCTTGACAGGGCCCATGGTGCGGTCAACCACGGGGCGAATAAGGGCGTCGAGAGCGCCTCGGGTAAACTCGTGAACGAAGACTTTGCCGTTTGGCATTGGGAAACGAAGCGTGGCGGTTTCTGACTCGGAGAGCTGATGCTTCACGTCGATCAGCGCTTTGCGAAGCTCCTGCGCGAGTTCGCCGTGGGGCGAGAAATCGATTTCATCGTGCTGGAGAATCTTCTCGTGGACAAAGGCCTGCAAAAGATTGTCAATATCATCGCCGCCGAGATGGGTGTCGCCGTTGGTGGAGAGAACTTGATAGATGTCGCCGTCGCTGGTGGAAATGAGCTTGAGAATGGAGATGTCGAAAGTGCCGCCGCCGAGATCGTAGACGGCGACTTTGCCGCGCTGTTTCTCGTGAAGGCCGTAGGCGAGTGCAGCAGCAGTCGGCTCATTGACAAGGCGCAGAACCTCGAGGCCGGTGATTTTGCCGGCGTCCTTGGTGGCCTGGCGCTGGGCATCGTTGAAATATGCCGGGACGGTGATAACGGCGCGGTCGACAGTTTCGCCGAAGTGAGCCTCGGCCCAATTTCTTAGTTCGCGCAGGATGAAAGCGGAAATTTCCGGCGGCGTGAAAACTTTGTCGCCGAGTTTGACGCGGATGACGTTTTTGCTTGACGGATCGATACGGAACGGAAACAGCTTCAGTTCATCCTGGATATCGGCGGGACCGCGGCCCATCAGGCGCTTGACGGAATAAATGGTGCGCTCGGGCTGCGTGAGAAGCCTTCTTCGTGCCGCCTCGCCCACGACAACGCTGCCATCGGGATCGAGGCTGACCACCGAAGGACAGAGCGTGCTGCCGTAAGGACCCGGGATACACTTCGGCTGGCCCGTACGCGGATCAAGATAGGCGACGAGGCTATTGGTGGTGCCGAGATCGATTCCGACGATGCGTCCCATGATTCCTACTCGCTCCAGAAAAAACCTCAGGCCTGAAGGCCTGAGCTACAGCAACTCCTTTTGAACGTTGGCTACCAGATTCTTTATGTAAGAGCGGCGGTTCAGCAATTCATTCAGCTTGGCCATGACCTTTTTTCGCGTGGCGGAGTCGGCTTGCAGAGCTGCGTCCCATTCGTGCGCCGCCGTTTGAAGTTGCGCGT
>Ga0209161_10003994_pt1 | contig 11750 bp, 9 predicted proteins | sample GraSoiAngelo_155_FD_186169 | JGI IMG/M metagenome (GOLD analysis project Ga0209161, IMG submission 186169) | Grasslands soil microbial communities from the Angelo Coastal Reserve, California, USA - 14_1009_13_30cm (SPAdes) (version 2) | ecosystem: Environmental > Terrestrial > Soil > Grasslands ...
CGGGTGCGCCGTGAACAGGCCGAGATCGGTGTAGATGCGTGCCGTGGCCGGATTGTAGTTCCCGGTGGAGAGGTGGACGTAGCGCCGGATGCCGTCCGCCTCCCGGCGCACAACGAGGGCGGCCTTGCAGTGGGTCTTCAGGCCGACGATGCCGTACACCACGTGAACGCCCGCCTGCTCCAGCGTGCGCGCCCAGGCGATGTTGTTCTGCTCGTCCATCCGGGCCTTGAGCTCGACCAGCGCCGTCACCTGTTTGCCGTTCTGCGCCGCGCGCGCCAGCGCCGCGATGATGGGGCTGGCACTGGTGCGGTACAGCGTCTGCTTGATGGCGAGCACCTGGGGGTCGTCCGCCGCCTGCTCGATGAAGTCCACGACGCATCCGAACGACTCGTAGGGCAGGTGCACCAGCACGTCGTGCGCACGGATCACGTCGAACACGTCCTGCTCTTGAGCGAACGGCGGGGACACCCGGGGCACGAGCGGCTCATCGCGCAACGCAGCCCAATCGTCCAGCCGGTGCAGCGCCATCAGCACCGTCAGGTCGACGGGGCCAGCGACGCGATACACATCGCGTGGCTCGAGGTCGTGCGCGTCGGTCAGGAGGCCGGTGAACACCTCGTCCGCGTCGGCCGAGATCTCGAGCCGCACCGGGTCGCTGCGCATCCGCTGCCGCAGGCTTTCCTCGATCGTCTCGAGCAGATCTTCGGCGTCTTCCTCCTGGATCGTGAGATCGGTGTTGCGCGTGACCCGGAACACTGTGTGGCTGACGACCCGCAGGCCACCGAACAGCTCGCGCAGGTGCCGCGCGATGATGTCCTCGAGCAGGATGAAGCGCACCCGCTCCGCTCCGTGGGTCGATACCACCACGACACGGTCGAGCACGGCGGGCACCTGGACGACCGCGAAATGGCGCCGCGACTGGCCCCCATTCTTGCGCTCGACCACGAGCGCGATGTTGAGGCTCTTGTTGTGCACGTGAGGGAAGGGGTGGCCCGGGTCGATGGCGAGCGGCGTCAGGACCGGAAAGATGCTGGCGCGGAACAGGGCGTTCACATGGCGTCGCTCCGCGTCGCTCAAGTCGTCGAACCGCACGCGCTCGATCCCGCCCGCCGCCAACCCCGGCAGCACGTCGGTTCCGAGAATGCGGTACTGTTCGGCGACGAGCTCGTGCACCCGGCGGTCGATGGCCGCGAGCTGCTCGGCGGGCGCGAGGCCGTCGGCCCCATAGTCCTGCGGCTCGACCCCGGCGTACACCTGCTGCTGCAGCCCGGCCACCCGGATCTCGAAGAATTCGTCCAAGTTGGAGCTGAAGATCGCGAGGAACTTGAGGCGCTCGAGCCACGGGTTCGTCGCATCGGCCGCCTCCTCCAGCACGCGGGCGTTGAACTCGAGCCAGGAGAGCTCCCGGTTCAGGTAATGGTCCGGTGGATAAGCGGGGAGGGCGCGCTCGGTCACGGCTATTTCCTCGCTCGGGACCAGGTGAGGGTCAGCTCGGCGTGGAACGCCCGCTCGAACAACCCGGCTTTGCGCTTCGCGTCCTCCAGCTCGATCGCCGGGTCGCGGGTGGCGCGCACCAGCATGCGGACCCAGCCGTCACCCACGCGGCACCGCACGCCCTGCAGCACCTGTCCGTGGGCGCGGTCGAGGCCGTCGGCGACGCGGAGCACACCGCTCAGGCGCCGGACCAGGCGACGCTCGCCGCGATCGAGGCGGGCGAAGTTGGCGTGGGTCTTCTTCGGCGGCGCACGCCGGTGATACCGGGCGACGTTCGCGATCAGCTCGATCTCGCGGGAGGAGAACCCCCGCAGGTCGCCGTGCATGATCAGGTGATAGGCGTGCTTGTGGTGCTTCTCGTGGTTGATCAGGTAGCCGATGTCGTGCAACAGGGCCGCCGCGCGCAGGATGTCGCGGCCGCCCGCCGGGAGGGCGTACGCGTCGCGCAGCGCATCGAAGGTCGACGCGGCGAGGGCCGCGACCTGCTCGCAGTGCCGCTCGTTCGAGTGGCACTTGCGGGCGAAGCGGCGCACCACCTCCATGCGGTCGGCGACCGGCGCGCGCGGCGGGGCCGCCGTCGGGTACAGGTCGTCGATCATCGACAGCAGCACACCGTCGCGAATGCCGCGGTCGTTCACCAGCACCCGCTGGGTGCCGAGGCGCCGCATCAGCCGCGCGATCGCGGCGACCCCCGCGACCATGATGTCGGCCCGGCGCGGGTTCAAGCCGGCAATCTGGCGGCGCGCTTCCAGCGGGGTCTCCCGCAGCCGGTCGAGGAAGCGAACGACCTCGGCGCGGCTGATCGCGTAGTCGCGCGCGTGCACCACCTTGCCGTCGCGCTCGAGCTGCGCCATCTCGGCCAGGTTCGTGAAGGTGCCGCCGCTGCCGATCATCACCTCCGCGGCGAACGGGGGCTTGCCCATCTTCTCGTCGATGGTGTCGTCGATCCCCCGGCGCAGGGCCTTCCAGTGCTTCCGCCGCAGCGGGTCCGACTTGCAGTAGCGCTCGCTCAGCCGCACCGCCCCTAACGGCAGCGAGACGACCTGCTCGACCACGCCCCCCGCGGCGAGAATCACCTCGGCACTGCCGCCACCGATATCGACGATGGCGGTCAAGCGGTCGCTCAAGTCGTAGTGGCGGGACACGCTGCGGAACGCGAGCCGGGCTTCCTCTTCGGCGGGCACGATTTCGATACGGACCCGGCAACGCCGCCAGGCCTCGCGGACGAAGTCCCGCCCGTTCGTGGCCTCGCGCACCGCGCTGGTAGCGATGGCGCGCAGCTCGGCGACATCGAACCCCTCGGCAATGGCCTTCATCCGGCCCAACGTCTGGAGCGACTGCTCCATCGGCCCGTCGCCGATGCGCCCGCTGGAGTAGAGCCCGCGGCCCAGCCGCGTCATCTCGCGGTCCTGGTCGAGCACCCGGTAGGATCCGTCCGGCTGTACCTCGGCGATGACCAGCCGCATCGAGTTGGTGCCGATGTCGACTGCGGCGAGCCGCGGCGGCGTCGGTGCCGCGGCCGGTCCGGAGGTGGGGGCCGCTCCACCCGTCGCCGCGGGTACGCTCGTCTGGGCTGTCGCGCTTGCCATGCCGCCGGATCTGTCGTGGGGTGAGAGAAATGGCGCCGCCAGCCCGTCCGCGTCAATGCGCCACCGGGTTCAAGCATATCACCGTTGTGTAACGGATGTGCAACGGCCGTGTCTCGACGGCAAGCCATTGTTGCACGCGGAGATGCGCCGTGTAGCTTGGCTCGAATGAAACTGTGGGAGCAACTGCTCGTGCCGCCGGGCCAACGCGTCCACCTCGCCGAGTGGGATCCCGAGGACACGCTCGACTATTCCAAGAACGCTGCGACTGAGGACGCGCTGGCGCAGGCGATCGCGCGGCTCGACGAGCTGCAGTACGTGATGTATGCCGATCATCGTCACGCCCTGCTGGTCGTGCTGCAGGGAATGGACGCCGCGGGCAAGGACGGCACGATCCGGCACGTGATGGCCGGGTTCAACCCTCAAGGCTGTCGCGTGACGGCGTTCAAGCGCCCTTCGGCCGAAGAAGCGGATCACGACTTCCTGTGGCGGATCCATCGAGCGGTCCCCGCCAAGGGGGACATCGCGATCTTCAACCGGTCCCACTACGAAGACGTGCTCGCCGCCCGGGTGCGCAAGCTCGTGCCCCGGGAGGTGTGGTCGGCCCGGTACGCACAGATCAACGCGTTCGAGGCCCTGCTCGCCGAGAACGGCGTCACCGTGGTCAAATTCTTCCTGCACATCGGCAAGGCGGAGCAAAAGCGGCGCTTCGAGGAGCGCCTCAAGGATCCGACCAAGCAGTGGAAGCTCGCGCCCGAGGATTTCGAGGATCGGAAATCCTGGGACGAGTACATGGCGGCGTACGAGGAGGCGCTGGGCCGGTGCAGCACGGACGCGGCACCGTGGTTCGTCATCCCGGCGAACAAGAAGTGGTTCCGCAACCTCGCCGTGTCACGGATCCTGGTGCACGCCCTGGAGCGTCTCGATCTGAGATTTCCCAAGCCATCGTTCGACGTGTCCCGGCTCACGGTCGCGTAGCAGGGGCCCGGCTAAGTCGACTTGCGCCCCTGCGGTTCCGCCCGGCGAAAACAGTACCCCGCGCCCCGGACCGTCTCGATCCAGCGGCCGACCGACCCGAGCTTGCGACGCAGTCGCTGGAGGTGCATGTCGACCGTGCGGGTGCGCACGTCCGGCTGGGCGCGCCACACCTCCTCCAGCAGCTGGGCACGGCTTTGCACTCGGCCTTCGCGCTCGATCAGGGTGCGCAGCAGCTTGAACTCGGTCGCGGTCAGCTCGACCTCCGTGCCATTCACCGTGACGCGGTGCGCCGTGCGGTCCAGGAGGATCGGCCCGGCGCTCAGCCGGCCTCCCGCCGCGACGGCGGGTGCGCGCAGGCGACGCAGGATCGCCCCGACCCGCAGGACGAGTTCCGGGGGTGAGAACGGCTTCAAGAGATAGTCGTCGGCGCCCAGCGTCAGTCCGCGGACCCGGTCCACTTCCTTGTGGCGAGCCGTGAGCAAGAGGATGCCGATTTCGCGGGTCTCGTCGCGCCGTCGCAGCTCGGCGAGCACGTCGTAGCCCGACACATCGGGAAGCATGAGATCGAGGACGACGAGATCGGGACGCTCTTCCCGGGCGGTTTGCAGCGCGTCCTTGCCGTTGGTCGCCGTGATGACGCGGTAGCCCGCCTTCGCCAGATGGTACGCGACGAGCGCGGTGATGTCCGGCTCATCGTCCACGACGAGAATGCGGTGCAGCGGGGCGTTGGGCGGGGACACGGTGGCATGGGCTCGAGCGCTGCCGCAGGGACGCTACCGCGCCGTGGTGACGGTTCGGTAACGGCCCGGTCGCCGGGCGGTAACGGAGGCGGTGCCGGGAGGGAGCTAGTGCAGCAGGTACGTCGCGCCGATGGCGCCTGCGAGCCCGACCGCGACGCCGGCCAGCACGTCGCTCACGTGGTGCACGCGCAGCGCGACCCGGGAGTAGGCGACGACGCCGGTCAGGGGAAGGACGAGGGGTGCGAGCAGCGGATGCGCGATCGCCACCACGGCCGCGACGGCGGTCGCCGCGGCGGCGTGACCGGACGGGAAGGAATGCTGGTCCGGCAGGTCGACCAGCGCGAGCGGCACGCCGCTCGTATCGCACGGGCGGGGGCGTTCGCCAGGAGGGCGGCGGCGCCGAGCCGGCGATCCCACAGGAGCAGGGCGCAGCCGGCGCTGAGCGTCGCCCGCGCGCCGCCCAGGTGGGTGACGCGGCGCATCATGCCGCCCAGCGCGTCGAGCGAAGGCATGACGCCCGGCGTGATGGCGTCGGGCCGGAGCCCGTCGGCCAGCACGAGCACTACGCGGCGCATGGGGCCGGCTCCCGGGCGGTCGGATCCGCGAGTGCCGCATAGCGCGCCAGCAGCTCCACATCCTCCTTCGCCACGTCGTACGCGAGCGCCCGCTCGCGCGCCGCGGCGGCGAGCAGGAACCGTCGCCGTGAGTCGCCCACCAGCTCGAGGATCGCCTCGACGAAGCCGCGGGGATCGTCCGGCGGGATCAACAACCCCGTCTCGTTCGGCACGACGCTTTCCCGGAAGCCGCCGGCGTCCGCAGCGATGACCGGCACTCCGGAGGACATGGCCTCGAGTGCCACGAGTCCGCACGTCTCGGTAGAGGACGTGAACACGCAGAGGTCCGCGCTGGCGTACAGGGTCGCCAAGTGCTGGATCGGCAGGAATCCCAGGAGCCGCACGAACGGGAGCCGGCTCGCGATGCGGCGCGCCATGGGGCCCTCACCCGCGACCACGAACGTGGCCCGTTGTCCCAGGGCTTGGTGCGCGACGCGCCATGCTTCGATCAGGACGTCGAGGTTCTTTTCGGGCGCCAGGCGGCCCACGTGCAGCACGATCGCCGTGTCGTCGCCGCCCGCGAGCCAGCGCCGCCAGCCGTGGTTGCGCCGGCTCGGATTGAACCTGCGGGTGTCCACGCCGCACCCCCACACCGCGGCGTGGGGGAGGCCGCGTCGCTCGAGCTCCGCGCGAACGGAGCCACCCGGCGTCAGCGTCTGCTGCGCCGGGTGGTGGAACCAGGTGAGCCACCGCCATACCGCGGGCGCGAGTACGCCGACGCCGTAGTGACGGCTGTATTGGGGGAAGTTCGTGTGGAACGACGTCACCAGCGGCAACCCCCGCCGCAGCGCGTAGCCGCGGCCCGCCAGCCCCAAGGGGCCTTCGGTATGGACGTGAATCAGGTCCGGCCGAAACGCGTCGAAGAACTCAGCGACGGGCCGCGCGTTCGGGAGCGAGAGCCGGATCGCCGGGTACAGCGGGAACGGAATCGACAGGATCCGCCGCTCCTGCTCGTGGTCCGGCGGCGGGAAGTCGGGGTAGCGCGGCGCGACGATCGCCGCCTCGTGGCCCCGCGCGCGCAGCAGCGTGACGATGCGCCGGACCACGGTCGTCACCCCGTTGACCTGGGGGAGGTAGGTGTCTGTAGCGATCCCGATTCGCACGGGTGAAGCATGCGGCGGGCGAGTCAAGCGGAGGCGACGGGGGTGTTACGGATCCGTAACGCCGCGTCAGCCCGTCTAACTGAAGGCGGGGCGGCGAATTACAGCGAGCCGCTGGCGCGTGGGAACACCATCCGGATCGTCGTACCCCGGCCGGGGGCGCTCTGGGCCTCCACCCACCCGCCGTGGGCCTCCACGAGATGCTTCACGATAGCGAGCCCCAGACCGGTCCCCCCCTGATCCCGGGAGCGGGCGGGGTCCGCGCGGTAGAACCGTTCGAACACTCGCGGCAGATGCTGGCCCGTGATGCCGGAACCGTTGTCCGAGACGGTGAGCAGCGTGCCACCGGCGGTGGGACCCGCGGCCACGACGATGCGACCTCCCGGTGGTGTGTAGCGCAGGGCGTTGTCGAACAGGTTCGTGAGGATCTGCCGCAGGGCATCAGGATCGGCGGCGAACCTGGCCCCGTCGCCCGGTGGCGCGACGGTGACGGTGAAGTCGATCCGGCGGTCCCGAGCCCGGTCAGCAAACGGCACCCAGGTTTCGCGGGCGACGCCGGCGACATCCACCGGCTTGAGGAGGGGTTGCCAGCCGCCCGACTCGATGCGCGAGAGGTCAAGGAGATCGTCCACGAGACGCTGCATGCGGCGCGCGTTGCTGAGGATGGTTTGAGCAAACCGCTCGCTCTGTGTTCCCGCTCCCACCTCCGCCGTGAGCGTCTCGGCGTACCCCGCGATCGAGGTCAAGGGCGTCTTCAACTCGTGGGAGACGTTGGCGACGAAGTCTCGCCGCACGGTTTCGAGCCGCCGCAGGTCGGTCACGTCGCGGATCACGAGCAGGGCGCCGCTATTGGGGAGCGCGCGTCCCGCGATAAGCAGGGCACGGTTCTCGAGCGCGAGATCGACGGGTTCCCCGTCCCGCCCGGAGAGGATCGCGTCCACCAGCTCCCGCGCGGGCTTGTCGTGAAACAGCTCGGCCAGGGGCGGCAGGTGGTCGGCAGGACCATAGCCGAGCAGGCGCCGCGCCGCCGTGTTGAGCGTGACGATTCCCCCCCGCGCGTCCGCCGCCAGGACGCCGTCCGCCATCGTCTCGATGAGGGTGGCCGTCTCCTCGCGCTCGCGCCGCAGCTCGGCAAACCGCAGGTCGAGCTCCTCATGCATGGCGCGCAGCGCGAGGATGTGCTGCGCCACCTCGGGGGCGCGCGACTGCGGGAAGCTCGGCGCCTGGCCCGCGGCGATGGCCCGCGCGGCGCCGGCCAGCTCGACGAGCGGCCTCGCGACCTCTCGTGAAAACAGCCAGGCGAATAACGCAGTCGCGAGCAGTGCCGTGAACCCCGCTAAGGCGACGGCCCCCTGCACCCGCCCCACTTGGCCGTCCACGACCGCCAGGGTCGTGGACACCCGGACGACGGCGAGTCCCGGCGGCCCGCCGCGGACGGCGACGTACAGCCGGCGCTCGTTGGTCGAAGCGCTGAGCCGCTCATCCTGTCCGATTCCCTGCCCGCTCCCGCCGCCGATCGCTGCCCGGACCTCGGGGCGCGTGAGGTGGTTCTCCAGCTGCGCCAGCGAGGCACGATCGAATTCGGTGTCGCCCCGCACGTTGCCCGTGGGATCGATCAGCGTGATGCGGTGACCGATCCGCTGGCCCAACGCGCCGGCGGCCTCGGGCCAGGTGAGCGAGTCGGCCGGGAGCAGCAGCGCCACGAGCCGCGCTTCGCGCTCCAGGCCGTGAGCGATCTCTTCCTCGAGGTAGCGGCGCAGCAGGCGATCGGCGGCGACGATCAGCCCGCCGACGGCGACGGCGAGGAGCAGGCTCGTCGTGATGAACAGCCGGGTGACGAGCTTCACGCGCGCTTGCGGCCCCCCCCCCCAGCTCCTCCCGCGCCGCGGGCCTCGGGACGGCGGAAGCGGTAACCGGCGCCGCGCACGGTCTCGATGCACTCGCCCGCTTTCCCGAGCTTCTGCCGCAGCCGCTGGACATGCATGTCGACGGTGCGCGTCTGAATGTCGGGCTGTGCGCGCCACACCGTTTCCAACAGTTGCGCCCGGCTCTGCACCCGCCCTTCGCGCTCGATCAACGTACGCAGCAGCTTGAATTCGGTCGCGGTGAGCTCGACCTCGGCGCCGTCCACCGTGACGCGATGCGCGGTCTTGTCGAGCACCAGCGGGCCCGCGGTCATGACGCCGCCGACTGCCACAGCCGGGGCCGCGAGACGGCGCAGCACCGCGCTCACCCGCAGCACGAGCTCCTGCGGCGAAAACGGCTTCGGGAGGTAGTCGTCGGCGCCGAGCGACAGACCTTTGATCCGGTCCGGCTCCTCCTTGCGGGCGGTCAACAGAATGACGCCGATGTCCTTGGTCTCTTCGCGGCGGCGCAGCTCGGTGAGAACGTCGTAGCCGGACAGGCCGGGGAGCATGAGGTCGAGGACCACGAGGTCGGGGCGCTCCTCGCGCGCGGCCGCGAGTGCGTCGCGACCGCTCGCCGCGGTCGTGACGCGGTAGCCGACCTTGGCGAGATGATAGGCGACCAGCGCGGTGATGTCCGGTTCGTCATCCACCACCAAAATGCGATGGGCCGGCTCCGCGGTCACAGGATCACGTCTCCCCCGGGGTCGCGGCGCTGGAGGCGGTCCACCGCCCGGCGCGCCGCAGCACGCGCGCGCTCCGTGGCGTCCACGTCGCGCACGATCGTCACGGCGGTGCGGTCGGTCCCCGGCTCGATGCTCACGAGCAGCACGTCGTCGGGCCGCGCGGCATGCGGGAGGAGCCAACGGGGGAGGTCGAGCGTCGGCCCGCCGTCCACTTCCACGACGGCGAGGTCGCCTTCATGGCGATCGACGATGAAGCGGTGGGATTCGGGCATGGATGGGACCTCCTTCGATTGTCCGTCGCGGCGAGCAGCGCGGTGCAGAAGGTAGCGTATTCGGTCCGGCCTCCGCAATTTACAGCGCACTATGCGCGTGCTCCTCGCGCTGCTCGTCGCGGCGCAGAACTCCGTCGTGCCCGCCCCGCCTCCCCCGCTCGCCCCGCTCCCCCCGCAGTCCCCGCTCCCGATAGCGCCCACCTCTTGATCCCATCCCGGGAGGCGCCCGTGCACGTCGGTGGTGGCGACGCCACGTACCGCTACGTCTCGGCCAACGCCGCGTTTGCGCCCGCCGCACCGCCGCTGAGTCAGCGGGACACCACCGTACTCCGGGTGCTCGCGATCAACGACTTTCACGGGGCGCTCGAGGCGCGCTCCTGGCCGTGGTCCGGCGGGAGAGCCGTGGGCGGCGCCGCCGCGCTCAAGCCGTGGCTCGACTCGCTCGCCCGCGCGTGCGGCTGCACCACCGTCCGGCTGGACGGCGGCGACGAGATGCAGGGCACGCTGCTCTCGAACTTCACGTTCGGGCTGCCCGCGATCGCGGTGATGAACGCGTTCGGCATCGACGCCGCGGCGATCGGCAACCACGAGTTCGACTGGTCGGTCGACACGCTGCGGGCCCGCATGGCGGGGGCGAAGTATCGCTTTCTCGCCGCCAACATCACCGATTCGAGCGGCACGGCGCGGCCCGAGTGGGCCGAGCCATGGACCTTGATCGAGCGCGGCGGACTGAAGATCGCCGTGATCGGGCTGGCGCTGCGAGCCACGCCGACGAACACGGCCCCGCGCAACGTGCGGGGACTCGCGTTCGGCGAGGGAGCGGCGGCGGTGCGACGCGTGCTGCCCCGGGCCCGAGCGGCCGCCGACTTCGTGATCGTCCTGGCGCACGAGGGGGCATTCTGCGACGGCGCCCCGGGGCCGGACCCGGTGCCGGCGCCCGCGTGTCACGGCGAGATCATGGACATTGCGCGCGGCCTCGACTCGGGCGCGGTGGACTTGATCGTGAGCGGGCATACGCACTCGCTCGTCAACACGGTGGTGAACGGGATCCCGATCGTCCAGGCGCGCTCGAGCGGCGCCGGCATCGCGGTCGTGGACTTCGTGCGCGTACGCGGCACGGAGCGCCAGGTACGCGCGCGCATCGAGACACCCTACGCCGACCAGGTCCGGCCCGACGCCGCGCTCGCCGACACGCTGCGTCCGTATCAACGGGCCATCGAGGCGGTCACCGGCCGCTCCGTGGGGCGCATCAAGACCGAACTGCGCCGCGGAGGCGAGGAGTACGCCCTCGGACGGCTCATCGCCGACGCGCAGCGGAACATGACCAAGACGGACGTCGCGATCGTCAATAGCGGCGGCATCCGCGCGGACCTCGCGGCCGGCACTGTGACGTACGGCGACCTGTACCAGGTGCAGCCGTTTCAGAACCGGCTCGTGCGGCTCTTCGTCCCGGGCAAGGTCCTCAAGGCGGCGCTCGAGCACGCGGTCGCCGGCGACCGCGCAGACGCGCACGTGTCGGGGCTCGAGCTGTGGTACGATCCCCGCAAGCGCGTCGGACATCGGGTCACCAAGGTCAGGCTGGCGAACGGACACGGGCTCGACGACGGACGCAGCTACACCGTCGCGGTGAGCGACTTTCTCGCGACGGGCGGGAGCGGCTACTCGATGTTCCGCGGGCAGCCAGCCGAGGACGCGGGGTTGATCGACCTGGACGTGCTGATTCAGTACCTCGCCGTGCTACGGCCAGCGGCCGAGGCGCCGGGCGACGCGCGCGTGCACCGGGCGGGGGCGGGAGAGACCCGGTGACCCTGCGCGTTTTCGTGAACGAGCGGCCGGTGACGGTGGCCCGCGGCGCCACGGTGCGCGACGCGGTGGCGGCGCTCGACGGCGAGCTCGCCGGGCTGCTCGCCAGCGGGGCGGCGTACGCGACCGACGGCGTGGGACGCCCGGTCGATGCTGCTGAGCCGATCGGCGAAGGCGGCGCGATCCTGCGCGTGGTCGTGACGGCGCGGCAGGGACCGCCCCGCCTCTCCAAGGAGCTGTTGCGGCGCTGGCCCAAGGCGGAGCTGCACGTGCACCTGGACGGATCGTTGCGACCCCAGACGATGCTCGAGCTGGCGCGGGCTCAAGGTGTGCGGCTCCCCGCCGACACGCCCGACGGGCTCGCCCAAGCGCTGTCGGTCAAGCATGCGAAGAACCTGGAAGAGTATCTCACCAAGTACGAAATCACCTTATCCGTCATGCAGACTCGGGCGGCGCTCGAGCGGATCGCCTACGAGTTCGTGCTGGATGCGGCCGCCGACGGCGTGCGCTATGTGGAAGTGCGCTACTCGCCGCTGCTGCATCGGCCGGCGCTCACGCTGGCGCAGGCGATCC
>Ga0209161_10003999_pt1 | contig 11736 bp, 13 predicted proteins | sample GraSoiAngelo_155_FD_186169 | JGI IMG/M metagenome (GOLD analysis project Ga0209161, IMG submission 186169) | Grasslands soil microbial communities from the Angelo Coastal Reserve, California, USA - 14_1009_13_30cm (SPAdes) (version 2) | ecosystem: Environmental > Terrestrial > Soil > Grasslands...
TCGACGTGCTCGAGCCGATCTACGGCCTGGTCGCGCTCGGGCTGGTTCACCCGGACAAGGTGAAGAAAAACAGTTCCGCCAAGGCGGGGGATGCATTGATCCTGGGCAAGCCGCTCGGCATCGGCATTCTTTCGGCGGCGCTGAAGAAGGGCAAGCTCTCCGAAGAAGGCTATGCGCGGATGGTGGAATGGACCACCAGGCTCAACACGCCGGGCGAAGCGCTGGCCGAGATGGAGTCGGTGCACGCGCTTACCGACGTCACCGGCTTCGGCCTCGCCGGCCACCTGCTCGAGATCCTGCGCGGCTCCAGGCTCTCCGGCGAAGTGAAGTTCGATGCGCTGCCGGTGATCCCCGAAGCCCTGGAGTGGGCGAAGCAGGGCATCGCCACCGGCGCCTCCGAGCGCAACTGGAAAGGCTACGGCCACGAAGTCGAGCTTCCCGCCGGGTTCCCCGATTGGAAGAAGAAGCTCCTCACCGACCCGCAGACGAGCGGCGGATTGCTGGTTGCTTGCTCGCCCGAGGCCGAAACTCAGGTCAGCAGAGAATTCGAAATGCGGGGTTTGACGGCCAGCAGGATTGGAAAGCTCGCTGCTGGCCCGGCCAAGCTCAAGGTGACTTGAGCAACGCTAGTTCTCGGGCCCAACGCGTCCGGACCGCTGCAGGCTCGCCAGTAACCCCCGCAAATGCATCCCGCGGGAAAGCAAGTGCCTAGCGACCATCAGGACAATCAACGCGATGTCGCGCACCGGTCGGAAGTGGCTTGGCCTGCCGGAAGCGGGATAGTTTGCGCCCACCGGCACTGCGCGGCTCGCAATGCTGCGCGAGGCTGCAACGATCAGAATTTCGCTCTCAAATACGAAACGTCGCGTTTTCCGCATCTCGCCCAGCAAAGCGCGTAGCACAGACGTCGGATAGACGCGGAAACCCGATTGGCTGTCGGCGATGTGCTGGCCTGCCGCCCAGCTGATCCAAAAATTGGCGAAGCGGTTGGCCCAATAACGAGCCGCTGGAATGTTTGCCCTCTCATGCAGGCGCGAGCCGATGACTATGGCAGACGGATAACGGGCTGATTCCGCGAGAAGGAGCGGTAGATCCCGGGGACGATGCTGACCGTCCGCATCGAGCGTAACCACCGCATCGATGTTCCACGCGAGGGCTGCGTGAAATCCATCCATCAAGCTGCGGGATTTTCCGGAGTTTTTCTCGTGCCGCAACACCTGCACCGGCAGATCGCAGACCTGGGAGGCCGTGTCATCGCTGGACCCGTCATCGACCACAATGACCCGCTGAACATCCGCCAGCACGCCCAGGACGACGGTGCGGAGCGTGCTCGATTCGTTGTAGGCCGGGATAACCGCCGCCACCGAGCGCTCGCCTGTGATCAGGCCATCCCTCCGTTGATGCCGATGACTTGGCCGGTAATGTAAGCGGCACGCTCTGACGCCAGAAATGCGACGAGGTCGGCAATTTCCTCCGCTGTGCCCATCCGGCGCATGGGCACCAGTTCGTTGACGCGCTCAGGAGAAAACAACTTCTCGGTTTGTGGCGTACGCACGATGCCGGGAGCAACGCAGTTTACAGTTATGCCGCGACTCGCCACTTCAAGCGCCAAGGAACGGCTTGCCGCGTGCACACCAGCCTTGGCCGCTGCGTAATTGGCCTGACCACGGTTTCCGAGGACGCCGGATACCGACGTGATGCTGATGATGCGTCCCCAGCGGGCAGAGATCATTGGGAGCAAAAGAGGCTGGGTGACGGCGTAAAAGCCGCTGAGAGAGGCATCGATCACCCGCTGCCATTGCAGTGCCGTCATGCCAGCCATGGGGGCGTCGTCGAAAAGGCCGGCATTGTTCACTAGCACCTGGATGGGTCCTTCCGACAGCAGCGTATGGATGCACTGTTGAACCGAGGGCAAATCAGCCAAGTCGAAAGCGCATAGCTGCGCCTTGCTCCCGCCCGAGCCAAGCTCTTCGGCTAGTCGGCGAGCTTCTGTTTCCCGGCTGCGATAATGAAGGATCAGCTCCATATCCTGAGTTGCTAGCCTGCGTGCAACGGCGTGGCCAATGGCACCACTTGCGCCGGTCACTAGCGCACGGATGCGGCTCATTGCTTGGTGGTATGGAGCGCTATCGAAAGCCTGCCTTCGGCGATCGTCGTGCTCTCATGCCGGATATGAAAAGCATAGAGCATGCGATCGCGCTCAGCGCTCAGCACCTCGGCAGCAATGAGCAGCGAGCCCGCCAACCCATCGAGGGCGGTGACACTCAAAGTAAGGCCACGGACGGAGGCGAGATAGCCCGACGCTGCCGGGGCGGCGGTTCGGCCAACGCCTTCCGCCTTGAGCGCCGAGTGCAGGGCTATCGCCTGAGACGCGTATTCGACCGCGCACACAGCCGGCAGCCGGTCGACCAGGCGATACGGATTCGTCGCGAGAAGATGGCTGCGCGCCTCGCAGACGATGGTTTCTGTGTCCCAACCATGCAATGCGTCGAGCAGGCAGCTCAGGCCCTTATGCGGAATGCGTGTCAAGATACCGGCCCGATCGAGCGTCTGGGGCGGTTTAATCATCGGCTTCGAGCGCGAGTGACAGCCCTGCCATATAGGGGAGTACTGAGCGCCGGGACTCGCCACGCATTTGGGCAGCAAGCCAGATCAGCGCCGGTGCGCAGGCATGCGCGTCGAAGTACTTTGCGAGCGCTGAGGGCATTGCCTCGGGCTTTTCGTCCGTCAAGGCGAGCCGCCAGCGGTCGTCTGAGCCATTCGGCGTGAGATAAAAGCCGAGCGCGAGCGGCTGGCGCACGGGCACACGCTCTGCCAAGGGGAAAGGAAAAGGCACGTCATAAACCACCAGCAGCACAGGCTTGCCGGAGTGTCTCATCACGAGCATCGCTTCAATCAGGCCGGCACTGAAGCCGTGTTCCCCGGCGCAGATACTGGTGGTGGCCGCGACATTACCCAATGCGATACTCCAATACGCAGCCGGTGCATTGTGCACAGAATTCGTAAAGCGGATTGGCGATATCGCCGGCTGCTGACTCGCCAGCGACTCGCAGATTGCATGAGTAATTGCCCCGTCGCCGGTGTGCGATACAAATACCGCCTGCAGGCCGGACGGTGGTGAAGGGCATGCCTGCTCGGCTGCCGCCAACGCCAGGCGAGTGAGCTCGCTCGCTCGACGCCTTTCAGCGTCGCTCAGCAAACTTGTTTTAGGCGAGATTGCACGAGGCGCATAGGCGTACGGATTGCGCAGCATGCCGTGCAAGTCCCGCCAGCTTTGAATGCCGGCGCCTGCGGCACCGATTGCTGCGACATGAAACCCTTGGGGCTTCATTACTCGCGCCGTCCAAAAACTAGCGAGCAATTGCTGCCGCCGAAACCAAATGAATTGCTGAGCGCACGGCGGATCGGCGCAGTGCGGTTGGCACTGATGAGGTCGGCGCTGAATTCTGGGTCGAATTCTTCGGTGTTGAGATTGCCCGGAAGCATGCTCGCCTGGAGGCAGATCAAGCTGATCACGGCCTCGGTAATGCCTGCCGCACCAAGCGTGTGCCCGGTCCAGCCCTTAGTGGAGCTGCACGGCGTCCTGTTGCCGAACAGAGTGACGACGGCGGTTGCCTCGGCACGATCGTTGTTGATGGTCGCGGTACCGTGGAAATTGATGTAATCAACCTGGGCGGGATGAATCCCTGCTGCCGAGAGTGCTTGCCGCATCGCTTGCAGCGCGCCGGTGCCCTGCGGGGCGGGGGTGGAGATGTGGTACCCGTCGCTGCTTTCGCCCCAGCCCAGAAGCGCGCATTCTCCATCTCCATCGCGACTGAGCAAAGCGAAGCCGGCTGCCTCGCCGATCGAGATACCGTCACGGTCGGCGGCAAAAGGGCGGCACGGCGTTTTCGAGAGGAGTTCCAGAGAATGAAATCCGTAGAGCGTGGTGAGACAAAGGCTATCAACGCCGCCGACGACTACCGCATCACATAAATCGTTGTCGATGAGTCGCGCTGCGGCAGCGAAAACCTTCGCGCTCGACGTGCAGGCGGTCGAGACGGTCCACGCCGGCCCCGCCAATCCGAGGTATCGCCTCACGAAGTCACTGACCGCGAACAGACTGTGGCGGTGCGTAAAGTCCACGCTCTCGGGCAACGGCTCACCAGAGCCGGAGCGCGCTCGAAAGCCCAGCTCTGTTTCGAGCATACCTGACGTGCTGGAACCGACAAGACAACCGATGCGCGCAGGGCCATAACGCCGGCAAGCGGCAGCGACATGGTCTGAAAAGTCATCCTGGTCGAGCGCTAAAGCTGCCAGGCGCTGATTGCGGCAATCGTAGTCGCGCCAAGCGCTCGGCAGCGCAATCGTCTCTAGCGCGTCAATTCGACCGATCCAGGCGGGCAATCCTGCAGCTGGCGGGAAATCATTTTGACGCAATCCGCCAACTCGTCGACGCAACGAGTCGTGCAGGGCAGAATTGCCGACGCCGGCGGCGCTTGTCGACGTATAAGCGTCAATCGACAGGGGCAACTGCATCGGCGCAGTCCAAATCAAGAAATATGGATCTTATCACTCCGCTGCACTCTGATCCGCGCTGGCTTGGGAGAACCATGCCGAAAACAAGAAGGACAGTCCCGCTCCGATGACCGACGTCAAGCCGATGCCGTGCAACACAGGGATGCTCGAAAAGGCGATGGAGCCGAAGCCGATCAGGGTGGTGGCGCAACAGACTAACAGAGAAAAGAATACGCGGTCCGAGGACGGCCGATTGAAGAACAGAGCGTAATTGATGCCGATACCGAGGACCAGAAGCAGAGCAACCAAGTGAAACAATGTGAGCTTCTCGCCAAGCGCTGAAAGCGCGGCGACAGTACAAAGGACGGCAAGCACCGGCGGGATGATGACCAGCAATGTCGAGGCTGCGCTGCGCAGATGCGAAACCAGCAGGAGTGTGATCAGCAGCAGACCGGCGCTGGTGTAGACGAGAACTTGTTGGCGGTAGCTGGCAACGAGTTCGCCGGCGTCCTTTTTCAGGTCTATCAATAGTGCGGGGGCGAGCTCCGGCATGCGCGCCGCCAAGGCCTGGGCATCGGCAACGCCTCTGAGCGCAACGAGAGCGCTCACGCCTTCGCTGCCGTAAGCAAGCAGCGCATCGGCCCGCAGGCGCCAGGGGCGATCGCTAATGTCATCAAGAGAGATCGGCGCTAATCGGCGTGCCTGCTCGATCTCGTCCAAGAACGGCGCGAGCGCCTCCACCCGAAACCCCGCTGCTTTGGCTGCTTCGCGCAGCTCGATTTGCAGGCGTGCCGAATTCGGCAAGGCCGCCAGTCGCGCGCGCTGCGTTTCCTGGCTCGGCAGAAAATCGGCCGCCATTTCGTATCCCGCGATAACTTTGGACTGCACCAGCGCATCGAGCGCCGGCCTCAACCGCTCGCTGCCGCGCAATGCGTGCTCAACGTCGCTCGCGGGGTACGCAATCAGCAAACGGACATCCGGGGCGCCGAACTCGTTACGCAACTCCTGATCACGCTGTTTCAGAGAATTGGGCAGCGGATTGAGCGCCCCGAGATCGTCCTGCCAGCCAAAATGGGTAATGGTGAGCGAAGCCGCAGCCATGAAGGCTAGCGCGCCGACTAGTCCACGCCGAGGTCGCAAGACGCGGCGTAGCCAAGTCGGCGCCTTCCAATACTGCGGCAAGACCGGTCGTTGATGAGGCGCGATCGCGGGGACGACCCACCGGTTCACCAGCCCGGCGACGGTGACGCCAATTGCGCCAAGCAGGCCAAGCTGCATGAGGCCCTGAATGCTCGAAAACAGCATGGCGACCCCGCCCGCAAGCGTGGTCAGCACAGCGAGCCTCAAGGTCGGCCAGATTTCGCGCGCCGCAGCGCTCAGGGGCAAACCGGGCCGCGCTTGCAAAAGGAGGTAGCTCGGGTAATCGACGGCTTCCCCGAGCAAAGTGACCGCAAACGCGAGCGTGATGCCATGTATCGCGCCTTTCGATACGGACACCAGCACAACGGCGGCAACAATACCGCTCGCGGCAGGCACGAACACCAGCAGCATCAGGCCCAAATTGCGATACACCCAAGCCAATAACGTCACGATGCAGCTGACCGCAATGAGAGTGAACGTTAGGCTTTCCCGTTCAATCAGTTTCCTGCTTTCAATGGCATACATTGCAGGTCCGGCGAGGGTGATGCGCACGCCGGGCTGGGCGCTCGCGGTGAATGCGCGCTCGATGGATTGCCTTACTGCTTCCTGAGCCTCTATCGCCAGCGCTGGCGCGCGTGTTTCCAATAGGAGCAGGGCGCGTGTTCCAGAACGATCGAACCAAACGCCATGGCGGGAGCCGGGTCCGCCGCGGTAGTCGGTTGCGGCGAGGACTTCGAGAAATTCTCCGGTCGGATCGCGTGCGACCAGAGGTTTAATCAAATCGCCACTTGAGGTACGCAGTCGCTCACGCGTCCGGTCCAGCACGTGCCGCAAGCCACCGCCTGCGAAGCGCTCCGCAGTGACCGCCCGGCTGAGCAGATAGCGATGCCGAAACAACCAGCTGTAATCACGCGCCTCCAGTTCCACCGAGCCATTGGCGACAAAATCGAAATGTTCATCGGAAACTAGCCGCCGCGCTAGCGCGTTGCTCGCGCTTGCGAGAGCGTCTGGGGCGGCCCCATCGAGCGCGACGAGCACAAGCCGTGCAGCGGGCCCCTGCTGCAATTGGCTGATCAAGATCTGCTGCTGCTGGCTGGCTGCCTGCGGCAGGAAGGCGGTCAAGTCTGTCACGACGCGGGTGTGCGTGACGAGCCCGTAGAGCCCGAGGAACAAGCACGCGAGCCAGGCGGCAATGATGACCTGACGCTTTGGCATGGCGGGCGCTGTTAACGCCTCAGGGGACTGATCGTCATAAGCGTCTGATCGCCGGAAACCTCCTTGATCTCGAACTGCCTCAACTGATCGTCTCTGCCGGAAACGCGTATGTGCGCGACCCGCTCGCCCAGCGTCTCGTGCCTGGGCGTCATTTCGAGCAGCCAATTGACCCTGGTACCGGTCAATCGAAGCTCGAAATGCCGGCGCAAGCTTGCTTCGTCCCCGGCAAGCGTCGCACGAATGCTCTCGATCAAAGCGACAAGCGACGGCTGGTCTTTCGCCTGGATTTTGCGCTCACGGCCATCCGCCTCGATTGTGATCTGGCCATTGTCATAGACAAAGCGCTCCTGGCTTGGCGTGGTCGTCATACGCTCGACATAATCCGGCCGCCGGTAACGCAGGATGCCAGAGCTGACTAGGGGTTCGGCCAGCAACGACATTGTTTTCCTCTCAATGAAAGCAGCTTCGCGCGTTTCCGCCCCCGCCATGATTTGCATCAGTCGTGGCAGATCTAAAGGATTTTCCTCGGCGTGCAATCCAACCGCAATCATTGCCGCGAGCAACGCGCGGCCAAGCGTTCCGCCTCCAAGCTTAAACTGCGGAATGCCAAGCATCGTGCCAAAAATCGTAGAAGTTATACCAGTTATACGGCGTTCGACGGCACTGCGCCTCGAGGCGGGCGGCATAGCGTGACAGCATGGCTTTGACCGCAGTGTCGCGGCCGCAACCATCGAACTCGCCTCGGCCGACCAGCGGTTCGAATCGCACGAGGTAATGCCCTTTCCCAAGATAAAGTCCAAAGAACAGTACAACGGGCCTGCAGGTAAGCGCTGCCAAGAGCATCGGCCCTGCAGGGAACAATGCGGTAGAGCCGAGAAACGGTAATGGGATGCTTTTCTCCTGGCGGGAGGCGCGGTCGCCCAGCATCGCGACGAAGGCGCCATTCTCCAGTGCTTCGTTTACTCGCAAGAAAGTATCTGGCTTGCCCAAAGAGATCACCGATTCCTGCCACGCAGGGTGGGGCCCATAGAGAGCCGACATCATGGCGGGGGATTGCTCGATCTGCATCAGGATCTTCAGCGGCGCCCCGAGCGACAACCCGCAAGCGCGCACGGCGTCGAAGTTTCCAAGATGCGAACCGATCAACACGCAACCCGCTCCCGAATCCCTGGCACCAAACAGGGCTTCCTGCCCTTCGATTTCGATGTGCAGGCCTTCCCGGCGGCTTGTGACCAAGTAGAGCCTATCGAGCAGGCTCACGGCAAAAGTAAAGAAATGACGCCAGATTTGGAAGAGGTTCGGTCGTCGGCCTAGGGCCCGCGAAAGGAAGGCTGACGAACTGCGCCGCGCGGTCGGCGCAAAAAGGCAGAAGTAGAGGCTGATCGGCCACAACAGAGATATCGTCAGGCGACGACCAAGAGTCAGGCCGATGCCGCGAATCAGCCGCAATGTCATCCGTCCGCCGCGTTCACGCTGAACGCGCCAGTTCGCCTTCATCGCGGTATGGTTTCCCATTCCAAGCGACCACTGGCGATGAGCAGCGCGCCGCGCATGATCCGGAACGTGGCTATGCCTGCCGCTACGCTTTCCAGCGTGACGATGCATGCCTCCCCTGGGCTTAGCAGGTGCACGAATTTCACGTTTGGCCACGAGCGCACGGCAACCGGAACCCCGATCGATTGGGCGAGCAGCTCTTCACACCAAATGAGCTGCATTACGCCAGGCACTACTGGGTGTTCTGGAAAATGGCCAGCTACGAGCGAATGGTCGGACGGCAATACAAACTCGCGTGTCGCGTTCACATCCTGGCGCGTAACCTGGCAATGAATTCGAGCAGATCGTTCCGCGGCAGCTTGCCATTGTCGTTACGCGGCAGCCGATCCACCAGCCATAGCGGCCGCGGTAAAAAGACCGGATCAATGTGCCGAGCGAGTTGACTGCGTATTTCCCGGGCGGTCAGACCGTCTTCGGCGACGACGAGGGCCACGAGCCTGCCGCCCTCTTCGGGCAGAACCACGATGCTGTCGCGTACCCCCTTCACCCCCGCTAGGAGCGCATTCAGGTCGGCGAGCGAGGCCCGCTTTCCACCTACCTTCACCAAGTCGCTGTTGCGCCCCAGCAGCGCAAACCGGTCCTTTGCGATAGGCTGCATGTCGGCGCGCCCCCAAATCACCGCCTGATCTTCGGATACCTTCATCTGCAAGTCTTCCGCGAGCTGCCACTCTGTTGAAGTGGCTGTGCGTCGCAATCCGATCATGCCGGTTTCGGTGGTTCCGTAAATCTCCCAGACTGGGGCGTTCCAGGCTTTTTCCAAAGCGGCGGCCGTCACCGGGGGTAGCGGTATGGTCGAGGAGATGCTGCCTTGCGGCCGCGCCGAACTGGATTGCGGTTCCGACGCCAGATAGGCCGCCGCATGCAAGGGCGTCATCATCAACCAGGCTGGATGCGTGGCACAAGCCAACACGTCAGAAAGATCAGCGGGCAACAACGGACGCTCCGGACGGATGGCGGCGCCCCACTGGAACGGCAACATCACGGTTGTCTCCAGGCCAAACATGTGCTGCGGCGCGATGGCGCCAATAACGCAACGCGACTGCCGGTGGGTCCAGCCGATCATCGAGCCAAGCGCAAGAGCGCCGGATACAAGTTGCCCCCAACGTTTGACCGAGGCGAGCGACTTGCCGGTGGATCCCGATGTATAGAGAATCGCCGCGACTTGATCTGCAGGAATGGCTGGCAGACCGCCCGGCGTGCTTATGTCATCCGCCTCATATCCAACGCTCAACACGGGGGCGACATCGCGCGTTTCCTCGGACGGCGAGTGATCGAGCAAGATACACGACGCAGAGCGTTCCGTAGCAGCATGGACGATTGCGCTGCGCGTGCGGTCGGAAGGCAATACGGTAGTCACACCGCGAACCAGCGCGGCCGCCCAAGCGAGGGCAAAGGCTGCGCGGTCGTCGCAAAGATTGAGCACCGCCCCACGCGAGGGTAGGCGCAGGGATAAGGCGAAGACCTGCGCACAAAACGCGCCATACGTGATATGCCTACCGCGCCACCAGGTGAGAGAGTCGAGGCGCGCATAATCGCGGCAGATCGGCTCGGTGCCTACGCTTAGGCCAGGCAGCGACGATACAGCCGGTACAGGCCTCCTTGCTGGCGAATCAATTGCCATAACTTCCAGGGAGATGCGAACCGACGTTCCGGGAAAAAAAGAATGCGCCAAGCATATTCAAGCATGTAAAACATTAATATCGCAACGGAATCGCCGACTATTACGAGTGCGCGGTTCCAAGCGACAGTTCGCGAGATCAGCACCGATGCTAGACCTAGCAAGATCAGCACCGTGCCCCACGCGAGAGTCAGGCGCCGCGTGTATCGGGCCAGGCGCTCCGGCAAAGGCGCACCCTGTTCGATGCTGGCAATAACAGTGACCAGGGGTGTATTCCCCGAGCGAAGTGTGACAAGGAAGACGCAGGCTACCGCCAAGTTGGCCGCGAGTGGCAGCAATATCCAGACATATTCCAGCATTAATCGTGGCGCCTGGCCGGTCAGCGCCCGAGCTGAAAGCCGTGGCTACGTCCTTCGATGGGCGGCGACGTACTCCGCCAGCGTATTGAGGCTGGAAAATATGCGAGGACTCTCTGCGTCGTCAGACCGCAACTGGACCCCGTATTGCTTTGAAATTTCCACAGCGATCTCTAGGATATCGATCGAGTCCAAGCCCAGTCCTGTGTCGCCGAAGAGGGGAGCCGTCGGATCGAGTGCGGTGGCGGATTTTTCCAGATTAAGGGTTGAAACGACGAGATTAGCAAGCTCCCGCGTTAGCGCGATGGTTGTCGAGCTCATTGCCGTGCGGTCAACTTACAGAGTGCTGAGCTGAGCCTTGATTGCTTTGTCCAGGTTCTGTATCCAGCCATTGTAGTTGGAATGGATCGATTTCCCATCGTAATTCAAGTTGGTGCTGTCTTTGTAGGTAATGCTGTACCGCGTTGCGCTGTATGGAATATCGACAACTGCCTTGTGAGTACGTAGCAGTAACGTACCGATCATCGCATTCGGACCGTTGTCGGCCATCTGCCAACCTAGTCCCGCACCCGCGCGCATGATCGCTTTGCGTACGTCTTCCTTCGAGGCATTCGGCACATTCGTAGTGACGGTCGCGTCTTTAACTTCATAGATCACCGGCGCGGTGCGGCAAGCGCCTAGCAGAAGTGCAAGAGCAAACACCAGCAGAATCTTGAGGTTCATGATTCCTCCCCTGTGAAATTCTTCTAACATGGCCGCCGCGCAGCCCGAATTTCCGCTCTCTTGTCCCCGGGAAAGCAGCGTGCGATCATTGTGTTGGGCGCGAGTATTAGCGTCAAGCTTTTCTCTATTACGGCCGTTTCATCAGTGGAATCATCGTCTTCCACACTCGTTCCATTATCAGGGGCTGCGCTTTTTCTGTGGGATGTACGCGATCCGGCTGAAACATTTCGGGTGTGTCGGCAACATCCTGCAGCAGGAAAGGCACGAGCGCGGTTTTGTATCTCTTCGCAAGCTCAGTAAAAGTGGCTTCGAAAGATTGCGTGTATTGGGGGCCGTAGTTTGGCGGCAGTTTCATGCCCGCGAGAACAACGCGCGCACCAGAACGCTGCGCCTCCTCGATCATTGCACCGAGATTGCGTCTTATCTGCGCGACTGGCACGCCACGCAGGCCGTCGTTACCGCCGAGCTCGAGGATCACGATCGCCGGGCGGTGGCGCTCCAGCGCGGGCTTGATGCGCGCCAGGCCCCCGCTGGTCGTCTCCCCGGAGATGCTCGCGTTGACGACGCTATAATCTGGGCGCTCGCGCTTGAGGCGCTCGCCAAGCAGCGCCACCCAGCCGCGCGCCTGGCTGA
>Ga0209161_10004013_pt1 | contig 11714 bp, 9 predicted proteins | sample GraSoiAngelo_155_FD_186169 | JGI IMG/M metagenome (GOLD analysis project Ga0209161, IMG submission 186169) | Grasslands soil microbial communities from the Angelo Coastal Reserve, California, USA - 14_1009_13_30cm (SPAdes) (version 2) | ecosystem: Environmental > Terrestrial > Soil > Grasslands ...
CTCTACAGCCTGACGTTCCTCCCGGCGTTGCTGGCGGTGCTGGGCTCCCGTGTGGATGCGTGGCCGGTGTTCCGGCCGGCCCGGACCAGGCCGGCGAGGGGTTTCTGGAGACGGCTGACGGTGGTCGTCATGGCCCATCCGTGGAAGGTCCTGCTCCCGGTGGTCACGGTCCTCGTGCTGCTGGGCGCTCCGTTCACGCGGATCCGTCTTGGCGCGACCGACGTCGGCATGTTGCCGCCCGGCGCCGAGGCTCGACGGGGCGAGGAGATCGTGCGCAATGAGTTCCCCGGACAGGAGACGAACCGTATCGCCGTGGTTCTCGACTACGGCGACCGCTCGCCGCTCACGGCACCGCAGATCGAGCGTCTCTACGACTACAGCCGGCGCCTCGCTCGCGAGCCCGGTGTGAGTCGTGTGGACAGCTTCGTGACCCTCGACCCCGCGATCACGCTAGGGCAGTATCAGATGCTGGCCGTCATGTCCGCGTCCGCGCCGCCGATGATCCAGGGCGCGCTCATGCAGACGATCGGCCGGCACATCGCGATCATGGTCCTGCATACGCCGGACGCCGCGGGGAGCGACGCGGCGCACGCGCTCGTTCGTCGGATCCGCGCCGCGCGCACGGTGGGGGACGCGCGCGTGCTGGTCACCGGCCACACCGCGTTCGATCTGGACTTCACCGGGTTGGTGCGCGACCATGCGCCGGCCGCGGTCGCGATCATCGTGGCCGCGACCTGCCTCGTCCTGTTCCTGCTCCTCGGCTCGTTCCTGCTCCCCCTCAAGGCGGTGATCATGAACTTTCTGTCGATCAGCGCGTCATACGGCGCGCTGGTCTGGATTTTCCAGGATGGGCACCTGGCCCGTTGGCTCGACTTCACGCCCGGCCCGATCGAGAGCGGCACCCCGCTGATCATGTTCTGCGTGACGTTCGGTCTCTCGATGGACTACGGCGTGCTGCTCCTCTCGCGCATCCGTGAGGAGTACCAGGAGCGAGGCGACAACGCGCTGGCCGTCGCCGTGGGCCTCGAGCGCACCGGCCGTCTCATCACGGCCGCGGCCGCCATCATGGCGGCGGTCTTCTTCGGCTTCGCGATGGCCGATCTGGTGGTGATCAAGGCCATCGGGATCGGCATGGGAATCGCCGTGGTCGTCGACGCCACCATCGTGCGCATGCTCCTGGTGCCGGCCACGATGCGCTTGCTGGGTCGCTGGAACTGGTGGGCGCCGGCGCCCATCGCTCGCTGGCACGCGCGCATCGTCCGATAGTCCGATCCCCTTCCCGATTCCTCTTGACAGCATGTTAGATATAACTTATATATTAACCGGCTCCCAGCATGACTCTTGCTGCAATGGGCATCAGGAGGCGGCTCGGCGGCGATGGGCGCCGGCGTAGAGGCGGAATGGTTTCACAGCGGGGATCGTCCAGGAGGGCACGTCGATGAAGGCGGAGACGACAGCGAAGGTGAAGTACGGAAGTTGGGGCCTGATTTGCGGGGCGATCATCGCGATGATCACCGGCTTTGCGTGGGGTGGCTGGACGACCGCCGGCACCACCCGAACGATGACCGCAGAGGCGGTCGTGGCGAGCCAGGCGGCGATCTGTGTCGCCCAATTCATGAAAGAACCGAAGCACGACGTGAAGCTCAAGGAGCTCGCGGCCGTGAGCAGCTGGCAGAGAGCCGAAGTCATTGAAAAGGGTGGCTGGGACAAGATGCCCGGGCAAGATAAGGCCGGCTATGCCGTAGCCCGAGCCTGCGCCGATGGCCTCGAGCTTCTGTTCAAGAAATCCTGACGTCGCTGGCGCGCACCTCGGGGTGCGCGCCAACCCCTCCACCAAGCCCAGCCGGTTCTGAAGGTCCACCGATCTTCGCTTCCCCCCAGCGGCGCGCGCGCGGGACGACCGCCGCGACTTGCGATAACCTGGAGCGAACGTCTCCAGGCCGAGGGGAGCCGTAGATGACGGAACCGGTGCGAGGCCCCGATCTCTCGGGGCTCAAGATCGACGCGCGCGCGCGCCGCATTCCTGCGAACCGCCGCTGGGTGTTGCTCAGCGCGGGGCTCGTGGCGCTGCTGCTGGTCGCCGGGGGGCTCTACGCGTTTCTGCGCGAGGCGGTCGCCGAGGTTGAAGTAGCGACCGTGCGGGCGGACAAGGGCGGCCGGCCGACCCTGCTGAACGCCAGCGGCTACGTCACGCCGCGTCAGCGGGCCACTATCGCCGCCAAGATCACCGCGCGGGTGAACGAGATCTTCGTGGACGAGGGCATGAGCGTCGAGCCCGGCCAGGTCCTCGCCAAGCTCGACGACTCCGATGCGCGGGCGCGCCTGGCCTCGGCGCACGCGGACCAGAACGCCACCGCGGCGACCGTGGGCGACCTGCGCGTCAACCTCGAGAACGCCGAGCGCGAGGCCCGACGCATCGAGGAATTGTGGGAGCGGCGGCTGGTCGCCGAGCAGGCCCGCGATCAGGCGCGCATGGCGGTCGACAGTCTGAGGGCGCGCATCGTGCTCGCCCGGGAGCAGGTCGCCGCCGCCGAGGCCCGCGTGAAGATCGCGCAGCAAGATCTCGACAACTGCACGGTGCGGGCGCCCTTCGGCGGCATCGTCGTCTCGAAGGATGCGCAGCGCGGCGAGATGGTCTCGCCGGTCTCGGCCGGCGGCGGCTTCACGCGCACGGGCATCGCGACCATCGTCGACATGGCGTCGCTCGAGATCGAGGTCGACGTGAACGAGTCGTATATTGCACGCGTCAAGGCAGGGCAGCCGGTCACCGCGGTGCTCGACGCGTACCCGGACTGGCAGATTTCCGGCAAGGTGCGTACCGTGATCCCGACCGCCGACCGCCAGAAGGCCACCGTCAAGGTGCGCGCGGCGTTCGACAAGCTGGATCCCCGCATCCTTCCCGACATGGGCGTGAAGCTCACGTTCCTGGGGGACGAGCGCGCTGCACCGACCGCCGCCGGCCGCGTGCTGGTGCCACGCACGGCGGTGCGCGAGGAAGGCGGCGCCGCGGCGGTCTTCGTGCACCGCGAGGGGCGTCTCGAGCGGCGCGCGGTGAAGCTGGGCCAGGCGCGGGGCAACGAGCACGAGGTGCTCGCGGGCCTGTCCGACGGCGACCAGGTCGTCACCGCCGGAATCAACGAGCTGCGTGACGGCCAGAACGTGCGAGTGAAGCGTTGAGGCGCGGCGATGAACTTGAGGAGCGACGATGGTACAGATTGATGGCCGCGCGGCCGGCGAGAGCCTGGTCCGCGCGCGAGGGCTCGGCAAGACGTATCAGCGCGGCGGCGAGGAGATCCACGTCCTCCAGGGGCTCAACCTCGACGTCGACGCCGGCGAGTTCATCGCGTTCATGGGCCCCAGCGGCTCGGGCAAGACGACGCTGCTGAATTTGCTCGGCGGGCTCGACGTGCCCTCCGAGGGCAGCGTCACGGTGGCGGGCGACGAGATCACGCGGATGTCGGCGCGCAAGCTGACGACGTGGCGGGCGCGCCACGTGGGGTTCGTCTTCCAGATGTACAACCTGATCCCCGTGCTCACCGCGTTCCAGAACGTGGAGCTGCCGCTGCTGCTGACCGGCCTGTCGAAGGCCGAGCGCCGCCGGCACGTGGAGACCGCGCTCACGGTCGTGGGTCTGGCCGACCGCATGGGCCACTATCCACGGCAGCTCTCCGGCGGCCAGGAGCAGCGCGTGGGCATCGCGCGCGCCATCGTGGCCGACCCGACGTTCTTGCTCTGCGACGAGCCGACCGGAGACCTCGACCGGAAGAGCGCCGACGAAGTCCTCGATCTGCTCGGCCGGCTGGCCGGCGAGCACGGCAAGACCATCCTGATGGTGACCCACGACCCGCTGGCTGCCGAGCGCGCGCGCGTCGTGCTGCACCTGGAGAAGGGCGTGCTCGTCGACACCGTGACGGCCGGCCGCGCGCGATGAAGTACGGCCACCTGATCCTGACGAACCTCTTCAGGAAGAAGACCCGAACGGCGCTGACGGCGGGCTCGTTCGCGGTGGCCCTGTTCCTCTTCGGCATCCTGGCGGTGGTCCGCGGCGCCTTTCAGCAGGGCGTGGAGGTGGCCGGCGCCGACCGGCTGGTGGTGGTGAACCGGGTCTCGATCATCCAGCCGCTCCCGCTCGCCTATCGCGACCGGCTCGCGCGCATTCCCGGCGTGACCCAGGTGACGTTCGCCAACTGGTTCGGCGGCGTCTATCAGGACGAGCGCAATTTCTTCCCGCAGTTCGCCATCGATCGCGAAACGTACCGGCAGATGTACCCGGAGTTCGTGATCCCGGACGACCAGTGGCAGGCGTTCCTGGGTGACAAGGAGGGCGCGGTCGTCGGCGAGGCGCTGGCCGAGCGGTTCAAGTGGAAGCTCGGGGATCGCATCCCGATCAAGGGCACGATCTTCGCGGGCTCGTGGGAGTTCAACGTCCGCGCGATCTACAAGGGTCGCCGGGTGCAGGACGACGAGACCCAGTTCTGGTTCCGCTGGGACTATCTCGACGAACGCAAGCAGTTCCGCAAGGGGAACGTGGGCTGGTACACCGTCCGCATGGACAGTCCGGACTCCGCGGTGCGCGTGGTCAAGGCGATCGACGAGCTGTTCGCGAACTCTCCGGCCGAGACGAAGACCGACACCGAGAAGGCGTTCGCCGCGTCGTGGGTGAAGCAGATGGGCAACATCGAGCTCCTGATCACGACCATCGGCAGCGTGGTGTTCTTCACGCTCCTGCTCGTCACCGGCAACACGATGGCCATCGCCGTGCGCGAGCGCACGCGCGAGCTGGCGGTGCTGAAGGCGGTCGGCTTTTCCGACCCCTTCGTGCTGGTGCTGGTGATCGTCGAGACGATCGTCGTGGCCGCGGTGGGCGGCGGCGTCGGGCTCGGGCTGGCCAAGCTCTTCACGCTGCGTGGCGATCCCACCGGGGGCCTGCTGCCGTTCTTCTACCTGCCCGCGAGCGCGATCGTCAGCGGCCTGGCGCTCGCGCTGGTGGTCGGGCTATTGGCGGGGATTCTGCCAGCGTTCTCGGCCAGCCGTCTTCGTATCGTCGACGCGCTCAGGCGGATCTGACGTGGCGGTGCCGCTGATCTACAACGTGCGAAGCTTGAGATCGCGCTGGGCCTCGACGGTGGTGGCGGTGCTCGGCATCGCCGGTACCGTCGGCGTGTTCGTGGCCATGCTGTCGCTGGCGCGCGGCTTCGAGGCGACCTTGATCGCGTCGGGCTCGCCGCGCAACGCGATCGTCCGGCGGGCCGGCGCGACCTCCGAGATGGACAGCAGCGTCGTCCTGGACCAGGTCCGCGTCATCGAGGACGCGCCGGGGATCGAGCGCGGCGCCGGCGGCGCGCTGGTGAGCCCCGAGGTCGTGGTGGTGGCCGCCTTCCCGCTGAAGGGCCGGGGTACCGAGGGCAACGCTCAGGTGCGCGGCGTGTCCCCGAAAGCCCTCGCGGTGCGGCCGACCGTGAAGATCGTCGCGGGCCGATTTTTCCAGCGGGGTCTCACGGAGCTCGTCGTCGGCCGCAACGTCGCCGGCGCCTACGACGGCATCGACCTCGGCAAGACACTCCGGTTCGGCGGCGCGACCTGGCTGGTCGTCGGCGTGTTCGACTCCGGCGGCACCGCGTTCGACTCCGAGATCTGGTGCGACACGACCGTGCTCAATCAGGTGTTCCAGCGCCCTCAGGCCTTGTTCCAGTCCGCGACGGCGCGCCTGTCGTCGCCCGAGGCGCTCAACGGATTCAAGGACGCGCTGACGTCCGATCCCCGCGTGACCGTCCAGGTCGATCGCGAGGTCGACTACTACGCCAAGCAGTCGCGCCAGCTGACGACGCTGATCACGGTCCTCGGCACGATCATCGCCGTGGTCATGGGCATCGGCGCCGTCTTCGGCGCGCTGAACACGATGTACTCCGCGGTCGCGGAGCGATCGCGTGAGATCGCGACGCTACGGGCGCTGGGCTTCGGCAGCGGGAGCATCGTCGTGTCCTTCGTCGCGGAGTCGCTCTGCATCGCGCTCGTCGGCGGCGTCCTGGGCTGCGTCGTCGTCCTCCCGCTGAACGGGTTGACGACGGGGACCATCAACTGGCAGACCTTCTCCCACCTGGCCTTCGCGTTCCAGGTCACGCCGCTCCTGCTGGCGTGGGGGATCGCGTTCGCGCTGCTGATGGGGCTGGTGGGCGGGGTGCCGCCGGCGGTGCGCGCGGCGCGGGCGCGCATCGCGGTGGCGCTAAGGGAGCTCTGACGCGCTCAGCGATCGCGTTGAGATGTGAGCGCCTCTCGGCGCGCTAGCGGATGCAACACGTCGATCGCATAGCCCACGGCCGGCCGTTCCCCCAGCCAACCGGGCGTCAAGGTATGCGACGGTGGGGCTGGCGGGAGCGAGCACGGTCGCGGCGAGCTTGTTCATGATGAGTCGCCTCCTGCCGAGGTCGACTCTACACCGCGATTTCTGAGGCATCTGCGAGGCGCGACACGCACCGATCACGAGACGATCCACATTTTTCGCAACGAACGGAGCCGCCGCGCATCTCTGGTGTTCCGTGGAACGCTGGGGCGGGATGTTTTGTGTGTTGCCGACTGACGGCGACGACTCGCGCAGAAATCTGTCAAACGGAATTCGCTAGAAAGCTCCCGTGGCGTCGCACTCGCTGTCCACGTTCAGATACACTGCACCACTAGTTCGCTAGTGTCCGAGCCCCGGAATCGACAGCAGCAGATGGAGCATCCCGCCCAGCTCGTTCAGCCGACGCACGTCCCAGCGCACAAACGCCTGGCGCTCGTCGTCGGTGAGGTCGGCGGCCGCCAGCGCCCCCGCGGGATCGGAGCGAAAGCGGTCGCGAAACGCCGCGTCCTTCTTCAGGCGGTACAGGATCACGTTCGTGTCGTAGCGGCTCACGCCACGTCCCACTCGAGGGCGGCCAGGTCGATGCGCCCCATCTCGCCGAAGAAGCGGACGCGGGCGCGCGCCGGGCTCACCGCGCCCAGGAGCACCAGCCAGTTGAGCAGCTCGTGCGATCCGGTCTCGTGCAGCTCCTTGGCCGTCAGCGCTGCCAGTGCCGCGTGGTCGCCCGCTTCCATCAGCGTGACGACGCGGCGGTCGAAGAGGGGATCCGACTGACCCACACGCGCCAGCGAGAGCTCCGGGAAGTGGCTGAGCCCGCCGGTGGCGATGACGGCCACCTTCCACGGGCCGTCGGCGACGACGCGCGCGATGTGCCGGCCGGCCGCGAAGCAGCGCTGCGCGGTCGGCTGGGGCGCCACGAAGCAGTTGACCCAGAACGGGACGAGCGGCGGCACCGGGCGATCGCCGTAGAGCGTCGAGACCGGGCTCAGGAACGCGTGGTCGAGCGGCGCCGACCACGACGCGGCGAAGTCGAAGCCGGCCTGCAGCCCCTGTTCCAGGATCGCGTTGGCCAGGTCCTCGTGGACGGGGTAGCGCTCGGGCAATCCGTCGAGCGCCCGGTCGAACTCGATCGCGTCGTCCTGGACCATGCGGCTCACGGAGCGCCCGACGCGCACGCAGAGCGCGGGCACCGCGTCGAACGAGAACACGTTGAGGTGATCGTCGGCGACGACGACCAGCGCGTCCGGCGCGGCCGCGGCCAGCGTGCGCCCCATGTCGCGCACCACCTCGATCAGCTCCTCCACCATCTTCCGGCCGTGCGGGCCCACGTTCTCGCCGTAGTAGTCGGGGTAGAGCACGTGCGACATCGCCGCCGCGTACACGATCCGGCCCATGAGGCCTCCCATGATAGGCTGTCGGCGACGTATACCACGCGATCAGGAGACTGACCATGGACAAGAAGGTTGCGATCGTGACGGGCGCCGGCAGCGGCGTCGGCAAGGCGGTGGCGCTCGCGTTGATGAAGGACGGCTACCACGTCGCGCTCGCCGGGCGGCGCAAGGACATGCTGGAGCAGGTGGCGGCCGCCGGCGCGGCGAGTGGGCGGACGCTGGTCGTTCCCACCGACGTGTGCGATCCGGAAGCGATCCGCGCCCTGTTCGCGCGCACCAAGGAAGCCTTTGGCCGCCTCGACCTCCTGTTCAACAACGCCGGCATCGGCGCCGCCGGGCTCCTCGAAGACCTCACCGTGGCGCAGTGGAAGGCGGTCGTCGACACCAACCTGACCGGCGCGTTCCTGTGCACGCAGGAAGCGTTCAAGATCATGAAGGAGCAGAACCCGCGCGGCGGGCGGATCATCAACAACGGCTCGATCTCGGCCCACACGCCGCGGCCCAACTCGGCGCCCTACACCTCGACCAAGCACGCCATCACCGGCCTCACCAAGGCCACGTCACTGGACGGGCGAAAGTACGACATCACGTGCGGCCAGATCGATATCGGCAACGCCGCGACCCCGATGACCGAGCGGATGGCCAAGGGGGTCCCGCAGCCGAACGGCACCACCATGATCGAGCCGACCATGGACGTCGAGAACGTCGCGAACGCCGTGCTGTGCATGGCCCACATGCCGCTCGACGCGAACGTGCTGTTCATGACGGTCATGGCCAACAAGATGCCGTTCGTCGGCCGCGGCTGACGATCCGCAGCGCCTCGGAGGCTCCGCCATGCGAGTGCCCGCACCGCAGATTCGCCGTCAGCTCGTGTCCGTGTTCTCGGCCTGGGGCATGTCCCCGGCGCATGCCGCGACGACCGCCGATCTGATGGTCGAGACCGACCTGCGCGGCGTCGACTCGCACGGCATCTCGATGCTGCCGACCTACGATCAGGAGTTCCGCGCTGGCCGGCTCAACATGCGCCCTCTGTTCAAGACCGTGCGCGAGACCGCGGCGACCGCGGTGATCGACGCCGACCGGTCGCTCGGCCATCCGGCGGCGTCGTACGGGATGAACCTGGCGGTCGACAAGTGCCGCGCCGCCGGCGTGGGCATCGTCGCGGTGTTCAACTCGCATCACTTCGGCGCCGCCGGCTGCTATTCCCGAATCGCGGCGGACCGCGGCGTGATCGGCATGGTGACGTCGGCCACGCGCGGCATCACCATGGTGCCGACCTTCGCGGCGGAGCCGATCATGGGCACGAACCCGCTGGCGTTCGCCGCGCCGGCCAAGCGCAATCCGCCTTTCGAGCTGGACATGGCGACGACGACGGTCGCCGCCGGGAAGGTGAGGGTCTACAAGCTCAACCACAAGCCGCTCCCGGCGGGCTGGGTCGTCGACGGCGACGGCCGCACCGTCACCGATTCGGCGGCGGGGTACCAGCACATGGCGGACCACGACGGCGGCATCACGCCGCTCGGCGGCTCGCGCGCCGCCGGGAGCCACAAGGGCTACGGGCTGGCCGTCATGGTCCACATCCTCGCCGGAACGCTCACCGGCGCCTCGTTTTCGCCGATCCGCAACCAGACGCAGTCCAAGTCCGACCCGCACAACATCGGCCACTTCTTCATGGTGATCGACCCGCGGGCCTTCCGCGCCGACGGCGCGTTCGAGAACGACCTCGACCAGGTGATCGACGTCCTGCACAACGCCAAGCGGGCCGACGCGAACCAGCCGGTGCTGGTCGCGGGCGATCCCGAGCGCGTGACGAAGAAGGAGCGGCTCGAGGCGGGCGTGCCGGTCCCGGACGACTTGATGGCCGAGCTGCGCGTGGTCGCGAAGAACGCGGGTGTCCCGTTCGAGCTGGAATCGAGCGCTCGCGCTTGAGCGAAGGTCGCTGGATCGGCAAGCCGGTCAAGCGCGTCGAGGACGCGCGGCTCCTCACCGGTCGCGGCACGTACATCGACGATCATCCCCCGGTGGCCAATGTCTGCCACGCGGCCATCGTGCGCTCGCCCCACGCTCACGCGAAGATCCTGGGCTACGACACGGCGGCGGCGAGCGCGATGGACGGCGTCGCCGGCGTGATCACCGGCGCCGACGTCGCCCGGCACACCAAGCCGTTCTCGGTCGGCGTCACCGCGCCGGTCCACTACTACTGCGCCGCGACGGACCGGGTGCGCTTCGTGGGCGAGCCGGTGGCGGTCGTGGTCGCGCGCAATCGGTACCTGGCCGAGGATGCCGCCGAGCACGTGCAGGTAGGCTACGAGCCGCTCGCCGTCGTGCTCGACCCCGAGCGCGCGCTCGAGAGCGACGCGCCGGTGCTCCACGAGGCCGTCGGCTCGAACCTGGCCGGCCACCGGCGGCTTGTCTACGGCGACCCCGACCGCGCGTTCCGCGAGGCCGACGTGGTCCTGGACGAGCGGTTCAGCTTCCCGAAGTACGGCTCGACGCCGATCGAGACCTACGGGGTCATCGCGAAGTGGGACCCGCTCGACGGCGTGTGCACGGTGTGGTCGAACTTCATGGGGCCGTTCATCATGCACCCGCTCACCGCCCGGGTGCTGGGACTGCCCGAGAACAAGCTGCGCTTCATCGTCCCGCCGGACATCGGGGGCTCGTTCGGGATCAAGTCGTCGATCTATCCGTACATCGCGCTGATCGCCCTCGCGGCGATGCGGCTCGGCGTGCCGGTCAAGTGGATCGAGGACCGGCGCGAGCACCTGCTGGCGTCGTCGAGCGGGACGGATCGGGTCGCGTACCGCGAGGTCGCCGCCACGAAGGACGGGACGATCCTCGGCATGCGGTTTCGGTGGCTTGATAACGTCGGCGGCTACATCCGTAGCCCCGAGCCCGGCTGCAGCTTTCGTCCCACCGGCAATTTTGTCGGCCCCTATCGCTTCCAGAACCTCGCGGTCGACGCCTCGGTCGTCATGACCAACAAGAGCCTCACCGGACCGAACCGGGGCTACGCGTGCGGGCATCTCTACTTCGAGACCGAGGGGATGATGGATCGCCTCGCGGACAAGCTCGGCCTCGATCCGGTCGACGTCCGGCGTCGCAACCTCGTCCAGCCCGACCAGTTCCCGTATCGGACCCCGACCGGCGGGCTCTACGACAGCGGCGATTATCCAGCGGCTCTCGACCGCGCCCTCGAGCTCGCGCGCTACGACGAGCTGCGACGCGAGCAGGCGAAGGCGCGTGCGGCCGGGCGCTACTTCGGCATCGGGCTGGCCCTGGCGGTGGATCCATCGGTGTCGAACATGGGCTACGTGGCCACGGCGCTCGATCCGCAGTTTCGCGCCAAGCCCGAGTACCTCCCGAAGTCGGGGGCGGTGGACGCGGCGACGATCAAGATCGACCCGCTCGGGCGCGTGATCGCGATCCTCGGCACCACGCCGCAGGGCCAGGGCCATCAGACGGTCGTCTCGCAGATCGTGGCCGACGAGCTCGGGCTCGTGCCGCAGGACGTCACGGTCGTCGACGAGATGGACACGTTCACCCGAGTCTGGTCGATCTCGTCGGGCACGTACTCGAGCCGCTTCGGCTCCGTCGGGACGAGCGCGGTCGCCCTCGCGGCCCGAAAGCTCAAGGCCAAGCTCGTGGCGTACGCGGCGCACCTGACGGACGTGCCGGCGGAATCGCTGGAGTTCCGCGACGGCGCCGTGCGGCCCCGGAGCGGCAAGGGGCCCGCGTACTCGATCAAGGACCTGGCCGGGCGCGCCCACTGGAACACCGAGTCGCTGCCGGAGGGCATGGAGCCCGCGCTCCAGGCCACCGCGGTGTTCGGCTTCACGGTGGCCAAGGCCGTCGACGCGCAGGATCGCGTGAACTCTTCCAACACGTACGGCTTCATCGCCGAGGTGATGGCGGTGGAGGTCGACCGGGACACCGCGGCGATCAAGATCCTGCGCTACGTCACCGTGCACGACGCGGGGACG
>Ga0209161_10004015_pt1 | contig 11713 bp, 9 predicted proteins | sample GraSoiAngelo_155_FD_186169 | JGI IMG/M metagenome (GOLD analysis project Ga0209161, IMG submission 186169) | Grasslands soil microbial communities from the Angelo Coastal Reserve, California, USA - 14_1009_13_30cm (SPAdes) (version 2) | ecosystem: Environmental > Terrestrial > Soil > Grasslands ...
TGTCGCGGAAATCATTGATACTGCGGGAGATCGTGCTTCGGTATCAAACTTGCCCGAGACTCCTGCCATGCAAAGCTCAAATCCGAAAAGTCAAAGCGGCGGCCTGGCGACCTGCCCAGGCTGTGGCCACGAGAGCCGATCGGAGAGGCCACGTGACGCTGACCAGCCCGGGCGGGTTCCGCAACTCCTCATCGTGGGGGACAATCGGGCTCACCTTTACGAGCTTTTCCAGCGGGCGTACGCATACAACGAGTCTGTTCGAGTGCTCTTGGATCGGCGCGTCGCGGAACGGCGGGTGCGTTCGCGGCTCTCTGCGACTGACCGTCGCCAGGGCGATCGCCGCTCGCCCCTTACGATCGACCGGCTCCTGCGCTCGAGGGGCTGGGCTATCGTGCCCGCAGGGTGTCCAGGGCTGGCATCGGGACTCTGCCCGCTCGCGCTGGCAGGCGCAGCGCCGGAAACGGGACCGTCGCCGAGGGCCGAAGCGCGACCGTTCGCCAGTCGGCACCTGCTCGGCGTTGGCGTTCTCCTCCTGACGATGGTCCCGGGCTATCTGGCGTCTCGCCCAACCAGTGCGCACGGGACACCTCACGTCATCCACGCCCCCGCAGCGCCTCGGGCAGAACCCCAGCGCACCGCGAGCAGCACGGACATCGATGCCATGATCAGCGCAGTCGCAACCCGATACGGTATGTCGGTAGACCTCATCGCTGCCGTCATCGAAGCCGAGTCGGAGTTCAACCCGCGCGCGGTCTCCCGCACAGGCGCGCGCGGGCTGATGCAGCTCATGCCCGAGACGGCGGCCATGCTCGGCGTGAGTGATCCCTTCGATCCCCTCGAAAACATCGAGGGCGGCGTTCGGCATCTTTGCAGCCTGATGGACCGATTCAACGGCGATCTGCCGCTCGTCCTTGCCGCCTACAACGCCGGCGAGCGCGCGGTAATCAGACACGGCGGGATTCCACCTTATGGGGAAACGCGCCAGTACGTGACCCGCATCCTACGGAAGCTCGCCGGCGATGAGGCAAAGACCTCCGAGCCGAGTCAGCGTGGGCCCAGGGTCTAGGGTGATCGGAAACGTTCGGCGCACGGTGACCGGCTGACCGTCGAGGTCGAGCCCAGGGGCGGCTGATCGGGCTCGTGGTCATTATCACCATAGAGAACCTCAGGTCCTTCAAAGACGCATGAGAGAAATTGGCTACCAATTGGCTACCAACTGATCCGACACACCCCGCACCAAGCCGTTCTCGTTGAGAACCACTCACTCGGGTTCTCGCGGACTTACATCGGCTTGGTTCTCCTCGGGTCGATGCTCGGCGTCACTCTTAATCAGCGGGTCCGGGGTTCGAGTCCCCGACGGCCCACCAACTACCCAACAGGCGCTTCCAGGGCATCGGAAGCGCCTGCTGATTTTTGATCAGCTGGGGGAAACGATTTGGGCCCGCGTCGCCCATTCGCCGCAAACATCAATGACCAGCCGCGAAGATTTCGTCGACCACGGTGACAAGCCTCGCCAAAGCCGTGATGCGTTGGCCGGGTTGTAGGCGATTCCCGTCTCGGGATCTTGAACCGGTGGATGTAGAGGGCGACACACGATGGAGCGCCGTTGAAAGAGGTAGCGTTTAGAAACGTAGTGCGGTAGCGTTCCCGCGCGGCCACGGACGCAGCCCCCGGATTCCAGGATGGCGGGGAGAATCTTGCGTATCCGACGGGCACGTCGTGCCTGCGCAGAACCGGGAAGTTCCAAAAAGGGCGGAGTGCCGGCGCCGGGAAGGGCGCCACGCAGTCACTCGAACACAGGAGGTCTGTCCATGAACCTCACAAGGGGTTCGCTTTCACTGGTGATCGGGCTCGCTCTCCTTTTCGCTGGCCCCTCCACCGCCTCGGCAATCGTTCAGCCACCGGACGTCAACCCTGAGGACTTCACCCCCTCCCAGGTAATCGACAACCAGTACTTCCCGCTCCCCGTGGGAACGTTGTTCGTCTACGAAGGCACCAAAGAGGGGGCTTTCACCCACGACGAGGTCTGCGTCACCAGCCAGACGAAGCTGATCGAGGGCGTCCAGATCACGGTGGTTCACCACCGTACCTCCGCGGGCAGTCCACCGGTCTTGGTCGAAGACACGAAAGACTGGTTCGCGCAGGACGTCCGCGGCAACGTCTGGTACTTCGGGGAAGATACGATCGAATTCCCGGGCGGCAGCAGGGAAGGCTCTTGGGAGGCGGGAATGGGGGATGCCGACGCGGGCTTCGTCATGCTCGCGGATCCGCAAGTGGGAGATCGGTACTACCAGGAGTTTGCCCGCAACGTGGCGGAGGACCAGGCGAAGGTGCTCAGCCGGGATGAATCGGTGACCGTCCACGGCGTGACCTACAGCGACGTCCTCCTGACCCAGGAGACGAGCCGGCTCGATCCGGGCGTGGTGGAGAACAAGTACTACGCCCCGAACGTCGGATTCATCCTGGGGGTGACGGTCAAACACGGCGACGAACGCACAGAGCTGGTCAGTATCGGGATCTGCTCCGAGTAGAACACCGGTCCGCCAGCACTGGCCCAGCTTCGTCGAGCGAGACGAGGAGCAAGGAGACAAAAGCGCCCCGGCCCAGGCCGGGGCGCTGGCCTTTGGCTTGACTCCCCGGCAGTCCGGGTCCGCACGAGCCCGTCCCCATCGTAAATGGAGTGCTTCCTGTTGTTCGGAGCCCTCCGCTTCGGTGCCGGTGTGAACCCTCAGGTGTTCAGCGTCGTCCGGTAGTAGATATCCTCGAGCCGCAGCGGCCGTCGGAGCAGCCCTTGCTCCATCGAGCCCCGGATCGCGCGCTCGACGGTCTTGCCCATGGCGCGGACGCCGATGGGATACGGATCGTCTCCGAAGATCGCGGCCTGCTCCGCGAAGTCCTTGCCCGGAAAGAACAGGTACGCCGACTGGGCTCGCCAGGCGCGCTCGTAGGCCACTTCCTTGGATCGCTGAAAGGCCTTGTAGAGCTCTAGCGCTACCCACGGATGTTCCTTGAGAATGCGGTTCTGCACGATCACGTGGTGGTTGGCCTGGAAGCATCCGGTCTTTCGATAGAACTCGTAGACGACCCCCTTGCCATCGTCGTCCAGCAGCTTCTGGAGGCGAGGGTTGCCGTCGATCGGCGTACCGCCCCAGCGGTCGACGACCGTCGTGTCGCCGGCGGTGACACGGGCCTGGGGTCGGATGGCCGTGCACGCGTCGATCTCGCCGCGATCGAGCATCACGTCCAGCGTTTGATCCACGGTGAGCCAGTGATGGGTGACACCCGCCGGTCCGTTGTTGTGCAGGCCGAGCGCGCCCCCGTGGCTCAGCGATTTCGTGCGCCCGTTGTACCAGACGTTGTCCTTGGCCTCGACGCCGTGGAGATCCTTCAGCGTGATCCGGAACCACAGCGCGGCGGTCATGTCGTAGTCGGGGACTCCGATTCGCTTGCCCCTGAGGTCTGCGAGACTCGTGACGCCGGACGCCGCGTTGACGTAGAGCGTGTGCCAATGGTGGCCCCGGCTCAAGAAGACCGGCAGGGCCGACCAGTCCCATTTCTTCCCATCCGTCCTCTCCCGGGCCAGCAGCGTCTCCGAGATGGACATCTCCGAGACGTCGAACTCGTCATAGGTGAGGTTTCGCTGGAAGAGATTGCTCGGATCGAGCGTGATGCAGTCGAGCTCGATGCCCTGCGGCTTCACGAGTCCATCCTTCAAAGGCTGGACGCGCGGATTGTCGGAGAAGGCCAACGTCAATCTGAGCGGCATGACGTCACTCTCCGTCGGCGAGAGTCTGCCAGCCCGTATGCGAGATGTCGAAGACCACCTCATCGGGGCCGGCCCACTTCATTTCAAAGTTGCGGTGGCGTCCGGGAGCCATCTCGATGTCCAGACCGGCCTTCTGGGTGAGCCGCTTGGCTTGGACGGCCTCCAGCTTTTGACAGGCATCGTCGAGATCTTCCACCTCGAAGCCGAAGTGGTGGATGCCGTTGTAGTTGGGCCCGTTGGCTCCCACGTCGGCGTCTTTCTCCGTCTTCCAGTTCAGAATCGCCAGGTTGATGTAGCCGTCGGTCAGGAATACCGCGCCGCTCGGGCTGCGGCGGATCTCCTTCAGTCCGAGGCCTTCCTTGTAAAACGCCGCGACCGCGTCGGGGTTCTTCGTGGTCAGCGCGATGTGCCTGATCCTCGCCATGACGTTCCCTCCTGTTCGGCTCATCGGGACTGCGTGACCGTGTCGATGAGCGCCGGTCTCCTCTTTTCCTTCACGACCGTCAGGCCTCTGGCCAGCGCCGGACGAATCTCTTCGGGGTCGAGGATGGGTCCTTCGCCGTAAATGCCGAAGCTCTTCGCCAGCGTGGCGAAATCGGTGGCGGGTCCCTCCAGGCTGACTCCGACTCCAACGTTGTCCAGGGGGCGCTGCCGCATCTTGGTGACCGCGAGCTGGTGTCCGACGTCCTGGTAGTACGACCGGTTGTTGAACATCACTATCAGCATCGGAATCTGGTGATGCGCGGCGGTCCAGAGAGACCCGGGGGTGTACAGGAGATCGCCGTCGTTCTGGATGCTGACGCAGACCTTGCCCGTTCCCCTGAACGCCAGCGCGACACCCATCGCCACGCCCATTCCGGTCCCCGTTCCACCACCGCCGGCGATGTATCGCGCTCCATCCCGCACCTCCCAGAGTCTGCGCTCCCAGCCGCTCAGCGATCCGTGCGCCAGGACCCAGTCCTGGTCGCGGATCGTCTCCCAGATCTCGGCAGACAGCCGGGCGGTCGCGATGGGCTTCTGCGACCACCAGCGTTCCTTCAGGTCCTTCTGGACACGGGTGGCGACCGCCGTGTGGATCTCCCGAGCTTTGGCGGCTCTCTCGGCGATCCGGCGTTGCAGATCGCCGTCCAGTGCGCTCTGGCACAGACGAGCGAGCTCCCGCAGCACCGGAGGTCCGCTCCCGAGAATGGCGATATCCGCGGGCACGAGCCGGCCGTGACTGCTGGTCCAGCTCTTGATCCCATACTCTTGCAGACCGACACGAACGAGCTTGGTCCCCTCCCGGATGATGCTCTGGTGGCGCCGACTGAACCCGGCGGGCACCCGCGGCAGGCCCGAAGGCACGATGCCGGCTTCCGGCTCCGGCCGCGTCAGCGCAGCGTCGATGTCTTTGACGCCGACGGTCAGGATCAGGTCGGCTTCCTTCAGCACCTCGGCGCTGGCCCCGCTGACGTTCAGCGGGTGAAGATTCGAGAGATTGAAGGAGGCGCCCTGCTCGATCACCGGAATCCCGAGAAGCTCGCTCAGCGACTGCAGCGCTTCCGCTCCGCCCGGCGTCCGTCCCAATCCCTCGACCACCAGCACCGGCCAGCGCGCCTCGCGAAGCGCCTTTGCCGCGTCCGCGATCGCCTCGGGATTGCCGGAGGGTGGGGCGGCGGGACGGTAGCGGCTCGGATCTGGAATGGCAAAGCCGTCGGGGAGTCGGCTCTCCTGCAGCTCGACGTCGAGGCAGAGGTAGACCGGGCCGCGCGGCTCGGTCATCGCGATCTGGTAGGCGCGGAGAATGGATTCGGCGACGCTGAGCGCCCCCTGGGGCTGGTCGTCCCACTTCACGTAGTCTCTAACGATCTGCCCCTGGACTTGCGCGGTGTGGATCCAGTCGATCCACGGGCGCCGGTGCGTCGAGTCCATCGGCCCGGTGCCGCCGATGATGATCATCGGGACGTTGTTGAGCCAGGCTTCGTAAATCGCCTTGCTCGCGTGCTGCAGGCCGACGATGTTGTGGACCAGCGTGGCCTGAGGCCTCCCCGTGGCCAGGTAATAGCCCTCCGCCATGGCGACCGCGATCTCTTCGTGGCTGCAGGTGATGACCTCGGGCGCGACGTTGCCAGCGTAGGTCACCAGGGATTCGTGCATCCCACGGGTGGTCGCGCCCGGGTTCAGGGTGACGTACTCGACGCCGAGCCGGTTGAGCAGGTAGACGACCAGGTCCGACACGTACTCGGGTTTTCCAGGGCTCATCGCGTCTCGGCCTTCTCGCGCACGCGCTCAGCTGCGGTGGCGTAGCTTGGGGTCCAGGGCATCCCGAATCGAATCGCCGAAGAGGTTGAAGCCGAACACCGCCAGGCTGATCGCGAGACCGGGGAAGACGGCGAGCCACGCCGCCTTCTCGGCATACGAGAGCGCGCTCCCGGAGAGCATCAATCCCCACGACGGCGTGGGCTCGGCGGTCCCCAGCCCCAGGAAGCTCAACGAGGCTTCCACGAGGATGGCGTTCCCGAACTGGGCCGTCAGCATGATCAAGTACGGCGCCATGACGTTGGGAATGATATGGCGCAGGATCACCCACAGATGCGAGCCACCCACGGCGCGGGCCGCTTCGACGTACATGTTCTCTTTGATGCTCATGGCGTTGGAGCGGACGATGCGAGCGGTGCGGGGAATGATGGGAATGGCGATGGCCAGGATCACGTTGGGAATCGAACGCCCCAGGACGGTGACGATCGCCAGCGCGAGGATCAGCAACGGGAAAGCCAGCATCACATCGATGAGGCGCTGCAGGTAGAGGTCCACCCTGCCACCGAGATAGGCGCTGACCACGCCCAGGAGGGCCCCGGCGGTCGCGCCGACGAAGGCGGCGAGCAGACCGATGAACAGCGCGACGCGTGCGCCGTAGACGATGCGGGTGAACACGTCCCGGCCGAACTCATCGGTGCCGAACCAGTAGCTCAGGCTCGGAGCGGTGAATTGTACGCGCTGATTGACGGTGTAAGGATCGTAGGGAGTGAGGACGTCGGCAAAGATGGCGGTGAGCACCATCAACAAAATGATGACGCCACCGGCGGCTCCCAGGGGCTTCGCCACGATGAACTTGCGGATCGCGGGCCAGGCGCGCGTGCCGGCCCAGCGTCTACCCGCCGCCACGGCCGTGAGTTGCGGGGTCGTGAGGGACATCGGCCCCTCGCGCATCACCTGGGCCATCTCTACCTCCCTAGCCTAGCGCTGACCGGCCCTGTGGGCGCCGTAGCTGATGCGGGGGTCGAGCCAGGCATAGAGTAGATCGACGATCAGATTGACGAAGATGATGATGAAGGCGGTCATCAACACCATCGTCTGCACCACCGGGATATCCCGACGCAGGATGGCGTCGACGATGAAGCGGCCAAGTCCGTTCAGGGTAAAGACGGTCTCGGTGACCACCAGACCGCCCATCAGGAAGGCCAGCTCTGCTCCGATGATGGTGATCACTGGCAGCATGGCGTTCTTCAGGGTGTGCTTGACCACCACCAGGAACTCGCGCAAGCCCTTCGCCCAGGCGGTGCGAATATAGTCCTCCCGCATGACCTCGAGCACCGCCGAGCGCGTCAGGCGCGTGCTCACCGCGGCATTGCGGTAGCCCACGGTGACGATGGGCCAGAACAGCTGCTTGATGTTCTCCCACGGGTCCTCCCAGATGGGGACGAACACCAGCGGCGGGCTCCACTGGAAATAGATGACGAGGAAGAGGATCAATAATATGCCGGTCCAGAAGTTCGGGATCGCCAGGCCGCCGATGCTGATGACGCGAACGATATAGTCCACCCAGGTGTCCTGACGGATGGCCGCCAGCGTGCCCAGCGGGATCGCGATCAGCGTGGAGACCAGCGTCGCGAAGACGGCGACCTCGAGGGTCAGGGGGAAACGGATCCGCAGCTCCTCGATCACCGGCGCCCCGGTCCACAGCGAGTTGCCGAAGTCCAGGCGGACGATGCCCCAGACCCAGGAGAAGAACTGCACGTAGAGCGGGCGGTCGAGCCCCAGGTTGTGTCGCACCTTCGCGAGCTCGGACAGGTTGACGTCGCCGCCTTGCTCACCCGCGCCCAGGATCAACAGGGCGATATCCCCGGGGACGACGTGCATGAGCAGGAAGACCACCAGGGCCACACCGAGCAGGGTGGGGACCATCAGGAGGACCCGCTTGAGGATGTATCGCCGCATGACGATTACCGTTTACTTGGCCGCTAGCCACGCATCCTCGAAGCGTCGGTTGTTCCAGTGGCTGGGCATGGGCTCGTAGTTCCGCAAGCGGGCCGTACGCACCTCGAGACGAGTCGTCCACAGCCCCTCGATCCGCCAGGCCTTCGTCAGGATGCGTTTGATCATCTCCTTCACCAGCTGGATGCGCTTCGCTTCGTTCATCTCCTTCGACTGCAGCGAGAAGAGGTCATCCAGCACGGGATCGCTCATGCGGCCCCAGTTCTCCGGCTGCCCGGTGACGAATTTGTCCAGCATCTCATCGGGGTCTCCCACCGTCGTGGAGCCGTAGGGGTCGATGAGGAGCTCGAAATCCCTGTTCAGCCGACTCTGACTCCAGGTGGCCGTCTCCTCCACCCTGTGCTCGGCGTCCACCCCGATCTTCTTCCACACCGAGATCAGGTAGACCGCCAGATCGACGTACGGCATCTTGATGTTCCGATTGGTCAGTACCGTCTTGAAGCCATTGGGATAGCCGGCCTCCGCGAGCAAGCGCTTAGCCTCACGCAGATTGGCGGCATGGTCCCGGCCGAAGCCCGGGAGCTTTTCAAGTTCCGCCTGGCTCAACGCCCACTGGCTCTCCGGGTGCATGACGCCGCCGATCAATTCCAGGTTGGTGATCGAGGAAAGCGTCTTGACCGCATCGTAGCGATCGATGGCCAGGGTCAGGGCCTTGCGCACCCGTTCGTCGTCGAAGGGCTTCTTGCCCGCATTGACCGTGACGCCGAACGTGCCGATGCTCTGGATCTTGGCCGCCACGACCTTGTCGCCCAGCTGCTGCTTGATGGTGTGGACATCCACCGGGGGGAGAAAGCGCAATTCCGTGTCGACGCGACCCGATCGCAGGGCGGTGGTCCGGGCCGAGGTGTCGGTGATGATGAAGTACGTGACCCCATCGAGGTAGGGCAGCCCCTTCTTCCAGTAGTCGGGGTTGCGCTCCAGCTCGACGTAGGAACCCCGCACGTAGTTCTTCAGCTTGAAGGGCCCGCTCCCGACGGCGCGGGTCTTGAAGTAGTGGGGATCCGTGTCCAGATGCTTTTTCGGAAAGATGAAGTTGGCCGGGTGGGCCAGACTCGTCATGAGCGCCGGCGAGGGATGGTGCAGGCGGAAGACCACGGTGACGCGGTCGAGGGCCTCGACACTCTTGATCATCTGGTAGTTCCCGCGCCGTGGGCTGATCACGCCCGCCGAGGGAAAGACCACCTTGTCCCAGCTGGCCTTGACGTCCGCCGAGGTCAGCTCACTGCCATCGTGGAACTTGATCCCCTCATGCAGCGTGAACGTGTAGGTGAGGTGATCGCCCGAGACCTTCCAGGACTTCGCCACGTCCCCGACGATCTTGGGATAGTTGTGGGGGTCCAAAACGACCAGGTTGTTGTAGACGGCGCTCATCGGCTGGGTCACCGCGAAGGTTTGCTCCTGGTGCGCGTCCAGGCTTGGGGGGTCGGCGGCCAGGGCCACCCGCAAGACCCCTCCCCGACGAGGCTGCTCCTGAGCCATGGCCAGCGGCGCGGTCCAGAGGCCCACGAGCGTCACGACCGTCAGGAGAATCACGCCCACCGTGAGTCTTCGCATCGCCGGTTCTCCTTTCAGGGAGGACCTAGAGTTCCCTTCCTCGATCGAGCGATGGGGTCACGAATCCGCTGAAGAGGGCGCCAGCGCACGGCGGAGGGACCTTCGACAACAACATCTGATCGCATCGGACACCTCTAGCGATCAGCCGCCGATGCGTGAAGATACTCTGCCCTTAGTGGGCGCGATGGTCTAGCGCCCGCCGCCCCTTGTCAAGGCCATAAAAAGCCGTACCCCGTGCGCTAGGCGAACCCGCCGAAGACGGCCCGACGCAGCTCTTTCCAGAAGCAGTCGACGTCCTTGAAACCGACGGCCTTCAACGCCACGAGGTGCTGATCCAGGGTGGCCGGAAAGGGACCGCCGCTAGCAGTAGCCGGAGATGCGTGCCGCACCATCGCCGCGAGATCCTCGGCGGAGGCGCCTTCGCGGCGGCGTCGCGCGGTCGCCACGCCGTCGTACCGCTCGAGCAGCGTGGCGGTCGGGGCGTTGATCAAGTCGGCGTTCAGAAAGACCCCGCCCGGCTTCAAATGCCCGTGGATCTCGCCGTAGATCTCGCGGATGCGCTTGAAGTCGCGCAGGTTGTGCAGACAGCTGGACGAAACGGCGGCATCGAACGGACCGAACTGCTCGGGCAGCCAGTTCACCTCGAAGAGATCGGACCGATGCAGGTTGAAGCGCCCCCCGTACCTCGCGACGAGGTGACGTGCACGATTCAGCATCGGCTCGGAGCCATCCTGCGCGACGCACGTCGCGTGAGGATACCGGTCGAGGATGAACGTGCTCACCGGCCCGTAGCCGGCACCGACATCCAGGATGGTGACGGTTGCGTCGTTCGAGAAGGGGAAGAGGTCGCAGATCAGCTGAAACCGCTCGGCTCGGCTCGGGTCCTCGGCCTGCTGCCGTCGCACCCACTCGTCGACGTACGTCTCCGAGGCCCAATCGTGGTGGTCGCGCCGCGGCCCATCGCCTCCAGTGCGGCTTCCCTGAGGCATCCTCATCGTCACGCCCCCCGCCGGCCCGAATCGTGAGGTAACCGTAGCGCCTACGCCACGAGGGGGCAAGGACGGGCTGGTTCCCGGCGCGCGCTCAGTGCCCGGGCAGATAGCCACCCAGGACGGTGCGCGGCCATTTCGTCTGCGCGAGTAGATAGTCCCGCGACTGCGCGGAGCGGGTGCGAAGCTGATCGAGGTCCGCGCCGACGAGCTGGCCCTGCCACTTCTTCACGCGGCCGCCCACGAACACGGTGTCGACGTTGCTGGTGTCCATACCAAGCACGATCGCGCCGTAGGCGTGGTTGAGCGGGGTCACGTTGATGGCGTTCGCCGTCAAGAGAATGACGTCGGCCTCCTTGCCGGGCGTGAGCGATCCGGTGCGCTTGTCGAGCCAGTTCGCTCGCGCCCCGCCCGCCGTCGCGACGTGCACGATGTCCTTCACGGTCAGGAGCGGCGGAACGTTCGACTCTTTGGCGCGCTCGCGCGTGAAGATCTGCATGCGCTGCAGGAAGAAGTTCGTGCGCATCTGCGTGAAGAAATCGGAGGGGATCTCGGTCTCGACGTCGTTGCTGAGCGACCAGGGGATCTTGTGGTCGAGGGCCTGCTGGATCGGCGGGATGCCGTGCCCCATCTCCATCTCGATCGGCGTGGCCAGCGACAGGCTACCGCCGGAGCTCGCGATCAGCTTCCACTCCTCGGCGGTCAGGTGGCAGCAGTGGATGTACGTGACGTCCGGACCCATGAGCTTGGCCAGCGGGAGCAGCAGGCCGCTGCCGTTGTCGTGCAAGGTGATGGGCGCGCCGACCTCACGCGCCACCTCCCAGTGCTTGGGATCGAACGCCGTCGCCAGCGCGAGCGTCAGCAGCTGGTCGTCGGTGTTGAAGTACTGCTTGCGCAGGCGCCGGATATCTTGAGGGTACTGGTTCCTCGGCCCCGCCGCGCCGGTGCCGTAGCCGTACACCGCGCGAATGCCGGATTCACGCAGCCCCTGCACCGCGGCGTCGGAGTGCTCCGGTGAATTGGAGATGTGCGACCAGTCGAGCAAGGTCGTGACGCCGGCGTTCAACGCCTCGAGCGAGCCGGCGTAGTCGCCGATGTGCACGTCCTCGGGCCGATAGAACCCGCCGACCTGGCCGAGCATCACGGCGAA
>Ga0209161_10004016_pt1 | contig 11711 bp, 12 predicted proteins | sample GraSoiAngelo_155_FD_186169 | JGI IMG/M metagenome (GOLD analysis project Ga0209161, IMG submission 186169) | Grasslands soil microbial communities from the Angelo Coastal Reserve, California, USA - 14_1009_13_30cm (SPAdes) (version 2) | ecosystem: Environmental > Terrestrial > Soil > Grasslands...
GAAGATGTTCGGCATTCTGTTGGCCGCGGAAGGGCCGACCGGGCTCGTCGTTCACCCGTTCTGGGTGCTCGTCTCGATCGTCAACTTCCTCGTCATCCTGTATCTGCTGCGTCGGTACCTCTGGGGACCGATCCTTACCGTGCTCGCCAACCGTGCCGCGAAGATCCGCGAAGGACTGGCGATGGCGGAGGCGGCAAAGGTCGAGCGCGAGCGTATGAAGGCGGAGGTCGAGCGTCTCCTCGCGGACGCCCGGCGTGAGGCGCAGGCGATCGCCGAGCGGACGACCAAAGCCGCCGAGGCCGCCGCGGCCGACATTCGCACGCAGGCGAAGGCCGAGGCCGATCGCATCCGCGAACGCGGTCGGGAGGATGCGACGCAGCTCCACGATCAGGCGCTCGCGCAGCTCCGTTCGGAGCTCGCGGGTATGGTCGTTCTCGCGGCGAGCCGCGTCCTCGGGCGTGAGCTCGACCCCGAGAAGCACCGCGCGTTGATCGAGCAGTCCCTCGACGAAGCGGCTCCGCAGCTTTCGGAACAGAGCTAGTTGGCCCTTTCCGGTTCCGCGGCGCGCCGCTATGCGGAAGCGCTCCTCGCGCTCTCACCGGACGAACGCGCCGTAGCCGCGCTTCGCACGTCGCTGGAAAAGCTCGCACCGGTGTTCGACCGGGTCACGGTGGCCGGCCTTCGCGACCGGTCCGTTCCGATGAAGGAACGCGTCGCCGCTCTCACGGCCGCGCTCGCGGGCGAGCCAGCTGAGATCCGATCGCTCATGATCCTTCTTCTCGAGACCGACCGAATTTCTCTCGTTCCGCAGATCGCCCTCGCCTTCGGCGACCTCGTCGACCGGCGTGAAGGGATCTCGAAGGCGCGCATCACCACCGCGGTCGCGCTCAAGGAGTCGGAAGAGCGCGATCTCGTGAGCCGTCTTGAGCGCGAGTCCGGCAGGAAGCTTCGCGCGACGTTCGCCGTCGACCCGACGCTCATCGGCGGCGCGAGAGTCCAGATCGGCGACCACCTCATCGATTCGTCGGTACGCGCCAAGCTCGTCGCACTCGGACGACAGCTCGCTTCATAGGAGGGGATCACCATGGCGACGACCTCGTCGGAGATCACCGACATCATCAAGGCGAAGATCAAAGGCTTCGAAGGGGGAGCCGAGTCGGTCGACGTCGGCACAGTGGTCGAGATCGGCGATGGGATCGCCCGCGTGTACGGCCTCGCGAACTGCATGGCCTCCGAGCTGCTCGATTTCGGGAACGACGTGTTCGGCCTCGCCTTCAACCTCGAGGAAGACACGGTGAGCGCGATCATCCTCGGCGACTACACCGGCATCACCGAGGGCGGCGAGGTCCGCACCACCGGACGGATCGCCGAAACGCCGGTCGGTGACGCCCTCGTCGGCCGCGTCGTCGATCCGCTCGGACGCGCGCTCGACGGCAAAGGTGATATCAAAACGAAGGACACGCGACCTGTCGACGTCGTCGCGCCGGGCGTCATCATGCGGCAGAACGTCGACACGCCGGTCCAGACCGGCATCAAGGTGATCGACTCGATCACTCCAATCGGCCGCGGGCAGCGCGAGCTGATCATCGGCGACCGCCAGACCGGGAAGACCGCGGTCGCGATCGACACGATCATCAACCAGAAGGGCCAAAACCTGATCTGCATCTACGTCGCGATCGGCCAGAAGGAATCGTCGGTCGCGAAGATCGTGGCGACGCTCGAAGAGAAGGGCGCCATGGACCACACCATCGTCGTGGTCGCCGGTGCCTCCGATCCCGCGACCGTTCAGTACCTCGCGCCGTTCGCGGCATGCGCGATGGGCGAGTTCTTCCGCGACAGCGGCAAGGACGCGCTGATCGTGTACGACGACCTGACCAAGCACGCCTGGGCGTACCGGCAGGTCTCGCTGCTCACGCGGAGGCCGCCTGGTCGAGAGGCCTATCCCGGCGATGTCTTCTACCTGCACTCCCGGCTGCTCGAGCGGGCCGCCCGCCTCAACAAGGACGAGGGCGGGGGATCGCTGACGGCCCTGCCGATCATCGAGACGCAGGCGAACGACATCTCCGCGTATATCCCGACGAACGTCATCTCGATCACCGACGGCCAGATCTACCTGGAGACCGACCTTTTCAACCAGGGTCAGCGGCCCGCTATGAACACCGGGCTGTCGGTGTCGCGGGTGGGTGGCGACGCGCAGACGAAGGCGATGAAGGCGGTCGTGCGGAGCCTGAAGCTTGAGCTCGCGCAGTACCGCGAGCTCGCGGCGTTCGCACAGTTCGGATCGGACCTCGACAAGGCCACGCAGCAGCAGCTCCGCCGCGGCGAAAAAGTCACCGAGATCATGAAGCAGCCTCAGTACGAGCCGTTATCTCTCGAGAAGGAGGTCGTGATCATCTTCGCGGCGACAAACGGATTCATCGACGATGTACCGAAGGAGCGCGTCGCCGACTACGAGCGCGACCTGTATCGCTTCATGGATTCGGTAGGCAAGAGCGTCAGCGCGAAGATCGCCAAGGACAAGAAGTGGGACGCCGCCATCGAGAAGGAAGTCCGCTCGATGCTCGACGAGTTCAAGAAGACCAATACGTACACGGACGAGAAAGCCCCGGTGGCGGCATCGGCAGGCGATAAGAAGCCGCAAGCACCGGCGAAGCCGGCGGCGAAGACCCCGGCGGGCGCAAAGGCCTAGCGTGCCATCAGAGCGCGAGCTCCGGCGACGTGTCCGGAGCATCAAGAACATCCAGCAGGTCACGCGTGCGATGCAGCTCGTTGCCGCATCGAAGATGCGCCGCGCGCAGGCTGCCGTCCTGGCGTCGCGACCGTACGAGGAACGGCTGCGCACCGTTTTGAACGAGCTCGCTCCTTACGCGGATCCCGAGACAAGCCCGCTCCTCGCGAAGCGTGAGGTCCGTCGGGTCGGGATCGTCCTCGTGACGACGGACCGCGGGCTCGTGGGTCCGATGAACGTCAACCTCATACGCGCGACGCTGCGCTTCGCTCAGCAGCAACCCGCCGCGTCGTTCGTCGCCGTGGGCCGCAAGGGCATCAACCAGCTCCGTCGTGTGCGCGCTCCCGTGAGCGCGGAGTTTCCCGGGATTCCGGACCGGCCGAGCAGCACCGACACGAACGTCATCGCGCGTGTCGCGGTCGAGGAGTTCGTGACGGGTAAGGTCGACGAGATCTATCTCGCATTCACCCGGTTCGTGAATACGCTGCGCCAGGAGCCGACGATCCGGCGGCTCCTGCCCTTCGTCCCCGAGGAAGAGGACCGTGATGATCAGCCGATCCTCCAGTACCTCTTTGAGCCGGACCCGGAGACGGTCCTGAACGAGGTCATCCCCAGACTCATCGAGGTCGCGGTGTTCCAGACGATCCTCGAATCGAAAGCTTCCGCGTTCTCGGCGCAGATGGTCGCGATGCGCAACGCGACGGACGCGGCCGGAGACCTCATCGACGACCTCACGCTCGCGGCGAACAAGGCACGTCAGTCACGCATCACCAAGGAGATGCTCGAGATCGCTTCGGGGGCTGAGGCCCTCGGTAAGGGGTAGGTAGATGGCCGTTGCGACGAAGGAAACAACCAAGAAGAGAGCAGCGAAGGACGCCGGAAAGATCGTACAGATCATCGGGCCCGTCCTGGACGTTCAGTTCGAGGAAGGCCACCTGCCCAAGATCTACGACGCGCTCGTGGTGAAGCGCGAGGACGGCACCGACGTCGTCGCCGAGGTCCAGCAGCACCTTGGCAACAACTGGGTGCGCGCCGTTTCCATGGCGGCGACCGATGGCCTCCGCCGCGGGATGGATGCGGTCGCGACCGGCGGGCCGATCACGGTTCCCGTCGGCGAAGCGACGCTGGGCCGGCTCTTCAACGTAATCGGCGAGCCTATCGACGGCAAGGGCGAGGTGAAGGGTGACCGCCGCGATCCGATCCACCGCGACCCGCCGCCGTTCACCGAGCAATCGACCCAGGCGGAGATCTTCGAGACGGGCATGAAGGTCATCGACCTCATCTGTCCGTTCCTGAAAGGTGGAAAGTCGGCGGTCTTCGGCGGCGCCGGTACCGGAAAGACCATCGTCATCCAGGAGCTCATCCGGAACGTCGCGTCAGAACACGGTGGCTACTCGGTCTTCTGCGGCGTCGGCGAGCGTTCGCGCGAGGGCACGCAGCTGCTCGGCGAGATGAAGGAGTCGGGGGTCATCGACAAGATGTCGATGGTCTTTGGTCAGATGAACGAGCCGCCGGGCGCGCGCCTGCGGGTCGCCCTCACCGGTCTCACCATCGCGGAATATTTCCGCGACGAGCAGGGCCGAGACCTCCTCATCTTCATCGACAACATTTTCCGCTTCACGCAGGCAGGCTCGGAGGTGTCGGCACTCCTTGGCCGGATGCCAAGCGCGGTCGGGTACCAGCCCACGCTCGCGACCGAGATGGGCGAGCTGCAGGAACGCATCACGTCGACGAAGAAGGGATCGATCACATCTCTGCAAGCGATCCGGCTCGAGCGGTACCTCACGGAGCTCGGCCTGTACCCGGCGGTCGACCCACTGACATCGACGAGTCGCGCGCTCGACCCGAACATCGTCGGGCAGGAGCACTACGAGACCGCGCGCGAGGTGCAGCGCGTGCTGCAGCGCTACAAGGACCTTCAGGACATCATCGCGATTCTCGGCATCGACGAGCTTTCGGACGAGGACAAGCTGCTCGTCGCGCGCGCCCGCAAATTGCAGCGTTTTCTCGCGCAGCCGATGTTCGTGGCCGAGCAGTTCACCGGGGTGTCCGGTCAATACGTCAAGGTCGCGGACACCGTTCGCAGCTTCCGCGAAGTCCTCGAGGGCAAGCACGACGACCTTCCGGAGCAAGCCTTTTTCAACGTGGGAACCATCGAGACGGCCCGCGAGAAGAGCGAGCAGATGGCGAAGGAAGGCGGCTCCTAGTTGCCTCTGCACCTCGAGGTGATCACGCCCGAGCGCAAGGTCTACGAGGACGACGTCGACATGGTCGTCGCCCCCGCGACCGAGGGCTACGTCGGGATCCTTCCGCACCACGTTCCGCTCTTCACGACCCTCGGCCCGGGCGAGTTCAAGGTGAAGAAGGGTGGCGTCGAGGAGGTCCTCGCCGTGTTCGGCGGCTTCATGGACGTGCGCAGCGACCGGGTCGTCGTCCTCACCGACGCGGCGGAGCCCGCCGAGGAGATTGACGCGAGCCGGGCACAGCAGGCCCGCGAACGCGCTCAGCAAGTCCTCGCCGCGGGACCCGCCTCAGCGGCGGACGAGCAGCGCGCCAGGGCCGAGCTCCAGCGAGCCTTGGTCCGCTTGCGCGTGAGTGAGAGTCGACGCCGGCGCAGATGAGGGCGCGTTAGAAACAACGGCGCTCGCTAACCCGCTAGGCTGTGCGCTGCTGGGGGCAGTGGGGTGTGGCGGTGAAAGTGATTCGCGCCTGTGCGCTCGCGATCATCGGGACGATCGTCGTCGCAGCGTGCGGTTCGACGCTCGCTTATGCGCCGGTCGTAGATGACAGTGTCAAGGCTGAATCCCTCGCGGCCGCTAGTGCCACGCCGACACCGATCCCCGCGCCATCGCCCGCCGCGCTGTATTCGAAGCTTCGCATCTTCGTCGCTTCGGAAAGCACCGACCAGGTCTGGGTGCTCGACGGAAAACCCGGCGAGCCCTACGCCCTCGTCGGAAAGATCGCGGTCGGCAAGCTCCCGCACCAGCTCGGCGTCTCTCCCGACGGAAAGTGGGTCGCGGTGAACAACCGCATGGGCAACACCACCTCGGTGATCGATCCCTTGTCGATGAAAGAGGTCGTCCGCCTGATGGTGGGGAAGCAGCCGCACGGGATCACGTGGTCGCCCGACGGCAAGACGCTCTTTGTCGGTCACGAGCACGAGACCTACATCGCGCGCTTCGAGGCGGGAAGTTGGAAGTCCCTCCCTCCGCTCATGGTCGGCGTACCGCAGCACGTGCTCACGATCGCGCCGAGCCGGCCGAACGAGCTCTGGTTCACGCTCACGAACACACCGCAAGCCGATGTCCTGCGCGTCTACGACCTCGACACGAACAAGATCACGCAGATCAAGGTCAGCGACGTTCACGACGCGTACTTCACGCCGGATCAGAGCGAGGTCTGGTCGAGCTCCTCGGGTTTCCTGGACAAGCCGTCCGATCGGATGGTCATCTACGACCCGGTCACCAAGACGGTGAAGAAAGAGATCCACCTCCCTGGTACCTATCCGTTCCACACCGAGAAGGTCGACCAGGACGGAGTCTTCTTCATGGCCGACAAGTCGCTCATGGTCCTCTCCGACCACCTCGGACCGGGCCTCCTGTGGGTCGATTGGAAGGAGCGTCGTGTGCTCTCGGAGACCAAGCTCGGGCAACAGCCGTTCCATACGACCTACGACCCCGAGGGTGATCGACTCCTCACGACGACGAACGTCGACGGCATGGTGAACGTCATCGACGTGAAGACGCGCGCCGTAGTGCAAAAGGTTCCCGTGCCGAAGGCGCATGGAATAGGAGCCGTGCCAATCACAGCGCCGTAGAGTTCCGGCATGCTCTTTCGGCTGCTCGCGGTCGTCTACAACGCCCTGCCCGTGCGCTGGCAGCGGCGCATCCTTGACCGCACCCAGGCGCGATTCCTCGTCGGTGTCGTAGGACTCGGCGTCGACCCAAACGGCCATGTGATCCTGGCGCGCCACCGCTTCGGCGCGCCCGAGTGGCGATTCCTCGGCGGGTTCCTCTCCCCACGGGAGCGGCTTGAAGACGCGCTCGCACGAGAGGTTCGCGAGGAGACCGGGATCGACATCGAAGTCGGACCGATCCTCGAGGCGAACCAGGGCTATCGCTGGCAACGCGTCGAAATCGTCTACGCATATCGGCCCGTCGGAGGCATCGAGCGGCTCTCGAGCGAGCTCATCGAGCTCCGCGCCTTTGACCCGGCGGACCTTCCGGACGTGCGCGCGGACCAGCGCGGGATCATCGAGCGCCGGGCGACGCAAGCCGCGGAGTGGGCCCAAAGGCGGCGATGAGGCGTGCCGCAGCCGCGATAGTCATCGTCGTCCTCGTCGGATGGCTGGCGCTCCCGATCGTCCGCGCTTATCTCCTCGTCGCCGCACATCCGAGCGATCCGCACCCGCCCGGCGATCTGGCCGTCGTCGACATCACGACTCCGCGCGGGGTGGCCGCCTGGCTCGTCCGCGCAGAACCCGGCGCGCCCGCGGTCGTGCTGCTGCACGGCTTCAAGGGAAATCGCGAGGAGATGCTTCCGTGGGCGCGGTTCATCCACGAAGCCGGGTACAACGTCGCGCTGCTCGACAGCCGCGGATGCGGGAAAAGCGCGGGCGCCTTCGTTGGGCTTGGCGCGACGGAGCCGCAGGACATCACCGATGTCGTTGCCGCGGCCCGCGGACTCTTCCATACGGATCAGATCGCAGTGCTCGGGATATCCCTCGGGGCCGGCGCCGCGATCCTCGCGGCCGCGCGAGATCCGGCGATTTCGGCCGTCATCGCGGATAGCGCGTGGACGGATCAGGATCTTCAGCTCTCACGACTCTCCTTCCTTCCGGTCGGCTCCTTGCGCATTCCCCTGCCGCCGTACGGGATCGCGGCGGTCAACGCGATGGTCGGCACCGACGTCACCACGTCGAGGCCCCTCGACGCAATCTCACGGATCTCGCCTCGACCGATCCTGCTCATCCATTCCGCCGACGACGACAATGCGACGACACCCGTCGATGGAGCCCGCCGCCTGTTCGCGGCGGCCCGAGAACCGAAGGACTTATGGGTCGCGCCACGCGGCGGCCACGTCGGCGCGATCAACGCGTTCCCGGACGAGTACCACGCTCGCGTGCTCGCGTTTCTTCGCCAGGCGTTCCGTTAGCTCATTCCGAGGGGCGGTTCGCTCCGAGCGCGGCGACAATCTCCCTGATGTGCCCGAGGTGCTCGAACTCGTGCTCGAGCATCCGTCGCATTACTTTTCGCGTCGTCCACCGCCGTCCCATCACCACGTGATCGAGCGCGGTGTCCGCGGGCTCCATCACGGTGAATCGCTGGAAGACCAGGCGATGGACCGCCTGCAGAGTGTTGTACGGGTCGGCCGGCCACTTCTCGAGCCGCGACAGAAAATCGGCTTCCGTGAGCATCACGTGCTCGAGCGCTTCGCGCACGCTCCACATCGTCTCAGTCGGCTTTCGCTCGACCTCCTCGGGTGAGATGTCACGGACCAGAGACATGAGCGCCGCGCGGGAGGCCTCGAACTGGTGAAGGAAGTCGCGGAGCTCGTGCTCCTCGAGCACCCCGACATCTTCGGGCACGACGCGATCGGCTGGCAGGTCGCGCACCTCGAAGGTCGCGGCGTCCAGGTCTTTCCAGTGCTCAATCGATACACCGCGCGCGTCGAGCAGCTCGAGGTACGCGCGGAACGCGCGCCGGGCGTTCGCGATCGCTCCGTCGCGAGTCGTCCCCGAGGCGATGCACCCGCGCAGCACCGGAACGTGCGCGAGCCAATAGCTGCCGTCCCCCTGGACGTAGATGGCGGGCGTCTCTTTCATGCTCGTACCCATACCTTCTGGCCGCAGTCCGCGCGAATCGTCCGCTCGGACCCGTCGACCATGACACGGATCGGCTCTCCCTGCCGCTGATCGACGACGCGAATGTCGACGCCCGGCCGAAGCCCCTGCGAGTCCAGGTACTCGAGGAAGCCGGGCTCGTGCTCGAACTGATCGGGGATGCGCTCGAGGATGGCCGTGGCTCCCGACGCCACCCGCTCGAGCGGCTTCGTCGGGCGCCCGGTCACCCCTGGCATCGGATTGCCGTGCGGACAGGTTTGCGGGTCGCCGAGCACGTTCTGGATGCGCTGCTCCATTTCCGGCGACATCGCGTGCTCGAGGCGCTCCGCCTCTTCGTGGGTCTTCCACCACTCGAACCCGAGCACCTCGACGAGGAACCGTTCGGCGAGCCGATGGCGGCGGACTATCGAGTCGGCGTGGCGCTTCCCGCTCTTGGTCAGATGCACTTCTTTACGGTCATCCAGGGCGATCAGCCCCTCGCGCTCGAGCCGGTGGACCATCTCCGACACCGCCGGGGCGGAGAAGCCGAGAAACTCGGCGAGTCGCGCCGAGACGACATGCCCGTTCTCGTCCGCGAGCGTGTAAATGGCCTGGAGATACTCCTCGACGGCGGGCGATGTGGTAATTGTTGACCTCCGCAGTCGGAAATCGTTAGGCTCACCTTAGCCGTAGGGCGACCAAAAGGGGAGCCTCCCCGCGGCGAGTATCGCACCGGGAGTGGACGAAAGGCGCGATGTCGATGGGCGAGATCCTGGCGCTTGGCGCGATCGCCGGCTTCACGGTATTCCTGGGGCTGCCGCTCGGCCGTTTGCGCGGCGCATCGAACCGCATGCGGTCGCTCCTCAACGCCGGGGCAACGGGCATTCTCCTTTTTCTCTTCTGGGACGTTCTCGCAAAAGGGATCGAGCCTGTGGCGGCGGCGCTCGCGGAGGCCAAGGGTGGCGCGGCCTGGCTCCATTTCGGCTGGCTGGCGGCTGTCTTTGCGGTGTCTTTGACGATCGGATTGATGAGTCTCGTGTACTACGACCTTTGGCTCGCGCGGCGCGCCCGCGTGACCGTTCGCTTCGGTCCCGGCGCGGCGGACGTTCGCGAGCTACGCGCCGGCCCCGTCGCGCGATTGCGGCCGGCCGAGCGCCTCGCCTTCTTCATCGCGCTTGGGATCGGTTTCCACAATCTGTCGGAGGGTCTGGCGATCGGGCAGTCCGCGGCTGGGGGAGAGCTTCGTTTGGCACTGGTCCTGGTCATTGGTTTCGCGCTCCACAACGCGACGGAGGGCTTTGGGATCGTTGGGCCTCTCGCCGGCGAAACGCACCTCCCGAGTTGGCGGTTTCTGGGAGCGCTCGGCCTGATCGCGGGCGGTCCGACGTTCGTCGGGACGATCATCGGTCAGTCCTTTCAGAACGAGTCGATCTTCGCCGCATTCCTGGCACTCGCCGCGGGATCGATCCTGTACGTCGTCATCGAGTTGCTCGCGGTCGCGCGCAAGCTCGGTCACAAAGACATGTCGACGTGGGGCATTCTGGTCGGGCTCTTCCTTGGATTTGCAACCGACTTCATCCTCACAGCGGTCGGTGCATGACCGGATAGCGCACTTTTCGGTCTCTGAGCCCGTTAGAGTTCACCGCGTGTTCTCCCGCCAGATCGGCATCGACCTCGGCACCGCCAACGTCATCGTGTACGTCCGTGGGAGGGGGATCGTCCTGACCGAGCCATCCGTCGTTGCGCTCGCGAAGGAGGATGGCTCGAACCGGCCGCGGATCGTCGCGATCGGCGAGGAGGCGAGACTCATGCTCGGCCGAACCCCCGGCACGATCACCGCGCTTCGTCCGATGCGCGACGGTGTGATCGCGGATTACGTGATCACCGAGCGCATGCTCGAGTACTTCATCAACAAGGTGACGGGCCGCATCAAGTTCGTTCGTCCCGAGCTCATGATCTGCGTCCCATCCGGAGTGACGAGCGTCGAGCGCCGCGCGGTGAAGGACGCCGCGCTCCGCGCAGGCGCACGTGAGGCCCACCTCATCGAGGAGCCGCTCGCGGCCGCGATCGGCGCGAACATCCCGATCTCCGGCCCGTCGGGCAATCTCATCATCGACATCGGCGGCGGGACAGCGGAGATCGCGGTCATCTCCCTTGGAGGAATCGTCGTATCGCGTAGTGTCCGCGCCGCCGGCAACAAGCTCGATGAGGCGATCGCGAACTTCGTGCGCAAGCGCTACAACCTCATGATCGGCGAGCGCACCGCCGAAGACGTGAAGATCCAGATCGGTTCGGCGCTGCCCATGGATCCCGAGCTCACGATGGAGGTGCGCGGGCGCGACCTCATCGCCGGCCTGCCTCGCACGATCACGATCGGCTCCAACGAGATCTCCGAGGCGATGGACCCCGTCCTTCAGCAGATCATGGGTGCGGTGAAGGCCGTTCTCGAGGAGACTCCTCCGGAGCTCGCGTCGGATGTCATCGATAAAGGCATGGTGCTGTCCGGCGGTGGCGCGCTCCTCCGCAATATGGACAAGCTGCTGACGCAGGTCACCGGAGTCCCGTGCTACGTCGCCGAAAACCCGCTGTACTGCGTCGCCAAAGGAACCGGGATGGCGCTCGAGCACCTCGACTTCTTCCGCAGAAGCCTCGTCGCAGTCCACTAGCGGGGGAGCCTTGGCGCCGGCGCGCGTCGACATCCTCGGCGTGGGCTTCGACCGGGTCGACCTCGCTGCCGCGGCGGAACGGATCATCGAGCGTCATGCCGCCGGTCATCGCACATTCGTCATCACGGCGAATCCGGAGTTCGTGATGCTCGCCCGTGGCGATGCCGATCTGGGGAAGATCGCGCGATCCGCCGATCTGGTCGTCGCCGACGGCACTGGAGTGCTTGTCGCATCTCGCGTGCTTCGCGATCCGCTGCCCGGCCGCATCCCGGGCCGTCTGCTCGTGCCCGCGGTCCTCCAGCTGGCGAGCGGTCCGGTCTTCCTGCTGGGTGCCGCGCCGGGCGTCGCAGAGCGCGCTGCCGCGACGCTGGTGCGGCGGATCCCGTCGCTGCGTGTCGCCGGTACCTACGCCGGTTCGCCGGGGCCGGACGACGACGAGGCGATCCGCGAGCGGATCCAGGCTGCCGGCGCCCGCGTTCTCCTCGTCGCTTACGGC
>Ga0209161_10004017_pt1 | contig 11706 bp, 13 predicted proteins | sample GraSoiAngelo_155_FD_186169 | JGI IMG/M metagenome (GOLD analysis project Ga0209161, IMG submission 186169) | Grasslands soil microbial communities from the Angelo Coastal Reserve, California, USA - 14_1009_13_30cm (SPAdes) (version 2) | ecosystem: Environmental > Terrestrial > Soil > Grasslands...
CCCTCGTGGGCGCCACCTCGCGTCGCTCCCAAGCCGGGCTACGCGGGCCCGAAGCTGATGGAAGGCTGCTGATCCGGCGCGACGAAGGGACGGAAGCGGACCGGCATGCCGACGGCGAGCGACTCGAGCGGAATGTCCACGATCCGGCCGAGGAGCGACACGCCTTCTTTCAACGTCACGACGGCCACCGCGTAGGGCACGCCGGCCGCGTGGGCCCGCGGCGCCACTCGAATCACCGTGTAGCTGGCGATCGTGCCGTTGCCGGCCAGCGGCTCTTCCCGCCATGCGCGCGCGTGGCACTTGGGACACAGCTCCTTGGGGGGAATCGCGAGCTCGCCGCACGATCCGCAGCGGATGGCCACCAGCTGTCCCGCGCGCGCTCGCTCGAAGAAGGCGCGGACGGTGATCGCGGGCTCAGTCACGACCGAACAGGCTCACCAGCACCGTCGCGGTGTTGCCGCCGAGGGTGTGGGTGAGGCCCTTGCGCGCGCCGTCGACCTGGCGGGGTCCGGCCTCGCCGCGGAGCTGCGTGACGATCTCCGCGATCTGCGCGGCGCCGGTCGCGCCGATCGGATGGCCCTTCGCCTTCAGGCCGCCCGACGGATTGACGGGGATCTCACCGCCGAGGCTCGTGCGACCCTCTTCGGCGGCGCGGCCGCCGGCGCCCGCCTCGAAGAGGCCGAGCCCCTCGGTGGCGACGATCTCGGCGATCGTGAAGCAGTCGTGCAGCTCGACGACGTCCACGTCGTCGGGGCCCAGGCCGGCCTGACGATACGCCGCGGCGGCGGCGCGCTCCGTGGCCGGCACCCGCGACAGGTCGCGCTTGTCGCCGAGCAGCATCCAGTCCGACGCGGCCGCGGACCCGAGCACCCAGACCGGCTTGCGGTGGCGCCGCGCGACCTCTTCGGAGGCCAGCACGAGCGCCGCGCCGCCGTCACTGAACGGGCAGCAGTCGAAGAGCTTGAGCGGGTCGGCGACGTAGGCGGACTTGAGGACCTGCTCGATGGTGATCAGTTTCTGGAACTGCGCCTTGGGGTTCAGCGCCCCGTGCCGGTGGTTCTTCACCGCCACCGCCGCCATCTGCGCCTCGGTGGTGCCGTGCTTCTGCATGTGGGCGCGCGCGATCAGCGCGAAGACGCCGGGGAAGGTGAGCCCGAGCGGCTGTTCCCACACCGCGTCGGAGGCGTAGGCGAAGTATTCGGTCGACTCGGCCGTGGAGACGTTGAGGACGCGCTCGGCGCCGCCGACCATCACCACGTCGGACACGCCCGCGGCGATCTCCATCACGGCGTGACGAAACGCCGCGTGCGAGCTCGCGCACGCGGTCTCGAATCGCGTGGTGGGCACCGACGGGATGCCGAGGACGGACGCGGCCTGCGGCCCGGTGTGCAGCTGGTGCTCGGTCTCGCCGCCCACGACGTTGCCGTAGTAGAGAGCCTGAACGGCGCCTGCCGGAATTCCCGCGTCGGTCAGCGCGTCGGCCGCGGCCTCGGCGAAGAGCTCGGCGGAGGTGCGGTCGTGCAGTCCGAACTTGGTTACTCCGACCCCGATCACGGCGACCCGACGCATAAAAGTCCTCCCGAGCGCATGCTAGCATGGTCGTCTGTGAGGCGTGCCGTGGCGGTCCTCGCATGCTGAGCGAAGAGGGCTTCATCCTCGTCGTGGTCGGCAGCGCCTGTGTGCTGCTGGTCCTCGGCATCCTCGAGCTCCTCTGGCCAACGAAGCCGCGGTACCCCGCGCGCCAAGGGGCTCAAGAGGCGCCGCCGCGTCCCGCCGACGTCGTCACGCCCCTGCGGGGCTTCGAACCGACAGCGGCGCTGCGAGCACCGATAGTGTTCGCGCCGCCTCCCCCGGTTACGCATCTGCCGGAAGCCGAGCCGCTCGAGGCCGAGCTGACGACGGTCGAGCCGCCGGAGGTCGAACCGCCGGAGGTCGAGCCGCTGGAGACGCTGCCGGAGCCCGAGCCGCTCGAGGAAGCGCCTCGTGCCGTGATCGCGATGCTGATCGAGCCGCCGGAAGTCGGGTCCCCGCAAGCTGAGTTCCCGGAAGTCGAACCGCTGGGGGAGCTGCCGGAGCCTGAGCCGCTCGAGGAAGCGCCTCGCGCTCTGATCGCGTTGCCGATCGAGTTGCCGCCGGTGGTCGAAGACGTCCCGCCGCCTGCCGAGATCGCGGCCGCGGTGGAGGAGCTCCCGCCGACCGCCGAGGCCGCGCCTCCCGAGCCGGCGTCTCCCGAAGAAGTCGCGCCTCCTCGAGTCGTGCCCCAGGAAATCGGTCCGCCGTCGGAGACTCCGCCGCCGCGGAGGATGCGCCGCAGCAAGGTCTCGCCCCACGCGCGGCCGCACCGGGTCCTGCGCGGCGCCCGGAAGACCCACGTGAACGAGGCGCCGGCTCCGGTCGCGCCCGATGGGACGGCGTCCCCGAAGACGGTGGAGCCCGCCGCGCGGGAATCGTTCTGGGCGCCCGCCGGCGTCCCGGCGCCCGTGCCCGAAGCGAGGACCGGGCGCGATTCACCGCTCGTGGAGGCGTGTTTCGCGATGTACCAGGAAAAGCGGTACGGCGAGGTCGTGATGCGCGCCGAAGACGAGCTCACGAACGTCCCCCACGAGCTGCCGTTGTCGCTGGCGCACGAGACCGCGGCGCTCTGGGCCGTCCTGGCGCTGGCGAAGCAGGCGCTGGGCGACGACGAGGGTGCCGCGACGGCGCTCGCGTCGGCGATGGAGACCGCACCCGAGACCGAGCGATCGACCTATCGCCGTCGCTTCGCCACGCTGACGCTCGACGCCGCGCGGATGAGGCTCGCGCGCGCGCGGAGTCACGAAGTCGGCGACCGCGTCGAAACCATCCGGGCCGCGATCAACTGGATCGATCGCGGGCTCGCCGTGGTCGCCGACGATACGGGGTTGGCCGACCTGCACGAAACGGCTCACGCGGCACTCTGGTCCGCGTACGAGCGCGCCGTCGCCAGGCTGCTCCAGCTTCAGGACTTCAACGGGGCGCGCCTCCTCCTGCGCGAGCCGCTGGACGATCCCGCGCTTCCGCCCGCGCGCGCCGAGGGATTCCACACGATGTTCGCCGGCACGTTCGGCGGCGAGGTGGGCCAGCTCACCGCGAAGGCGATCCGCAGCCTGCAGGAAGCGCGTGAGGACGACGCGCTCGAATCGCTGCAGCGAGCGGAGGATCTGCTCGCCACGATCCCGGCCGAGGCGCTGCCGGCCAAACGCCGCGAAGAGGTCGATCAGCGGCTCTGGTGGGCGTACACGGAGCTCGGGAAGCGGCGGCTGACGGCCGGCGATGCCGAGAAGGCGCTCGCTCCGCTGCGGCACGCGCTGGGATTCGAGGCGATCGGTCCGGACCGCCAGACCGAGACGCGCGCGACGCTGGTGCAGGCGCTCGAAGGCGTGACCACCGCGCGCACGCGGTCGATCCGGCGCCTGGCCGAGGGGGGACATCGCCCCGTTGCGGTGGCGCGCGTCGAAGACCTCCGCGCGCTCCTCCAGAGCTACGGGGAGCTGGGGCTCACCGAGGACGAGCTCGCCACGCCGATGGCGCAGATCCGCCGTCTCTGCGCCGAGCTCGGCTTCGCCGACCCCGCCTGACCGGGCTCACTACGACTCCAGGCTCTTCCGGCGAATCTCCGCGAGCAGCGCCTCGGGCACCTTGAAGAACGCCTCGACGACGTCGGGATCGAAGTGGGTGCTGGCGCACCGCTTGATCTCGGCCTTGGCGACGTCGAACGGCTTGGCCTTCGAGTAGGGACGGTCGAACGTGATCGCGTCGAACGCGTCCACCACCATGAAGATGCGCGCGCCGAGCGGGATCTCCTCGCCGCGGAGACCGCGCGGGTAGCCGGTGCCGTCCCACTTCTCGTGGTGGGAGTAGACGATCGGCACAGCGCCGCGGAGAAACGGGATCTTCTCGATCAGGAGCTTGCCGATCTCCGGGTGGCGCCGCATGATCTGCCATTCGTCCGGCGTGAGCGGGCCGGGTTTCAGCAAGATCGCGTCGGGGATGCCGATCTTGCCGATGTCATGCAGCAGCACGCCGTGGGCCAGATCGGTCAGGTCGGCGTCGGGAACGCCGTACTCGCGCGCCGTCGCCAGCGCGTAGCCGTGGACGCGCCGCGAGTGCGACTCGGTCCCGACGTCGCGGGTGTCGAGGGCCGACCCGAGCGCCTCGAGGGTCGTCTCGTAGGTGTCCTGGAGCTCGCGATAGAGCTTGCCCAGCCCCCGCGTCGCCTCGACCACGCGCACCTCGAGCAGCTCCTGGTACTGGCGACGCTCGATCAGGAGGTTGCGTCGCTCGAGCGCCCGCTCGGCGGCGATGAGCAGCTCGTCCACGTTCACCGGCTTCATGATGAAGTCGTAGGCGCCGAGCTTGAGGCTGGCGATGGCCGTCTTGACGTCGGCCGCGCCGGTGAGCACGATGACCGCGGCGTCCGGCTCCTCCTCCCGAACTTGCTGGAGCAGCTCGTAGCCACCCATGATCGGCATCTTGAGGTCGGTGACGGTGAGCGGCGGCTTCATCTCCCGGAACACCTCGACGCCCTCGCGCCCGTCGCCGGCCAGCCGGCACTTGTAGCCGGCGCCGAGGAAAATCTGGTGGAGGACCTCGCGGACCTGGCGATCGTCGTCGACGATCAGGATGTGCTCGCTGTGCGTCATGAGATTTTGCCTTCGCGTCCGGCCCCCACGACCTGGTTCTTGCCGGCCCGCTTCGCGGCGTAGAGCGCTTCGTCGGCGGCCCGGAACAGCTCCTCCGACGTCGTGGCCTCGTCGTCCGGTAGGCTCGCCACGCCGAAGCTCGCGGTGACCTGCTTGCCGTGCGAGAACGGGAAGGTCGCGACGACCTGGCGGATCCGGTCGGCATAGAGTCGGGCGCCCGACTTGGCGGTCTCGACCAGGAGCACGGCGAACTCGTCGCCGCCGTAGCGCGAGACGACGTTGATGCCGCGCGAGTGCTTCATGAGGATCTGTCCGATGTCGCGCAGCGTGTCGTCGCCCACCGCGTGGCCGAACTCGTCGTTGACGGTCTTGAAGCCGTCCAGGTCGAGCACCACGACCGAGACCGGATGATTGAACCGCCTGTAGCGGGAGATCTCCTCCTCGAGGCGGAGCGAGAAGAAGCGTCGATTGTAGAGCCCGGTCACCTCGTCCTTGAACGAGGTCTCCTTGAGCTTCGCGTTGGTGGCCTCGAGCTCGCGGTAGGCCGCGTCGAGCCGCATCGCGAAGGTGTTGATGTCGATCGCCTGCTGCTCGACCGTGCCCAGCATGCTGGAGAAGGACGTCATCAGGGTCCCGACCTCGTCGCTGCGGCTCCCGAGCTCGGCCAGCCGCAAGTCCTTCGACATGAGCTCGGCCAGCCGAGACAGGGCCCGCCCCATGTCCCAGATGATGTAGGCGCCCACCGCCATGGCCAACATCGTGGCCAGGATGAGGCCGTGGAGGCCGTAGAACCGGGCCACCTCCGCCCGATCGAGCCCGGGCTCGACGTAACGGAGGACCACGTAGGCCAGGACCAGGAGCGGGATCAGGGATGAAAGTGTCAGCGCCAGCAGCACTTTATGCTTGAAGAGCCGCCCAGCCAACGCCACGTCTCCGGAAGATTCGGGGGACATCGTTACCATTATTCTATTGCCGGCCTTTCTGGTCGGTGTCAGAATTTTCAAGGACATAGCCGATATGGCGGTGGTGGCCGACCGGTCGATCGATTGCCTCGGGCTGTTCTGCCCGATGCCCGTCGTCAAGACGCGCGAGGCCCTCCAGCACATGGACCCCGGGCAGGTCCTCGAGATGACGTCGGACGACCCCGGGTCCGAGGCGGACATGAAGAGCTGGGCGATCCGGACCGGCCACCAGCTGCTGGGGATTGAGAAGAATGGCGCGGTTTTCCGCTTCCTCCTCAGAAAGACTCACTAGAGTCGTAGGCTCGACGCCCACGCCCCGGGTCTACCTGGACTACGCGGGCTTCTCGCCCGTCGACCCCCGGGTGGTCGCCGTCATGCGGCCATTTCTGGAAGGGGGCGTCGGCAACGCGGGCGCCCAGCACTCGCTCGGGCTCGAGGCGCGCTCGTCGCTGGACGGCGCCCGGGCAAAGGTCGCCCGGCTGTTCGGGGCGGTGCCGGCCGGGGTGATCTTCACCGCCAGCGCGACCGAGGCGAACAACCTCGCGATCAAGGGGCTCGCGCAGCGTGCCGCGGGTGGTCACATCGTCACCTCCGCGATCGAGCACGTCTCGGTCATGGCCTCCTGTCGCGATCTGGAAAAGCGCGGCTGGACCGTCACATACGTCGGCGTCGACAGGGAGGGCCGCCTCGATCCGCAGGCGGTGGCGCAGGCGCTGCGCGACGACACCCTGCTCGTCTCGATCATGGCGGCCAACGGCGAGATCGGTACGCTGCAGCCCATCCGTGAGATCGGCCGCATCGCGCACGCGCGCGGCGTTCCGTTCCACGTCGACGCGGTCGGGGCTGCGGGCCGCGTCCCGATCCAGATCGACGACTGCCGCATCGACCTGCTCACCCTTTCGTCGAACGACCTCTACGGGCCGCCCGGCGCCGGCGCGCTCTGGGTGCGGCCCGGCGTCAAGCTCGCGCCGCTCACGGTCGGGGGCGGGCAGGAGGGCGGGTATCGCGCGGGCTCCGAGAACCTGCCGGCGATCGCCGGCATGGGCGTGGCGGCCGATCTGGCGCGCGCGGACGTCACCGGCGAGGCGGCGAGGCTCGCCGAGCTCCGCGATCGCCTGCTGTCGGGGTTGCTGGCGCGCGTGCCGGAGGCGCGGCTCACCGGGGCGAGCGGGACGGGACGCCTGCCGCATCACGTGTCGATCGTGGTGCCCGGCGTGAAGGCCGACGGCGTCCTGCTGGAGCTCGACCTCCGCGGCGTCGCCGCGTCGTCGGGCGCCATCTGCACCGCGATGACCGGCGAGCCGTCGCACGTACTGCGCGCGATCGGCTGCGACCGGGAGACCGCCGAGGGTTCGCTCTGCTTCACGCTCGGTCGCTGGACGACCGCGGGGGAGATCGAGATCGTCCTGGACACCGTCCCCGTGGTGGTCGCGCGGCTCCGTCGCCTGGCGCCCCAGTAGCGTGCGTCTCTTCCTGTTCGACATCGACGGCACGCTGGTGAGCGTGCGCGGCGCCGGGCGCGCCGCGTTCGCGGTGGCGCTGAAGGAAACCTACGGCACCGACGGCGCGATCGACCGCTACGACTTCCGCGGCCGCACCGATCTCTCCATCGTCCACGAGCTCATGACCGCCGCCGGCCTCGACGCCGAGCGCATTCGCGCTGGGGTCGACGCGTGCTTCCGCGCCTACGTGCGCGAGCTCACGCGCCTGATCGGCGACGGCTCGACGGTCAAGCTCATGCCCGGGGTCGCGGAGATCGTCCGGCGGCTCGACGCGCGGTCGGACGCCGTGGTGGGGCTCCTCACCGGGAACATCGAGGCCGGCGCCCGGATCAAGCTCGAGCCGACCCGGCTCTGGCCGCTCTTCCGGGTCGGGGCGTACGGCGGCGACGACGCGGACCGGCGCCGGCTGCCAGCGATCGCGTGCGCGCGGGCACGTGGCCTCGGCCACGACTTCACGTTCGACCGCGTGACGATCATCGGCGACACACCCCTCGACGTGGAGTGCGCGCGGAGCTGCGGCGCGGTGGCGGTGGCGGTCGCGACCGGCCAGCATGCGGCCGACGAGCTGGCGACGTGCGGTCCCGATCTGCTGTTCAGCGATCTGTCCGACGTGGACGGCGTCGTGGCCCACCTGACCGGCGTCACGCCGTGACGGTTCCGATCGTCGTTCTGTGGCTGCACCTGCTCGGCGTGGTGGTCTGGATGGGCGGGCTCATGTACCAGGCCCACGTGCTGCTGCCGGCGGCGCGGCGCGGCGGCGCCGGTCCGTTCGCGGAGGCGGCGCGCCGCGGGCGGCCGGCCGCGTGGACGGCGATCGCGCTGGTCGCGGCGACCGGGTTCTACAACGTCACGCGGCTCGGTCCGCTCGAGCGCGTGATGGAGAGCGGGGCGGCGCTGATCCTCGCGACCAAGTTCATGCTCGTGCTCGCAGCCGTCGCGGTCGCCGGCCAGCGCGACTTCGCTCAGGTGCCCCGCCTGGCACGCGCGGTCGTCGCCGGCGAGGATCCGCGCCCGGCCCTCTCGGCGATCGCGTGGCTCGACCGGACCGTGCTGCTGTTGGCGGTCGTGATCGTCTACTTGGGGCTGGCGATCTCGCGTGCCTGACGCAGTAGGCGCCGCAGGCCGTCGCGGGGCTGGGGCCCCGCCGGCCGAGGCGCCGCTATGATCAGAGCCCGGTGATCTTGAACCCGGAGTTCTTGAGCTTGTAGCGCCGGTTGATCGTCGCCAGGATTGCGGTGATGCCCTCGAGCGGTCCGGCGTTGGAGAGCGCGCCCACGTCGATCGGGCGCAGGCCCATCGAGCGGCCCAGCTCGGCCACGGTCTCCTTGGCGGCGGCGTCGGCGCCGCAGAGGAGCAGATCGCACTCGATCGGGTGATCGGCCTCGGCCAGCTCGTGGGCGGCGATGTGATGGAACGCGGCGACGACCTTCGCCTCCGGCAGCAGCGCCTGAGCTTCCTCGGCCGACGATCCCGCCGGCGGCGGTGTGTGCAGGCGTGGGCCGCCGAAGGTCAGCGGTACGACGGTCGACACGACGACCTTGTCGCGGCAGCCCTCGCGGACTTCCGGCAGCGTGGCCGCGAGCCCCTGCGCCGGCAGCGCGATGACGACGACCGCCCCGAGGCGCGACGCCTCGGCGTTGGACTCGCCCATGATCGGCAGCTTGTGCGTCGCCTCGCGCAGCTCGGCCGCCTTGGTCTTCGCCCGCTCGGCATCGCGCGAGCCGATGATGATCGAATGGCCGACCCGGGCCCAGCGCGTCGCCAGCCCCGCGCCCTCCTTGCCCGTCCCGCCGAGAATCGCGATGTTCATACGCGCGGCCTCATCGGAAAAGATCGCGCGCGGGCTCGCGCACGAGCGGCTTCGAGCCTTCCTCGGCGGCCGAGAGCGTGAGCCCCCGCACGATCGCCGCCGGGATCCGGTCGAGCTTGCCCATGACCGGCTCCGCCGCCCCGGCGAGCTCGTCGGCCAGCGCGAGAATAGTGGCCTGCAGCGGCCGGCCGGCCGGATCGCGCTCACCGAGGTAGCTGCGGAGGGGCGCGAAGCCGGCGACGCCGATCGCGATGTTCGTGAGCCCCTCGCGCCAGGGGCGCCCGAACGTGTCGGTGATGATGACGCGCACGTCGACGCCGGCCAGCACGCGCACGCGGTCGCGCACCTGGCGCGCCGAGCGGTCCGAGTCCTCGGGAAGCAGCGCCACCGTGTCGGCGTCGACGTTGGACTGGTCCACGCCGGCGTTCGCGCAGACCCAGCCGTGATGCGTCTCGGTGATGATCACGCCCTGGGCCATGCGCACGACGCGCCGCGACTCGCGCAGGATGACCTCGACGAGCGGCGGCTCCTTGCCGAGCGCTGGGGCCATCGCGATGGCGATCGGCGACGGCTTGACGTCGCCGAGCTTCACGACCCGGCCTTCGGCCTTCGACACGATCTTCTGCCCGATCACCAGCAGGTCGGCGGCGAGCACGGGCGTCGACTGACGCGCCGCCGCCTCCACGATGAGCGCGGCGATGTCGTCGCCGCGACGCACTTCGCCGATGCCCTGGATGCCGATGACCTCGTAGCGCGGCGGCGGAGTCACCGTAGCGGGCCGGTGGGTCGCGGGTTTGCTGCAATGGAGGCGAGCCGGCTGCGTACTTCCGTTTGGCCGCTGGTATTGAGCCACCGATGCAGGAGCTGGCCGGTCTCGGTGCTGGTGTCCTGGTCCAGGAGCGTGACGAGATCGTCCGGCGCGTCGATGTCGAGGGCGAGGCCCGGCAGGTCGAGGACGCGCGGCGTCAGGCCGAGGCGGCGCGCCGCCGCGAGGTGGTTCTTGAACGAGGGCTCGCCGAATCTCAACGTCATCGTGTCGGGAGGCGCCAGCGCCACACCGTTGGTGCCGTGCCCCGAGCGCGACGGCACGAAGACCGGCTTGCCGGGGATCGCGGCGGCGACCAGCTGCGTGAGCTCGTCGGCGGTCACGCGGGGCACATCGCCCGGCACGGTCAGGAACACGCTCGCGCCGCGCGAGCTGGCTTCGGCCTGCGCGAAGGCGACCGCCGCGGTGTGGCCGCGGTTCTCCGCCTCGGTGAGCGGCTCGGCGCCCAGCGTGCGCGCGATCGCGGCCACCGCGGGCTCGCGTGTCACGACCCAGACCAGATCGGGCGCCGCGGTCGCCAGCGCCTTCAGCACGTCGCGCAACATCGCGCACGCCAACTCGCCGCGCTCGGCCGGTGTGAGGATGGAGACCAGCCGCTGCTTGGCGTTCTCCAGATCCTTCACGGGGACGGCCGCGATGATCATCGGCGTTCGAGCACGCGCCGAGCCAGCGCGATCTCGCGCTCTCGGCTCGGCATCATGATGTCGGTGACGTCCGCCTCGACACCGCGCCGCTCGAGCTCGGTGGCGTGCGCCTCGTCGCTCGGGGCGATCAGCAGCCGTCGCAGCCACGGCGCGTAGGCGGCGGCGACGCCCAGTGGCGAGACCCTGAGCCCCCGTGCGCGCATGAGCGCCGCCGCCGGCCCGCTCACCGCGGCGCCGCCCACGATCGGGCTCACGCCGACCACGGGCGCGGCGGCTGCGCACAGCGCGTCGGCGATCCCGGCGACCGACAGGATCGGGCCGACCGACGTCACCGGGTTGGACGGGCACACTACCACCAGGTCCGCGCTCCGGATCGCGTCGACGACGCCCGGCCCCGGCCGCGCAGTGCTCGCGCCCTCGTAGTCCACGCCGGTCACTTCGACCAGCGATTTCTCACGCACGAAGTATTCCTGGAACGTGAGCCGCCCGCCCGGCGTCTGGATCATCGTGCGGACCGGGTCGTCGCTCATCGGCAGGATGCGCGCCGCGACCCCGAGGCTGGCGCTCAGGCGCGCCGTCACCGTCGAGAGCGGGGCGTCGCGGAGCGCGCGGGTGCGCACCAGGTGCGTCGCCAGATCGCGGTCACCCAGGCTGAACCACGTGTCGGCGCCGTACGTCGCCATCGCGCGGAGGCACTGGAACGTCTCGTCGGCGAGCCCCCAGCCGCGCGCGACGTCGAGCCGGCCGGCGAGCGCGTAGGTCACGGTGTCGAGATCGGGCGAGACGTGGAGTCCCCAGATCTCCGAGTCGTCGCCGGTGTTGCCGATCACGGTGAGGTCGCGCGCCGGGATCAGCGTCGCGAGGCCTCTCAGGAGCTTGGCGGCGCCGGTGCCGCCGGCGAGCGCGACGACGGACATGTCAGTCGCGAGGGGCTTCGCGCAGGGTCCACAGCGCGCTGCCGCCGCGCCAGGCGTAGAGGCCGGCGCCCTCGCGGCCCGCGAGGGCGGGGGGCAGCGTGCTTTCGGGCACCGGGATGAAGCCGAAGCGCACCCAGACGCGGTCGAGGCTCTGCGGGCGCGCGAAGAGGGTGACGGCGCCAGCGGCGGTGGCGTGATCGAGCACGGCGGCGACGAGCTGCGAGGCGACCTCGATGGGATCGGTCTCGGCCACGACGACGGGCCCGTGCAGCATCATCGCCGGGCCGCTACGCTCGGCGACCACCGCGCCCACGAGTCGCTCGGCCCCGCCGGCCGCCGTGCTCGCGCCCCACGAGAGCGCGAAGTCGGCGGCCGCGGGCCAGG
>Ga0209161_10004019_pt1 | contig 11705 bp, 10 predicted proteins | sample GraSoiAngelo_155_FD_186169 | JGI IMG/M metagenome (GOLD analysis project Ga0209161, IMG submission 186169) | Grasslands soil microbial communities from the Angelo Coastal Reserve, California, USA - 14_1009_13_30cm (SPAdes) (version 2) | ecosystem: Environmental > Terrestrial > Soil > Grasslands...
AGCTCAACCAGCGTGCTCTCGCAAGTGGCCTCCTCGATCCGGGCTGCGCAGTTTCAGATCACCGGCACCGAGATGGCGCCTCGGGTCCAGGGTCAGATCGGGGCGCAGGTTTACCACGTCGATGGGGCCCTGACGACGAAGGGGCCGGCGCTGGAGCTTCAGCCGTGGAACGACCCGGCCTGGTCCGTCGGACGGGAAGCCGACATCGACGGGCGAGGCGATTTCGTGCTGGTCGGCTCGACGATCTACGTGCGCGGGAACACGTTCAGCGAGTGGCAGACGATAACCGGCGGCGATCCCTACTGGGGGGTGTTCGCGGACATCAACCCGGCGCTCTGGCAGGCTGATTCAAACGCACCCGTCCTGGGTGAGGCTTCGATCGACGGTTCCCGCGCCTGGGTCCTCCAGCTGGCCAACCGCTTCGGCCTGCAGTTCAAAGCCTGGATCAGGGAGAAGGACGGCTACCCACTGCGATACACGGCGAGCTGGTTCAACGCGAAGGGTATGACCTATTACGTGAATGCGCTCTACCGGCGGTTCAACTCCGCCGTTCAGATCGCACCTCCCGACATGCTGAATCGCGGCGTAGCCAATCCCGGCGCGCCGGTCGCGCTGCCATCAGGGTCGGTGACGGTCACCGACGTTGAGTTCGACTGCTCAGGCACTGCCTCCCGGCGGCCGGCTCGGGGCGACAAGCTCGTGTTGGTGACCCTCGCCTTCGTGGACACAGGACCCGGCGAGGTCTCGGTATCGCCCGGTGCATGGCGGCTTTACGGAGACGGGGTCGAGGCTGCCGTTCCGGTCGACACCGGGAGCCCGGCGCTTCTCCGGGCCCAGACGTTGAACCCGGGCGACCGGGTGTCCGGCGCGGTCGCGTTCGAGGTGCCGGAAGACGCCTACCAGCTGCTGGTTGTTGGACATCTGGTCGGGGCCACCGCCGTCATGAGCGCCGGCCTGCCAATGCTCCCAAACGGAACCCTGCCCTGCGCCTGAGCAGGCCCCGGCAACTACCCACCCGGGTGGCGCTGTTCTCTCAACCCCGCTTAACAGGAAATGTTGGCTAATTCGTGGAGAGCTCTCCTGGGGCACATACGATTTAGCCCAATTCAGACCCGTTGCAGCCGGGTCAAGAGGGAAGAGGAAGTTGGGTGTGGTTGATGGGTCGAGTCGTCTGATCGCCGCGCGCCTTGCCACGGCCGCGCTCGTTTCGTCCCTCCTGCTGGCCGCCGGCCCGCCGGCAGCCCATCCCTCAGCTCACCCCATGACCCCGGCGGTCGGTGTCAACGCCCAGGTCGATGACGTCGGTGAGGCCTTCCCGGACGGGCAGATCAAGTTCGGCTGCCAGGCCGCGAACTTCTCCGTCCCGTGCTACGGACCCGACCAGGTCCGTGCTGCCTATCACGTCCAGCCCCTCCTCGACGCCGGGATCACCGGAGCCGGGCAGACCATCGTCATCATCGGGGCCTTCCAGGCCCCGACGGTCCAGTCCGACCTGGCCGCGTTCGATCAGACCTGGGGCCTGCCGGCGGCGGATCTCCAGCTCAGAACTCCCGACGGCGTGCCCACCTTCGACCCCGGCAATTCGGTACAGCGCGCCTGGGCGATCGAGGCGTCGATCGACGTCGAGTGGGCGCATGCGATCGCGCCCGGGGCCCAGCTCCAGCTGGTCCTCGCCAAGTCCGAGGCCGACGCCGACATCCTGCACGCCACGGAATACGCCATCGACAACAATCTCGGCGACATCATCTCGCAGAGCTTCGGCGAGGCCGAGTCGTGCCAGGACGCGCAATTCTTCGCCCATCAACACGCGGCGTTCAAACGAGCGCAGCAGCAGGGAATCACGCTGATTGCCGCATCCGGTGACACCGGTGCCGCTCAGCACACGTGTGACGGAAGCCTCGTCGCGGGCGTCTCATTCCCGGCCTCGGACCCGCTGGTCACGGCAGTTGGCGGGACCCATCTGGTCGCTGATCGAGTCACCGGCGCGTGGCAGTCCGAAACCGGATGGGGCGATGTGTCCGGGGCGAGCGGCGGCGGCTTCAGCGACCGCTACCACCGTCCCATCTACCAGGTCCCCATGGTGGACAGCCACCACGGACGCGGTCTGCCCGACGTCGCACTGGGTTCTTCCGCGTTCGGCGCGGTGATCGCGCGCGCGTCGGGACGGTTCGGCCGTTCGGTCGGGACCAGCGCCGCGACCGCCGAATGGGCCGGGATCGCCGCTCTCGCGGGCCAGGCAGCGGGCCACCGCTTGGGCTCGCTCAACCCCCGCCTCTACGCGATCGCCAAGACCAGCGCGTACGCGGATGTGATGCACGACATCACCGCCGGCGATAACACCTTCCAAGGGTTCACCGGCTTCTCGGCCGGAGCTTCGTGGGACCCGATGACGGGACTCGGTACCCCGGACGTGGAACAGCTGGTGTCGTTGCTTCGCGACTCCGACCCCGGCAGCGAGGAGCCCGACCAGACCTCGGACTAGCTAAATTGGCGTCGCGGCCCCTATGAGCGAAGCCTATGTCCACGGCTATGCGGCGCGGGAGAACGAGCGCCTGCAGGACCAGGCCGGCACGCTGGTCGAGCTGCTGCACTCCGACACCTCATACCCTGGCGGGAGCACTGTGCTCGAGGTCGGGTGTGGCGTCGGCGCGCAGACGGTGACGCTGGCCCAGCGCAGCCCTGAGGCGCGATTCACCTCGATTGATCTCGCAGCCGACTCCATCGCCGAGGCCTCGCGAAGGAGCGACCAGGCCGGCGTCACCAACGTGGAGTTCCGGCAAGCCGACATCTTCGCCCTGCCCTTCGACGCCGGGTCGTTCGATCACGTTTTCGTCTGTTTTGTCCTGGAGCACCTCTCGCGGCCGGCCGACGCTTTGGCGATTCTCAAGGGCGTGCTCAAGCCCGGCGGAACCATCACGGTCATCGAAGGTGACCACGGCTCGACCTATTTCCACCCGGCCAGCCCCGACGCCCAGGCCGCGATCGACTGCCTGGTCGAGCTGCAGCGGCGCGCGGGAGGCAACGCCTTGATCGGGCGACAGCTCTATCCGCTGCTCGTCGAAGCGGGCTACGATGCGGTCCGCGTCTCGCCTCGGATCGTGTACGTGGATGCGAGCCGTCCGGGCCTGGTCGACGGCTTCACCAGGAAGACGTTCACCGCGATGGTCGAAGGCATCCGCGAGCCTGCGATCGAGGCGGGTCTGCTCAAAGCCGACACCTTCGATGCTGGCGTCCGAGATCTCTACCGAACGACCGAGGCTGACGGCGCCTTCTGCTACACGTTCTTCAAGGGAGTAGCGAGAACGTAGGCACCGACTGGACCGGGTCGGAATTCCGCACGTCTGGCGTCAGACACGCGCCACCGCCGACAACGAAACGCACGCCAGGCGTCAGACGTGCGAAACCGGGGGCGCTCAGCGCGAAAGGCCCAGGGCATCCCCCAGCTCGAAGCCCTTGTCGGTGATCTCGTATCGGTGAACGACAGGACGGTGGCGCATCGCGCGCGTCTTGAGGATGGTCAAGGCCCGGACCAGCTCCGGACCCTCCTGCACGTACTGGAGAAGAACGACATTGTCCGCGAGGTGCGAGATGCCCTCTTCCGAAATCTGTCGAAGCTGAAAGAGTTCGGTCACTTCCATGATCATCATCAGCCCGATCCCCGCTCGGGTGCAGCGCTGGGCGAGTGAGAACATCCACTCCTTGAATCGCACGGGGTCGGCCGCAGCCGACTGGAGGTCGACGAGGCTGTCGACCACGATGCGCTTGGCCCCAGTCTGATCCGCCAGGTCCAGCAGCTCATACACCCACTCGTCGATGTTCATGGCGACGACGCTGCGATGCAGGACATGGACCTTCGGATCTTCGAGCGACCAACCAAAGCTGTGAGCGACCCGCTCCAGCTGCGTTTGGTTTTCCTGAAACGTGGCGATGATGCCCGGCTCATTCGAGCGCGCACCCTGGAAAATGAAATGGAGACCCATCAATGTCTTCCCGATCCCCGACGGCCCCGCGATCAAGGTCGTGGCGCCGGCCCAGTAGCCGCCATTGCCGAGCAGCTCGTCAAACGCCGCGATCCCGGTGGCGGTGTGGACGTCACTCAATTGGTAGGGGGAATCGTCGAGGCTGTCCGCCAGCCTCGGGAAGACGCGGAATCCGTCCTCGGAGATTCGATAAGCGTGCTCTCCCGTCTTGTAGCTGCTCCCGCGAAGCTTTAGCACCTGCAGAACCCTCATCTCGCGTTCCCCGATCTGCTTGATGTCAAGCGAGATGATGCCGTCGGCCACCGCGAACTCGGCAGCTTCCAACGCCTGGGTCCGGGTGTACGGCGCATTCCAGACCGACGTCGTGGCGCTGGCTGTCACGCGGCGTGTCAGGTCATAGAGAAACCTTCTGAAGTGGGTCACGTCGGTCGCAAATGCCTGAAAGACCCTGAAGCTGTCGACGACGACGATTCCCGGGCGAACCTGCTTGAGGTAGCCGTCGATGACCGTGAGGACGTCGTCGAGTCCGTCCTCGCCCAGGACTGGTCCGATGTCTTCGTAGATGACGCGGCCGTCGCGGATGGCGGTCGCATCAAAGAATTTGAAACCTTGCCCATACCTGAGGATCTTGTCGAGCGGCTCCGAGAGCGTTGAAAGATAGAGGGCAGGGTGCTCCCTGGTGGCGTTGGCAAAGGTGAACTGCTGGCTGAGGATCGTCTTGCCGCTGCCCGGCACTCCGACGATGAGGTTGATCGCGTTTTTCAGCAGGCCGCCGTTCAAGATCTCGTCGAGGCGGCTGTTACCGCTGGAAAGGCGATCGTTCACAATTCGGCGGTCTGGTTGCGCTTGGAGCGCACGATGGCGCTCGTCCCGAGCAGGTCCCTGACGGTGGAGACGAGCTGCAGGGATTCGAGTGGCTTGCGCATGAACGCCGCCGCGCCCACCCGGAGCGCTTCTTCGGCGGCGTCAATGGCGGCGACGGCGAGGATCTGCGAGGTGCCCTTCTGCGCAAACTCCGATACCAACCGGAAGCCTGCCCCACCTGAGATCAGCAGGTCGATGATCACGATGTCTGGCGATCGCTCGTCGAACTGGAACTTCGCCTGGGTGGCGTCCACCGCGATCGCGACCTGGTAGCCGTCGGTGCGTAGGAAGTACTCCGCCAGGTCCGATGCGTAGGTGTCCTTTTCCGCGATCAGGACCAGCGGCCGGCGGTCGCCGGGCGGTCCTTCCAGCACGGCCGGGACACCGCCGGCGCGGGCTTCCTCGGCCAGCAGTCTGTGCGCATCCGCCGCGCTGGCGCCCGACTCGATCTGGGCTTTCACGAATCTCAGCTTTTCGACCTGGCGACGCGAGTACAGCCGCTGGGATCCCTCACTTCGGACCGGCCTGATCATGGAGTAGCGCTCCTCCCAGGCCCGGAGCGTCGAGGCGGGGATGTCCAGCATCCGCGCCACCGCGCCGATGCTGTACACCGCGGGATCTTGTTCCTCGGTCAATCGGACCCTATCGCTTCAGTTTATGGAGTTCGCTTCCGAGAAGGAATCTTCGATTGCCGCAGCAGTAGTGCGTAGCTATTGCGTGGCTCTCGTTTAAGTTGTATGGTTTCTATATGGGTCGGGGGGCCCTGGAGCCTGCTGTTGAGTAGGAATCGTGCGAGGGAGCTACGGGGAGGCATTGAACCGGGGGCACCACCTTGCCTCACGCCAATGCCTGACCATAGAGGGCGGTCGGGGTGCATCGAGACTCGGCTGTCAGGGTCCCCCAGATAGGTGAAGCCATCGAGGGGCCTCGCGAGAAGGAAGGGCGGGTAGTTTATTCGGACCACCACCTGGTGGTCACGCGGACGACCAGGCCCCGAGGGCTGATGGTCGCCGGGGAGATCGACATCTCCAACATTGCATCGGTCGCGGACTCCCTGCTCGACGGGCTCGAGGACGGCACTGATCCGCACCTGGACCTGAGCCGGGTCACCTTCTGCGACGTCAGTGGCATCAGGGCCCTGGTCAGTCTTGCGCTGGAGCTGGCGCCGAACCGGCGTCTCCTGGTTCACGGCCTGCCGCCCCAGCTCGAGACGGTCCTCGAGGTCACCGGCTGGGCACATCTTCCCGGTCTTGAGCTCTGCAACTGTGGAGCCGACGTTTGACCCTGCCCGGCGGCCTCGTTGGGGGGCGGACGTAGCCCACTAGCGCTCGCCGGCCGCTCGACCGGGGCAGGCTTTACGACTTTCAAATCTGGCCTTGACTTTCGCGCGGGGCTCATACATACTCGGCATACATACTGAGTATGGTTAGTCGAGAGATTGTCGCTTAAGTACGGCGTGTTGGGGCTCCTGAAAGGGGAGCCGCTCCACGGCTACGAGGTGAAAAACCGCTTTGAAGCCATGCTGGGCGGGACCTGGGAAGTCAATATCGGCCAGATCTACACCACCCTCCAGCGCCTCGAGCGCGACGGCCTGGTGCGGCCCGTTGGCGCCAGAGGCGACCGCGGGAAGCTGGCCTATGAGCTCTCGCCCGATGGCCATAAGGCGCTCGACCAGTGGCTCGCCGAGCCTGACTCGGGTCCTCAGCAGCTGCACGAGGACATCTACGTGAAACTCCTTCTCGCGACCCGCATCGCGAACGGCGGCCTGCAGCCGATGCTCGCCCGCCAGAAGCGCGCGTACCTGCAGCGCCTGCGGGACCTCAACCGGCTGGAAGAACGGGCACGCCGCGACGGCCGCCTCGACCTGGCGCGTCTCATCCGCGGCGCATTACTTCACACGGAGGCAGACCTCAAATGGATGGACGAACTCTCTTCAGAGCGTTTCGGGGCGGAGGCGGCAAAAACGGAATGAAGGAGCTGGTTCGCCTCACCGATGTCACCAAGGTCTACCAGGGCGGGATCACCGGGGCTCTCAATGGGGTCTCTCTGGCGGTCGAGAAAGGCGAGTTCACAGCCATCATGGGTCCTTCGGGCAGCGGCAAGTCCACGATGCTCAACCTCGTCGCCGGCCTGGACCGTCCGACCTCGGGCAGCGTGTCCGTCAGCGGGACTGACCTGGGAAAGCTGGGTGAGACGGGCCTGGCAAGGTTCCGGCGCGACCACATCGGCTTCGTCTTCCAGTTCTTCTACCTGCTCCCGAACCTGACCGCCCTCGAGAACGTCCTCATCCCGGCTCAGCTCAAAGGCGATGGATCGACCGGGCGTGGACGCGAGCTCCTGGAGAAGCTCGGCATCGCGGACGTCGCGGATCGCTATCCGGCACGGCTCAGCGGGGGCCAGCAGCAGCGCGTGGCGGTCGCACGCGCCCTCATCAACAATCCGACCCTCCTGCTCGCCGATGAGCCCACCGGCGCGCTGGACACACACACCGGCGAGCAGGTGATGGAGCTCCTCGGCGATTTGCACCGCGAGGGCCAGACAATCCTGTTGGTCACCCACGACGCCAAGCTGGCGACACGACACGCGGCGCGGGTGATCAGCGTGATGGACGGAAAGATCGTCGACGACGCACGCCTCGCGAGTCCGGAGCGGGCGCCCTCCGAGGTCATCCGGATGCGCAGCGAGGAGAAGCTGCGATGAGGGCCGTCCTCGTCAAGACCCTGGCGGACCTGCGTCGCCGGCGGCTCCAGGCCGCCGTCATATTCCTGACCGTCCTTTTTGCCATGGCAGCTGGGACGACGGCTGTGACGCTCATGTCGCAGACGCGCGACCCATACCAGATCGCTTTCGACAAACAGAGGGGCGCGCACCTGCAAGTGGCGTTCAACGCGACCACAGACCGGCAGCTAATGAGCAATACGCCCGCACTCATCGGCGCCTCGGCATCCGGCGGTCCGTACCCTGCCAGCAACATTCAGTTCCGGTTTGGCGACCGAAAGTTCTATGTGGACGCGGTCGGTCGCGACAACCCGGGCGGCGCGGTCGAAGTCCTCAGCATCACATCCGGTCGCTGGCCGCTGGCAAACGACGAGATCGTGCTGACAAGGTCCTTCTCCGAGCTGAACAGGATCTCGGTGGGCGACCGTCTGAAAGTCACGAGCGTCGCCCAAACGCCGTCGCTGACGGTTGTCGGCGAGGTCGTCGATATCGATGAGGGGAGCGCGGATCTCAGCAGCCAGCGTGCCTGGATGTTGCCTGCTGCGCTGCCGGCTCTTTCCACACCCGACTCGTCCTTCTACTTGATGGACTATCGGTTTCCAACCGATCCGACCAGCGCCCAGCTGCAATCCTCCCTCGATCGCCTGAAGACGAGTCTTCCGGCGGGAAGCGTCGCGGGATCTCTGAACTACCTGCTGATTCGAAGCATCTTCAACATCACCAACCAGATCCTCACCGGCGTGCTGGTTGCGTTCAGCGTCTTTGCTCTCGCGGCGACGATTGCGATCGTCGCCACACTGGTGACCGGGATCGTGATCTCGGCCTATCGCGAGATCGGGATCATGAGGGCAATCGGGTTCACGCCATACCAGGTGGTCGAGGTCTTCGCCCTGCAGATCGTCATCCCGGCGCTTGCTGCGTGCCTGGTCGGTGTAACTGCGGGGACCCTCGCCAGCCAGCCGCTGCTGGCCAACAGCTCACACGCTCTTGGGCTCGCATATACGCCCACGTTCTCGATCGGGCTGGACGTCCTCTTCCTCTTCGGCGGACTTCTGGTCGTGGCCGTCGCCGCGACCGTGCCCGCCCTGCGCGCCGCGCTGCTCAAGCCAATAGTCGCGATCACGAAGGCGTCCGCACCTCGCGGCGCCGGCGGGCGCCTGCTCCGGCAGGGTGCGGCACGACTGCGGCTTCCACGGCCGGTGGTCCTGGGCATCGGCGATGCGTTCGCCCGACCGCTTCGAGCGATCCTGACACTGGTCACGGTCCTGCTGGGCGTGGCTACGATCGTTGTCGCGGTGGGGCTGCCGCGAAGCTTCGAGCTCATCAACAACAGCGAGACCGGGGCGGGCAATTACCAGGTGATCGTCACCCGCACCAGCGCATACCCCGACTCAGAGGTGATGCGATTGCTGAACGCCCAGCCGCAAACGGCCCGTGTGGTGGCAGTTGGCGGTCAGAACGTCATCGTCCCGGGTGTCGGCGACCCCGTGAACACGCACCTGTTCCGCGGCGACTCATCACGGTTGGGCTACATGGTTGTTGCCGGTCGCTGGTACTCGGCGCCCGGTGAGGTCGTGGCCCCGGCGGCGTTGATCCGGGACGCGCACCTCAAGATCGGTGACAGCTTCACGGGCACCGCTAACGGGCAGCCCCTTCAGCTCCGCCTGGTCGGCGAGACCTACGACATCAACAATCTCGGCCATTCGCTCTTCATGGACATTTCAACGATGGCGTCAGTGACGCCGGCTGTTGAACCCTTCCTGTACGACATCACGCTTACGCACGGTTCTGATGTCTCCTCTTACGTGCGTCGCGTCGCAACTGCACAGCCGGACCTTCTCGACGTGCGCGCAAGTGATACATCCCTCATCGCGCCGGTCAAGATCATCGACCTGGTGCTGCTGATTCTCGCCGGGGTGCTTGGGCTCATTGGCGTCGGCGGGGTGTTCAACACTCTGCTCCTGAACACGCGTGAGCGGATCCGCGACACGGCAACGCTCAAGTCGTTGGGCATGAGTCCGCGGCAGGTGGTCGTAATGGTGGGCGCGTCGGCAGGGCTGCTTGCGTTGGTGGGGGGACTGGCGGCCATGCCATTGGGCCTGACCCTGCACCACCTGCTGAACGACGCGATCAGCGGCTCGGCCGGTAACGACACCCCACCGGCCGCATACGGGGTCTTTGCGGCCTGGGAGCTGACCGCGATACCCCTGGCGGGAGTGGTGGTGGCGATCGCCGCGGCCATGATCCCGGGGCGCTGGGCGGCTCGCAGCAACGTGGTCGAGGTCCTGCACGCGGAATGACACGAATGAGAGCAGTCGTCTACGACCGGTACGGACCTCCCGACGTCCTGCGAATCGAGGACGTCGAGCGGCCGGTACCCAAAGAGGACGAGGTGCTCGTCAAGGTCCACGCCACGACGGTCAACCGGCTGGACGTCCACACGCGCGAGGCCAACCGGAGCAACGGCGCGGCCGTGTCGGCGCTCAGCCGCCTGGTCTCGGGCGTCCGCGGACCGCGGCGACGAACCCTGGGCACTGAGTTCGCAGGCGAGGTCGCGGCAGTCGGCGCCGCGGTTGGCGAGTTCGCCGTCGGCGACCGTGTCTATGGCAACACCGGGCTCGCCTTCGGCGCCCACGCGGAGTTCCTGTGCATGCGTGAGAGCGCGCGGATCGCCCACATGCCTGCCGCAGCCACCTTCGAGGAAGCCGCCCCGGTCAGCGATGGAGCGTTCAACGCGCTGTGGTGCTTGCGAAGTGCGAAGCTTCAAAAGGGCCAGAGGATCCTCATCTACGGCGCCTCCGGCGCAATCGGCACCGCAGGGGTGCAGCTGGCCAGGTACTTCGAGGCCGACGTCACTGCCGTGTGCAGCACCAAGAGTCTTGAGTTCGTGAGATCGCTCGGCGCCGACAGGGTGATCGACTACACGAAAGAGGACTTCACCCAGAACGGCGAGACCTACGACGTCATATTCGATGCGGTCGGCAAGCACTCGTTCGATCGGTCAAAAGGCTCGCTGAAGGAGAACGGAGTCTACGTGCCGACCGACGGTTTCAAGAATCTCTTCTTGACCCTCTGGACAGCGAGGAGTCGAGGCAAGAAAGTCCGGTTCCAGCTACCCCCTCGGTACGCCAAGAAGGACCTGGTCCTGCTCCGGGCGCTCATCGAGGCCGGGAAGTTCCATGCGGTGATCGACCGTCGCCACCCGCTCGAGGAGGTGGTCGAGGCGACCCGCTACGTCGAGACGCAGCAGAAGGTTGGAAACGTCGTCCTGACCGTAATCGCCGCCTAGCGGCGCGCTCCTTTTCGCACGTTTGGCGTCAGCGGTGCGCTAACACTCGTCGAATTCCGCATCCCTGGCGTCAGCCGTGCGGAATCAAGACGGCGCCGGCCCAAGAAGACGTCCCTGATCGTCTTGTCGCTCACGACCGATGGGGTGAAGCCGACCTTCCGCAGCATCCCCAACCATTCCGCGCGCGCGAACAGGCCGTGCTTCTGGCGCTCGTGCACCATGCGGACGCGGCCGCGTGAGTCTTTGAGGAGGAATCCGAAATCGACCTGGACGGTCGTGTCCTTCGGGTCGGGATCGGTGACCCACTGCACGTAACGCAGGCTGCGCTTCTCCGTGTCATAACCGCCGTGGTCCGTGCTTGGAACGAATGTCTCGCGCATCTCGTCGGGCACGAACAGAGCGGCTCCGCCCGGCCGGCAATGGACATAGGCCGTCTTCATCACCGCCAACAGGTCGCGGGCTGTGGTCATGTGCGCGACCACGTCGTGGACGAAGACGGCGTCGAACGTTTTGCCCAGGCGCAGCGTGCGAATGTCGGCCTGGACGTGCGCGCATTCGGGGTTCACCTTTCGGCTGACCGCCTGCATGTGAGGCGAGAGGTCGACGCAGGTCATGTCGAAGTCGCCCTTGAGGTGAAACGCGTTGTTCCCACTCCCCGATCCGAGGTCGAGCAAGGTGCGCGGTCGTGGAGTGACCGATTTGCGCAGCAGCCGGCCGAAGAAAACAGCCTCGTCCCGATACTCGTCCGGCCCCGCGATGTTCGGCCACCATTCGGCGAGCTCGTCGAAAAGCTTCATGCGAACGTTAGGTTACCGAGGGCTCGGAGCCCTCGGCGGTCAGGACATGGCCGGGAC
>Ga0209161_10004026_pt1 | contig 11701 bp, 10 predicted proteins | sample GraSoiAngelo_155_FD_186169 | JGI IMG/M metagenome (GOLD analysis project Ga0209161, IMG submission 186169) | Grasslands soil microbial communities from the Angelo Coastal Reserve, California, USA - 14_1009_13_30cm (SPAdes) (version 2) | ecosystem: Environmental > Terrestrial > Soil > Grasslands...
GACGTGGTGATCCCCTCCGAGTTGCGCAACGGCTCCGTTCGATCGTTCATCAATCCGACGGGCAGGTTCGTCATCGGCGGCCCCGTTGCCGACGCGGGACTCACCGGCCGCAAGATCATGGTCGACACGTACGGCGGATACGCGCGCCACGGCGGCGGGTGCTTCTCTGGCAAGGATCCGACGAAAGTCGATCGCGCCGGGGCGTACGGCGCCCGATACGCGGCCAAGAACATCGTCGCGGCGGGGTTGGCTGCGAAATGCGAGGTGCAGCTCTCCTACGCGATCGGCGTGGTGAAGCCGGTGGCGGTTCGCATCGACACTTTCGGCACGGGCAAGGCGGATGAGGCCGCCATCGGCGCCGCGGTGACAAGGCTCTTCGACCTGAGCCCGCTCGGCATCATCAAGGAGCTGAACCTACGCCGCCCGCTGTTCCGACAGACCGCCGTCTACGGCCATTTCGGCCGCACGGACATCGATGCGCCTTGGGAGTCCACCACTCGGGCCAAGGAGCTGGCCGAAGAGGTCCGGTGACGGCTGAATCGACGGTTGCGGTGATCCCGGCCGGCGGGGCGGGCACGCGCCTTTGGCCGCGCTCGCGCAGGTCCCGGCCCAAGCACGTCCTCCCGCTCGGCGAACGGGGCCGCCCCCTTTTGCGCGCGACCTACGACCGCGCGAAGGCCGTCGCCGACGAGGTGTTCGTCCTCACCGAGACGCGGCAGCGGGACATCATCGCGGCCGTCCTGCCGGAGGTGGATTCGCAGCACCTCATCCTGGAGCCATCTGCTCGGGGCACCACCAACGCGTATGGCCTGGCCACGCTGACGCTCAGCGAACGCACGCCGGGCGCTGTCATGCTCGCGCTTCCGGCCGACCACGCGGTGCGGGGGAGCGCAGAGGTGTCAAGAGCAGTGCGCGTGGCGGTGAACGCCGCTCGGACGACGGACAACCTGGTGACCGTGGGACTCAAGCCCAAGTTTCCCTCCACGGGACTCGGCTACATCCATGCGCCGGGCCGTGCCTCGCGCGGGACGCTCCGCGTGCGGCGCTTTGTCGAGAAGCCCAACGCCGCGAGTGCGCGGCGCTTTGTGCGCGAAGGTGGTTACTACTGGAACCTGGCGTGGTTTTCGTGGCGGCTGGACACGTTCCTCGAAGAGCTCGCGCGCCACGCGCCACGCCATCTCGCGGGATTGCGCAAGGTCGTGGCGGCGCGCAATGCCGGCGATGAGGCGACGGCGGCGCAGCTCTATCAGCGACTGCCGGTCGAGGTCGTGGACCGCAGCGTGATGGAGAAGACGGATCGGCTGCGGCTGGTGCCGGCCACTTTCGACTGGGCTGACATCGGCAGCTGGGCAGAGCTCGGCGACCGCGTCCATGCCGACGCCCACGGGAACTCGGTCGAAGGTGAGGCGGTGCTCGTCGATACGACCGGCAGTCTGATCTTCGGCGACCGGCGACTCATCGCCGGCATCGGCCTCGAGGACATGATCATCGTGGACACCGAAGACGCACTGCTCGTGGTTCCGCGCTCTCGGGCGCAGGACGTGCGCAAGGTCGTCGACGCGCTCAAACGCGCCCGCAAGACCCGTTACCTTTAGGCCAATGCCCACCTCGATCAAGTTCGGAACCGATGGATGGCGAGGCATCGTCGCCGACGATTTCACGTTCGGCAACGTCCGCCGCGTCGCGCAGGCCACAGCCCAGTACATGAAGTCACGATCCAACGAGCCGCTGGCGATCGTGGGCTACGACTGCAGGTTCGCGTCCGAAGACTTCGCGCAGGCGGTGTCGGATGTGTTCGCGAGCAACGGCATCAAGACGCTCGTCTTCGACCGCCCGTCGCCGACCCAGGTGGCGTCGTGGACAGTGATCGACCGCAAGGCAACCGGCGCGGCGGTGATCACCGCGAGCCACAACCCGTATCAGTTCAACGGCTACAAGTACAAGACCGAGACCGGAAGCGCCGTGCCTTCGGAGGTGATCGCCGAGCTGGAGCGCAACATCGCGGGCCTCGACGACGTGCCCGCCCCGGAGCACAGCGTCGCGCATGGCCTCGTGTCTTCTTACGACCCTCGCCAGCCGTACTACGCGCAGATCGCCCGGATGGTCGACGTCGATGCGATCAAGGACGCCGGCCTGCGCATCGTCCACGAGTGCATGTATGGGTCCGGCTACGGCTACATCGCCGAGATGATCGGCGGTGGCCGAACGACGGTGACCGAGCTGCACAACCAGCGCAACCCGCTGTTTGGCGGGATGAATCCGGAACCGATCCCGCCCAACATCGACTCGACGATCTCATTCATGAAGGTCGGCGGCCAGGACCTGTGCATCTGCACGGACGGGGACGCGGACCGGGTGGGCATCATCGACGAGACTGGGCGGTTCATCAACCAGCTCCAGGTCTTCGCGCTCCTGATGCTCTACATGTTCGAGGCGCGGGGTATGCGCGGCCCTGTGATCAAGACGGTGAACATGACCGCGATGGTGGATAAGCTCGGTGCGGAGTTCGGCGAGCGCGTGTACGAGGTCCCGGTTGGTTTCAAGAACGTCGCGCCGAAGATGATGGAGACCAACGCCCTGCTGGGCGGCGAGGAGTCCGGCGGCTTCGCGGTGCGCGGCCACATCCCCGAGCGCGACGGCATCCTGATCGGCCTGCTTTTCGCGGACATGATGGTGAAGTCGGGCAAGACCATCTCTCAGCTCCTCGCCATCCTCGAGCAGCGCGTGGGGCCGCATGCGTACGCGCGGCACGACATTCATCTCGTGCGCGAGTCCTACGATGCCGACCGCAAGCGAATCCTCGAAACGTTGGAGAAGAACGAGCCGCAGGAGGTCGCAGGCGTGGCGGTGCAGCGCGTGCGCTCCGACGACGGGTTCAAGTTCTACCTGGCCGACGGGAGCTGGGTCCTGCTGCGGGCGAGCGGGACCGAACCCCTCATCCGCATCTACTCCGAGGCGGCCGACGGCGAGGGAGTCGAGGCGCGGCTTCGCGCCCTCGAGGACATCGTCGGGATTGGGCATCATTCGGCCCCTGCGCCAGCCCCTCCAGCGCTGCGGGCCACCTCCCCGTAAATGGAGAGGACCCCTGAGTTTGGGCGGGTCGAGGGCAACAAGGTCGAGAAACCCTGGGGCTACGAGCTCCGCTGGGCGATCACCGACCGCTACGCGGGCAAGATCCTTCACATCAAGCAAGGGGAGGCGCTCTCACTCCAGTACCACGAGCGGAAGGACGAGTACCAGTACGTGATGAGCGGCAGCATCGACATGGAGATCGGTGGGCCCGACGGCGAGCTTGCCAGGCGTCGCATGAAAGTAGGGGACACGCTGCACATCACGCCGGGGACACGCCACCGCCTCACGGCGGTCGAAGACACCGACATCTTCGAGGTCTCGACGCCGGAGATCGATGACGTTGTTCGCTTGGAAGACAGGTACGGTCGCGTTTAGAATTCCGGGGCGACTATGAAGCTGCCTCCAGTCCTGGCGGAGAAGGTAATGCCGGCCGCGTCCGCGGCCCGCTCCGAGCGAGATCGAAGCTTTCTGATCTTCGCCGCGGTCGTATTAATGGCAATCGCGCTGGGATTCAAATCCGAGCTCCTGGGCCCCGGCCAGGTCTGGGCTTTGGCGTTGGGCATGGTGGTGCTCGCGGCCCCCGCGCTGCTCGGCTACCTTCGGGGAACCGCAGAGTTTCCACGCATCGAGCACTACATCCCGGTGGCGCTCGGCGCGATCACGCTGGCAGGCCTCTCGCTATTGGTGCCCGAGCTCTGGAAGTACCTCGTCCTGACGGTGATCTTCGGCACCGGGTTCATCATCGCTGCGCGGCTTGATTACCTGAGGCTCCGAGAGGCGGAGAAGCGCGGGCATCTGATCCTTCAGGAAGGCATCCTGATTCTTGTCCTCTCGGGCGCCTTTCTCGTCGTGGTGACCCTTCCGTTCAACCCGATCCTCAGGTTGCTGTGGATCTTCACCATCACGTTCTTCGCGTCCTACCGGAGCTTCCGCATCAACGGCGTCGCGATCACACCTCGGCGCGCGTTCATCTTCGCCATCTTCGTGGGCCAGGTCGTCACCTTCCTGGCCTGGGCGATCACCGCGTTGTCGCTCTACCTCTACGTGGCGGAGGGCTGGTTCGCGGCGATGCTGCTGATCGCCTGGTATATCAACCGCGGCCTGGTCCGCCATACGGTGGAGGACAGCTTCACGAGAAACGTCGTCCTCGAGTACGGAGCGTTCGCGATCGTCCTGGTCTACATGTTCGTGGTGAGCTACCAGCCGAGCCGTTAGCCGAGTCCCTCAGCCGGATTCCGCACGTTTGGCGTCAGCGGTGCGCTTCAAGTCCAGTTATTCCGCAAGGCTGGCGTCAGCGGTGCGCAATTCGCCGGTGGGGAAGACCGGCTACATGCCCAGGTAGGCTTTCTGCACAGCTTCGGAGGCGAGCAGGTCGTGACCCGTGCCCTCCTGGACGATCACACCCGTCTCCAGCACGTAGGCTCGCCTTGTTGGCATTCTGCTCCACGAGCAGGACGGTCGTGCCTTGGGAGTAGATCTCGCGCACGATGCTGAAGATCGTCTCGACCAGGATGGGTGCGAGACCGAGCGAAGGTTCATCCAGCATCAGCAGCTTCGGCCTCGCCATCAAAGACCGGCCCATCGCCAGCATCTGCTGCTCGCCGCCGGAGAGAGTGCCCGCGATCTGCGTTCGCCGCTCTTTCAGGCGGGGGAAAAGCGTGAACACGCGCTCGATGTCCGAGGCGATGCCCGGCCGGTCGTCGCGCGTGTAGGCGCCCATCAACAGGTTGTCACGGACGGTCATGCGCGGGAAGAGCCGCCGACCCTCGGGTGACTGGGAGATTCCCAGCTCGACGATGCTCGACGGCCCGGTGCGGGTGATGTCACGGCCGTCGAAACGGATGGAACCCGATTGAGGATGCATGAGGCCCGAGATGGTGCGCAGGGTCGTCGTCTTGCCCGCGCCGTTCGAACCGATGAGGGCGACAACCTCGCCCTTCTCGACCCGGATCGACATCCCGCGCAAAGCCTGGATCCGCCCGTAGAACGCGTCGATCGATTCGAGCTCCAGTAACGCCATCTAGGCCGACTTGCCCAGGTAGGCTTCGATGACCTTGACGTCCTTGCGGACCTCGTCGGGAGGGCCCTCGGCGATCTTCTCGCCGTGGTCCAGCACCACGATCCGCTCGGAGATGCCCATGACCACCTTCATGTCGTGCTCGATCAGGAAGACCGTGATGCCCCTGGTCAGGATCTTTTTCACGAGCGCCATGAGCTCGACCTTCTCCTGGGGCGTGAAGCCGGCCGCGGGCTCGTCGAGCAGGAGGAGCTTGGGGTCCGTCGCCAGGGCCCGAGCGATCTCGAGCCGTCGCTGTTGGCCGTAGGGAAGGTTGCGCGCGTAATGGTTTGCCTGCTTGGCGATACCGACGAAGCGCAGCAGCTCCATCGCCTCGTCCGTCACCTTCTCCTCTTCGCGCCGCTCCCGGGGCAGTTTGAAAAGCGAGTCCCACAGCTTGGCGTGCATTCGCACGTGGCGCCCGACGCGCACGTTGTCGAGGCACGTCATGTAGTCGAAGAGCCGGATGTTCTGGAACGTTCGCGCGATGCCCAATCGCGCCACCTGGTGAGGCTTCGAGCCGGTTATGTCGCGGCCGTCGAAAACTACGCGACCGGCTGTCGGCTGGAAAAGTCCGGTCACGTTGTTAAACAACGTGGTCTTGCCGGCCCCGTTGGGGCCGATCAGGGCGAAGACCTCGCCGCGCTTGATGTGCAGGCTCACGTTGTCGACCGCGACCAGTCCGCCAAAGCGCTTGGTGAGGTTGGTGAGATCGAGGATGTTCTCTGTGCTGCTCAGACTCGCACCCCCTCCTCGACCGCAGATCCTTCTTCCTGCACCGCCGCATGCTTGAGCTCCTGCTCTCGGATGCGGCTCGGGAACAAGCCTTGCGGGCGCAGCAGCATGATCAGGACGAGGATCAAGCCAAAGATCAGGAACTGGGAATACTGAACCTCGTTGTAGAGACCCGGATAGGTGCCGTTCGACGCCACGATCGATCCCAGGCCGAGCGTGTTGGCGAGTGAAACGGCATTGGACGCCAGCGACGGCAGCAACGTGTTCAGGATGAAATAGATGACCAGCGCCCCGACGATGACCCCGCTGATGTTGCCCATTCCGCCGAGTACGACCATGACGAGCACCGTGATCGAAACCACGAACAGGAAATCATCCGGGCTGACCAGGCCGAAGCTGGCGCCGTAGTAAGCGCCCGCGAAGCCGCTGAACGACGCTCCGATGGCGAACGCGAGAAGCTTCGTGGTCACGGTGTTGATACCCATCGCGGCCGCCGCCACCTCGTCTTCGCGAATCGCCATCCACGCCCGGCCCAGCCGCGAGCGGTAGAGGTTGGTGACCAGGATCACAGCGCCGAAGATGAGGATCACGATCAACACGTAGTAGGCGACCTGGTCGAAGCCGAAGCTGAAGCAGGGTATGAACTGCGTCTGGGCAAATGGATTGCGACAGACCGAGTCCTGTTGGATTGAGATGCTGTTGGCGCCGGCCCATGGTCCGGTTATCCAGGCCGGGAACCATGGCTTGTCGATGCCGCCAATGGCGTTGATCCCGCCGGTCCAGTCCGGCAGGTTGTAGGAGATCACCGGAACGATCTCCCCGAACCCCAGCGTGACGATGGCGAGGTAGTCACCGCGCAGCCGAAGGGTGGGGAATCCAAGCAGCGCGCCGAAGGTGGCCGCGACGATCATCCCAAGGATCAGCATCAGCCAGAACGGGAAGTGGAAGCTGTGGTGGAGAGGCGACGAGCCAAGCTGGGAGGACGCGAACAGCGCGTAGGTGTAGGCCCCGATGGCGAAGAACGCCGCGTAGCCGAGGTCGAGCAGGCCCGCAAACCCGACCACGACATTCAGGCCGATGGCCAGCAGGACCCAGGTCCCGGCGTGAGCGGCCTGGGCGATGTATGCGGTGCTTCCGCCCGTGATGAACAGGGTCGCCAATGGAAACACCAGCGCGCCGAGGATGAGGATTCCGTAGATCGCCTGGTCGCGATCGCGCATTCGTTCCCGCAGATGGAGGCGGGTCATCAGGGAGCGCCGTTTCACGGCCGTCGGTTCGCTCATTTCTCGGGAACCCGCATGCCGAGAAGGCCGGTCGGTCTGAACACCAGCACCCCGATCAGGATGCCGAAGATGACGACCTCGGTCCACTTCGAATTTATGTAGGAGTCGCTGTAGGCCGCGATGAGACCGATGAGGACGCCTCCGATGGCGGCGCCGGGGATGTTGCCGATGCCTCCGAAGACAGCCGACGTGAACGCCACCAGGCCCGTGCGGAAGCCGAGGTTGTAGAAAAGGTTGTTGAAGTAAAGACCCCAGATCATCCCGCCGGCGCCGGCCAGCAAGGCGCCGATGAAGAACGTGGCTGCAATCGTGCGATTGATGTCGATCCCCATCAGCTGCGCCGCGTCGCGGTCCTGCGCCGTAGCGCGCATCGCCTTGCCGAGCTTGGTGCGATTGATGAATATGGCGAGGAGTGTGACGAGGACGATCGCGGTGGCCATCACGAAGCCATCCTTGAAGGTGACGAACACGCCAGCGATGGTCGTCTGGTACCCAAGGCCGTGCGGGAGGATGTCGGGAAAGTGGACGGACGCTGGACCGTGCCACAAAAACATGATTCCCTCGAGCACGAACGACATTCCGATCGCCGTGATCAATGGCGCCAGCCGCGGCGCGTTGCGCAACGGACGGTAGGCGATGCGCTCGATCGTGATGTTGATGCCGCCCATGATCAACATCACAACCGGAAACACAAGCAAGATCGCGACCAGGTTTATGACCGAGAAGGACTCTTCATTGATGGCGAAGAAGCCGAGGATCGCGGCGCTGATGTATCCGCCCAACGTGAACACGTCGCCATGGGCGAAGTTGATCAGCTCGATAATTCCGTAGACCATTGTGTAGCCGAGGGCGACCAGCGCGTACATGGCACCGTCGGCAAGACCGAAGACAGTGATCTGGACGAAAGCGGTTGGGTTGATCACCGCCTGGGCAGCCAGAAGGATGACCGCCGCGGCGCAGATGATGTAGAAGAGAAAATCGATCAGGCTCATGCCGCCAAGAGCGAGGGACCGCAATCTCTGAAGGGCTGATACGCCGCTCTGCACAGTGCCCGCGTCCAGTGCTCCCCCTCCTTGAGCTAAAGAGCGAGGAGGCCCGGAATGGGCCTCCTCGTGGATGTTGGGCTAAAGACTACTTCTTGGCGAAGTCGAACTGCGTCTTCCAGACAAAGCACAACTTGGTCTGGGCCTTGCCGCAGACGCCCGTTGAGTTGGCTGGATCGGTGACGCTCTGAACCACGTAGATGGACACGATCTTGAGGTTGGTGTCGCCATTCTGGTCGAAGTCGTAGGTGCCGATCACGCCCACAAAGCCCTTGGTCTTGGCCATCTCGGCCCGGACCTGCTCGCGAGTCGGCGTGTTGCCGCCGGCATCGTTGATCGCACGACCGATTGCCGCCATCAGCGCGTTGGCTGCGTCGTACGCCTGCATGGTGTATCCGCCGAAGTCGTTGGCGCCGGGGAACGCCTTGCGGAACGCGTCGATCGTCGACTTGGCCCCCGGGATCTGCGTCGCGTCAGCGCCGGCCGAGGTGGCATTTATGTTGAGCTCGTTGCCCGACGCCTGGTCGATGCAGTCTGTGGTCTCAATGCCGTCACCGCCGCCGAACGGGACGTCCCATCCGAGGTCTTTCATCTGCTTGCGCGGGATGCAGATGTTCTGGTCGTCGGTGCCGCCAACGTAAACGCCCAGCGCGCCGGCGTTCTTGAAGGCCAGCAGGATCGACTTCCAGTCGCTGGTCGTGGCCTTCTGGTACTCAGAGTGCTTGGCTATCGTTCCGCCGAGCGTCTTGAACTCTGTTTCGAAGGCGCCCGAGATGCCGACGCCGAACACGGTGCTGTCGTCCAGGACGCCGACGTTGTGGACGTTCAGCGTCTTGTACATGTAGTCGGCCATCGCCGGGCCCTGGTAGTCGTCGGTCGTGACGACGCGCCAGTAGTTGTTCGCATTCCCAGATCGCAGGTCAGCCGCGTGATAGGTGCACGGCGCCTGCGGCGGGGCCACTTCCTTGGTCAGACAGGGGTTGGTATTCGACGGGCTGATCATCACGAAGTGCTGGGGCGAGGAGATCGGGATCTCGGCCTTGGCCACCGCCGAGTTGTACGGCCCGATCATGCCGAGGAACTTGGGGTCGCCGAGCATAGTCTGGACGTTCTCGACTCCGGCGTCGGCGGAGTAAGCGCCCTGCCGGCAGTCGTCAAAGCTCTGATACGAGAACGTGTAGCCGTTCAGGCCGCCCGCGGCGTTCTTCTGGTCGACCGCGAACTTGACGCCGTTTGCCGTCGACTGGCCGCCGGTGGTACATACCGGGAGGTCAGAGCCGATCTTGATCGTCCCCTTGTTCCCGCCCGTGCCGCCGCCGCCACCACCGCAGGCGAAAGCGACCATAAGCGCCATCGAGAGGACTACAAGTCCCCTAGCTCGAACCATAGGTTCCCCCTTGTGCTGGTTGGGAGGCAAATGCGCAAACCACACCTGACGCCTCCCATCACTTGCCGCCCTCTTCCCAACTCGCGTCGGGGCGAGAGTGCGCCGGCGGCGAGTGCGGCCACATGGGATGGCCGAACTACTACTCCGAGGCACACTATCGACTCGTAGGGCCCCCGAAGTCAAGTCACTCTTGAGTTCGGCCGCAGGCCACCCTCGTCAATAGGGAAGCCGGGCGCTGTAGTCGACCGAGTCGACCAGCTTCCACCGGGCCCGGGGATTGGCGCCGACCGCCTCGAAAATCGAGACGGTGCGGTTGGTCGTGTCCCCGGCCGCGTCGAAGCCCAGCGGCCCCGTTGCACCCGCCAGGCCAGAGGTCTGCGCCACCTCGCGGGTCACGTCCGCACGGGAGGGCAGCCGTCCGCCGGCGCCGTGAATGGCCCGATCGAGCGCGGCGTAGAGGACTGCGGTGGCGTCGTAGGCCAGGAGCGTGTACGGCCCATAAGCCATCGTGCTGCCGAAGGTCTGCTTGAAGTCGTGGATGGTGCTTACGGCGCCCGGTCTGGAGTCGGCGTTGACAAACGGCACGCTGGCGAAGATGCCCGAGCTGTTCGCGCCGGCCGCGGCGACGCAGGCGGGATCCTCCGCTATGCCATCGCCACCCAGGAACGGGGTCGCCTCGCCAGCCGGAAAAAGAGGCCTCATCTCGGCCCGGATCTCGCAACCGCCGGGGCGCGTGTCCCCGCCGTAGTAGACGGCCTGCGCGCCGGCCGCTTTGGCGCTGCTCAGAAAGGTCGTGGCATCCCAATTCTTCGGAGCGAGGTCGAAACGCCCCACGATGCTGCCGCCGACGCTTGTGAATCGGGCCGCGAATGCATATGCCAGGCCCTGCCCATAAGCCTCGTGGTCTGAGATGACGGCGACGCGGAGGACGTGGAGCTTGCCAAAGGCGTAATCGGCGGCAGCCGCACCCTGCAGGTCGTCCGTGGTCGTGAGCCGGAAAAAGTTGTTGGTGTGCGCCGGCCGCAGGTCCGCCGCCGAGGGGAGTCCGGCCGCCTTGCAGCCGATCTCGATCCGCGCCGGATTGAGCAGGGCCGGCGTGAACACGTTCCGGGTCAGGCAGGGATTGCTGGTGGCGGGACTGACCATGGCGAGCCCCGCGCCGTTGGCGATCGGGATCTCGAGGCGGGCCACCGCCGCGTCGAAGGGTCCGATCATCGCGACAAGGTCGGGATCGTCGAGGAATCGGCGCACGTTCGCAGCGCCCCGGTTGGGATTCGGCACGCCGCCCAATGCATCGTCCGCCGTGTTCAGGCTGACGGTGAAGCCGTCGAGGGTCGGATGGGTCTGGACGAAAAAGCGCACGCCGTCCAGCGCCGGCACCGCCCCGCGGGCCTCGGCGCCGGTAAGAGGCAGGTCGACGCCGAGGTGGAGGGCCGGGCCAGGAGGCGCGGCCGGCGCACTCCCGGCGCAGGCCGCGGACAAGATCAGGACGGCCAGTGCGGCGAGTGACCCGAGTCTCCCCACGCGGGAGAGGATGACATTCGTTGCGCACCTACGACACTCCGTATACTCAGCATCCCCTCAAGCCCTTCAGCCGACCATAGGAGCGCGCCCCTTTGAAGACCGAGACCAGCGAACACCTGAAGCCCCGCTCCCAGTACGGAGACGATGCAGTGCAACTCGCCCTTGCCGGCAAATGGGATGAGGCGGTCAAGCTCAACAAATTCGTCATCGAAAACTTCGGGGCCGACGAAGAGACGCAGAACCGTCTGGGCAAAGCTCTTTCCGAGCTCGGCAAGCTGAAGGAGGCGAAAGCGTCGTACGAGGTGGCGCTGAAGCTCAATCCTATGAACTCCATCGCCAAGAAGAACGCTGCGCGCATCAACGCGCTGCTCCACCAGAAGGAGGGACTCAAAGTCGGTGGCACCAGGGTGGACCTCAACCTCTTCGTCGAGGAGATGGGGAAGACCGTGATCACCACTGTGGACTCAGCCCCGAAGGACGACATCTGCTCCAAGGTGGCAGCGGGCGACGTCGCCGAGCTGCGCGTCGAGGGTGACGGCATTGCGGCGGAGACATCGCGCGGCGTCCGGCTCGGTCTCCTGGAGGCGAAGCTTGCCCGCCG
>Ga0209161_10004030_pt1 | contig 11697 bp, 12 predicted proteins | sample GraSoiAngelo_155_FD_186169 | JGI IMG/M metagenome (GOLD analysis project Ga0209161, IMG submission 186169) | Grasslands soil microbial communities from the Angelo Coastal Reserve, California, USA - 14_1009_13_30cm (SPAdes) (version 2) | ecosystem: Environmental > Terrestrial > Soil > Grasslands...
ACTCGGAGATTGCGGCCGCAACGGCTTAGACCTTCGCGCCTCGGCGCGGGCGAACCAGACCAGTTGGCCGGCAAGCAGGGCCACCAGCACCACCAGCGCGGGGGCGCCAAGCCGGGAGACTGCGAACCAGCCCGCGGCGAGGATCAGGAGAACGACGGCGCTCTGGACCCAGTCGCCTACGAAAAGGCCGATGACAGCTTCGCCGGCCGACCGCAGGAAGCTCATGCGAGGGCTGGACGCCTGATCATCGCGATCGCCAGGCGAGAGGCGGCGAAGTAGATCATCGCCAGGCCCAGGATCGAGACGAAATCGAGCGGCCAGGAGGCGCCCATCCCCTCGGCCGCCCAGAAGGTGCCGAGGCTCGTCAGGACCACGCCGACCGCGTACTTCAACGTGTTCTCCGGGACCCGCGCCAGCGGTCGGCGGACCACCACGCCAGCCACCGCGACCACGACCATGGCAAGCAAACCGCCGGCGACCGCGGCAGGCAGCCCGCGACCCGTGCCCCCGACCGCGATCACGATGAAGACCACCTCGAGGCCTTCGAGGAAAACTCCCTTCAAGGCCAGGACGAATCCGACCCAGTCGCGGCCGGCCGCCGCGCCCTGCAGCTGGCTGACCGTGTTGCGATAGGCCAGGTCCTCGTCGTGCTTGTCGACAACCCCGGCGGACCTAAGGACGGCTTTGTGCAGCCAGCGCAACCCGAAGAGCAGCAGCAGCGTGCCAACCAGCAGCTTGAGCGCTCCCTCGGGGATTCGGGTCACGATCAGCTGGCCGAAGAAGATCACCAGGACCGCGAGCGCTACCAGGGCGGCGACAGTGCCCAGGAGCGGCGCCCTCCAGCCGCGGGTCAGGCCGACCGCGAGCACGATGGTGAGCGCCTCCGTCGACTCGACCGCCGAACCCAGGAACGCGGCGCCGAACACCAGAACGGTTTGGTACATCCGCAAAGAGATTAACCAAGGCTTGCTTTAATGGGTTCCATGCGCCCCGGGCTCTATGCCGACGACTCGATCACCCGCCGCGTCAACCGGGAGAACGTGCTGCTTCTGGGCGGCGGCCGCGCTCTGTTGATGCAGCTCGCGCACCCCCAGGTGGCGGCGGGCGTGGACGAGCACTCCGACTTCCGGACCCGGCCGATGTACCGGCTCCGGCGGACGATCCGGCTGACGATGGCCATCGTCTTCGGAGACCGCGAGACTGCGATGGCGGCGGCCCGGAGGGTCAACAATGTGCACGCTCGCGTCAAGGGGCACGATTACCACGCCCTGGACCCCGACCTGCTGCTGTGGGTCCACGCCACGCTGGTGGACACGGCGCTGATGACCTATGAGACTTTCGTGCGCCGGCTGGAGGCGGGCCAGCGCGAAGACTTCTACCAGGAGATGAAGCTTTTGGGCGAGCTGCTCGGGATTCCACGGGCACGATTTCCCGAGACGATTCGTGACTTCGAGGAGTACGTCGCCATGAATGTGGCCGAGCGGCTCCGGGTCGATGAAAGGTCGCTCGAGCTGGCAAGGCTTGTCGTCCGCCCCAGGCTGCTCCGGTTGCCAGGGGCTGTGTTCGTGCCGTGGGAGGTCATCACAGCGGGGTTGTTGCCGGCGTCCTTGCGTGAGCAGTACGGGCTGACGTGGGGCAAGCCGCGGGAGCAGCTCTTTGGCCTCCTCACGCGGGCTTTGCCGAAGCTCGTCGCCGTGACCCCACCCGTGCTTCGTGTGTGGCCGCTGCCGGGGCATAACGTCAGCCTGGCGGGGGATTTCTCGTTCACCGCATGATTTAGGGCGCTCCTGCCCCTCCGGCGCTTCGCGCCACCTCCCCATAAATGGGGAGGAGCACTAGATTCCCTACTTCTTGATGTACACGATGCCCAGTGCTTGCGGGCCTGCATGCGTGCCCAGGACGCAGCCGATCTGGCCGATTGGGATTTCTTGGTCGGGGAGTTCCTTGCGCAGGTCCGCTGCCATGCGCTCGGCGTCGTGCTGCGCCTGGGCGTGCATGACCCCCACGTATTCGGTGGGCTGGTCGGCCCGGAAGAAATCGATCATGCGAGGAATTGCGCGCGAGCGGGTCCGAACTCGGTCGACCGGCTTGATCTGGGCGTCCTCCGCCACGAGCAGGAGGGGTTTGAGATCGAGCATCGTCCCGATCATCGCCCCGGCGCGGCTGAGACGTCCCCCCATCTCGAGGTAGCGCAGCGTGTCGAGGAGAGCGAGCACGCGGCACTTCGTCACCCGTTGCTGGACGGCCGCGATCGCCTCCACCAGAGTGTCGCTTTCCGCCGCGATGCGGCACAGGAACGCAATCGGCATGGACACGGTCTGGCTGTCGATCACGTCGACCTTGAATCCCTCGACCGACGCCGCGCCGATCCTCGCCGCCTCCGCCGTCGCGGAGAGCTTCGCGCCGATGTGGATCGAGATGCAGCCGTCGTGCTCTCTGGACAGCTTGCGGTAGACCTCGGCAAACTCGCCCGGCGACGGCGCTGACGTGGTGGGCAGCTTGCTGGAAGCGGCGAGCCGGCGGAAGAACTCCTCATCCGTCATGTCCACCCGGTCGCGAAATGTTTCCTTGCCGAAGATGACCTTGAGCGGCACGACCTGGATGTCATAGCGGTCGCGCCACTCGTCGGGAAGGTCTGCAGTCGAGTCGGTGACGACCGCGAACGTGCGCGTCAAAGCCCCACGAACTCCGAGCCTTCGGCTTGAGTTCGCGGGGACCCCATCGTCACTCGGGGGTCGGCTTTATTCGACGGAGAGGATGAACGGGTAGTGCTGCTGCCCGCCCTGCTGGACCTCGACCTCGAGGCTGGGGTAGCTCGAGCGGATCTCGGATTCGAGCTTGGCCATCTCATCGTCGCTCGCCTGCTCGCCTCGATACACGGTCACGAGCTCGTAGGAGTCCGGGCCGAGCTTGCCCAGCGCCTTGTTCACGACCTCGGCGTAATCGTCGCCCGCGAACTCGAGCCGTTCGTTGATCAGTCCGATCACATCCCCCTTCTTCACCCTCAACCCGTTCGAACGTGTGTCGCGCACCGCGTGCGTGACCTCGATGGTCTGCACGCGCTCCGCCTCGGCCTTCATCGCGCTGAGGTTTTCGGACGCGGGGCGCTCCGTCCGGAAAGCGACGACCGCCGAGACGCCCTGCGGGACGCTGCGCGTGTCGACGACATGCACCTTCTTCTTGGTCAGGCCGATGACCTGCTTGGCGGCCGGGATGACGTTGCCGTTGTTGGGCAGCAGGATGACCTCGTCGTAGGGCACCGACTCGATCGCCGTAAGCATGTCCTGGGTGCTGGGGTTCATCGTCTGCCCGCCCTCGATGATCGCGTCGACGCCAAGGCCGCGAAAGATCTCGACGAGCCCACGGCCGGCCACCACCGCGACGATGCCCACCCCGTTTGGCCGCGGCGGCCTGGTCCCGGCGGCGCTGCCCTCGGTTTCGAGAATGCGCCGGTGCTGCGTCGACATGTCGCCGACGTTCAGCTTCATCAGCTTGCCGTAGCGTCCCGCGAGATTGATCACCCCCGTCGGGTCGTCCGTGTGCACGTGCACCTTGACCAGCTCCGGCTCACCCACGACAAGCACGGAGTTGCCGAGCGCCTCGATCTCCCCGCGGATCACGTCGAGGTCGAGCTTGGCGCCCTCGATCAAGAACTCGGTGCAGTACCCCCAGCCGCCTTCGGGGAGCGCCATCGAGACCTGCGAGGCCGGCGAGATGGAACGGCTCGTGTCCGCCAGGGCGGCCAGGCTCGGTTCAGTCTCCTCGACCGACTTCAACATGCCTTCGAGGATCAGTTGCAGGCCGAAGCCGCCGGCGTCGACGACGCCCGCGTCGCGGAGGATCTGCAGCTGGCTGGGCGTCTTGAGCACCGCGGCGCGCGCGCCCGCCGCGGCGGCGGCGATGACGCGGGGCACGTTGGCGTCGGGGCTGCTCGCCGCGGTCGCGGCGGCGCGGCCAGCCTCGCGGGCGACGGTGAGGATCGTGCCTTCGGTCGGTTTGTTCACGGCGCGGTACGCGGCGTTGGCGGCCTCTTCGAATGCCGCCGCCAGCTCCGCGGGGCTCAGCGAGCTCTTGCCTTCGACCGCGCGCGCGAATCCACGAAAGATCTGCGACAGGATCACGCCCGAGTTGCCGCGCGCGCCCATCAGGCTGCCGTGCGAAGCGAGCTTGGCGATCTTGCTCACCTCCGCGGCGTTCGATTGCTTGACGTCCTCGACCGCGGATTGCAGCGTCAGCAGCATGTTGGTGCCCGTGTCGCCATCTGGCACGGGGAACACGTTGAGCCTGTTCACCTCTTCATGGTTGGACGCGAGCCAGTTGAGGCTGCCCAACAACGCTCGCTTGAAAAGCGGACCGTCCACCCCTGACGCCTTGCCTGTCGCGTTCATAGCAGCCACCACTCAGCCGCGTTCCTCGCGAACGCCCTGCACGTTGACGTTGACCTTCGCCACGGGCACGTTGACCGAGCGCTCGACCTCGAACTTCACGGTTTCCTGGAGGTTGTGCGCGACCTCCGAGATGCGGATGCCGTACTGGACGATGACGTAGACGTCGATCGCCAGGCCGTCGTCCACCGGGACGACGTCGACTCCCTTGTCGACGTTCTCTCTTCGCAGCAGCTCGGCGAAGCCGTCGCGCAGGCCGCGGCCGGCCATGCCGCTGATGCCGTAGCAGCGCATTGCCGCGTGGCCGGCGATCGCGGCGACCGCGGACGGAAACACCTCGATGCGGCCCCACTGGCGGGACTGGATGAGAGCGGTCGTGGTCTTCGAGGCCATTCGAAGCCCCATGGTACAATTCGAGTCCGCGCGTAAGCGTTCGTTCGCTGCTGCGCGCCTCTCAACTCCAGCCGGAAGGTGCTCCATGGCCAAACAGTGCGCGATTTGCGGTAAAACGCCGCAATACGGACATCACGTGAGTCACGCCAAGAACCGGGTCAACCGGAGGTTTCTGCCCAACCTGCAGATGGGCCGCGTGACGGTGTCGGGCAAGACCTTCAGGGCGCGAGTCTGCACCCGCTGCCTCCGGACCTACTCCGTCTAGAGCTCCAACCCGTGCACTTCGCTTAGGCGGCGAAGGTCGTTGCGTAGGGCATTCCAGACCCTCCCCTGCGCCTCCTCTGACGGGATGACCGTGGCCGGGTCGTCGACCTCCGCGGCGAGCTCCGGGTGCTCGACCATCGCGGCGAAGAGCAGCGTCCATGCGCGCGGCACCACCTCGTAGATCGCGTAGCCTCCACCTCCCAGGGCAAGCCAGCGACCATCGCAGAGCTCGTGCGCCAGCTCGTGAAAAATCCTGCCGATGCGCGGCCAGATGCGCGTCGTGGCGGCGAGGTGCGCGAGCGGGTCGAGGTGGTGCGTGTCGCAGCCGTCCTGCGTCACCAGCACCGTTGGCTTGAACCGGCGCAGCATCGCCGGCACCACCTTCTCGAAAGCACCCAGCCAGGGCTCGTCCCAGGTGTAGGGCGCGAAGGGCAGGTTGACCGCAAAGCCTCGTCCGGCTCCGACCCCTGCGTCCTGCGGAAAGCCGGTGCCCGGGAAGAGCCAGTGGCCGCTCTCGTGGAGGCTGATCGTGAGGACGTCGGGGTCGGCCTTGAAGATGTCCTCGACGCCGTCGCCGTGGTGCACGTCGACGTCGACATAGGCGACGCGATGCCCCTGGTCTTTGAGCCACTGGCAGGCGAGCGCGGCGTCGTTGTACGTGCAGAAGCCCGACGCGCGGTCGCGATGCGCGTGATGCAGGCCGCCCGACGGGCTGAATGCGTGCAACGCCATGCCGCCCTGGATTGATTCGGCTGCGACGAGCGTCGCGCCGGCGACCAGTGCGGTCCCCTCGTGAAGCTCGTCGGAGATGGGGTTGTCGGCGGACGAGTAGCCTGCCGCGTCAATCGCGGCGGGTGAGACGGAGCTGCGCTTTTTCGGATCGCTGAGCCTCTGCACGAGCTCGACGTATTCGGGTGAGTGCACGAGCCCGAGCTCTTCGACGGTCGCCGGACGCGGTGGAAGCAAGTGGCTGTGCTCGATGAGGCCTGTCGATTTGATCAGGTCGACCGCCAGCTTCACGCGGATCGGCTGCAGCGGATGAGCGTCGGACAGGTGATGCTTCATCAGCGCGTCGCCGTAGACGAGCGCCACCGGCCCTGACACGCCCACTTACGCTAACGGTTCGAATGAGCGCGCACGAGGACCTGTTCGAGTCGGTGCCCAACTTCTCAGAAGGCCGGCGACGCGAGGTGATCGAGGCGATCGCATCGGGCGCCTCGCCTGCGTTCGTGCTCGACGCCGACGCCGACCCCGACCATCATCGCGCGGTGCTGTCGGTCGCGGGATTTCGCTCGAGGCTGGTCGAGGGTTTGATGGGGGCGATCGGCGACGCCGTCGAGCGGATCGACCTGCGCGAGCACAGCGGTGTGCATCCACGCGTCGGAGCCGCCGACGTGGTGCCGATCATCCCTCTCGGCGACACCGCGCTGGAGGCCTGCCGCGGGCTCGCGCGCGACCTCGGCGAGCGCGTGTGGTCCGAGCTGAAGGTGCCGGTCTACTTCTACGGGCACGGCGAGGGAAAGACGCTGGCGGACATTCGGGCCGGACGGGCAAAGCCCGACGTCGGCGGACCCGACGTCCACCCCACCGCGGGCGCGGTGTGCGTTGGAGCGCGTCGCACGCTCGTCGCGTTCAACGTGATCCTGTACGGCCTGGACCTCATCGCGGCCCGCGCCCTGGCGCGCGCGATCCGGGAATCGGCGGATGGCCTGCGCGGCGTGCAGGCGCTCGCCTTCGAACTTCCGGGTGATCGCGTGCAGCTCTCGATGAACCTGTTCCGGGTCGACGAGGCCACCCCCTCCGACGTCATCGCCGAGCTCGAACGCAGGGGCGTGGCGATGGGCGCCCAGCAGGTGGTCGGGCTGTGCCCGGCGGCGGCGGCCAACCCGGCGGCGGACGGGCGGTTGCTGGAAGGCCGCCTGGCAAGCGTCGCCGCGAGCGCGGGTGCGACGCTGGCGGCCGAGCGAGGGGGCGAGGAGCTCATGGCGCTCGCCGCGCGGTTGCGGCGCGAGGCGGAGCAGCTTGCATTGCTCGCCGCGGACCAGGACGCGATCCTTGCCGGAGCCGAGCGGGCGGCTGCGCTCGTCCGCGTCCTACGCGCCGCCAACCTCGCGGACGGCGAGCTCGAAGCGATGCTTGGGGTCGCGGCGCGCGGCTTTCGCCGCGGCCTCACACCTGCGACCGAATCGATCTATCGAGCCCGGATCGACGCCCTTGACGCCCGGCTAGGCTGACGCGGAGTTTGTGTCGAGCGACACGTTGCAGGCACCGCCGTTGATGTGGATGCGGTAGCCGGTCGACGCACCCGCGAAATCCGGCGACTCATAGCTGATGTCCCCGATCGCGTGCATGTTCTTGCCGTCCGCGATCAGTGTCGACGCCCCACCTGAGACGGTGACGGATGCCGCGGTGCCGCCTGGCCGGTGCAGGCGAACTGTGAGCGCGCCGCCGTTAATCTCGACGGGAACGATGTCAGGCGGTGGACCGAGCGTGATCTCCTCGCGGCTCGCGCCGGTGTTCACCGTGATGCCGAGCACGTGCGTCGACCCGAGCCGCCAGGTGTCGTTGGTCGCGCCGGAATTCTCCGTGATGTTCCACACGACGTCTTGATTGAGCTGGAGGGTAAGCGCGAATTTGCGGCTCTGCAGACCGAAGACGCCGCTGTTCGGCTGATCGATCTTGAGGACCGTGCTCGTGCGATCGAACGTGACGTCGGGTGTGGGGCCCGAGTATTCGACGTGCGCACGGTAAAGGTTGGAGCCCAGATCGCTGCTGCCCGAGATGGCGATGGTGGCCGCCCCGACATCGATCTCCACGGTGGCCTGACTGAGCCCGCCGACCTGGCCCGAGTAGTCCCGCGAGCTGGTCGCCGCGGGATTGGGCGCGAGCGTGACATAGGCCACCGCGCCGGCGACGGCTACCAGCACGATAAGCGCCGCCGCGATATCGCTGCTGGGGCCGTGAATCGACCGACGAACGATCAGCTCGAGCCCAATCACGATGAGAATCAGCGGCCACAGGGTCAGAAGCTGGAAAACGTTGTCGACCGAGAGGCGGCCGGTGTTGACCAGCAGCGCGATCACGCCCGCGAGGATCAGGACGGCGGGCCAGAAAAAGCTGCGGTACCGCTGCACCTTTACCTCAGGTCCTGGCGCGGCGCACGATCAAATAGAGGCCGATCGCGATCAGGACCAGCGGCCAGAAGATCTCGTCGCGGATCCAGCCCAGGTTGTGGAGCAGGAAATACACGCCGGCGACGATCAGGACGATCGGCCAGAACAGCTGATGCCGCCAGAACTGGTTCACCGGCGCCAGTGTAGTTCGGGTTTGTTAAACGGGGGCGACGACCTCGAACAGCCCGGGCCTCTCCTTGCGCGCCGCCTCCACCATGTCAGGCCCGGCCACGGTGGTCTGGGCCGCGGGGGAGCTGAGCAGGTAGGCGCGCGCCACCCGTCGAAGGTCGTCCGTGGTCACGGCCAGCAGGCGCTGCTTGAACCGCTCCCGGGCCTCGCGCGTGAAACCGGTCACCCGGTTGGTCGCCTCGCGCCGTCCCTTGATGTCCGGTGACTCAAGCGGGTCCACATCTCCGCAGGAGCCGAGGATCGCTTCTTTCAAACCCTCGGCGTCGATGTCGTCGTCGACGATCCACCGGACCGCCTGGTCGAAAACGTCGTAGGTGCGGACGATGTTCGGGTCGCGGTACGAGCCGAGATAAAACGTTCCGCTGGCCACGCCGGCCTGGGCGTAGCCGCCGTAGGCCCCTCCCTTTTCTCTTAGCTCGCGGTGCAGAAATCTGTCGCGCAGGTAGTTGGCGAGGACGAGGAGCGCGGGCGAATCGCGATGCGTGTAGCGGACCGTTTTGAAAACGCGGACGTTGAACGCGACCGGCACGGAGACCGTGCGCGCTTCCGCCGCCCGTTCGACGGGAGGCACGATGTACGGCTGGCCGTCTGCCCGTTCTTTGCTCAGCTCCCCGACCAGCCCCGTGAGCAGCTCCTCGAGGGGCGGGATCATCGCTTCTTCGCACGTGACGATGATCCGAAGGGCGTTCTGCCTGAACAAGAGCGTGCGAATCTCTTGGAGATCCTCGATCACATCGCCGAGCTGCGTCTCCTCCAGCCGCGCCAGCCTTCGCATCGTGTGGAGCATGCCGATGCCCTGAAGGCGGTCGTTGATCGCGCCTTCCGAGCCGAGCTTCGAGTGCGCGCGCAGGAGCGCGAACTGGAACCCGAGCCCGGCAAGCGAGCTCTCGAGGCGGGTGCCGATCTCTCCGATGATCTCCTTGAGCCGATGCGGCTCGATCTCGAGTCGGGCGACGAGGTCGGTAAGAAGGTCGATGAACTGCGTGGCATTGCGGTCGAGGGCGCGGCCGGAGATCACGAAAGACTGGAGGTAGTCATCGCGCTCGGCGAGTGACTGCACCTGGGCGGCAGCGCCAACGCCGCCGGTGTTCGCGGCGATCCGCGCGGCGATGACCGCGTAGTCCTGCCCGGCGGCGCCGCTCTGCGTGAGGACCCGGCCGAACAGCGGGAGAAGGTCCTTCTGCTCGGCTGTGAGTCGCGAGAAGTCGCTCCGTATGTCGAGGTAGGTGATGCCGTTCGTGGGCTGGGAATAGAACTCGACCCTCGCCTCGCCCGCCTTCGCGTCCACGCTGGGCACGTCTTCGAACCGCATCGGGATGTCGGACAGCTCGAGCGTTGGCAGCACCGAGAGGTCCTGCTTCGCGTCCTGCTCTGTCTTCAGACGCCGCGCGTCGGCCACGATGCGGGCGCGCTCGCGTGCGGTGAGCTTTGCCTCGATGGCGACGAGCCGCTCCAGCTCCTCGCGGCGCTGGCGCTCCTCCAGCTCCGTGTCGGGAACCGCCTTGAGCAGTGCGCGGTGCTCGTTGTCGAGCATCTCCGCGCGGATGAGGTTCTCGAAGAAACGTCCCTCGGCACGAGCGCGCTGCAGGTGCTCGAGGTCGGCGTCGAAGTTGAGCGCGCTCAGGGGATTGCCCCCGTGTTGGTACGCGGGCATCGCCGTAAACAGGAGCCGCAGGGCGTAGGGAAAACCTGCGTTCGATCGCTCACGCTTCTCGAACTCGAGGTGATGGATCGCGGCGTCCACCTGGGATGCGTCAACGCCGTGATCGGCAAGCCCTTCAAGGGTTTGGAGCACCACGCGCTGCACCTTTTCTGCGTCCTCGATCGCGACTCCCTTCAAGCCGGCGCCGAAGACCGCTTCACGAAAGTCGTCGTGCAGCCCGCTGCCGTCGGCCAGCGCGCTGCCCAGCCCCGAGTCGATGAGCGCCTTGCGCAGCGGGGAGCCTGCATTGCCGAGCAAGACCTCCGAGAGGAGGTTCATCCCTAACATGCGGAACGAGTCAGAGGTGCGCGAGGTCACCCAGGCGACGAGGGCCTGGGACTTGCGCGAGTTGTCATCGGCTGGGTTTGCCGGGTAGGGCTCGGTCGCCTCGGTCGGCGCTTTCCGGCGCTTCACGTCCCCGATCGAGGAGTCGATCGCGATGCGGTCGAAACGGGACAGTGCGTTCTTTTCGACCAGCTCGAGGGTGGCCTCCAATGACCTGTCGCCGTACGTGTAGAAGAAGGCGTTGCTCGGGTGGTAGTGGCGCTCATGAAATTGCCTGAGCTGCTGCCAGGTCAGGTTCGGAATCTCCAGCGGGTCGCCACCGGACTCGTGCTCGTAGGGCACGCCTTTGAACAGCGACCTGCGCATCGCGCGGTCGATCGCGGCGCCGGGCGTGGCGAGCGCTCCCTTCATCTCGTTGAAAACCACGCCCTTGTAGCGCAGGCCGCTCTTGGGGTCCGAGGGATCTTCGAACTCGAAGCGGATGCCTTCTTGCTTGAACGCGTCCTCGGAGAGCTTGGGGAAGAATGTCGCGTCGAGGTAGACCTCGAGCAGATTCCCGTAGTCCTTTGGGTTGCGCGTGCTGAAGAGGTAGGTGGTCGAGTCAGGCCTCGTGAAGGCGTTCATGAAGGTTGCCAGGGAGCGCGTGGTCATGCTGAAAAATGGGTCGCGGACGGGAAATTTCCGGGACCCGGCGAGGACGACGTGCTCGAGGATGTGGGCAACGCCGGTCGAATCCGTTGGCGCGGTGGGGAAGAAAACGGCGAAACCGTTGTTGTCGTCAGGACACTCGATGTGGATGTGCCGCGCGCCGGTCCGCTCGTGCCTCAGCTCGATGTATGTGCCGAGCCGCTCGAGGGGTTCTCGGCGCACCACCTCGTAGCCGCCGACAGCGGTTGCGGTCCTCTCTGCCATGTGAATGGTTGAGTCTAGGATGTGATTCGTGTTCACCGCCGCGGAGCTCGATTTCCTGCGCTCGCAGCGGATCGGCCGCCTCGCGACGGTGGGGCCGTCGGGGTGGCCGCATGTCGTCCCGATCATGTACACGATGAATGACGACGGCTCACTCGACTTCGATGTCGATGGCGTGAAGCTGCGAAACCTGACCGATGAGCCTCGCGCAGCCATGGTCGTGGATGCGATGGGCCCACGGCGGGGCGTCGCGATGCAGGGTCGCGTCGAGCTCATCGCGCCGGAGAGGGCGCACCTGAAGCCGGAGCGCAAATTCGCCTGGGGTCTTTGATTCGAGGGGCATCCGTCGGCCTGGCCTCAGGCCTCGCCGTGGTCCTGCTCGCCTGCAGCTCGGGCT
>Ga0209161_10004032_pt1 | contig 11694 bp, 8 predicted proteins | sample GraSoiAngelo_155_FD_186169 | JGI IMG/M metagenome (GOLD analysis project Ga0209161, IMG submission 186169) | Grasslands soil microbial communities from the Angelo Coastal Reserve, California, USA - 14_1009_13_30cm (SPAdes) (version 2) | ecosystem: Environmental > Terrestrial > Soil > Grasslands ...
GGACGGCGGCATCAAATACAACCTGCCGCACGGCGGCCCCGCCGACATCGACGCCACGGGCTAGATCGAGCGGCAGGCCAACGAGCTCCTGGAAGGCGGCAACACCGGCATCCGGCGGATCCCGTTCGAGCGCGCGATCACCGTCACGTCGACGCACGCGCAGGACTTCGTGCTGCCCTACTGGCGCGTGAGGTCGTCTCGGACCTCATCATGAAGGCGGACCAGGATCATCTCCAGCGGCTGCTGGGCCATCAGTCCGCGGCGGCGGTGATGTCGGGGACCTCGGCCTTCGTCCAGCTGGCGTCCGGGTTGAACGTCTTCATGGCCAGGCCGAGGGCGCGCGTGTTCGGCCCGAGGTCCTTCTGGTACACGACGCCGTCTTGGTTGACGATGAAGGTCATCACGCCGGAGACGCCGTACTGCGCGGGGAAGGCGACCAGTGCGAAGCCCGCGATCATGTGACCACGCGTGACGTAGTCGTATTCGCCGTCCGGCGCAGCGGGCCCCTGGGCGGCCAGGATCCGGTAGAGATACCCGTGGAATGGCGTCGGGCCCGAACCCTCGCGCCGGTAGCCTCCGGCCCGCGCGCTGGCGACGAGATCGCCGAGCGGGCTCGGCGGCTCGCCGGGCCGGGTGGGCCAGTAGAGGCCATCGCGCTTGCCAGGAGTGCTGGCGAACTGCTGCGCGTACTCGAGGACGCCGCCGCCGGTGCGGTCCTCGGCGTAGTACTCGCGCTGGGCGTCCACGTAGGCCAGGCACGTCTCGATCGTGAAGAGCTCATTGCGGCCGATGCGCCGCGCGAGGATCTCCTCGCGCCCCCGCCGCGCATCGAACCACCAGCGCTCGCCGTCCTTCACGAGCGGGATCGGAAACGGCCAGTCGTCGGGGCCGACCTGCAGCATGGTGGTGGTGCCGTAGGGAATGAGCCGGTTCGCCGTGTCGTACGCCTGCAGGAACTTCTCGCGGCTCTGTCGATCGGACACCGGATCGCCCGACGAGACGAGCGTGCGGCCCTCGCTGCCGAGGATGCTCATCAGCCCCTTGGTGTCGCCGCCGCGCAAAGCAGCCACGAACGCCTGCGTCGCCGCCTCGGTGGACTCGAAGCGTTTGGCCTTCATCACCGCGGGCCTCGGCGCCACCGGCGGTGGCGTCGCGGCCGGGGCCGCGTCGGGCTTGGTGGGCGCCGGCGCCTGGGCGTTGGCCGCGGGTCCGGCGTACGGAGCGACCGCGGCCGCGATCACGAGAACGACCGACCAGGTTCGCGGAATCATCGACGACCTCCCCCGCGGCCACCGCCGCCACCACGGCCACCGCCACCGCCGCCGGCCCGGCCGCCGCCAGCGCCTCCACCACCACGGGCTGCTCCAGTCGAGCGGTTGAAGCTCCCGCGGCTGGCGTTGCCACGATTGCTGAAGCTCTGCGCGTCCCGCCCACCACCGAGGCCGTCGAACGCGCCGGCCTGGCGACCCTGGAACCCACCGGCCTCGCTGAGGCCGCCGGTGCGGGGCGACGCCTGCGCGCCGCGATCTCCGAAGCCGCCTGCGGGCTGCTGGCCGAGCGCGCCTTGCTGCGGTCGACCTTCCTGCTGACCGAGCCCGCCTTGCTGGCCGATCGCACCCTGGCTGGGGCGTGCACCCTGCTGACCGAGTCCGCCCTGCTGACCGAGTCCGCCCTGCTCGCCGAGTCCGCCCTGCGCCGTGCGGCCACGGAAGGACTCGCGCGCTTGCGCGTTCGCGGGCCCGGTCTTGTTGAAGCGCTGCTGCGTGGCGGTGTCGCGGTACTGCACACCCTTGCGATGCTCGGGGTCGTGCTGCCACTGGCCCCGGCCCTGCCCGGCCGCGCCGGAGCCCCGCTGGCTGTTGTAGTGCTCGACGCGGTTTCGAGCCTCGTTCCGGTTGTTCACGTTGTTCGTGAAGTTGTTCGCGGTGCTGTTGTTGACGTTGACGTCGCCGCCTCCGGAATGCCAGTCGCAGTCACTCCACAGCGCCGCGCCGACCGCCATCCCGGCCGCGAACGTGAAGGCCCCGGCGGCGAAGTAGCCCGGTGGATACGGGTAGTAGGGCGGGTAAGCCGGGGGAAATTCGCCATAGACGACCGTCGGGTCATAGCTCGGCATGTAGACGACCTGTGGATTGGGCTGCTCGATCTTGATGATGGTCGGCGGAGCCTGGGCAACCTGCACCGTGGTCTCGGCGGGCGGCGCCTGCGCAACCGTCGGTGGCGGCGCCGCAGCGGCGGGCTCCACGATGACCTTCTGCTCCGGGGTGCTCTTGAGCTGCCCGTTGGCCTCGGCGCGTGCGCGCAGTCGCTGGATGCCGGCCATCACGTCGTTCTGCTGCGCCAGGAACGCATCTCCCAGCTTCTGCAGCCAGTCGAGCTTGTCGTTCAGCATCGTGAGCACCTGGGGAAAGAAGACCAGCGACTTCACGCTGTCGTCCCAGGTGTACCGCTTGAGCGCCTCGTTGAGCTGATCGCCCTGGACCTTCGGGTTCTCCTTGACGAAGCGCGCGGCCTGCACGACCTCGAGCGGGTACGTCGAGGCCATGAGAATCTGGGCCAGCAGCTTGTCGGGATGCAGCGCGATCGGCGCCACCAGCTGATCGATCTGCTCGGGACTGAGTGGCTGTGGCGCCCCCTGCGCCATTGCCAGAGGCGGCAGGAGCGAGGATGGCAGGAACACGATCGCCAGCACGAGCCACGCGAGAACCTTGCTAGGCACGTTCATGATCGGCCTCCCGAAGCGCCACTCGACCAGTTTCGTCGACGTGCGGCAATGGGACCTTGGTCCGACACCGAGCGAGCCGGGGCGGCCGTAGGGCGCACCACCGGCCGTCTGGCTCATGCGCGTCTCATCGCGATCAGCACCACGATCCAGGCCAGCAAGAAGCCGATCGAGACACCGACCGGCAGCGCGTGCCCGAACACCGTCAGCAGGAAGCGGTGCCCCAGACGCGGCCAGTCCAGATCCTTCGCCGCGGACCCCGCGCAGAGACGGTCGTGCTCCGTGCGCCATTCCCAGATCGCGAAGCTGGCTGCACCCACCGCCAGCAGCACCAGGACCGGCAGCAGCACGCCCACGAAGGGGATCAGGACGAACAAGAGCGCGCCGATGCTCGCCTTCGCGCCCTCGCTGCGTTGGCCAACCACCGCCACGAACGTCCCGAAGAGGAAGGACTGCGCGATGACCAGCCAGGTCGTGCGCTGGCCGATCAGCTCGTTCTCGTGCCTGATCTCTGATGCTATCAGGCTGAGCTTGGCGATCAGCTGACCCTCGCTCAATCCACGTCCTCCTGACACTGGCGACGACTGACCTCGGGGCTAGTCGGCGGGCTTGAAGATGTGGATGACGACCTGCCGGTCCGGCTTCGCTCGCCCCGTCCGTGCCTTGAACGCCTCTTCGCCCGTCCCGATGAAGTACACGCGATTCATGTCGACACCGCGCTCGGTGAGCCGGCGGCGAACGATCTCCACGCGCTGCCAGCTCAGGTTCGCGTTGTCGCGGTCGCTGCCAGAGGCGTCCGGGTACCCCACGATGTTGAGCGTGTAGGTCGGATTCTCCGCCATCGTCGACACGACGCGGTCCAGGGTCGCCAGGGCTTGCCGGGACAGGCCGGCCTTGCTCGCCTCGAACAGCACCGCGATCTCGTGCACGTTCTCCCGCTTGAACCGGTTGGCACGTGCGCGCTCGAGGGCAGCGTCCACCTGCTCGGCCTTGGCCTGGACCTGGCCGGCCATCGCCTGCGCCTTGTCGGCCCTGTTCTGCGCCTGGTCGGCCCTGCCCTGTGCCTGCTCCGCCCGGCTCTCCGCCTGGTCGGCCGTCGCCTGGGCCTGGGTGATCCTCGACTCCGCAGTCGCGACCCGGGCCGTGAGAGCGGTCAGGTCGGCTCGCGTCGCCTTCGACTCGCGCTCCAGGGCGTCGATGCGGGTCGTCAGGGCCGCGCGAAGCTCGTTGTCATGCTCGTCCACATAGCTCTGGGTCGCCAGGCAACCGTTGATTCCGAGCGTCACGCCTGTTGCGAGCAGCACCCACGTTGCCAGCCGACCGACGGTCCTCATGTGGCAGCCTCTCTGGCCTGAGCCCTTGGCCTCACGGTCTCGTCGCCGGCGGCTCGAACCACTGCGTCTTCGGCACGACCACCGGCGCGGCCGCGTCGAGCACGTAGTGCGGCGACATGATCTGCACGCCGTACTCGTTGAAGGCGTCCTGGACGTTGGCGTTGAGCGCGCTGAGGACCGCGGGGCGTCGGTGCTGGTCCCGCAGTCGCGCGCGCAGCGAGTACCGGACGTAGAAGTCCGACAGCGCGGTCTGTAACACCTCGGGCGGCGGCTCGCGCTCGAGCTCCGGCGTTCGCGCCGCCGCATCCAGCAGCATCGCGTGTACTTGCCGCCACGGCGCGCTGTAGCCGATGGTGACCGAGGTCTCGAGGATCGAGGCCGCCTGGGCCGCCGGCCGCGAGAAGTTCCGGGTGACGCTACCCAGGAGCACGCTGTTGGGGACGTTGACCTCTTCGTCGAGGGGCGTGCGGATCCGGGTCGAGAACACGCCGACGCCGACCACCGCACCTTCGACGTCCCCGACCCGTACCCACTCGCCCGGACGGAGCACATGGGCGAAGGTGAGGATGAAACCGCCGGCCGCCTGGCCGACGAGGCCGGCGGCGCCCAGCGAGAGCATCAAGCCCACCAGCACGCTCAGGCCCTTGAACGCATCGCTGCTGGCGCCGGGAAAATACGGGTACGCCATGGCCAGCGCGAAGAGCCAGACGATCACGGTGGCGAGCCGCCGGGCGAGGTACACCGTGTCGGCGTCGATCCCGAGCAGCCGGTAGCGACCGACCGCGATCCCGTGCGCCGTGGCCGCGAGGATCTTGCTGGCGAATTGGGCCAACGCCGCGATGAGGGCCACCATCACGAGATCGGGCGCGGCCTCGACGGCGGCGCCCGCAACCTGCTCGGCAATGACCACGGCGTAGCCGGTGAGCTTCTCCGACCACGGGCGGGTATAGGGGAAGAGGCGGAACACGAAGCGCAGGCACTCCTCGGCGATGACCAGGACGATTCCAAGGAAGACGAAGTGGCCGAAGGTGCGGATCACCCGTGCGAGGGTGGTCCGCTCCTCCTCCCAGATCCTGAGCCGACGTGTCAGGTAGGTGTCCAGCCGCTGCCGAAGCCAGCGCCGTCCACGGGCCAGAAGCCAGACGGCCAGGCAGAAGGCGGCCGCCGCCGCGAGCGTGAGCACCAGCGCCCAGGCGAGCTCACCACCCCTGATGGCGGAGTGAGCGGCCTCGATCGCCTCGTCGAGGCGCTTGCCCACGACCGCCCGGGCCTCGTCGAACGTCTGGCCGTCCTCGGCGTCGAGGTCGCCGTCGAGGATCCTGAACACGTAGACGCCGTCGATCGTGACGTTGAGGCCCTCGGGCGTGGTGACCATCTTGACCGCGCCCCGCCCGTGCCTGGCGACGGCCTCATGGATGCGGTTGGCGGCCTGTGCTGCCCGGTCGGCAGGCAGGACGCCGTAGTACGAGGCCCGCAGCGTCGCGATATCGCGGTTGAAGAACTTGATCGTCGCCGGCGGCGGCGCAACCGGCGCCGGGCCGACGGCGTTGGCCGCGAACGCTGGCGCCGGCGCCAGGAAGGTCAGCAGCAGCAGCAGGGCCCTCAGGAGGTTCTGCATCGGGGCGCCCTCACGTTCTCGCCGCGCTCGCGACCGAAGGCTTGGCGGGCGCCACCTCGGTCTCGATGATCGCGGCGGCCTTGCCGAGCTCCAGGACCTGCTCGGGCGTGGTGGTCGCGAACAGGTGCATGATCCGCGCGATGATGCCGGTCCATCCGGTCTGGTGGCTGGCGCCGAGGCCGGCACCGTTGTCGCCGTGGAAGTACTCGTAGAAGAGGATGAGGTCCCGCCAGTGCGGATCGTCCTGGAACTTCCGCGTGTCTCCGTAGACCGGCCGCCGCCCGTGTGCGTCCCGCAGGAAGATGCTGACGAGTCGCCGCGAGATCTCCTCGGCGACCTGATAGAGCGTCAGGCGGCGGCCGGAGCCGGTGGGACACTCGATGGTGAAGTCGTCGCCGTAGTAGGCGTAGTAGTTCAGCAGCGCCCGGAGGATCAGCGCGTTGACCGGCATCCAGATCGGGCCACGCCAGTTGGAGTTGCCGCCGAACATGCCGGTGTCGGATTCCGCCGGCAGGTACTCCACCCGGTACTCCTTGCCACCGGTGTGAAACACGAACGGGTGCTCGGCGTGACGGCGGGAGATCGAACGGATGCCGTAGGGGCTCAGGAACTCCTTCTCGTCGAGCATGATCGAGAGCACCCGGCGAAGCCTCGCCTCGGTCAGGATCGCCGCCAGGCGCCGGCCCGCCACCCCCGGTCGGACCGGATCGTGGATGTGCGCCCTCAGCTCCGGACGAGCCCCGAGGAATCGCTCGAAGTGCTGCCTCAAGGCCGGATACTTCTGCACGAGCCTTCCCTCGAAGGTGGTTGCCGCGCACAGGGGTAGCAGGCCGACCATCGAGCGGACCTTCAGGCGCTCGGAGCGGCCGTCGGGCAGCCGAAGCACATCGTAGAAGAAGCCGTCCTCCTCGTCCCACATCCCGATGTCGCCACCCGTGTGCATCATGGAGGAGGCGATCCAGAGAAAGTGCTCGACGAACTTGATCACCATCGGGAGATACGCCGGCCGCTCCATCGTCAGCGTCGAGGCGATCTCCAGCATGTTCTGGCTGAAGAGCGCCATCCAGGCGGTGCCGTCGGCCTGCGCCAGGTAGCCGCCGGTCGGCAGCGGCGCGCTCCGGTCGAAGACGCCGATGTTGTCCAGCCCCAGGAAGCCGCCCTCGAAGATGTTGTTGCCGGTGCGGTCCTTGCGATTGATCCACCAGGTGAAGTTCAGCAGGAGCTTCTGGAAGGCGCACTCCAGCCACTCGACGTCGCCCTGCCCGCGCCGGAGCGTTTGCAGGCGATACGTGAAGATGGTCGCCCACGCGTGCACCGGGGGGTTGACGTCGCCGAAGTTCCACTCGTAGGCGGGGAGCTGGCCGTTGGGGTGGAGGTAGTCCGCGCGGAGCATGAGGTCGAGCTGCTGCTTGCCGAAGTCCTCGTCCACCGCCGTCAGCGCCAGGACGTGGAACGCGAGGTCCCAGGCGGCGTACCAGGGATACTCCCACTTGTCGGGCATCGAGACGACGTCGGCGTTGTGCATGTGATGCCAGTGCTCGTTGCGGGGGGCGTGCCGCCGCGGATTGGACTGGTCGGCACCGTGCTCGGAGAGCCAGTGATCGACGTCGTAGTAGTAGAACTGCTTGGACCACAGCATACCGGCCACCGCCTGGCGCATCACGTTGGCCCGGTCAGCGTCGAGGGTCGTCGGGATGACCTCGGCGTAGAACTCGTCGGCGTCCTTCCGGCGCGCCGTCATGACCGCGTCGAAGTCGCCGAACGGCGCCCGACCTCCGTTCCCCGCCGCCGCCGGCGCGGCGTCGGTCAGTCGCAGGCGGATGGTCCGCGAGGCCCCGGCGGCCACCGTCAGCGTGTAGTGGGCGGACGCCTTGGTCCCCGTGTTGGCGGGGTTGACCGCGGACGTGCGGCCGTGGACGACGTAGTCGTTGATCCCGTCCTTCACGTAGGGCGTGGCGTTCGGGACGCCGACGAGGCGCGCGCTATTCGTCTCGTTCTCGGTGAAGAGCAGCGTGGTCTGGCCCTCGGCGTACAGGAATCGGTTGCCGAGACCGGGATCAATCGCCGCGACGACAGCGCCGCCCTCGCCGGCAGCCGCCTGCCGCAGCCGAGGACGGATGTCCGGGCGCATCGCCCACACGTTCCGGAACCAGAGGGTGGGGAGCAGGTGCAGCGTCGCCGCCTCAGGGCCGCGGTTCTCCACGGTGATCCGGACCAGGATGTCCTCCGGGGAGGCCTTCGCGTACTCGACGAAGACGTCGAAGTAGCGACCGTCATCGAACACGCCAGTGTCGATGAGCTCGTACTCGAGCTCCTGCTTGCCCCGGCGGCGATTCGTCTCCACGATCGTGCCGTACGGGTAGGCGGCCTGTGGATACTTGTAGAGGTATTTCATGTAGGAATGCGTGGGCGTCGAGTCGAGATAGAAGTAGTATTCCTTGACGTCCTCGCCGTGGTTGCCCTCGCTGTTCGTCAGCCCGAACAGCCGCTCCTTGAGGATCGGGTCCCGGCCGTTCCAGAGGGCCAGCGCGAAGCAGAGCCACTGCTGGTCGTCGGAGATCCCGGCCAGGCCGTCCTCGCCCCAGCGATAGGCGCGCGAGCGAGCGTGGTCGTGGGGAAAGGAGTTCCAGGCATCGCCCGAGTCGCTGTAGTCCTCGCGCACCGTTCCCCACTGCCGCTCGGAGAGATAGGGGCCCCACTTTCGCCACGGAACGTCCTTGCTGCGCGCTTCGTCCAGGCGTCGTTGCTCGGCATTCATGGTGTCGGCTCCTCCGTGCATTACCCGGTCGGGATCGTGAGCACCGGCGGCGCCTCTTTGCTGCCCGGTTCCACGAGCGTGAAGATGAACATGATGAAGCTGAACATCCGCTTCGACGGTATGTCGCGGTCGTCGATCCAGAACCAGTAGTTGCGGTACGGGACCATCACGAATGCGTCGGCCGGACGCTCCCGGGAGCTCTTGATCTGGAGCAGGGGCCGCAGGGGACCGCTCGGGCCCTGGTCGGGCTCGGCCATCGGGCTCACGCGTTGCTCGGCGACATGGGCCGAGGGCACGTCGATGAACGACGCGAGGTTGATCAGGATCTCCAGGGCGGACCGGGTGAGCATCGCGATCTCGCGGTTGTCGTCGGCGATCGCTCCGTACACGACGCGGAACTCGCTGGCGGCGGGGTCGACGCCGAGCAGCCTGCGGATGCCCAGCGCGTCCGCCGCGACGCCCGGGTCCACCTTCTGGCGGAACGTCAGCAGCGTGGCGACCTCCTTGGTGTCGGTGCGCTGCACGCGCATGCCGATGGCGCCCGAGAGCTGGACCCGACGCAGTCGCTCGAGGAGCTCGAGGAACTCGGCCTCGGCGGGCCGGGCTCGCAGGTCCCCGCCGTGGCGGTTGTCCAGCCCGTTCACGACGTTGACCATCAGGCGCAGCACGAGGTCAACGGGATACCCCGCCTGGATCAGGCTCAGCACGGAGGCCGGCGGCACCGGGGTCATCATCGAGCGGGCGAAGCGCTCGCCCATGAGCGGCGTGTAGGTGATGGTCGGACGGTCCGTGAAACGGCCGCCGACGCTGGCGGCGACGGTGTTGTTCGGGACGTTCGGATGCTCGATCGAGAAGCCGAAGAGGTTCCAGAACGCCGAGGCCGACACCACGCTCTCGACCGTGTAGCCGCTCACGATCTGCCCGACGTCCAGGAACACGCCGATGTCGCCGTAGCGCAGCCGCACCAGGTTCAGCATCATCTGGCTCTTCCACGAGTCGGCCACGGCCGCGCTGTAATCGAAGCGATCGCGGGCCACCGTCCGCGGCCCGACCGTGCAGCCGGCCATCAGCAGCGCGACGATCAGCAGGAGGAGCGTCGCTTGGACCGCGCGCTTCGTGCGCAGCCGCGCGGCGCGATTCGCGAGCGCGCGCGCGACGGTGTAGGGCGTGACGATCAGCACCGGACCCACGACGAGGGCGGCGCCGGCGTGCGAGACGCCGAGGATGAGCCACTGGGCCACGGCGTCCAGGAGAATGCCGAGCAGCAGGAGATTCGCCACGCTCTCCAGCGTGCTGGTCATGAGCTGCCGGCGGAGGTCGGGGTGAAACAGCACCCCGTACAGGTAGGGCGGCCGGCCCGCCCGCGCGTCGGCCAGCCCGCTGCGGATGCCGAGGACGATCGCGGTGAGGGGCTGCAGGATGAAGCGGAAGCGCCCGGGGCCGGTGAGGCGCCGGGGGATGTCCTCCAGGAACGCGCGGGAGAACAGGTAGATCTCCCCGCGCTCGAGCGCCTCGCGCACCGTGCCGGGGACGGACAGCACGAGCACGACCAGCGTGATCCCCGCCAGCACCAGCGTCGAGCGTCGCAGCGTCATGGCCGGCTCACAGCACCGAGAAGTCGTAGCTCACGACGAGGCGGTACTCGGTCATCGCATTCTTCGGACCCTGGTACTGCTCGACGTGCCCGTAGCGGGCGCGCAGCCACAGGCCGGTCAGCCCTTTCCACGCCGGCCGCCACTGGACGTCGAGGTCGACCTCGTTCTCGTTGGGGACCGCTGACCTCGTCGTGGGTGCGACGCGCGACGCGCCGTGCACGAACAGCGCGTACGCGGTGAGCCCCTCGACGCCGAGCCGCCTGAAGTCGTAGGACAGCCTTGCGAGGAGCGCCTGCTCTCCGGCCCGATTGAACTTCTGGATCATCGCGCCGCTGTAGCCGGGATTGCCGCTCCATGGGTTCTGCAGGTCGGCGCCGTGGGCCGTCCGGGACCAGGCGAGCGAGACGACCGCGTTGCCGTAGCTCGCCTCGGCCTTGACCGCGAACAGCTCGGTGTCGAACGCGACCCCGGTCATGAAATTACCGCCCACGCTGCGCTGGTCCACGTACTGCGCCGAGACGAGCACCCCGGCGCCGGCCGGCCCGGGCACGAGGTACTTGCCCTCGCCGTACCCGATGTTGATGACGTCGGCGCAGTAGTAGTCGATGCCGCCGACCGAGAGCCCTCCAGACGAGAACAGCGCGCCCAGCATAGCGACGCCGCGGTCGACCGCGGCGCCCGCCTGCCGCGACATCCAGATGAAGTCGTCGTCGTTCCTGTCCTTGATCTTGGTGATGTAGCCGGCCCCGTAGCGGAAGGCGGGTGCGCCGTCCTGGCCGCCCACGCTGCCTTGCAGCGTGTAGCCCTCGAACGTCTTCGGCGACATGCGGCTGTCGTCGCGATTGAGATACGGCGTGTCGTAGGCGTAGCGGTAGAGGTTCACGAAGTTCCGGTCGAGGAATTTCAGCCGCGCGTAGAGCTGGCCCAGGACCGTGTATCCCTTCTGTCCCGTCTCCAGCAGGGCGGTGCCGTCGCGAGCGTCGGGGGCGTGGAGCGGCTGCGACGTGTACAGGACGGCGCTGACCGAGAGCGTGTCGAGCAGCCAGCCGGACTGGAAGGAGAGCGCGCCGCCCGTGGCCAGGGCCTCCAGGTGGGTGTCGTCGTACTTCTCGCGGTTGAAGTAGTAAGTGCGCAGGTTGACGTCGAGCTTCATGTCTCGGAAGAACGCCGGCGCGTCCTTCAATCGCTCCCGCAGCTCCGGCAGCAGCACGAACGGCTGCGGAGCGGGGGCGGGCACGAACGCGCGCTCGATCGGCGTCGCCACCTGCTCGACCGCCGACGGGGTTGGCTCCTGCTGCTCGATCTGCTCCTGGGCCCGGCCGGGCGCCGGCGCGCCCAGCAGCGGCAGCGCCAGCACGGCGCCGGTGATCGCCGGCGCCGCGACGTGGCGCCACGCAGCGCACAGCCGGCGAGTCACGGCGGCCATCGGCCCGTCTCAGCCGAGGTCGGCGAAGAGGACGACCACCGAGCGCGCCTCGGCCCGGTAGGAGTGGCCGGGGATCGCCGGCACCTGCTGCCAGGGCGCGATGTCGTCCGGCGAGTCCAGCGCGGTGTCGATCCAGCGGCGCCACGGCTTGCCGGAGGGAACGGCCGGCAGCTCGAAGACGAGCGGCTCCCAGTACGCGTTGAAGATGAAGTGGGCCAGGCGGCGCTCGTCCTTGAGCTCG
>Ga0209161_10004034_pt1 | contig 11690 bp, 11 predicted proteins | sample GraSoiAngelo_155_FD_186169 | JGI IMG/M metagenome (GOLD analysis project Ga0209161, IMG submission 186169) | Grasslands soil microbial communities from the Angelo Coastal Reserve, California, USA - 14_1009_13_30cm (SPAdes) (version 2) | ecosystem: Environmental > Terrestrial > Soil > Grasslands...
CGCATTTCGATGATCTTGCCGTCCTTGGTCTCGCAGAAGATGGCCCCGCGGGCGTCCACCCATTCGCCGCTGCGGCGCCGACGGTAGGTGCAACGAAACTCGGTCGCGAACCAGGGGCCGGCAACGTACAGCTCTCCGGACTTGAAGGTCACGTCGGCCTGGTTCTGGGGAACGTCCTGCCAATACGCGCGGATCGCGTCGATGCCGGTGCTCTTGGCGCTGAACGGGGTTTCGAGAAACACGGCATCGGGGGCGAAGACGGAGGCGATCTCATCCACGGCGCCGCGCTCCCACCCGCGGCCAAACGTATCCAGCAGCTCGCGATAGGCCTGGGCCATGGCGCCCAATATACCCGAAATCTGGAACCCCCGGTCGAGACGTATGGTAGACGGGAGCAGCCGCGGGTCGCTCCCTCGGTTTTTCGCAAGCCTTCTCTTACCGTTTACAGGAGGATGAAACGATGCTGAAGCGGATCCTCGCCACCACCGCCGTACTGGCGTGCTGTGCGCTGCCGCTGGCGGCGCAGGCCCACGAGAAGATGGCGGGCGACGAGATGACGATCACCGCTCAGGTGGTCGACTTGAACTGCAACACGACCAACGGCGCGTCCGGCGCGGGCCACAAGGCGTGCGCCCAGGCGTGCGCCAAAGCCGGTGTGCCGCTCGGCCTGCTGTCGAGCGACGGCACCATGTATTTGCCGGTGAGCTCGAAGCCCGGCGATCCGCAGAACTCGAAGCTCATTCCCTTTGCGGAGAGCAAGGTGAAGGTGACCGGCACGCATCGTCTGGTCAGCGGCCTGCACACCATCGAGATCAAGTCGGTTTCGGCCGCCTCCTGATGCGGCTGGTGCTGGGGGGGTGCGCCGTTCTGGTGGCGGCGCTCTACGGCTGCCGCCCGACGGCGCCCCCCCACAGCGGCTTCACACTGCTGTTCCTCGACCGCTCGCCGGCCGCATCGCTCGGCGGCCTGTCGTGGGCGCCCGATCCCGAGCATGGTCGGCTCCTCGCGTTCGATCGCGAGCTCCGCGTCGTCCGCCAGATCACGAACCCTCGCCTCGCCACGCCGATGGCCGTGACGCCGCTCGGCGGGACGGAGCTGCTCGTCACCGAGCACACCGGCGAGGGCGTGGTGGTCGACACCATGGGGGACGGCCGCGTGGTGCGCGAATGGGAGAGCCCGGACGTGGCGTCGCTGTACGCCGCGGGTGCGGGCCGGGTGGCCGCCACCCGCTCTCCGTACTACGTGCCCCAGCTCAGCACCCCCGAGCCCGATTCGGCACCCCTGATCCGGATGCTCGACACCCTGGGGCGCCCCATCGGGCGACTCGCCACTATCCGGCGGCCGGCGACGCCGTTGCTCGACTACGTGGTGAACGCGGGGGCGGTGGCGGTGGGGCCGGATGGAGCAGTTTACTACGCGCCGCTGGTGCGCGATGAGATCCGCAAGTACACGCCCGCGGGCCAACTCACCTGGACCGCGAAGCGCGGGCTGTTCCCGGCGGGGAGCGAGCCCGATCCCGAGTTCCTCCCCGCCAAGGGCGCCGACCTGCGACTCAAGAAAGCGCTCGTGAACGTCGCGCTCGCGCTCGGCCCCCCGCCGGGGGGGCGGGGGGGGCGGCTGTACGCGCTCGGCTCCGACGATTCCGCCGCGACACGCCTGCGAGTGGACGTGCTCGACCCCGCGACAGGCGCTATTCTCGCGACCCGGCACCTCGGTGCCCGTGAGACGGCGGTGGCGGTGGATGCGAGCGGCGTCCTCGCAGTGTTCGACGCGGACTCGCTGGTCGCACGCGCCGACGGGGCTGCACCCAGTACGCGCGAGGCGTTTGGTCCCGCCCTCGAGCTGCCCGACCTCGCAGGCGACACGGTCAGACTGGCCGGGTTCCGGGGCAAGGTGACGCTCGTGAACTTCTGGGCGTCGTGGTGCGATCCCTGCCGTGAGGAGTTCCCACACATGGCCGAGCTGTACCGCGAGTTCGACCGCAAGGACTTCGAGATCGCGGGCGTGTCGGACGACGTGGATTCGGGGCCCATGCTGGCGTTCGTGCGCAAGTACCGGCCACCGTTCCCGATCCTGGTGGGGGGCGGCCGCATGAAGCAGCTCTATCACTATCGGGGCCTGCCCTATTCCGTGCTGCTCGACCGGCAGGGTCGGGTCATCGAGCGGATCTTCGGGTTCGGCGGAGCGGAGGAGTTCCGGAGACTGCGTCAGACTATTGCAAACGAGGTCCGCGCTCCCTAGGCTTTATCCGTGCCAGACTCGCCGCATCCCGCATCCCGCATCCCGCATCCCGTCATCATCGATACCGACCCCGGCATCGACGACATGCTGGCGCTGCTGTTGGCGCTGGCGTCGCCCGAGCTCGATGTCCGGGGCATCTCCGTCTCATACGGCAATACGGTGGTGGAGAACGCGTTCCGAAATGCCGTCGCGATCCTGCGGCGCGCCGGCAAGCGCACGACGCTCGCCGTGGGCGCCCGGCGCCCGCTCAAGCGGCCGCTCGCGGTGGCGCGCGATACGCACGGCGAGTCGGGCCTGGGGTACGCGGAGCTGCCGCCGGCCGGCGTGATCCTCGACTTCGTGAAATCGCTCGATCGCCTGCTCGCCGAGCAGTCGGATCCCGTCACGCTGGTCACGCTCGGCCCGGTGACGAGCCTCGCGCTCGCGCTGCGCGGCAATCCGCAGGTGGTGCGGGCCAAGGTCGCGCGGCACATCGCGATGATCGGCAACGTCGGCGCCCGGGGGAACACGACCCGTTATGCCGAGTTCAACGCCTGGTGCGACCCCGAGGCGCTGGACGTCGTGCTCCGCGCCGAGCTGCCGACCGAGATGGTGGGCCTCGACGTCACGCGCGAGATGGTGCTCGCCCAGCACGAGACGACGCGATTGCAGCACGCCGGGGCGCCGCAGGCGCGCTGGATCAACGATGCGCTCCGCTTCTACATCGAGTTCCACAAGCAGCAGGAGGGGCTGGACGGCTGCATCGTGAACGACGTGCTGCCGATCGCGGCGCTCCTCAAGCCCGCGGCCCTCGGCTTCGAGGAGCAACGGTTGGTAGTGGATCTGGAGGAGGGGCCGCACCGCGGTCACACGCGGATCGATCCGCACGGTGCGCGGGTGCAAGTGGCCACGCGGGTGGACGTGGCAGCGGTGCGTCCCCTCCTGTCGGAGCGCGTGTTCCGCTGGGCGGTGCACCAGACGGCGACGCCGATCGTGTCCCAGGAGGCGGTCGTGTGACGCCGATGCCCCGCAAAGTCGCCGTGATCGGTGCGGGCGACATCGGCTGCGGTTGGGCGGCGCTGTGCGCCTCGGCGGGCTGGCCGGTGACCGTGTTCGACGCCAGCGCCCAGGGGCTGGAGCGCGCCGCCGCCGAGGTGCCGCGCCGTACCCGTGCCCTGGTGGCGCTGGAGCGCGCCACCCAAGGCATCGTGGAGCGCGGCTTGCTCGAGTTCACGCAGGCGCGGAGCCTGCTCCAGGCCGTCCAGGACGCCGACTGGGTGATCGAGGCGATCCCCGAGGACGCGATCGCGAAGCAGAAGCTGTTCGGCTCGATCGAGCAGGTGACCGGTCCCGACACGCTGCTCACCAGCTCCTCGAGCGGCCTCCCCCCCGCTGAGATCTTCGCGCGCTGCCGCCGCCAGGATCGCTGCCTCGTGGCGCACGCGCTGAACCCGCCCGAGCTGATCCCGCTCGTCGAAGTCGTGCCGGCGGCGCGTACCAGCACGGCGGCGGTGGTGCGCGCGCAGGAGTACCTCCGTGCCCTCGGCCGCATGCCCATCCTCCTCAAGAAGGCGATCCCGGGCTACGTGGTGGGACGGATTACCGCCGCGGTGTGGCGGGAGTGTATCGCTCTGGTCCTGGAGGGTGTGATCGACGTGGACCAGCTCGATCGCGCTGTCTCACTTGGCCCCGCGCTCGGCTGGGCGGCGGCGGGCCCGCATCTGACGTACCACCTGGCCGCCGGCGACGGGGGCGTTACGCTGTTCCTGCAGCAGCTACTCGGCAGCTTCGAGGGCTGGTGGGGGCAGCTCGCCACCTGGACACGGCTCGAGCCCGAGCAGCAGCGCGCGCTGACCCAGAGCATCGAGCGGGCATACAAGAGCAACATCGAGCAGCTGCGCGAAGCCCGCGATCGAAGGTTGGGCGCGATCCTGAGGGTTTTGGAACAAGCAAGGACTGCCTGACGGCGCCCTTATTTCTTCTCCGCCCTAACCATCAAGATGGGAATCTTCGTCTGATGTCGTAATGCTGTCGCGGTGCTGCCCTTGACCACATCCTCCAGCAACCGGTGGCCGTGGGTGGCCATGGCGATCAGGTCGCAGCGCTCCCGCTCGGCCGCGGCGGCGATCTCCTTTGCGGGGTCACCGGCGGCGAGGACTGCATCGACGTCCAGCCCCTCGGCCTCGAGCCGGGCGCTGACTTCCTCCAGGTAGGCGCGGTCTTCGCGCATTTCCTCCGACTCGCGCAGCTCGAGCTCTTTGATGTTCCGCGCCACCCACCCGTCCGCCACGTGAATGAGAACGACGGCCGACCCCAGGCGCTTGGCTAGCCCGCGCACGTGAGCGAGGATCGTGTCGTCGGCGGGGGAGTGCTCGAGGGGGACGAGGATTCGGGCGTACATCAGCCGAGCCAGCCACGGAATATCTGGGCGAGCAGCCAGGCGTTGAGGCCCGCGATCACGACCGCCACGAGATAGGCCAGCGCTTTGACCCAGGTGGGGTTCACGAACTCGCCCATCTTCACGCGATCGGAAGTGAACCACACGAGCGGGAACACCGCGAACGACAGCTGCAGGCTCAGGATCACCTGGCTCAGGATGAGCAGCTTGGCGGTGCCGCTCTCCCCGAAGAAGATAGCGGTGAGCGCGGCCGGCACAATCGCGATCAACCGGGTGATGAGCCGCCGCAGCCACGGCCGGATCCGGATGTTCAGGAAGCCTTCCATCACGATCTGACCCGCGAGCGTCCCTGTGAGCGTCGAGTTCTGGCCCGACGCGAGCAGCGCCAGCGCGAATACGGCGCTCGCCCCGGCCACGCCCAGGAGCGGCGTGAGCAGCTGGTAGGCCTCCTGGATCTCGGCGACCGCGGTATGACCGGCGCGATGGAAGGTGGCCGCGGCGACGATCAGGATCGCCGCATTGATGAAGAGCGCGAAGCTCAAGGCGAGGGTCGAATCGATGAACGCGTACTTGACCGCCATCCGCTTCCCAGCCGTTGTCTCCTCGTACGCCCGGGTCTGTACCACCGACGAATGCAGGTACAGGTTGTGGGGCATCACCGTCGCGCCGAGGATCCCGATCGCGATGTACAGCTTATGGGGGTCGGCCAGGATGGAGGCGCGGGGCACGAAGCCGCCCGCGACCGCGCCCAGGTCAGGACGCGAGATGAAGATCTCGAACAGGAAGCAGCCCGCGATGGTCGCGATCAGCGCCACGACCAGGGCCTCAAGCAACCGGAACCCCTTGTTCTGCAGAAACAGCACGATCAGCACGTCGAGCGCCGTGATCGCAATGCCCCACGGCAGGGGAATGCCGAACAGCAGATTGAGTCCGATCGCCGACCCGATCACCTCCGCCAGGTCGCACGCGGCGATCGCCACCTCGCACAGCACCCACAGGGCGAGCGCCGTGGGGCGCGAGTAGTGATCGCGGCACGCCTGCGCCAGATCGCGCCCGGTCACGATGCCGAGTTTCGCGGCCAGCCCCTGCAGCAGGATCGCCATCAGGTTGGACAGCAGGATGACCGAAAGCAGCGCGTACCCGAAGCGCGAGCCGCCCGCGAGATCGGTGGCCCAGTTGCCGGGATCCATGTACCCCACGGCCACGAGGTAGCCCGGTCCCGCGAACGCCAGCGCCTTGCGCCACCACGCACCCGTGCTGACGGGAACGGTGCGATAGACTTCGGCGAGGCTCGGCGCGAGACGCGGGCGCCGCCATCCCGGCTCCGCTACGGCGAGAGGAAGATCGCGCTGTGGCGCCGCCATCAGTGACTCCTGCTCCGGAAGGGATGCTCGAAGCTCAGATACAACAGCACCGCGTCGTCACCCGCGCTGGGGCCCACGCCGATCGGGAACGCGATGCCCGGCACGATCTGCAGCCCGCTCGAAAAATTGTGGGCCCAGCGGATCCCCGGACTGATCGACAGGCCGTGGCTCGCGGTGGTGCGGCCGGGACCCGTCACCGCCTCCTCCCGCGTCCATACGATTTCGAGCAGGGCATTGAAGGTCGGCCGCGCCAGCCACACGACACTCGCGCCGAGGTTGCACGCGACCGCCGTTGCCTTGTCACCCACCGCGTTCTTGGCCGAGGGTGTAAGGGTGCCGCCGGCATTCCAGTGTGTGACCACCTGGCGCGCGACTACCACGCTGGCCGGGAGGTTCACCTGGACGCCGAGTGCCCCAGCACCCAGATCCGCCTTGGCGCGCCCGGTCGGCAGCAGCAGGGACAGTCGCGGGGCGACCGATAGCCGCTCCGCCGCGGCCAGCTGAAAGCGATAGTTGACCGCGACGTCGCCGAGGCCCGTCGCGATCGCCGACCCGTTGTGCGTTCGCTGGATCGGCAGCGTGTAGCTCAGCTGGTGGGTCCGACCGAACAAGGGCCACTCCTGGGTGAAGCTGTAGGCCCACGAGTCGGCGCCGCGGAACAGCTGGAACGCGCTGATGTGCTGCACGACGCCGGGCTCCTGATTGTAGGCCTCCTCCATCAGGAAGCTGTTGTCCGAGATGGAGGGTGGAGCCGCCGGCTCCTGAGCGCCCGCGTGGGTCGCCGCGGCCGCCAGCAGGACGCCGCACCAAGCCGACGACCGCCCCTTCACGAGCCGATCTCCTGGCACAACAAGAGCTGCGCCAGCTCCCGCCCCACGACGCGCGGGTCCCCGGAGGGCACCAGCGCGATGGTCGTGGGGCCGTTGAATGGCTGGCGGTCGCTCACGGTGAGCAGCACGCCGGGGGTGAGCCCCTGCTCCGCGAAGTAGCGCAAGCGCGCCGCATCCTGCGTCCCCACCTGCCGCAGCTCGAGCTTCGTGCCGACGCGCGCGTCGGCGAGCGCCACGAGCTCCGCTTCCTCGATGTCACCGGCCGCCGTCGGGATGGGATCGCCGTGCGGGTCGTACTGGGGCTGTCCCAACGCGCTCGCCATCCGCTCGATCAGCTCGTCCGACACGGCGTGCTCCAGCCGCTCCGCTTCGGCGTGCACGCTGCCCCAGTCGTAGCCCAGGTGCTGCGTGAGATAGAGCTCGAGGATCCGATGCCGGCGGATCATGCGGAGGGCCGCGCGCCGCCCCTGCGAGGTGAGCTGCACGCCGCGGTATGGCACGTGCTCGATCAACCCCGTTTCGGAGAGCCGCTTCACCATGCCGCTCACCGAGGGCGGAGCGACCTCGAGCATCGCGGCGATGTCGCTGGTCGCGGCGAAGCCGCCCTGGCTCGAGAGATGGTAGATCGCCTTGAGGTAGTCCTCGACAGACCGCGTCAGAGGAGGGTTGGGATCGCGTAAAGCTGGCTGCATGCCGATTCTCTCTGCCGCGCAGGCAGGTATTTCGTGTCAGGTATCGGGTTTTAGGGCAATCACTTGACCCGTAATACGAGTCGTCTCTTAGTCTAAGCTAATTATGGGATACCGTCAAGCGAATATGTGGATTTCGAGAGGCTATACTTAGGGGTCTAAACTCGTCACCAGGTCCACGAACGGGGTGAGAATCCGCTCCGTCATCCCCCAAATCAGCTCCTCGTCCACCAGGTAGGCTGGGAAGGTGCGCGGGCCGCCGCGCAGGGTAAGGGTCACCTCGCGGCGCACGCCGGGCTCCGAGAGTCGGGCGAGCGGCAGCCAGAAGGCGCGCTGCACTTCATCGCTCGGCACGAGGGCAGCGCGTCGAGCGAGCGCGAAGACGAACGGCCGTACGACCACGGGCGGCAGGATCGGGGTACGGGGGTAGAGATCGTCCAGCACCCCCAGGCGCTCCGCGCCCGACAGGTCCACTCCCGTCTCCTCGCGCGTCTCCCGAACCGCCGTGGCCTCGAGGTCCAAGTCGCCGGGGCCGTACCGGCCGCCCGGGAGAGCGATTTGACCGGACCAGGGGTCGTCGGTCCGCTCGGCGCGCCGGATGAGGAGGATCTCGAGACCGTGCGGGCCTTCCAACAAGACGAGGGCGACCGCGGCGGGGCGGGCGTCAGGCGCGTCGACCACCTGGGGGCGGTGGTCTCGCAACGCCCGACGGACGGTTGCGAGGCTGATCACACGAGATGTTTCGCCAGCCACTGCACAATCGCCGCCGCCGCGAGCTCGACCGGCATGTCGCCCACGACGAGGCCGGGCACGCAGACGCCCGCGGCGGCTCGAGCCAGCGCGATCGAGCCATCATCGCGCGACTCGATCAACGCATAGCTGTCCGCGTCCAGGTCCAACACGCCGCGCCCCAGGGCGTCCAGCACGATTTCAAGGCCCGGTGCCCCCGGCGGGTCGAACGACACCACCGCGAAGCCGGCCCGCGCGAACCGCTCGGCGAGCCCGGACTTGGGCCGGCCGCTCAAGACGACCACGGGACGCTGCCCCGCGGCGCTCGTGACCTCGACTTCCACGGGCGGTCCCGCGGCCCCCGTCAGGCGGAACGATCGCTTCGCGGGCGTGGCCAAGGGCTAACGGTTGCGGAGGGTGATGGCGCCGGTGATCATTGTGCCCGGAAATAATACCGTGCGATCCATCGGAAGCCACGTCTGGATGGCGCTCGGGCTCGGGGCCGGGCTCGGGTTGGGCGTCGCCGCCGCCATGACGCGGTGGCCTTCCCTGCTCGCGCTGACGCAGTGGCTGCGACCGCTCGGCACGCTATTCTTGAATCTGCTGTCGATGGTCGTGATCCCGCTCGTCGCCACGGCGTTGTTCGCCGGCGTCGCGGGGCTCGGCGACCTCCGGCGGGTGGGCCGGCTCGGCATTCGGACGCTCGCGTTTTTCTGGGGCACGACGCTGGCGGCGATCCTCATCGGCTTGGGCGTGGCGGCGCTGCTGCTGCCCTTCACCCACATCACTCCCGACCAACAGGCGGCGCTCCGTCAGGCAGCGGCCGCCGACTCCGGAGCCGTGCGGCACGCGGCGGAGCAGATCACCACCGGCGCCCGGTTCATCGTGGAGCTGATCCCGTCCAATCCCGTGCGTGCCGCGGTAGACGGGAATCTCCTCCCGCTGATTGTGTTCGTCACGATCTTCGGGGTGGCCGCCGCCGCGCTGCCCGACGAGAAGCGTCACACGCTCACCGACCTCGCCGACGTGGCCACGCACGCGCTGATCCGGATCGTGCGCTGGGTGTTGTTGCTCGCCCCGCTCGGCATCTTTGCGATCGTGGCCGGCGCGGTGGCGCAGTTCGGCGTTCAGCTGGTCGAGATCATGGCGGTGTTCATCGTGACGGTGATCGTCGGGCTCGCCGTTCTTATCTCTGCCGTGTACCTCCCGGTCGTCGCGCTGGTCGCGCGGATTCACCCGTCGCCTTACCTGCGGGCCATCCGCGCCTCCCTGGTCATGGCGTTCTCGACCACCTCGTCGCTCGCCACACTCCCCGTCATGCTCGAAGCCGCGGAGAGCGACCTGCGGATCTCGCGCACGGTGGCGAGCTTCGTGCTCCCGCTGGGGGCGAGCATCGGTCGCACGGGGAGCGCGCTGTTCCAGGCGGTGGCCGTGCTGTTCATGGCCCGGCTCTACGGCGTCCCGCTCGGGCTCGGGGGCACGGTCCAGGCGGGCGTCGCCGTGTTCCTCGCCTCGCTCACCGTCGCGAGCGTTCCCTCGGCGAGCATCGTGAGCCTGGTGCCGGCGTTCACGGCGACCGGGCTCCCGCTCACCGGGCTACAGCTGCTGCTCGGCCTCGATCGGATTCCCGACATGTTCCGCACCATGACCAACGTTTTCGGGACGCTCAGCGCGGCGACCGTCGTGGCCGCCGTGGAGGAAGAGGCGTCCGAGTGATCTGGTGGATTCCCGCCGGATACGCCGCGTTCCTCGCCCTGCTCGTCTATCGCTACGGTACGCGTCGCCCCCGTCTCGCGGACTATCCCCCGCAGCGCATCGGTCCGCTCGCATCGGTGATCGTCCCTGCCCGGAACGAGGCGATGAACATCGAGCGCTGCGTTCGGTCGATCCTCGCGACCGAGTATCGGCCCGTCGAGGTCATCGTGGTGGACGACCGCTCGAGCGACGCCACCGCGGAGATCGTCGAGCGCATCATGCGCTCCGGCGAGGCGGCCAGTCGGTTGCGCCTGGTGCGGGGCGAGGAGCTGCCGCAGGGATGGTTTGGGAAGTCGTGGGCGATCGCCCAGGGCTACCGCGTGGCGCGGGGCGACCTGCTCCTGTTCACGGATGCCGACACGTGGCATCACCCCGAGCTGCTTCCCCGCACCGTCTCGGTCCTGACTGCCGAGCGGGCGGATCTCGTGAGCATCGTGGCGCGCCAGGAGATGGTGACGTTTTGGGAGCGATTGGTGCAGCCGCACGTGCTCGTCGCGCTCGCGTCGCGCGTGGGCGAGCTGCGGCGCGTGAACCGAACGCGCGTCACCTGGGACGCGATCGCGAGCGGCGCGTACATCCTCACGACCCGCCGGGCCTACGACGCGGTCGGCACGCACCAGTCGGTGAAAGGCAGCGTGGCCGAGGACGTGGCATTGGCCCAGGCGTACGTGCGACACCATCTCGACATCTTCCTGACACACGCTGCGCAGTTCATGCGCGTCAGGATGTACTCGAGCCTCGCGGAGATCGTCGAGGGGTGGACCAAGAACCTGGCGTTGGGAGTGCCGCTGATGTTTCCGCCGCTGCCGCTCGTGCGGCGCGCCGCGCCCTACTTGATGTGGCTGCCGGCGTTGTGCTGGGTGCTGCCGCCGTTCTTCTGGGCGGTGTACGGCTCGACCTGGGCCGCGGTGACGACGCTCGTGTCGCTGCTGATTTGGATCGTCGTGTATCGGGAGGAGGAGGTGCCGGTGCGTTACGCGCTGCTATATCCGCTCGGGGCCGTCATGGTGGCGTACATCATGATCAGGTCGGCGTGGCGGGGCTCTAAGAAAGTTGAATGGCGCGGGAGGACCTATACTCCGCACGCCTGAAACACCGGTGGGTGGTCCCCCCGTTGCAACAGGTCGTGCAGCATCTCGTGCTCAGCGAGCCGACGATTGTACAAGAGGCCCTGCGCCATGTAGATCGTGTGCGGCGAGCGCCACCATCCGTCGCACCGGCCCTCGTAGGCGGGACAGGAGTAACTCGAGCCCGGCACCTCGTACCACTCCACCCGATCGAAATCACCCGAGAGTCCAGCGCAGCTTTCGATCTCCGCCCACCATACCCGGTAGACGGCGTGTGGCGTGAACGGTACGGCGCCCGCGGGGGCAAACGCATCGAGGCAGGCGAGGAGCAATACGACGGGGAGCCATCGGAGGCAGCGCAGCACGGAAGTCCTCAAAAGTACACCGTCGCCGCAAACGAGAGCCCTTGGATGGAGCCCGCGTACGACCATTGCTTCGCGATTACGCCGCCCGACGACCTCGCGGTCGAACGTTGGTAAGAGAAGGCCACGGTCGCCGTCCCTCCGATACTGAAGCGTCGTGTGATCAGGTACGCTCCGCCGAGCTCTCCGTACGCGCCCGCTGTCCAGCCATTGGAGCAGGAATGGCCCGAAACCGTGGGTGCCGTGAATGCTGAGCACGCGTGCGCGGAACCGCCA
>Ga0209161_10004038_pt1 | contig 11686 bp, 7 predicted proteins | sample GraSoiAngelo_155_FD_186169 | JGI IMG/M metagenome (GOLD analysis project Ga0209161, IMG submission 186169) | Grasslands soil microbial communities from the Angelo Coastal Reserve, California, USA - 14_1009_13_30cm (SPAdes) (version 2) | ecosystem: Environmental > Terrestrial > Soil > Grasslands ...
CGCCACATCCTCGCGCCAGATGTCCTGATCCTGTTGCGGGTGGATCCGGAAACCGCCGTGCGCCGCAAGACGGACGAGCCCGCCGAGTACGTGCGGGCGCGTTGTCAGCTGGTGTGGGATACGGACTGGACCGGCAGCCGGGTACACATCGTCGATGCGTCGCGGCCGCTCGAGGACGTGCTGGCGGAGATCAAGGCGATTCTCTGGGAGCTCCTGTAGTGTTGGTGGAGTTGGTCGGTCCCGCTGGGTCCGGCAAGAGCCTATTGGCCGAACGGCTGCGCGCCCGCGGCGACGTGGTGCGGGCGAGCGTGTGGAATCTGCCCCGCGGTCTGATCTTCGAAAGCGCGCTGCGCTCCCTGCCCGTGCTACTGCGCATGTGCTACGAGACGCGCGCGCTCCCGCGCGCCGAGCTCGAGCAGGTCGTGCGCCTCAACGCGTTGCGTTTGTTCGTGCGCCGGCGCGTCGGTCGCGCCCGCCTCGTCGTCCTCGACGAGGGCCCTGTCTTCGCCCTCAGCTGGCTGCGCGTGTTCGGCCATCCGCGGATTCAGAACGGCCGCCTCGATCCGTGGTGGCGCCGGACGCTCGCGGACTGGGCGGGGGTGCTCGACCGCGTCGTGATGCTCGACGCTCCCGAGCCGGTTCTCGTGTCCCGGATTCGCGGGCGCCAGAAGCCGCACGACATCTTCGAGCACATGACTGACGCGCAGATCCTCGACCTCATCGCGCGCTATCGCACGGCATTCGACGGCGTGCTCCACGGGCTCACCGCCGGCGGTCGGCCGGAAGTGCTCACGCTCACCGCCGCCGACGGCTCCACCGAGCGGCTGGGGGACGCGGTGCTCGCGCCGCTCGGGCCGGAGACCACCGCACCCGAGCGGTCCGGGGCGGCGGACCGCCACACGCTCACGCACCGCGCCACGCTGAACGTGGTGGCGTCGTTGCTCGATTACGGAGCGAAGCTGGCGGTCGGCGTCGTGGTCGTTCCGATCCTGGTCAGCGGATTGGGCCGAACGCTGTACGGCGTCTGGGAGATGCTCGGCCGCCTCGTGGGCTACATGACCGCCGGGGACGGCCGGCCCACCCAGGCGCTGCGCTTAGTGGTCTCGAACCTCCAGGGCAGCCCGGACGACTCCGCGAAGCGCCGCTACGTCGGCGGCGCCCTCGTCGTGTGGCTCCTGTTCATGCCGCTGGTGGTCGTGATCGGAGGTGCGCTCGTCTGGCTCGCCCCGACGATCACCAAGACCGCTCCCGCCCTGGCGGCCGGCGTGCGGCTCACCGCGGCGCTCCTGACGGTGAGCCTGGTGTTCGGGAACCTCGCCTCGCTTCCCGAGTCGGTATTGCGCGGGATGAACCTCGGGTACAAGCGCATGGGCCTGCAGGCCGGCCTCGAGGTGGTGGGCGGGGCGCTCATGGCCGGGGCGATCTATCTCGGACTCGGCATGCTCGGCGCCGCGGGCGCGCAAGTCGCGTTCGCGCTGCTCATGGGACTGTGCTTCTGGTGGGTGGTGAAAAAATACGTGCCCTGGTTCGGCATCGAGCGCCCGACCCGGGCGGATGTGAAGGGGCTCCTCTCGCTGAGCCTCTGGTACTCCGCGGGCGAGGCGATCACCAAGCTGCAGCTCGCGAGCGACGTGCTCATCCTCGGCATAGTGTTGTCTCTGACGAGCTATGCCGCGCGCACCGCGGTTAATTTGCACGTGCTCGCGGCGGGCGGCGCCATCCCCGGCATCGGCGGCGTGATCGGCGAGCAGCAGCACGCAAGAGCCGTCCGCCTCCGCAACGAGCTGCTCGCACTCACATGGCTGTTTGCGACCACGGTGGGGGCGACCATCCTCTTGTGGAACCGCAGCTTTCTCACGCTCTGGGTCGGGTCTGAGAACTATGCCGGGCCCTGGGTGAACCTGCTGATCGTCACGATCATGGCGCAAACGGCCTTCGTTCGCGCCGACGCGTACGTGATCGATGCTGCGCTCCAACCACGGCTGCGAGTGATCGTGACGGCGGTCGCGGCCACGCTGACCATCGGGTTCGCGACGGTACTCACCATACGCTTCGGTATGGTCGGCCTGTGCCTCGGGATCGTCGCGGGACGCTTGACGCAGTCCTTCGCCTATCCGCACCTTGTCCGCCGCTGCTTCGGCGTCACCTCCCGCCCCAACCTCTGGGCGGTCGGACGGCCACTCGTGGTGATGGCCCTGCTGTTCGGAGCCGCCGCGCGTTTGGGCGACCGGATTCTCGTCCATCACTGGGTCGCGTGGTCCGGTGGGGTCGTGGCCACGGCCGCGGGGGTGCTCGGCGTCGCGCTCGTCACCGGGCTCCCGGCCGAGGCGCAGGCCGCCGTGTTGCGCCGCGGGCGTGAGCTCGCGCGGAGGCTCCGGTGAACGGCGAGCGGCCGCTGAACCCCCTCGTGCGGTGGACATTCTACGTGTTGGTGTTCTCGATCCCGTTCGAGTTCCCCGACCGGTCTTTCCCGATCGAGATCCCGACGATTACCGCATCCCTCTTCCTGTTCGCCACCCTGCTCGAGCCCCGGGCGTGCTACGCCAAGAAGCCGGCGGCGCTGCTGTGCTTCGTGACCTATCTCTACCTGTACTGGGTGTCCGCTGCGATCAACGGCCGCGACCATCTCGCGACCTCCTTGATCACGCCGGACTACTGGAACCAGGTCTTCAAGCAATTCCTGATCATCCTCCAGGTCGTACTGATGCTGTGGGCCGGGTACAACCTGATGCGCTCGCAGGCGCTGGCGCGGGCCACGATGGCCGTGTTCGCGCTCGCCTGTGTCGCGCGGGCCACCCTGCCCATCCTCGGGATCGCCCGGACGGCCCGGACGGAATGGGGTGGCGGCGAGCGCATTACCGCCTTCGGTCAAAACGCGAACAATAGCGCGATGATTCTCGGGGCGGGGTTCATCGCGTTGCTGGCGCTGCAGTACGGGGGCGAGCGGCCCGCGGTGCGCCGTCGCTGGCTCGCGTGGCCCGCGTTCGGCCTGATCGCCATTTCCGTCATCGACACCGGTTCGCGCGGCGGCCTCGTGGCCCTCGGCCTCGGCCTGGTGGTGTACGCCCTCGGCCGCGCTCGCACGCCGTGGGCGCGGATCCGGAACGCCCTCGTCACCGTCCTCGCGATCGCGGCGCTCGTGATGTTTACGTACACCAACGACCTGATGCGCGCGCGCTTCACGGACGCGCTGGAGCGCGGCGGGATGGCGGGCCGGGAGCGCATCTATCCGGCGCTGATCGGGATGTTCGAGGAGCGCCCCCTCGTCGGGTGGGGACCCGTCAACAACAAGTACGAGCTCGGCATTCGCCTGGACGAGCGGATCCGGCGTCGCCGCGATGCCCACAACCTTGTTCTCGAGGTGCTCACCTCGACGGGCGCGCTCGGCGCGGTCCCCTTCTTGCTAGGGCTCGGGTTCTGTGGATACGCGGCCTGGCAGGCGCGCCGCCGGGCCCACGGCTCGCTTGCTCTGGCGCTGCTCGCCTCGGTGATGCTCGCGAACATGAGCGGCAACTGGATCGCGTCTAAGCTGCTCTGGCTGGTCCTCGCGTACGCGCTCGCCAGCGCCACGTACGCCTACGCCCCCGCACCGGCAGCCTCCCGGGCGCGGCCGGCACCACCACGATCGCCGCCTGCGCCCGGGCCGTTGCTCGACGCGCCGGGTCGGCGGGCGAGTGTATCCGGCGCGAAGCTGTAAGGGAACTGCCACAGCAAGTTCGAGTGCGTCGGCACCACAACAGCTAACAGCCGTAGTGACAATTACTTAAGTGCGGAGGCTTGGTGTACGTCTCTTGCACTTGGCACCCTGTGAGCCCATGAGCCCATCGGTTGTCCCATGTGCGGCATAGCCGGCCGGTTTCACCCCCTGACGCTTCCCGCAGCGCCGGGGTGGAGCACGCGCGCGTCCGCCCTACTGGCCCATCGCGGGCCGGATGGCGAGGGGCACTGGCGCGACGCGCGCTGCGAGCTCGTGCATCGCCGCCTTGCCTTGATCGACCTCTCGCCCACCGGCCGGCAGCCGATGGCCAACGAGGACGGGAGCGTTCAGGTCATCTTCAACGGTGAGATCTACAACTACCGTCAGCTCACCGCCGAGCTGAAGGGACGGGGTCATCTGTTCCGCGGCACCTCCGACACCGAGGTACTGGTCCACCTGTACGAGGAGTGCGGCGCGGAGCTGGTGTCCCGGCTACGCGGGATTTTCGCCTTCGCGCTCTACGACGGGCGGGCCGGCCGGCTCCTGCTGGCGCGCGACCGGTTCGGCGTGAAGCCGCTGTTCTACACGGTGCACGACGGTCAGTGGGTGTTCGCGAGCGAAATGAAGGCAATCGCGGCGCTCCCCGACTTCCGCGCCGAGATCGATCGCCAGGCGTGTTACGATTTTCTCGGCCTCGGGTACGTGCCCGAGCCGGCCACCGGGTTCTCGAACATCCAGGCCCTTCCCCACGGCGCCGTCCTGACGGTCGATGCCGGGCGACAGGAGCTCAAGCGCTACGATCAGGTCGAAGCCCGCCCGGACGTCGGACGCGGTATGAGCGACGCGGTCGCGGCGGTGTCGAACGGGCTCGTGGCGGCGGTGGAGGGACAGTCGGTGGCGGACGTGCCGGTGGCGGCGCTGCTGTCGGGGGGCATCGACTCCTCGCTCGTCGTGGCCGCGCGCCGCCTCGCCACCGGAGAGGCCACAAGCACCTTCAACGTGCGGTTCCCCGATCGCACGCACGACGAGACGCCCCTGGCCGTCATCGTGTCCGAGCAATACGGCACGCGTCACCACACCATCGACCTCGGCGACTGGGCGGTGACGCCGGACTCGATTCTCGATCTGGTGCGTCATTTCGATCAGCCGTTCTCCGACACGAGCTTCATCCCGATGTACTGGATCTCCCGCTCCGTGCGCGACCGGGGGATTATCTGCACCCTCTCCGGCGATGGCGGCGACGAGGCGTTCGGCGGCTACTCCCGGTTCTGGCGCATCAACCGTCTCGTGCAGCTGATGCGGGCACCGGGCTGGGTCGCGCTCGCCACGTACGCGGCGGGCAACCGCTTCGCGGCGTGGACCCGCGACTGGGGGCGCCAGGTGTCCAAGGCGATGCGGCTGGCGCGTGCCGGGCGCGACGATTCGGCGATCCTCCTCGCCGGCCTGTCCAACTACCTGTCCGAGGACCAGAAGTGTATCGACACTTCGACGGCTACCAGCCACCGGGGGTGTCCGACCTAGAGGAGCTGTCGCGGCGTGTCACGGAGAACCTCTTTGCTGTGAGCCTGCCCTCGGACATGCTCCGCAAGGTGGACATGATGAGCATGCGGGCGAGCATCGAGGTGCGGGTGCCGATGCTGGACGAGGAGCTCGTCGCCACGGGCCTCACGCTGCCCCACCGTCTGAAGACCGATGGGCACCAGGGGAAGCTCGTGCTCCGCGAGCTCGCGCGACGGTGGCTAGCCCCGGCGGTCGTGCGCCATCCGAAGCACGGCTTCACGATACCGCTCGACGTGATGGTGCCAGCGGACTTCCACGAGGCCCTGCAGGACCTGCTGCTTGCGCCCGACGCGCGCACACGTGGCGTCCTCGACAACGTCCAGATCGCGCGCTGGCTCGACCAGTTCCGGGCCGCTCGCACCGACATGGGAGCCCGCGGTGGCGTTATCAGTCGGGGCGGGCTCTACCAGCGTGTGTTCACAGCCTTGTCCCTCGAGCTGTGGATGCGCCAGTTCCAGCTGACATGGTGAGCAGGGTGGAGGGGGGGAAGGCCGGATCATGAGGCTCGCCGTGTTCACCAGCAAGTACCCCGCGCGCGTCTCGACCTTCTTCGAGCGCGACATGCGGGCGCTGCTCGAAGCCGGCATCGAGCTGGATGTCTTTCCCCTCGCCCCGCTCGATCCGCGCCTCTGGGAGTACGGCCTCGACATCCTGGGAGACGACCTCCTGCCCAAGAGCCATGTGCACCACATCGGCTTCTTCGACGCGTGCGTGCGTGCCAAGCCGTGGCGCGGGCGGGGGCTGGGCACGGCGTTGCACGAGGCCCTGGCCGTGGGCGCCGCGGCCGCGCGGTTCGGGCTCGTGCCGCTCGCCAAGAGCCTCTACGTGCTGCCCAAAGCCTGGGCCTGGGCCCTTGAGCACGCCGATCGCTACGACCATGTGCTGGCCTATTGGGGCAACTACGCCGGCACGGCGGCGCACCTGTTTCACCGCCTGACCAACCGCCCGATTCCCCTGTCCGTCTGGTTGCACGCCGGCACGGACCTGTACCTCCGGCCCGCGTACCTGCGACAGAAGCTGACTGACGCCGACAGCGTGATCACCTGTTGCGAGTTCAACCGGACCTACATCGAGGAGCGCTACCGCGATACCGTGCCGGGCATCACACAGCGGATCCACGTGTGCTACCACGGGCTCGACCTCGCGGAGTTCCCGTTCCGCCCCGACAACCGCCCGCCGGCGCGTCTCCTCGCCGTCGGCCGGCTGGCGTGCGACAAGGGGTTTGTCAACCTCCTGTTGGCGGCGCGGGTGCTGTGGGATCGGGGCTACGAGCCTGAGGTCGATATCGTGGGCGATGGGCCGGAGCGCTCGACGCTCGAGCGACTGGCCCGCAGGCTCGGGATCTCGGAGCGCGTGCGGTTCCACGGCTGGGTGCGCTTCGACGAGGTGCGTCGCGCGATGAGCGAGGCGACCGTGCTGGTCCATCCCTCGGACCGGCTGGGCGACGGCCTCCCCAACGTGTTGCGTGAGGCGATGGCGCTCGGCACCCCGGTGATCGCATCGCGGATCGCCGGCATTCCGGAAGCGCTGGATGAGGGCCGATGCGGTCTGCTCGTGCCCCCCGGCAACGTGCCCGCGCTGGTGGACGCGATCGAGGAGTTGTTGTGCGATCCCGGGCTGCGCGAGAACCTGGTCCGGCGCGCGCGGCAGCGCACCGAGCTGAAGTTTGACATGTGGCGCAATGGCGCCCGCTTGGCGGAGCATCTCGCCGCAACGCGGCGGCTCGCGCCGGCCCAACGGATGCTGGCGCTGGCGCACTTATGAGCCGCCGCGGCCGCCGCGGGTTGGTCATCTCGTTCTCCGGGCTCGACGGAGCGGGCAAGTCGACCCTGATCGACTGGCTCGAGGGCGAGCTCGAGCGACGGCACCACTCGGTCACGGTCCTGCGTATGGCCGACGGCGTCGGCGTGTATCCGGGCCTGCGAGCGGCGCGGGACTCGCTGCAACGCTTGATCGGCGGGAAGGGGGGCAACGGCCACGACTCGCGCGGGGGGCGACCGCGCTGGGCCGGACCGCCGCCCGCCCGCGGGCCGCTCGGGCTCGCCAACCGGATTCGCCACGCCATCCTGTGGGGCAAGGCGCTGCGGCGGGTGCTGTACCCGCTGGACCTCCTGATCTTCCTCGCGATCCGCTTCTACGTCGCGACGGTGCGGGGTCGGGTCCTGCTCACGGATCGCTATTTCTACGACACCCTCGTCGACGTGGCCGACGACGGCCGCTGGTTCTGGGTCCGGTTGCTCGAGCGCCTCACGCCCGCGCCCGACATCCCGATCTTCCTGGACGTGAGCCCCGAGGAGTCCTACGCGCGCAAAGGCGAGTATTCGGTGGCGTACCTGCAGCGGCGCAGTGCCGCATACCAGCACATCGCGCCCCTCGTCCCGACCGCCGTGGTGCTTCCGAACGCCGACTTGGACGATACCCGGCGCGCCCTCGAGCGCGCGATCAACGAGCGTCTGGACGCATGACCGCCACCCCGGAGCAATACCACGCGACGCTCGCCCTCCGGCTGTTGCTGCACCAGAACGGCGAGCCCCTTCCGCTCGCCGACGCCACCGTCGACTGGCGCCTGCTGCTCGCGCTCGCCCAACAGAATACCGTCCTGGTGCGCCTGGCCGATCGGCTCCCCCGCGCGGGGCTTGAGCCACCGGCCTTCTTCTTGACGGCGGCGAATCGGGAGCGCGGGCGGGCTCGCACCGCGTTCGACGTGATGCGCCGCCTGGGCGAGCGATGCGCGCAGGCGGGCCTTGAGTTCCTGTTTCCAACGGGGTGGCAGCACTTCCCCGACGTGGGGGGGGACGTCGATCTGTTGCTGCTCACGCGCGCGCAAGATGTCGACGGGGTCATTCTCGAAGGAACCGTGGCCTGCCTGCGCGCGCGGGACCTCCGTGACCGCCTGGCCGCGACCGCGCTCTACTGGCTGCCCAACGGGGGCCTCGCCCTCGACGTGCACCACGGGCGGCTCGGTCTGGTCGGGGAGCACGCGTCCTACCCGGTGGGCCTGATCCGTCGCCGCCAGCGCCATGTGGTCGCGGGCGAGGAGGTCTTTGCGCCTGCGCCCGAGGACCAGCTCATCCTCCAAGGCATGAGTCGCGTGGCGGGACGCCGCTCGTTCAGTATCGCGGACGCCGCCGCGACCGCGATGATCGTGCGCGGGCCGCGGCTCGACTGGACCTACCTGGTGAGTATTGCCCGTCATATGGGCGTCCTTCCCGCGCTATGCTGCTACTTGAGCTATGTGGACCAGATCCACCGCGCCCTGTACGAGCGCCATCTCCTCCCGTCGGAGGCGCGCGACCTCCTCACCCTCGACGGTTGGGGGGCGGTCGCCTTCCGCCACGGGCGGTACCGGTTCGCCGCGCTCCGGGTTCGCAATCGCCTCTATTGGCGGCAGCTCGCCACCGTGGCCGTTGCCGGCGAGTGGCGCGTGGCGTCTCGTCTGTGCCTGGCGCCGGCCATGATGGCCGCGTGCAGCCTGGGCCTCGTGGGGCGCGATGCGACCGAGGCGCTGGGCGGCCTTGTCGCGCTGACCTTGGGGACCATGTGAAGAGCGCCGCGACGCCGACCGTGCTGCCGTCCGAGCGGCCGATGGTTACCTCGGTCATCCCCTGCCGCAACGAGGTCCGCTACATCGGGCAGTGCCTCGAGTCGCTCATCCGATGCGACTATCCCAAGGACCGTCTCGAGGTCCTCGTCTGTGACGGGATGAGTGACGACGGGACGCGCGAAATCGTGGCCGGGTACGCCGCGCGCTACGGCTTCATCCGCCTGGTGGACAATCCCGAGCGCATCACCCCCTGCGCCATGAACGCCGGGATCCGGGAAGCCCGGGGTGACGTGATCATGCCGATGGGCGCGCACGCCGTGTATTCGCCGTCCTACATCTCGCAGCTCGTCGCGGCGCTCGAGGAGACCGGCGCCGACAACGTGGGTGGCGTGCTGGTGACGCTCCCGGCGAACGGCCGGCCGCTGCCGCGCGCCCTGGCGGTGGGCCTGTCGCACCCGTTCGGCGTGGGCAACTCGTACTTCCGCATCGGCGCGACCGAGCGCCGCACGGTGGACACGGTGCCGTTCGGCTGCTATCGCCGCGCGGTCTTCGACCGTATCGGCATGTTCGACCCCGAGCTCGTCCGCAATCAGGATGACGAGTTGAACGCGCGCCTCCTGAAGCAAGGCGGGCGCATCGTGCTGATTCCGGAGGTCGTTTCCTATTACTACGCCCGTGGCTCGCTCAGCCAGGTGGCCCGCATGTTCTATCAGTACGGCTACTTCAAGCCACTCGCCGCGTGGAAGGTGGGACAGATCACGACGTTTCGTCAGCTCGTACCCGCGCTCTTCGTGGCCGCGCTCGTGGTCATCGGCGTGCTGGCGCCCTGGTCCGGGCCGGCGCGCCTCGCCCTCGCGGGCATCGCGGGCGCCTACCTGACCGCGGCGGTCGCCGGCGCGGCCCTCGCGCTCCGGAAGCACGGCCCGGGGTGTGCCGCAGCCTTGCTCGTGGTGTTTCCCGTGCTACACGTCTCGTACGGGCTGGGCTCCATCGTCGCCGTGCTGGAGCGGCTGCTCGGCCGGCGCCGCCCGCCCCACCAGGTCGCGTCGGTCCCCCTGTCGCGATGACGTCCTCGTCCACGGCCGTTGCAAGCTTCGGCTATCACGAGGTGACGGACAATCCCGCCGCCGCCGGATTCCAGCGCCCCGGCGCCCTGCCGTACAAACACAGGCGCGACGCCTTCGCGCGGGACCTGGAGGCGATCGCCGCCGGGCCCTGCCCGCCCGAGCGCGTCACCGAGCTCGATCTCACCAGGCCCGGCCGACACGTGCTCCTCACGTTCGACGACGGTGGCAAAAGCGCGGTCTCGATCGCCGACATGCTCGCAGCGCGCGGATGGAAAGGGCACTTCTTCATCGTGACCAGCCTCGTCGGCACACGGACGTTCCTCACCGCCGGGGAAATCCGCTACCTCCGGCAGTGCGGTCACGAGGTGGGGAGCCACTCCAACACCCACCCGGACATCTTCCGGGAAGTGGCGTTCGACCGCATGATCGAGGAGTGGCGGATGAGCCGAGACCGGCTCGCCCAGCTGTTGGGTGAGCCATGTGTGACGGCGTCCGTGCCGGGGGGAGACAGCTCGCCGCTGGTGTTCCAGTCCGCCGCTGCCGCGGGCCTGAGCTACCTGTTCACGTCCGAGCCGGTGCTCAAGCCGGAGCGCGTCGGCGCGTGCTGGATCCTCGGCCGGTTCATGCCCAAGGCGTGGACGCCCGCAGCGCGGATCGGTGAGCTAGCAGCGTTCCGCGGCTGGCGCAGCGCCTTGCTCGTCCGCCGACTCAAGGGCGCCGCGCGGCGCGCCTTCCCGCAGCTGTACCGGCAGTACGTGCTCCGCACCACCCGTCCGGAGGTACTCCGGTGAAGGCCGTCACATTCCTGCTCAGCCTCGTCATCGGACTGGTTGCGTGCGGGGGGACCACGTCTCCAACGCAGGCGCGAACGTTCTACGTGGACGCGAACGTCGGCGACGACGCCGCCTCGGGCAACGGCGCGCATCCATTCCGCACCGTCCAGCATGCGGCCGACCTCGTGAACCCGGGAGACGTCGTCGTGATGCGCAACGGTGTCTATACCGGCGGCGGCTCGGTGCTCGACATCCAACGCGGCGGGACGGCCGGGAACTACGTCGTGTTTCGGGCGGCGGTCCAATGGGGTGCGATCTTGGACGGCGGGCAAACCAGTCATACGCAGCCGAACGGCTCAGAGAACGGCGTCTACTTGGGAGCGAGCTTCGTGCGCGTCGAGGGGCTCGAGATCCGCAACGTCTGGCACGACGGCATCAGCCCCGCATCGGGCGTGAGCGATTTCCAGATCGTGGGGAATCACATTCACGATGTCGGGCGGTACTGCGAGTCGGGCGGCATCGGACTCTCCGCCATGACCTTCATCAATGACAACGTCGTGATCGAGCAGAACCTGATCCACGATATCGGCCGGGACTCGACCGGGGAGAACGGCTGCAACCCCGGCAACACCTACTGGCAAAACCACGACCACGGGATCTATCTGTCGAGCGGCAACAACGTCATCGTCCGCAACAACGTCTTCTACAATATCGCGCGTGGCTGGGCGATTCAGTGCTACCCCGACCTTCTGTCACAAATCTACATTGTCAACAACACGTTCGCGTTTCCGAATCCCAACGAGGTCGGGCAGATCATCATCGCCGCTACGCTCACGAACGCAGTAATCGCGAACAACCTCTTCTATCAGCCGTTGACGGCAGGCGTCTGGTTTTCCGGCGCTACCACGAGCAATGTGACCGTGGAGTATAACCTCACGATGGGCGGCACTGCGGCTGAGGGAAACGGAGCGGGCGTTACGCTATCCCACAATCTCGACAACACCGATCCGAAGCTCGTGAACGCCTCGGCCCCGGCCCTCGACTT
>Ga0209161_10004040_pt1 | contig 11685 bp, 6 predicted proteins | sample GraSoiAngelo_155_FD_186169 | JGI IMG/M metagenome (GOLD analysis project Ga0209161, IMG submission 186169) | Grasslands soil microbial communities from the Angelo Coastal Reserve, California, USA - 14_1009_13_30cm (SPAdes) (version 2) | ecosystem: Environmental > Terrestrial > Soil > Grasslands ...
ATGCAGATGCTGGCGTTTCTGCCAGTGTTGCAGCGCGAGCGGGCGGGGTTCATCGAGCGGCTGGGACACTACCTCTCCGCGCCGGCCCCGCGGCGAGCGTTCTCGGTACTGGCGGGCCGCAAGCTGCTGAAGCCGCTGTTCCCCATCCTCGGCGACCCGCTGCGCAGCGACGCCCAGGGCCGCGTGACGGACGTCGCCTTCGCGGTGTACTGGCTCGAGCTGCTCACCCGGCTGGGGATCGTGCGCCAGGTGCCGAGTGCCTCCCGGGTGCTGGCGCGCCTGTTCAACGAATGCGACGACCAGGGGGTGTGGGCGCCGCGAAACCTCCGCGCCATGCCGCGCTCCCCGAACCCCGCGATCTCCTACTACTGGCCGCTCGAAGGACCCGGCCGGAGTCCCGCGCAGCGTCAGACGGACGTGACGTTCCGCTTGGCGCTGATCGCCCGCCTCATGGGATTGCCTGTAGAAGTGATTTAGTAGTAGCTTCGGCTACTACGAAAACCATCGATCTGACGCCGTTCGGGTTCACGCCGACGGAGTCCTTGGTCTACGGGGCGCTCCTCGAGCTTGGCCCGGCCACCGGCTACCTCGTCGCGCGCCGGGCACGGTTGGCCCGCGCCAACGCCTACGCCGCCCTCGAAGGCCTGGTCACCCGGGGCGCCGCCGCGCGCACGTCCGGCCGGCCGGTCCGCTACCGTCCCGTCGATCCCCAGAGCGTGCTCGCCCAAGTCGCGGCGCGGCAGGGCGAAGCCCTGGACCGGCTCGGCCGCGCCCTCGAGGCGGTCGCCCGTCCCGCCGAGCCCGAGACGCACGTGATCGAGGGGGCCCGCGCGGTGGCCAACGTGGTCCAGCAGTTCGTCGCCCGCGCTGCCCGAGAGATTCGCGGAGTGTTGGCCGCTGAGCTGTGGCGCCCCACCTTGCCCGCCTGGCGTCGCGCCGCGAGCCGTGCCACGTTGGAGCTGCGCCTCGCCGGCGATGCCGCCGACACCGCCGGTCTCGTCACTGAGACCGTACCGCCAGAAACTCCGACGCTCCTCCTCGTGGACGACACTTACGTGATCACCGCCGCCGGGGCGGGGGACCAGATCCAGGCGCTGTGGAGCTCCCACCCGCAGATCGTGGAGCTGGCCCGTCGTGCGCTGAGAGCCCCGGGATGAGGGCCCGGTGGTGGTTGCTCCCTGCCCTGGCCCTCCTCGCCTGCCGGGCAGCTCCCCTGCCGCCGGAAGCGCGGTGGCCCGCCGGGACGCCGCTCGCGGCGCACACCCGCGTCATGGACGGGACACGCATCCGTTACATCGACGCCGGCGCGGGACCGGCGGTGGTGCTGATCCACGGGTTCACCGCGTCGATGTACGCCTGGCGGCATACGATCCCGCCCCTGGTGGCCGCAGGTTACCGCGTGGTCGCGTTCGACGATCGCGGCTTCGGCTTCTCGGACCGACCCGCCACCGGCTACGCGAACGCCGACTACGTCCGCCTCGTCGTCGCCCTGCTCGACACCCTGCGCATCCCCGACGCGGTCCTCATCGGTCATTCGATGGGCGGGGAGATCGCCGCCGAGGTGGCCCTCGCCCACCCCGAGCGGGTGCGCGCCCTTGCGCTCATCGACGCGGCGGGCTGGGAGGTGCACTGGCCGCTGCTCCTCCGTGCCGCGCGCTGGCGGATCTCCGGGAGCATCGCCAGTGGAGTGCGCGGGCGGAACCTCACCGCCCGGATCCTGCGCTCCATGTACGCCGACGCCAGCAAGGTCACGGAGCAGGACATCGATCAGTACTACGCCCCGGTCGGCGCTCCCGACTACGGACAGGCGCTGCGAGGAGTCCTGCGGGATTATCGCTTCGACGCCCTGCGCGGCCGGCTGAGCGCCATCCAGGTGCCGACGCTGTTGCTGTGGGGGACGGACGATCAGCTGATCCCGCCCGCGGTGGGACGACGGATGGCGGCCGAGCTGCCTCGGGCGGCGTTTGTGCTCGTGCCCCGGGCGGGACACGCCGCTCCCGAAGAGCAGCCCGAGGCCGTGAATCGCCTGCTGCTCACTTTCCTCAAGGAAGGACTGCCCAGAGTCCCCGAGAACCTGGCGCTGCATTATATTTCCTCAACCATCTGGTTGAGGAAATCAGGCAGTGCCTCCTAAGTTATCTAATAGCAGAGCCTTACGGATCGTAACCGCGGCCCGGCGCGAGTTCGCCCGCCGGGGCTTCGACGGCGCCCGCGTGGACGCCATCGCGCGCCAGGCCGGCGTCAACAAGCAGCTGCTGTTCTACTACTACCACTCCAAGCGCGGCCTCTTCCACGCCGTCCTCGGCCAGGTCGCCGCCGAGCTGGAGCAGGCGCTCGCGGCGCTGCCTCCTGTGGAGGGTCGCCCTCTCGAGCGGCTGGAGCGAGTGCTCCGCGCCCAGTGCGACCATCTCTGGGAGCATCCCGAGCTGGTGGCGCTGCTGGCCCAGACCGGGCGCGCGGATCTGGCGCCGTTCGCCCCGGCCATCAAACGACTCGTGGTGCTGTTGGCGGAAGGCCAGGGCCTGGGTCAGGTGCGTGACGACTTGGATCCGCACCTCACCGCGGCTCAGGCGCTGGTGCTACTCGTGGGATACCTGCAATTGGAGTCGGCCATCGCGGCCAGTACACCGGTGCTCGGCGGCGATGAGCCTGCGTTGAGAGAGCGGTGGAAGGAAGGGGCGGTGGCGCTGATTGTGAATGGTGTACGGGCAGGATAACCGGTTTTCGGTTCTCGGTCGTCGGTACCGCAAACCGACAACCGAGAACCGATCACCGCTATTTCTTCCCAACCATCCTCGGCTCGACGGGCGCTTCGCCGTCGAACACCAGCTGGCCGTCCTCGTAGCGAGCCCGTAGCGCCAGGCTCAGCACCTCGCCAAGGTCTTCGACGAGGTGGACGTCCAGTGTCTTGCGGACGTCCTCGGGGAGGTCCTGGAGGTCGGGGGCGTTCTCTTTGGGGAGGATGATCGTCCGGATCCCCGCCCGCACGGCCCCCAGAACCTTTTCCTTCACCCCGCCGATCGGCAGTACCCGGCCGCGGAGGGTGACTTCGCCCGTCATCGCGATGTCATGTCGGGCCGGGCGCTTGGACAGCGCCGAAACGAGGGCTGTCGCCATGGTCACGCCCGCCGACGGGCCGTCCTTGGGGATGGCGCCGGCGGGCACGTGGATGTGGAGGTCGGTCTCCGCGATCGCTTCCTCGGGGATGCCGAGGCGGTCCGCATGGGACTTGGCGTACGTCAATGCGGCGCGAGCGGACTCCTTCATGACATCGCCCAGCTGGCCGGTAAGGACCAGCTCGCCTTTGCCACGCATCACGCTCGCCTCGACGAACATGATGTCCCCGCCCACGGGGGTGTAGTACATCCCGGTTGCGACGCCCACCTGGTCCTCGCCCGCCTTGCGTTCGGGGTGCACGGTGGGCCGGCCGAGCAGCTCATCGACGTCCGCTGCTGCGACCGTCACGCGTTCCGCGTCGCCGGAGGCGATCTTCCTTGCCACTTTGCGGGCCAGCTTGCCGATGCCGCGCTCCAGCTGGCGGACGCCGGCTTCGCGGGTGTAGCTCGCGATGATGCCGCTGACCGCCTCGTCGGCGATGGTCAGCTGCTCCGACGTCAGCCCCTTCTCGCGCAGCTGCCGCGGAACGAGGTAGCGCTTCGCGATCTCGAGCTTCTCCTTTTCCGTGTACCCGGCGAACTCGACCTTCTCCATCCGGTCGAGCAACGGCCCCGGAATCGACTGCAGGAAGTTCGCCGTGGCGATGAAGAGGTCGAACGGCACGCCAAGGTAGTGATCGGTGAACGAGTCGTTCTGTGCCGGGTCCAGAACCTCGAGCAACGCGGCGGCCGGGTCGCCCTGGAAAGACACGCCGAGCTTGTCCACCTCATCGAGGAGGAAGACCGGGTTCTTGGCGCCAGCCTGCTTCATCCCCTGGATGATGCGGCCGGGCATCGCGCCCACATAGGTGCGCCGGTGGCCGCGGATATCCGCTTCGTCCCGGGCCCCACCCAGGGAGATACGCACGTACGGCCGACCCAGCGCCCGCGCGATCGACTTGGCGATCGACGTCTTGCCGACGCCGGGAGGGCCCTGGAACAGGAGGATCAGTCCCTTGGCCTGCTTGTCGTCCTCGTTCCCCGGGGCCTCCTCCTTGGGAGCGCGCTGCCGCAACCGACGCACGGCGAGGAATTCGAGCACCTGGTCCTTCACGTCCTTCAAGCCGAAGTGATCCTCCTCGAGGATCTCGGCCGCGCGTTTCAGATCCAGAGACTCTTCGGTCCGCTTGTTCCATGGCAGCTCGGCCACCGTCTCGAGGTAGGTGCGGATGACCTGCGCCTCCATCGAATCGCGGCTGGCGCGCTCCAGACGGGACAGCTCCCGGTCGACCTCCTTCCTGGCGGCCTCGGGCAGCTCCAGCGACGCCAGGCGCTTGCGCAGCTCGTCGACGTCGCCGGCCTCGTCTTCCTCGCCAAGCTCCTTGCGAATCGCCTTGAGCTGCTCGCGCAGGATCATCTCGCGCTGGCGCTCGCCCAGCTCTTCCTGCACCTGGGACTTGATGTCTTCCTGCGCGTTGATGACCCCGATCTGCCGCTGCACGTGCACTAGCACGCGGCGCAGCCGATCCTCGACCGACAGCAGCTCGAGCAGCGCCTGGCGTTCAGGCGTCGGAATATCGAGGTAGCCGGCGACCAGGTCGGCAAGGCGACCGGGCTTGTCGGCGACCTCTTCCAGCACCTGGCGAACGACCTCCTCGGGGAGTCCGGACTTCTCGCCCAGCTCTCCCGCGCGCTCGCGGGCTTCACGGAACAAGGCGACGAACGCGGGATCCGTGGGTTTGATCGGAGCCTGATCCACGGCCTCCACCAGGACGGCCTCGAGGTAGCCCGCGCGCTCCGCGTACTGGAGCGCGGTGGCGCGCTTTTCGCCGTGCAAGACCAGCTGCACGCCGCCCAGGCCCCGCTGCACCTGCCCGATCTTCGCGATCGTGCCCATGCCGTAGAGCAGCGCCGCCGAGACCGTGTCCACGTTCTCGCGCTGGGCGACCGCGAAGATCAGCCGGGAGTCGGTCTTGAGAGCGGCTTCGATGGCCCGCAGCGTGGCGGGCCGGCCCGCCCCGACGGGCGTGGTAACACCGGGGAACAACACCATGTCCCGCAACGACAGGACCGGAAGTGTGAGGCGCTCAGGCATACTTCATCATCTCCGAGATAAGAGTCACTTCGGGCGACGCCGTAGCATCACGCGTGCCACTATACAAAACGGCGCCGCGAGCACGGACGTTCCGTTCGTCCCGCGTCATTAAGGCAGGGGCTGTCAATGCGTCGGGAGAGATTGGCGCGAAAAGCTAAGTTTCGGCGGGCGAGATGGTTGCAGGAGGGGCCCCGGGTGCGTAAATCTATGAGCCGATAGATCTCCGGACCTCGTGAACGAATCGGATCGATCACTCATCGCGCGTCTCTCTCAAGCCCTCGGGACGAATTACACCGTCGAGGGGGAGATCGGCCGCGGCGGCATGGGGGTCGTCTATAACGCCCGCGACGAACGGCTGAAGCGCCGGGTTGCGATCAAGGTCCTGCCCCCCGAGCTGGCGTTCCAGGAAGGGATACGGACGCGGTTCCTGCGCGAGGCCGAAACGGCAGCGCGGCTCTCCCACCCCAACATCGTCCCGATCCACACCGTCGGCGAAGGGCCGGACGGCCTCGTCTACTTCGTCATGACGTACGTGGACGGCGAGCCGCTGTCGGCCCGGCTCAAGCGTCGCGGCCGCCTCCCCTCGGAGGAGGCACGGCGTATTCTGTCCGAGACGGCGGACGCACTCGGCGCTGCCCACGCGGTCGGCATCATCCACCGCGACGTGAAGCCCGACAACATCCTCCTCGAGGGCAGCCGCGGCCGGGCGATGGTGACGGACTTCGGGATCGCCAAGGCGTTGTCGTCGGCCACCGGCGGGACGCTGACAGCCACGGGGGTAGCGATCGGGACGCCGCATTTCATGAGTCCCGAACAGGCGGCGGGCGACCGGGAGATCGACGGGCGCTCCGACATCTACAGCCTGGGCGTTGTGGGATTCCAGATGCTGGTCGGAGAGCTGCCGTTCCGGGCACCGACGGTACCCGGCATCCTGATGAAGCACATCACGGAGCCGGCGCCGATGATCATGGACATGCGCCCCGACTGCCCCGAGGACCTGGCGGCGTGCGTGATGCGCTCCCTCGAGAAGGAGCCGGAGAACCGCTGGCCCACGGCGGACGCGCTGCGCCGCGCGCTGGAATCGCGGAGCGCGGCCCCGTACCGGCCGCGCCGCTCGACGCCGACCCGCCAGGGTGGCGGAACGGTCGCGAGGCGGCCACAAGATCTGGCACCGATCCCGTTCCCACCGCCCCTCCGCGGCCGGGAAGGGCGTCGCTCGCCGCGGCGCGATGTCGCCGCGCGCCCGCAGCCCGGCGAGCCGGAGATCGTGCGCCGCATGCGCGCGAGCTTCGTGTCGTGGGTGTCGATCGGCGGCGGCCTCGTGGTCCTCGACCTGGCAGCGGGTGGCGGATTCGGCTGGCTGTCCTTCGGCGTGGCGGTATGGGGAGGGTTCTCGCTGCTGCCCCAGCTCATGAAACTGTGGAACGCCGGCTACTCGTGGCGCGACATCCTGAACCGGCCCGTGGCCCCCGACGGCGTGGAAGCGCGGCTCAGCAAGAGCGGCAAACGGGGCCAATTGGGCCCGGCGACGGCCGATGAGTTCGGCCGGCACATGGATGCGGTCACCCAGGCGCGGCTGGACCGCCAGGCGATCCTCAAGATCATGGACCGCCTGCCCGCGTCGGAGCGGAAGTTGCTACCCGACGTCATCGACACCGTGGACAAGCTGTTGCACCGCGCCGAGGAGCTGGCGCGCATGCTGGCGACGATGACCGGCGACGTGGATCCCGCAGCCGTGGCGCGCATCGACGAAAAGCTCGAAGCGAGCCGCCGGCAACCTGAGAGTCCCGAGCGGGACCGGCAGGTCAACCTGCTCGAGCGGCAGCGGCAGGCGCTGGGAGACCTAGTGACGCGGCGGCGCGGTGTATTGGAGCAGCTCGACTCGTGCGTCATCGCGATGCAGAACGTTCGCTTCGATCTACTCCGCCTCAAGTCCGCGGGCGTGGCGGCGGTGCTGAGTGACCTGACGCAAGCCACGCAGCAGGCCCGCTCGCTGTCGCGCGATGTGGATCACGCCATCGCCGCGGCGGGCGAGATCCGGGACCTCTTGGGAGAGCGCCCGGCGCCCTAGGGGCGAATGCCGCGGCGGCACCGGGTCACGAGCTCCAGCCCGTCCGACCGCTCCAACCCGAAATCCAGCAGCGTCAGAAACCGCTCGGCGGCCTCTTCACAGTGGCCGAGGCGGATCGCCACTACGCCTTTCAGCTCGTAGAGCGACGGCCACCCGGGCCGGGTCTCCAGGGCCTGGGCGAGCACGCTGTCCGCGAGCGCCGGGGGACCGTCCAGGGCGAGCGGCATCAGGGCCTCACCGAGCCAGTCGCGGGGGAAGGGGTGCCGGAAGGTGCTGGGGTCTGGGGCGGCCGCGAGCGCGCGGCGCAGGTCGACGCCCACCTCGCCCCACTGCTGACCCCGGGCCGCTAGTGCCGCGAGCACTGCTCGCGCCTCCGCGGGATCGGCGCCTGCGGAGACCGCCCCCTGAAGGAGCTGACGGGCCCGCACACGCTGGTCGCGCTTTGCCGCCACGATTCCGGCGAGCAGCAGCGCGTCAGGGTTGCCGGCCCGTCCGAGGCGCGGCAGGACCGAGTCGGCCAGCGAGGAGTCACCGAGCGACAGCATCATCGCGGCACCGTGGAAGGCAAAGACGTCGTCGCGGGGACGCGCGCGCCGCACGTCCTCCACGTAGGCCACGCCCGCGGGATCGCCGCGCCGCGAGCTCAGCGCCCAGGCCAGCGCCGTGGGTGGGGCGGCGTCGCCCGCGGCCCGTCCGATCGCGATCAGCGAATCGAACACATCCCCGGAGATGCCCGTGTCGAGGAAGCTGCGGGCGGCCTGGAACTCCAGCTGCGGCCGGTCGTCGCGGTGTACGATGGCGCCCAAGCGGGCGAGGCGGGCGGTCCCGATGTCGCCCATGACCAGGTGGCCGGCGTACTGGTCCGGCCGGTCCACGTTCAGATACTCGCGTCCCAGCGCGCCGATGCGCGGGTCCGCGAACAGGCGCGCCAGCCAGGGCCCGTCGTACCGGATCGGTTTCCCCGAAGCGACGATCATCAGGTCCCACGGCGAGCTGAACCACAACTCGGCGTGCGGAAACACTTCGCGGATGTTCGCGACGATCGTCGCGACGACGGACACTGGTATCTGGTAGAGCTGGACCCACTGGCAGAAGACGCCGTCGCCTGCGAGCCGGCGCCGCACGATCCGGAAAAACTCGGGCGTGTACAGCGTCGCCACGCCCGCGACCCAGGGATTGCTCGGCTCCGAAACGATGACGTCGTAGGTCGACGAGTCCACCTGCAGCGCGCTGCGAGCGTCGTCGACTACCGCCGAAACCGTGGGTCGGTCCAGCACCGAGTCGTTGACGCCCGCGAAGAGGTCGGCGACCTCGAGCACGGCGGGCTCGATCTCCACGACGCGCACGCGGCGCATCCCGGGAACGTCGGCGAGGGTGCGAGCACTGACCCCGCTCCCGAAGCCGATCGCGAGCGCGGAGGCGGCATCCGGCCGGGCGGCGACGGGCGCCAGACCCAGGAGTATCTCCGTGTCCATGTCGCCGTGGTCGGAGGCGTCGGCCTTGCCGTTGACCTTGAGGGTGCGGCCCGCGGCGCTCTCCCACACCGAGACCGTCGCGTTCCACCCTTCGAGGAACGCCAACTGCCGCCCCCCGGCGTGGTTCAAGAATCCGCGGCGCTCAGCAGGGGTCATGCTCGCGCGGCCGTAGATCGTGGGCCCCAGATCGATCAGCCGGGTACTCCAATGCGGTGCCGCGAGGACGGTGACGAGGCCGCACGCTCCCAGCGCCCCACCGCCCAGCACGCGGGTGCGGAGGCGGCGATGCTCCGGCGACCCCTCGGGCACGCCGCGCGCCGCCAGGGCTACCAGAGCGAACGCGGCGAGGCCGTTGATCGCGAGGCCGAGGCGCAGGGTGCGGTCCGTGCCGAGGGCGACGACGAGGACGAAGCCCGTGAGAGCGGCACCGACGATGCTGCCGATGGTGTTGAGGGCGTACGCGGAGCCGATGTCCCGGGCGCGCGCCTCGCCGGGTGGCGCGACGATATCGGTGAGCAGCGGGAAGGTCATCCCCATCCCGAGCGCCGGAACCAGCACCACCGCCCCTACGGCGACACCCATGAACAGCAATCGCGGCGTGGGACCGAGGCCGGCGATCTGGAACACATTGAGGATGTAGAGCGGCAGCCACGAGAAGAACACGAACAACGCCGCCGCGCCCGCCGCAGTCACCCCCTGCGCGAAGCCGGCCGATGCGGCGGTCACCGCGCGCCCGGTGCTGCGCCGGGCCACCATCGCGCTCCCCAATCCGATCCCCAGCAGAAATACCACGAGCACCAGGGTGAAGGCGTATGTGGATCCGCCCACAATCATCACCAGCACGCGAGTCCAAGCGATTTCGTCGAGGAGAGATGCGAAAGCGGTGAGGCCGAGGAGCACCAGCGCGACGGTGTGGAGGGCGTCCCGAGTTCGCTGTTCCCCGGGCTTACGCCCGGGGTCTATCGTAGTCGCGAGCGCGGGGAGCGGCCTGGCCAGAGCAATCGCCGTCACCCCCAAGGCGAGGTTGATCGCGGCCGTCATCCACAGCGAGGCGCGGATGCCGACGTGCTCGATCAGGAAGAATCCCGCCAACGCGGCGCCGACGACGGCCCCAAGGGTATTGAGGCCATACAGCCGGCCCAGCCACGGCTTAAGCGCCGCGCGATCGGTGCCCATCATCGCGCGAGTGAGGACCGGGAGGGTGCCGCCCATCAGGGTCGTGGGCACCAGCAGCACGAGGGCCGCGAGCCCGAAGCGCAGCGCCAGGCTGCCGACGGGCCCGGTGCCGAGGGCAGCCGCGGCGCCGACGTAGACATTGCGGGCCAGGCCGAGGATCAAGGGAGAAACGATCGCGAACACGCCGATGGCGATCTCGAGCCAGCCATAGAGCGCCGCGGGGCGTGAGTGGCGGTCGGCGCGGCGGCCCAACAGCCAGGCGCCGAGGCCGAGGCCGCCCATGTAGGCGGCCACGACGGTCGTCACCGATTGGATGGTGGAGCCAAACGCCTGGTACAGGAGTCGCACCCACAGGAGCTCGTAAATGAGCCCGGTGGCGCCGGAGAGAAAGAAAAGGGCGCTGTAACCGAGCGCCCTAGAACGCATGCAACTCGCGCATCGTCTGCGCGAGGTTCTCCACCTGCGGAAGGATGTAGTCCTCGAGGTCGGGCGCGTAGGCGACGAAGGTGTCCGTCGCCGCGACGCGCTTCACCGGCGCGTCGAGCCAGGGGAACGCCTGATCGGCGATGCGGGCGGCGATCTCCGCCCCGTAGCCCCACGACAGCGAGTCTTCGTAGGCGACGAGGACCTTGTTCGTCTTGCGGACGGAGCGCTCGACGGCGTCCCAGTCGAAGGGCGAGAGCGTGCGGAGATCGATCACCTCGACGCTCACGCCGTCTTCCTCGAGCTGCTTGGCGGCGACGAGCGCGCGCTGCACCACGGCCCCGTAGGTCACCACGGTCAGATGCGTCCCCTCGCGCACCACCTTCGCCTTCCCGAACGGGATCATGAAATTCGGGCCGGGATACGGGGCCTTGTTGTAGGTCTGGCGGTAGAGATGCTTGTGCTCGAGGAACAGGACCGGGTCGTCGCAGCGGATGGCGGTGCGCAGCAGGCCGTTGGCATCGAGAGCGGTGGCCGGACACACGACCCGCAGCCCCGGCACGGCCGTGAACACCACGGCGCCCGTCTGCGAATGGTAAACCGAGCCGCCCTTCAAGTACCCGCCGTAGGTCACGCGCACCACGACCGGCGAGCTGAACTGGTTGTTGGAACGCCACCGCAGCGTCGCGAGCTCGTTGCGGAGCTGGTGGTAGGCGGGCCAGATGTAGTCGAAGAACTGGATCTCCACCACCGGCTTGAGGCCGCGGGTGGCGAGACCGATCGCCCGGCCCACGATGTTGGCCTCAGCGAGCGGCGAGTTGTAGACGCGCTCGCTTCCGAACTGGCGCTGCAGCCCCCAGGTGACCTTGAAGACCCCGCCCTTCCCTTTCACGTCCTTGAGGAACTCCTCGCGGCTGCAGTCGGCCACGTCCTCGCCGAAGGCGAGGATGCGCTGGTCGCGCGCCAGCTCGTCCCTGAGGCAGGCGTTGAGCAGGTCCACCATCGTCGTGGGGTCGCCGGAGAACTGGGGATCGTCCTCGGTGTCGAACTGCTCCGAGGCGGGGTCCACGTCCGGCGAGTACACGAACTGCAGGGCGGTCTCGGGTTTCGGCTGGGGCGAGGCGAGGGCGACGTCGGCGGCGACCTGCACTTCTTCGTCTACCTGCGCGCGGATCGCCGCGATCTCGGCCTCGGTGGCGACGCCCTCACGCACCAGGCGCTTGGGGAACGTCACGACGCAATCACGCTTGGCCTCCTCCTCGCGCTCCTGGGGCGGCTTGTAGAGGATTTCGTCGTCGGAGAGCGAGTGTGAGTAGGGGCGCGTCACGCGCGCGTGCACCAGTGCGGGTC
>Ga0209161_10004046_pt1 | contig 11677 bp, 13 predicted proteins | sample GraSoiAngelo_155_FD_186169 | JGI IMG/M metagenome (GOLD analysis project Ga0209161, IMG submission 186169) | Grasslands soil microbial communities from the Angelo Coastal Reserve, California, USA - 14_1009_13_30cm (SPAdes) (version 2) | ecosystem: Environmental > Terrestrial > Soil > Grasslands...
CGGAGGCCGCCCTCGGGGCGGCGCAGGTGGCCGCCGCGCGCGGCGATGCGCAAACCAGCGCCCGGCAGCTCGAGCGCGCGCTCGCGATCGCGCGCGAGATGCGCCTCGGGCACTACCTCGCGCGCGCCGCACGCCTCGCCGCGGGCGGCGAGGAGGCCGCGGGGCAGGCCTAAGGACGAGGGCGGCCCATGCTCCGCGGCCTCGTCCAGCGCCTCCCGTTCGGCACCGGCGCGGCGGTCGACGTGGCGCTGGTCGGAAACGCTCGCCGGCCTCACCAGCGCTCGACGTACTCCGCCACCAGGTAGGCGTGGACGCGGCCGATGAAGCGCGGGATGTCGGCCTCGATCTCCGCCCGGCCCTCGGGCGAGAGGTACATGCGGCCGCGGACGTCCTCGGCCGACGCGAAGGCGAGCTCGCCGAAGCCGTCGTAGTCGGGCCCGTCGCCGCTCAGGCGCTCGTCGACGACGTTCGTCACGTAGCGCGTGGTGGCGTGGTGGCGGAGCGCCAGCGGGACGTGGCGCTCGAGCCAGTGCGCACGGAACGCGGCGCGCGTCATCCCGGGCGCGCGTGCGAGGCACGCGAAGAGCTTCCCGCCGGGCGCGCGCCGGCCCAGGCCGGGCGGCGCGGCGGGCGTGCGTTGCACGTGCTCGGTCGTGACGTACGCAGCGGTGCCTCCGATGAAGCCCTCCACGTCGCGCGCGATGATGCCCGCGCCCTCGGGCGAGTCGTACAGGCGCTCGCGGTAGTCGGTGAGCGTGTCGAACCAGAGCTCGCCGATCGAGTCGAGCGGCGGGGCCGGCCCGCGCGTGCCCTCGACGATGTTGACCGCGTAGCGCCGGAGGGTCGGGTGATGCCGGAGCGCGAGCGGCACGTGGCCCTCCAGCAGGCGCGCGACGTACCGCCCGTGCGTCAGGTCGGACCGCCGGCGGCAGAGGAACACGAGCTTGACCATGCCGGTGGTCCTGCGCCGGGCCGGCGCGTCGGTCAAGCCCTCGCCCCTCCTCGCCAGCCGGCAGAGCGGTCCGTCATGCAGACCACGTTTCTCCCCGTGCTCGTCAGCACGCCCGCGCTCAGCGCCGCGGGTGGGCCTGGAAGAAGCGCCAGATGCGCGGCGTGGCGCTGCGCGGCCAGCGATGCGCCTGCGGGCCTTCGCAGAAGATCACGTCCGCCGCGCACGCCGTGTAGCGCGTGCAGCCGTCCCGCTCGACCGCCGCGCCGCAGCCGTCGGCGCGCGCCCACCAGTCGCGCGCACCGTGCACCATCTCGGCGCGCACGATACGGTCGGCGCGGCCGTAGACGAACAGGATGGGCACGGGCCGGACGGGCGCGCAGGCGCGCAGGTCGAGCCCCCCCGCGACCGGCGCGACCGCGGCCAGGCGGTCGGCGGCGACACACCCGAGCAGGCTCGCGAAGAAGGCGCCGTTCGACATGCCGGTCGCGAACACGCGGCGGCGATCGACGCAGCGCTCCTGCTCGAAACGATCCAGGAGCCTGCGCACGAAGCCCGCGTCGCGCGCCTCGTCCGGCCGGATGTCCCAGCCGCGCCCCGCCGTCCCGAGGAGGCGGACTCCGTCGTGGCCCTCGGGATGGACCGCGATGAAGCCGTCGCGGAGGGCGAGCCGCCCCATGCCGGTCCACCAGCGCTGTCCCTGGGCGCTGCCGCGAAAGCCGTGGAAGTCGAGGACGAGCGGCAGCGGGCGGTCGCCGGGGGCCGCGGGCGCGTCGATCAGGTAGCCGCGCTCCTCGCCGCCGACGATGAGGGTGCGGCGCGCGCCGCGGACCCGCGGCGATGCGCCGGCGCGGCAACCCGCGCTCGGCTCGGGCGCCACCACGGCCGCGGCGGCCAGCGCCGCGCGTTCCTCGGCATCCGGCTCGGGCAGCCCGCGCCCGCAGGCCGCGAGCAGCACGAGGGCGGCGAGCGCCCGCTCACGCCGAGCGCGCGGCAACGAACCGCTCGGTGGTGCGCTGCAGGTGGTCGCTCAGGATGCGCGTCAGGTTCAGGAACACCTTCGAGGCGATGCGCGGGTAGCGGTTCTGGATGCGGCGCAGGAAGCGCTCGTCGAGCGCCAGCACGTCGACGGCGCCCGCCGCCACCACGTCCGCGGTCCGCTCGGCGCGGCGCACCAACCCCATCTCGCCGAACACGTCGCCGCGTCGCAGCTGGTTGATGCGCTGGCGCCCGCTGCCGTCCCCCGCGAGCACCTCGGTCGTGCCCTCGATGATGACGAACATCTCGTCGCCGCGCTCGCCGCGGCGCACGATCGTCTCGCCCGGCCGGAAGTGCTTGAGCTCGCCCATCAGCACGACGATGCGCGCCTGCGACGGGCGGAGACCCGCGAACAGCGGGATGGTCCGCGCGGGATCGTCGCCCAGCCTCACGCCCAGGAGATCCCAGAGCGTGATGATCTTGGTGGTGGCGAGCAGCGCGGGCAGGAGGACCAGGTTCGCGCCCAGCGAGGTCGCCATGGTGACGCCGGCCAGGATGCCGAAGTTCTGTACGGGCACGAAGCTCGAGAGCGCGAAGGTGAGGAACCCGAGGAAGAGGGCGATGGTGGTGTAGACGATGGGCACACCCACGGTACGGAGGGTCCGCACCAGCGCGGCCGTCTGGTCCGTCTCGCCGCGCAGCTCGAGGTTCAGGCGCGCCATGTAGTGGATGGTCGAGTCGACCGCGATGCCGAGCGCGATGGCGGCGATCAGGCTCGTGACGAGGTTCAGGAGGATGCCGAGCCAGCCCATCACGCCGAAGAAGATCATGATGGGGAGCACGTTCGGCAGGATGGCGAAGAAACCGATCTTGACCGACAGGAACATCGCCGTCATCACCAGGAAGATGATGCCGAGCGCGAGCGTCAGGCTCTTGATCTGCCCGGCGACGATGTCCGAGGTCGTGCCCGTGAGCAGCACGAGCGTGCCGGTCAGCGTGACCGGGATCTGGGCGGGGAAGCGGTCGGCGACGTAGCGGCGGATGGCGTCGAGCGTGTCCTCGATGCGGCGCGAGCCGGAGAGGTTGGTGCGCACGAGGATGCTCGCCCGGCTGAAGTCCTTCGTCACCACGCTCTTGAAGGTCTCCGGGCTCTTCATCATGGTGTCGAGCAGCGGCCCGAGGCTCTTCGGGTCCTGCCAGAAGGGCTTCGGCGCCTCGGCAGGCACCAGGTTCCCCTGTTCGTCGATCACCAGGTCGCCGCCCTCCACCTGCTTGTTGAAGCCGGCCTCGAGCACCTCGAGGTAGTCGACCACCGAGATCGACGAGGTGATGCCCGGCTGCCTGGCGAGGAAGCCCTGCAGGTCCTTGATGAGCTTCAAGACCTCCCAGCGCCGGAGCGCGCCGGGCGCGCCGCCGTCGATCACGATGTAGAAGGGGTTGCTGCCGACGATCTTCTGATTGATGGTCTCGTTCGCCCGCCGCACCTCCGAGCTCGGCTCGAAGTAGTAGAGGAAGTCGGAATCCACCCGGATGCGCCAGGCCCCGGCGAGCGCTACCAACGCGAGCGCCGCCGCCCCCCGCAGGATCTCGCGGCGCTTGGCGAACGCCCGCTCGCCCAGGCGGCGCAGGTTCTCCGAGAGCGCCGGCGAAATCTTGCCTGAGCGCGCCGAGCGCAGGCGGGCGGGCATGAGCTGGAGCGAGGCGGGCAGGTACGTCAAGCAGGTGACGGTCAGGCAGACGACCCCCACCACCGCGAAGAGCCCCAGGTCCCAGATGGCGGTGATGCGGTTCACCATGAGCGAGCCGAAGCCGATCACGGTGGTGACGGCCGAGATCGTGAGCGGCAGCCAGACGCGCGCGAAGGCGCGCACCACGATCTCGTCGGGCGGCGCGCCGGCCGCCACCTGCTCGTAGTAGCGCGCCATCACGTGGATCGCGTACGAGCTGCCGACCACGAGCAGCAGCGGGGGGAGTACGAAGGTGCCGAGCGTGATGGTCTTGCCGGCCAGCACGATGATGCCGAGCGTCCACACCAGCGCCCCGCCCACGGTGAGCACGGGCAGCACCACCCCGCGCACCGTCCGGAACGCGAACCAGAGGACGATCAGCACGAGCACGAGGGCGATGGGGGTGAAGCGCACCAGATCGCGGCGCATGAGCTCGACGGCGGCCTGCTTCACGTGCGCCGCGCCGGTGTAGAAGAACGCCTCGGGGCCCTGCCGCGCGGCCAGGATATCCATGATCTTCCGGTCGACGCCGAGGTCGAGGTACTGCTCGTCGTTCAGGTTCTTGAAGAAGACGTTGATCGCCGCGCCCGTGAAGTCGTCGGCGACCAGGTTCTTGCCGTAGAGCGGCGTGGCGACCAGCTTCTTCTTGAGCGCCTCGACCTCCTCGGGCTCGGGTGGGATACGCGGCAGGAGGCGGGGCGGATGGAGCACGTCCGCGGCGGGGTCGACGGCGTTGGCGATGCTGAGCACGTGCTCGACCCCGTCGACCTTCGCGATCTCGTCGGTGACGCGCGCGATCTTCGCGATCGTCGAGGGCGCGAAGATGTCCCGCGCCCGCACGCCCACCACCGCCACGTCGTCGCTCCCGAAGATGGCGCGGGTCTGGGCGTAGTACTCGACCTTGGGGTCGCCCGCCGGCAGCATGCTCTCGAGCGAGCTCTCGATGCGGAGCTGGAGCGCGTAGAAGCCCAGCATCGCGGTCACGAGCAGGTTCGCGAGCACGACGGCGAGCGGGTGACGGGCGAGCCACCGCGCGAAGGCGTCCATGAGAAGCGCGCGATTATAGCCCCGGCCCGGCGCCAGGCCAGTGGTTCGCTTCGGCACGCCCGCTTGCATCCCCCGCGCGGCCGGCAGTAAGGTCCGCGGCCTGTCCGTCGAGGAGGTCCCCGTGCGCCGCATCGCCGCCCTCGCCCTGGTGCTCGCGCTGGTCGCCGGCGCACGCGCCGGGCTCTCGCCCGAGCTCGATCACGCCTTGCACGAGGCCAAGTACGTCTACATCCGGAGCGAGCGGAAGTCGGGCGAGCTCGGGAAGGCGGCGGAGATCTGGTTCTACTACGACGGCAAGGCCGTCTACGTCGGCACGCCGCCCACCTCCTGGCGCGTGCGGCGCATCAAGAAGGGGCGCCCGAAGGCGCGCGTCGCGGTCGGCAAGGCCGACGGGCCGGCGTTCGAGGCCCGGGGCGAGGTCGTCCACGACGCCGCCGTCGAGCAGCGCCTGATGGACGAGTACGCCCGCAAGTACCCCGAGGGCTGGTCGCACTTCGCGGACAAGTTCCGCGACGGCTTCAAGAGCGGCGAGCGCGTCCTCGTCCGCTACACCCCGCAGTGATGGACCCCGAGAAGGCGTCCCTCACCGGGCGCACCGCCGTCGTCACCGGCGCCGGAGCGGGCATCGGGAAGGGGATCGCCCTCGGGCTCGCGGCGTTCGGCGCCCGGGTCGCCGTCCTCGAGCTCGACGCGGCGACGGCGCACGCGACCGCCGCGGAGATCGAGGGCGCGGGCGGGCAGGCCCTCGCACTCCCGGCCGACGTGCGCGACGGGGAGGCGGTCGAGCGCGCCGTCGCCGCCACCGTCGAGCGCTTCGGCGGCATCGACGTGCTGGTCAACAACGTGGGCGGGACGTTTCGCGCCGCCTTCCTCGAGACCGGCGAGAAGGGCTGGGACGCCCTCGTGCGCGCCAACTTGAAGACGGTCCTGCACGGCACGCGCGCGGTCGCGTCGCGCATGATCGCCCGGGGCCGCGGCGGGAGCATCATCAACATCGTGTCGATCGAGGGCGAGCGGGCGGCGCCCTTCTACGCCGTCTACGGCGCGTGCAAGGCGGCGGTCATCGGCTTCACCCGGTCGATGGCGCTCGAGCTGGCGCCGCACGCGATCCGCGTCAACGCGATCGCGCCCGACATCTGCATGACGGAAGGGCTCGCGAAGATGCTCGGCGAGCCCGAGCGCGAGCGCCATCGCTTCCTCGTGCCGCTCGGGCGGGCGGGCGTCCCCGACGACATCGCCGGCGCCGCCCTCTTCCTCGCCTCGGACCTGGCCGGCTACGTGACCGGCGTCACGCTCCCCGTGGACGGCGGCACGCACGCCGCGGGGGGGTGGTATCGCGATCCCGAGGGGGAGGGCTGGCTGCTCGGCCCGCCGCCGCAGCGCTAGCACGCCGACCCGAGACTGCGTCTCGGGTCGGGGACGGACAGCGAGAGTGCCGCCCAGTGGACACGGCCGACGGCGTGCCGCGGCCGGCAAAGCCGGCGCGGCAGACTTGCCGGAGCGTGCCGCCCCGTGGACACGGCCGAGGGGTTGCTGCGGCCGGCAGAAGCCGGCGCCGCAGACTTTCTGTAGCGTGAGCGCGTCACCGGAAACGATGGGTCCGCAGCGCGGCGACCAGACGGCGCAGGACCTTCGGTTTTGCCGCGCCGGCTTCGCCGGCCGCGGCACGACCTTCGCACCATCCACCCAACGTCACACGCTCGCTTCCGAGTCCGACCCGAGACAAGGTCTCGGGTCGATATTGTAGAGCCGCGCCGCGTTCTCGCCGAAGAGCCGCCGCCGGCTTGCCGCGGGCAGCCGCTCCCCTAGCTCGTGCAGCTCCGCCATGTAGCCCGCGCCGTGATCGCTGTGCGGGTAGTCGGTGGCCCAGAGAAAGCGGTCGTCGCCCACCTGCTCGATGACGGGCGGGAGCGTGCGCTCGTCGGGATCGGCCGAGATCCAGCACTGCCGGCGGACGTAGGCGCTCGGCCGCTCGCGCAGCGGCAGCGTGACGCGCAGCGGACCGGTCGCGAAGGCGTCCATGCGATCGAGCCAGTAGGCGAGCCAGCCTGCGCCCGACTCGAGCACGACCAGCTTGAGCCGCGGGAAGCGGTCGAAGGTCGCGTAGAGGAAGAAGGTCGAAAAGGCCTGCTGCACGGCCTGCGCGAACATGAGCGACAGGTACCAGATGCCCTGCACCACGCCCTCGGGCCAGGTGAGGCCGTCGAAGCGGCGGTGCAGGTCGCGCGCCGTCGGGTCGACGCCGGTGTGGATGGCGATCGGCACGTCGAGCTCCTCGGCCGCCGCCCAGAGCGGATCGTGCGCGGGATGGCCGTGCGGCAGGCCGCTCAGCGTGAAGGGCAGGAGGAAGCCGCCCCGCGCGCCGGCGCGCACGGCGCGCCGGAGCTCGCGCGCCGCGGCCGCGGGATCGCCGAGCGAGAGGTGCGCGATCGGGACCAGGCGCCCGCCGCTCCCGGCCGAGAACTCCTCGATCCAGCGATTGTAGGCGCGGGTGTGGGCGAGCGCGTAGCCCGGGTCGGGCGCCTCGGCTTCCCACTGGAGGCCGAGGCTCGGGTAGAGGAGCGCACGCGCGATGCCATCGTGATCGAGGAGTGCCAGGCGCGCGGCGGGGTCGGTCGCCGCCGGCGGCGCGCTCTCCGCGTAGCGCCCCGCGAGACATGCGGTCGCCAGCTCCTCGAGGCTCTTCCCCATGCCACCCAGGCCGCCCAGCATCTCGGGTGTAGTGAGGCGCGCGGGGCGGCCGTCGATCTCGAGGAAGTCGCGCCCGTCGCCGCCCCGCCTGACGCGGATCGCCCGGGCGCGATACGCAGGCTCCAGGTAGCGCTCCCAGAGGTCGGGCGGCTCGAGCACGTGGCCGTCCGCGTCGATCACGATCTCCACGGCGATGGTCGTTACACCCCGGCGTCGGCCGGCGGCAAGCCGGGCAAGCCGTTGACACGTCCGCCCGGCGGGCATTAGTCGGTCCGGATGGCGTCCGAGCCGAGCGAGCTGCGCAAGGTGATGGGGTGCTTCGCGACCGGCGTCACCATCATCACCACGCGCGACCAGAGCGGGAAGCCCTACGGCCTCACGGCCAACGCGGTCACCTCGCTCTCGCTCACCCCCCCGCTCCTCCTGATCTGCGTCGACCGCAAGGCCGAGACCTACCCGCACTTCTTCGACTCGAAGACCTTCGTGCTCAACATCCTCGCCGAGGACCAGGAGGCGATCTCGCGGCGCTTTGCCACCACGGGCGGGGACAAGTTCGCCGGCCTGGAGTTCCGGCTCGGCCGGCTCGGCACGCCCATCCTCGCGGGTACGCTCGGGCACGTCGAGTGCCGCATCATCGACACGCTCGAGGGCGGCGACCACGTCATCCACATCGGCGAGGTCGAGCACGCCGAGGCGTGCGAGGGGCGCCCGCTGCTCTTCTTCGCGGGCAAGTACCGCCACCTGAGCGAGCCCTGATCCGCGTGCGCGCCCCCGCTTGCGCGCGTGGAGCGCCCCGGCTAAGAGCCCGAAAAAGGCCATCCGAGAGGAGAGACCCGATGCGACACATGTACCGGGCCGCCGCCGTCATCGTCGCGCTCGCACTGGCTGCGCCCGTGTGGGCCCAGACTGCCACCGAGATCAAGAAGGAGCTCTATCCCAAGTACAAGAAGGCGCAGGCCGAGGGGAAAGATCTCGGCGAGGCCGGCAAGGAGTTCGACGCGGGCAACAAAGCGCTCGCGGACGGGCTCCAGGACGAGGCGGTCGAGCACTTCAAAAAGGCCAAGGCCGCCTGGCCGTCCGACGCGAAGTAAGTAGTTCCACGTGGACATCGGCGTCCTCATGTTCACGACCGGGAGCGCGCTTCCGGTCACGGACCTCGCGCGCGCCTGCGAGGAGCGCGGCCTCGAATCGCTCTGGGTGCCCGAGCACCCGGTGGTTCCCGCGCGCCACGAGACGCGCTACCCGCTCTCCGACGACGGCCTGCTGCCCCGGCCGTACACCGAGCTGCCGGACTGCTTCGCCACGCTCGCCGCGGCGGCGGGGGTGACCCGCCGGCTCCGCCTGGGAACGGGTATCTGCCTCGTGCCCGAGCGCGATCCGCTCTTGACCGCGCACCAGGTCGCGACGCTCGACTGGCTCTCGGGCGGCCGCTTCCTCTTCGGCGTGGGGGCGGGCTGGTTGCGCGAAGAGATGGACCTCTTCACGCCGCACTTCCCGTACCGCTTCGCCTTCATGCGCGAGGCGGTGGCGGCGATGCGCAAGCTCTGGACCGAGGACGCGCCGTCGTTCGAGGGCAAGTGGGTGCGCTTCCCGCCCGCGGTCTGCCGGCCGAAGCCCGTGCAGCAGCCGCATCCGCCCGTCATCCTGGGGGGTATGGGCCCCAACGCCATGAAACGCGTGGCGAGCTGGGGCGACGGGTGGATGCCGATCGCGCTCCCCGCCGACAAGCTGGCGGGCGCGCGGCGCACGATCGAGCAGCTGGCGCGCGCCCGGGGGCGCGACCCCGACCGCATCTCGGTCTCGGTCATGATCGGCGCGCCGCCCGGCCTGGAGAGCCCCGCGCTCGACCTGATGCCGTCGCAGGAGGTGCTCGCGCGCTACGCCGACGCCGGCGCGGATCGCGTCATCGTGTCGGTGCCGACGCTCGCCGCGGACGACGCCCACCGCCACCTGGACCGCATCGCGGCCGCACGGCCGTAGCCCGGCCGCGGCCATGCGGATCCACGCGGACGCGCACCTCGTCGAGGGCGGCGAGTTCATCGTCGAGCTGGCTGCCGCGCATCCGGGGAAGGTCCGGCTGCCGGGCGCGGGCGAGGGCGTCGGCGCGCTGATTCGCTTAGGAGCGTGACCCGAGACTGCCGTGCACGGGAGCGGGGGCACCGTCTCCGCCTCCCCGCACCGCCGTCTCGGGTCACGCTCCTAGCTCAGCGGCGACGGCGCGCGGGCTTTGCCTTCTTGGGCGGCGCCGCGGCCGCCTTGATCACGCGCACCGCCGTGGCGGCCGTGGCCTCGTCGCCGAACCCGAAGGTGGCCGTGAACCGGCGCCCGACCACCTGCGCGACCAGGAAGGCGATGTTGATGCCGGCGTCCGCCAGGCCGCGCGCGATCGCGGCGCCGAGGCCCGGGCGGTTGTCGCCCTCGACCAGCAGACACGGGATGTCGCGGCTCTCCGCCAGCCCGGCCTCCGCGGCGGCCGCCGCCGCCCGCTTCCCGCTCACGGGATAGAGCTCGATCGCCGCGCGCTCCGGGGTGTGCGGCAAGCGATAGCCCATGACCAGGCGCAGATCCGCGCCCGCCTGGGCGAGCGGCTCGAGGGCTCGCGCGAGCACGCCCGGGTGGTTATCGACGTCCGCGCGCCAGAGGGTGATACGCTTGACCGTGACCGCCATGAGACCTCCTTCGTGGTGGTGTGCCCCGCTACTAGTGTCAGGCTCTGCGCGAATGCAAGCCTGGGGCACCACTGGCACTGCAGGGTGACGCGCGTGTCACGCGCATCGCGCACGGCGCGGCGTTCCGCCTCGCGAAACGGGCTTTTTTCTCCGTGGCCCCACCATTGCTCTCTCCTTCACGTGACCCGAGTGACGGCCCAGAGTGAGCACAGGCGGGCGAAAACCCGCTGCCGCGGTCTCTCCACCATGGAGCTGCTCGCCGGCAGCGGGCTCACGCTCATCACGATGGGGACCGTCTTCAGCTTCTCGCAGGCACAGCTGAAGGCCTACGCGGTCCAGAGCTCGTACGCCCAGAGCCAGAACGTGACGCGTACGGCGATCGATCTGATGACGCGCGAGCTGCGCATGGCCTCGCTCGACCCGACCAATCTGGCGCTCCCCCTCTCGACCACGGTCACCTGCCCGGGCGTGAAGCAGGGGATCGTCGAGGCCACCCCGGCCAGGATCCATTTCCGCCAGGATCTCGACGCCGACGGCACGCTCGCCGGCCCGGGCGAGGACGTGATCTACGACCTGTCCGACGGCCAGATCCGCCGCGCCGACGGCGCCGCCACGCCGGTCGCGGTCGTCGACTCGGTCCCCACCGGCGGGCTCGCCTTCCGCTACTTCGACGGCAGCAACCCGCCGGTCGAGCTGGTCCCGGCGGGATCGCTCACCCCGGCGCAGCGCGACTGCGTCGCGAAGGTGCGGCTCACGGTGACCGCCAACGTGCCCAACCCGAACCCCCGGATCGCCACCCCGGTCAAGTCGGTCGCCGAGACCGAGGTGGCGATCCGGAACCGCTCGCTGCTGAACTTCTAGGGGGGAGAACCGCCGCCATGTCTGCGCACGCCCGTCCGTCCAAGCGAGCCGCCCGCACCGCCGAGTCCGGCATGGCCTTCGTGCTGGCGTTGTTCGCCCTCACCACCATCGCCGTGGTCTCGACGAGCGCCCTCCTGGTCGCCAGCGCAGACATCCGCGCCACGCGCAACTACCGCGAGGCCTCGCAGGCCCACTTCGTCGCCGAGTCCGGCATCGCGCACGCCATGCAGGTGGTGAACGGCCCGGGCGTGGTCAACTTCCAGAACGACGTCGTGACGCAGTGGGCCGCACTCTTCGGCACCAGCGCGCGGACCTTTGCCCCGGTCGGCGGCTACACCTATACGGTCTCGTCCTCCACCGACCCGGCGGATGTGGTCAACGCGGGGCGCTTCGTCGCCACCGCGACCGGGCCGGAAGGCACGCGCAACGTCGTGGTGGCGCGCCTCACGCGCTCGAACATCCCCTCCACCGCGCCCGGGGCCATCTACCTCTCGCAGGACGGCCAAACCAACGCCACCTTCAACGGGAGCGGCTTCCTCATCGACGGCAACGACCACAACTACACGGGCGGCCTCGCCAGCCCGAACCACCCCGTCCCCGGCCTCTCCACCCGCAACGCTACCAACACGCAGGAGGCCATCAACAGCCTGAGCGCGAACCAGCGGGACGGCGTGATCGGGCTCGGCTACATCGCTGGCTCGCCCTCCGTGCCGAGCGTCCTCACCTCGCCCGCGGCCCCGACCGTGGCGCAGCTG